>Ga0070734_10005214_pt1 | contig 11655 bp, 8 predicted proteins | sample Coa_R1_8_FD_66444 | JGI IMG/M metagenome (GOLD analysis project Ga0070734, IMG submission 66444) | Surface soil microbial communities from Centralia Pennsylvania, which are recovering from an underground coalmine fire - Coalmine... | ecosystem: Environmental > Terrestrial > Soil > Unclassified ...
CGTGCCGCTGGGCGCGGTAGGGATGACCGCATTCGGTTTTTTGATCTCTGCGCACGGTTTGAGCTTTCCGCAAGTCATGGCATTTCTCGGCGGCCTGGGATTTGCGGGCGGCTTCTTTGTCGTCCCGATCAATGCGCTGATTCAGCATCGGCCGGAAGAGAGTCATAAAGGCAGTGTCATCGCGTTTGCCAATTTTCTCTCATTCGTGGGTGTTCTAGCTGCCTCTGCCATCTACTACGTGCTGACGGCGTTTTTCAACGTCAACCTCGCGACGTTTTTCATCTGGACTGCCTTTCTTTCCTTGGTAGCGGCGGCATATGTCGTCTACTTGCTACCAGATTCGTTGTTGCGGCTGCTGCTTTGGTTTGCAACGCATACCCTTTACCGCATTCATACGAAGGGCGGAGAGAATGTTCCGGCGCGAGGCGGAGCGATGCTGTGCCCGAACCACTCGTCGATGGTCGACGGAGTTTTATTGATTGCGAGCACGGACCGGCCGATTCGATTTCTAATGTTCAAGGGATCGTACGAGCACTGGCTGGTCAAGCCGTTCGCGAAAATTATGGGTGTGATTCCAATCGCGTCAAACCAGGGGCCACGAGAACTGATTCATTCGTTGAGAGCGGCGACGGACGCGCTGAAGAACGGCGAGCTGCTATGCATTTTTCCTGAAGGACAGATGACGCGAATCGGGCAAATGCTTCCTTTCCGGCGCGGCCTCGAACGAATCATGAAGGGTGTGGACGCGCCGATTATTCCTGTCCATATCGACGGCGTGTGGGGATCGATTTTCAGTTTCGCGGGCGGCAAGTTTCTCTGGAAGTTTCCGCGCAAGATTCCGTATCCCGTGCATGTGACGTTCGGCACGCCGTTAGCTGGGACGACGGCCGCAAAAGAAGTACGCCGCAACGTGCAAGAACTGGGAGTAGACGCGTTTGCCGCGCGCAAGGATCGTTTGCAGACGATTTCGCGAGCATTCATTCACACGGCGCGGCGGCACCCACTCCGGTTCGCGATGGCGGATGGGCGGACGCCGCGGCTGAGTTATTTTTCGGCGCTGACGAAGTCGATTTTTCTGGCGCGGCGCTTGCGGAAGCACTGGAAAGACCAGGCGATGGTCGGCTTGTTCCTGCCGCCATCGATTCCCGGCCCGCTGGTGAACTACGCAGCGATGCTGATGGGCAAAGTCCCAGTAAATTTGAACTACACGGTCTCACGTGAGGCGCTGGAATCGTGCGCAAAGCAGTGCGAACTGAAAACAGTCGTGACGTCGAAATTGTTCCTGGAGAAAGTAAAAGTTGAGCCTCCTGGCGAAGTGATCTACGCAGAGGATTTGGCGGCGAACCCGAGATTTGGCGAAAAGCTAGCCGCACTGTTCGGCGCGCTATTCTTGCCAACAGGAGCGCTGCAAAAATTCTGCGGAGCTGCGCGGAAAACAACGCTGGATGACACAGCGACCGTGATTTTTTCCAGCGGATCGACGGGCGAGCCAAAGGGCGTAGTCTTGTCGCACTACAATCTTGCTTCGAACGTCGCGCAATTGCTGCAAATTTTCATGCTGCACAAATCCGATCGAATTTTGGGAATACTTCCCTTTTTTCATTCGTTCGGATTTACGGGAACACTTTGTCTGCCGGCTGCGTCGGGAATCGGCGCGGTTTTTCATCCGAGCCCGCTCGATTCGCGGGCGATTGGCGCGCTCGTAAGCCAACATTCGGTGACAATGCTCCTGGCGACGCCGACATTCTTAAACGCCTACACGCGGCGCTGCACGGCTGAAGATTTTGGGAGTCTGCGAATCGTGATGGCTGGCGCCGAGAAGCTGCCGGACCGCATTTCGATCGCGTTTGAAGATCAGTTTGGGATTCGGCCACTTGAGGGATACGGATGCACGGAGTGTTCTCCAGTCGTAGCTGTCAACACTTTTGACTTTCGTGCGGCGCAATTCCGCCAAGTCGGCGCGAAGCGCGGGACGATTGGCCATCCATTACCAGGAATCGCAATTCGAATTGTCGATCCCGAGACGGGCGAACTGCGCGACGTCGGCGAGCCCGGGCTGTTGCTCGTTCGCGGGCCAAATATCATGCAGGGGTACTTGAAGCGGCCGGAAAAGACGGCGGAAGTTTTAAAAGACGGCTGGTACAACACCGGCGATATCGCGGCGGTGGACGAGGACGGATTCCTCCGGATTACCGATCGGCTGAGCCGGTTCAGCAAGATTGGCGGCGAAATGGTGCCGCACATCAAGGTCGAAGAAAAACTGCAGGAGATCGCGCAAGCGACAGAGCAAGTCTTTGCCGTGACGGCTGTGCCAGACGAAAAGAAGGGCGAACGATTGATCGTGCTCACAACCCTTTCGGAAGAAAATCTGGCCGCGACGCTCGAAGGATTTGCAAAGGCCGATCTACCCGCGTTGTGGAAGCCGCGCGCGGACAATTTTCTGCGAATCGAAGCGCTTCCCTATTTGGGCACGGGAAAGCTGGATTTGCGGCGCCTGCGAGAACTGGCGTTTGAACTGACCGGCGCAGGCAAATGATTTTTTCGAAGAGCAGCCGGCCGATTCGAAGGATTCTTCTAACTGCAATTGCGCTGCTGATTTGGTTCTACACACAGTCGTTGCTTGGCGCGCGTCCCCTGCCGTCGAGCGGTATCGGCGATGGGCTGCACCAGTTGACCTCGCCGTTGAACACATACTTCCTTTCGCACCCACGCGCGGCGAACGCGCTGCTGATTTCAAGTTCGGCACTCATCGACTTGCTCGCGCTATTTCTGTTGCTGCGCTGGCTGTTTGGCGAAAGCGTTCGGCCATTTCTTGGATTGTTTTTGCTGATGTTGACACGACAGGTAGTTCAAGCGTTTTGCGCGCTGCCCGCGCCGCCGAACATGATTTGGCACTATCCGGGCTTTCCTTCGTTGCTGGTTACCTATTCGGTCGCTGGCGATTTCTTTTTTTCAGGACACACGGCTATCGCGGTTTTTGCAGCGACAGAGGTCGCTCGATTGAAAAAACACTGGTTGACCGCGCTGGCTGCCACGGTAGTTCTGTTCGAGATTGCGACGGTGCTGGTGTTAAGGGCCCACTACACGATGGACGTTTTCACGGGGTTGATCGCCGCGCTGCTTATGGCGGAAGTGGGGGACAAACTCGCGGGGCCGATCGACTCGTTCGTCGACCAACTGGAACAACGATCCGCCTGAGTCCGCGTACCTAAATGTTCTTTATCTTGCTGTACAACCGCTTGCCAAAACCTTCCGGCACACTGTATTCAACGCCATCCCCAATGAGCCTGACGACGTTGCGAGTCCCATCAACAACCGCCTTGCAATGGGCGCACACCTTGAAATGCGCTTCCAACCGGGCGCGAAGCTCGGCGTCCACGTCGTTGTCGACGTAATTGGAGATTTCCCTCCAGACCTCAATGCAGCTGATGTCAATCACAGACATTGGATACCCACATCGCCAAAAAGTTTCTCCGTCACCAAATCCAACCCTACCAAGGCCGCACCTTCTCATATTCCTGCTTGCCGCTGACCCAACTACCATCGAAGCCGGGAGCCAAGGCGTCGCGCATCTGCAAACGAGCCCGCAGGAGCCGCGTTTTAACATTTCCCGCAGAAATTCCCAGAGCTTGCGCAGTTTCTTCAATGCTGAAGTGCTGGATGTCCCTAAGCACAAGCACTTCTCGGTATTTTGGCGGGAGCGCCGCCAGGGCACGCTTCAGAGCATCGCGTAATTCCGTCCTTGCCAAAGCTTCAGACGGCACTTCGTGCCAATCCGCAAAATCCTTCGGAATGTAGTCGCCGTCGCCATCGGATTTGGGCTCGTCGACGGATTCGTAGAGATGGCGGCGGTCTTTGCGGAGCTTGAGGCGGGCTTCGTTGATCGTGATGCTAACCAGCCAAGTACTGAACTTCGACTCGCCTCGAAACTTGCTTAGATTCGAAAATGCCTTAAGGACCGCCTCCTGAGAAACCTCTTCCGCATCCGCCTGATTGTTCAGAATGGACATGGCGGCAGTATAGACGGCCCGCTCGTATGGCTGGACGAGCGCATAGAAGGCGTCCTTGTCACCGCTGTTGACGCGGCGAATCAGTTCCGCTTCGTTGGGATTCACGTAGGACTTTGTGGTTCCCGCGCCCACCGGTTCCTCTGCTGCCATTCTCGCACGACCGCGAATCAAAGTCCTCGTTCTCGTCAGCTCTAAGTCGTTTGGACGCATGGGAGCCGGGGGCCCGTCCGCGACGGTCTTAATTGGCAAAAAAAACGGCCCGCGACGTAACGCCGCGGGCCGTTTTTTTTCCTTCTGACCTATGCTGCAATTTGCTTGACGAGCGGGGTCACCGTCTTCACTTCGATCTTGCGCGGCAGCGCAGCAACCGCCACCGGAGCGGTGATCTCCAACACGCCATTTACGTATTCGGCGGCGAGTTTCTCTGCGAGTACGCCTTCGGGCAGAGTCAATGTCCGCTCAAACACGCCATACCCGATCTCTTCTTCGAAGAGTTCGGTTTCCTTCGCCTTGCGCTCGAACTTCCGCTCGCCGCGAATCATCAACAGATTGCCTTGTGCGTGAATCTGCAGATCCTTCGGCTCGATTCCAGGAATCGTGATCTTGCAAACATACTTCTTGGCTTCCTTGTCGAGGTACGCTTCGACGGCAGGAGTGAACGCCAGCTCCTTCTTGAACTCCGGCCACTCGCGCGTCCACGGCCTCAGGCCGAGCGTGCGGTTGAACATCTCGTTGAATTCCCGGTGAAAGTCGAACAGGTTCTCAAAGATTCCTTCTGGATTCCGTAGAGTCCTCATGATGCCCTCCTCAGTCTTTCTATCTCTTTTCGTTGCGCCTGCTGATTCGCAGGTATCGAAGCTGCCTTGCTCGCGCTCACAGGCGGAGAGCAACGGCCGCGCAGGCAATCGCGTCATGTTCCGCAATTTATGCGCGCCGCATCACAGCTTGAGAGAACTTGCCCGCCCGCTTTTGGCTGGGCTGCCAGGATTTGCCTGTGGTTCTCTCTTCGACGGCTCTTATGTAGAACTGAAAGCATGTTCGTTGCAGTGACCGCGAATACCAGACGCTGTGACGGGCGGTGTTTTTGCGCGGGCAAGAGGCGCTTTTGCGACATCCGTGGGTCGGGATTGGTCGAGCGCGACTTACCGGGAGGAGTGCGTCGCGAGTAGTTCATCCGCCGCAGGCTCTCGCGCTGCTTCGTTCTGGCCGCTTGGCGGTCTCTGGGGTAACGCAGCAACAAGTCGCCGCGTGTAAGGATGGCTTGCTCGATGAAAGATCTTCTCGGGTGAATCACATTCCACGATTTCGCCTTGATTCAAGATCGCAATGCGTCGGCAGAGCGCAGCGACGGAAAGCAAATCGTGCGAGATGAACAAGATCGCCGTGCCCATCTCCATGCTGAGCCGCTTGAATAACGCAAGCACCTCGGACTGCGTAATCGTGTCCAGTGCGCTCGTCGCTTCATCTGCGATCAACAAAGCTGGCCGGTGAAGAATTGCCATCGCAATCGTGACGCGCTGGCCCTGGCCCACGCTGAGTTGCGAGACCTGTCTTGAGAGAAACTCGTCGTCGTTCGGCAGGCTGACGTTGCGCAGCGCTTCGCGAATCGCAGCGATAGCCACGTCGGCATTGGAATCGCCGTGAGCCCTCCATGCTTCGCGGAGTTGTGTCCCGATTCGAAGCGCTGGATTCAGAGACGTCAAAGGGCTTTGCAACACAACGCTGATTTTCCGGCCGCGCACACTGCGCAATTGCTTTTCTGAATACGAAAGCAAATCTTCGCCTTCAAACTGAACTTTACCGTGCACGACGGCTTTCTTGCGATCAAGCAAACGCAAAATGGCCATTGCGAACGTGCTTTTGCCGGATCCGCTTTCGCCGACGAGCCCCACGATTTCGCCGCGTCCGATTTCGAGCCGTAGATCTTTCAATACGCCCGGCCTATTCGGATAATCGACCGAAACTCGCGCCAAAAGAAGTGGACTCTCCAGAGTCACTTCTGGGCTCCCAATTGTGAGCTATTTTGAACACGCAAGGTTTCCGCGTTCCAAAATGCCGGCGGGTTCAAGACCACCGGCGCCGCACCGGCAACTGCCGGCGAGACTGCCGTCAAAACATCTTTGTTGATGAGATAAATGAACGGCTGCTGTTCCGAAACAATCTGCTGCACGCGATCGAACTTTGCTTTCCGTTCTTTTTCCGTGGCAGCGGTCGCTTGCCCCCGCATCAACTGATCGATTTCCGCTTCCCAGGCGGTCGCGGGCGATTTTTGGCTCGGATTCCATTGATGATTTTCTCCGGAGCTGAGCCACACGTTCATCTGTCCGTTTGGATCGAGGTCGGTATTCACCAGACCGAGCAGGCATGCATCGTAGTCGAACGTGCGCGTCATGCGTTCGATAAGCGACGGAAAATCGAACGTCACGACATTCACTTTGATTCCAACCTGCGAGAGGTCCTGCTGGATCATCGCCGCCATTTTTTCGCGGGCGGTATTGCCGGAGTTCGTGACTAGTGTGAACTCGACACGATTCCCAGCGGCATCTTTCAATGTTTCCTGCTGAAAGCGAAAGCCTGCCTTCGTGAAGAGTCGCAGAGCGCCCTGTGGGTCGTATTTCGGTTCTTCGAGTGCCGCGTTAAACCAAAACCGGTTGGAGGGGGAAACCGGACCAAACGCCGGCTTGGCGAAGCCCCTGTAGACGATGCGAGAGATGTCTGCGCGATTGATCGCCAACGAAACGGCCTTGCGAAACTCCGTCGTGCGAAACCACGCCCTTTTGTAGTCGGGCATCGGAGCCGACGTCGATTGATTGAACCAGAACTCTTCGGCGTCAAGGCCCGTACCCGCTGTGCGTGTCAGAGAGGGGTCTTCAGCCTTCAGACGTTCGTACAGCTCCGGATCGAGCCGATTGATCAACTGCAGCTCTCCACGGCGGAAACGGACTAATTCGATGTCTCGATTTCGCTGGATGTCGAGCTGAATGGAATCGAGATACGGCAGAGCGTGGCCCTGCGCATCGTGCTTCCAGTAGTTCGAATTCTTGCGAAGCAGAACGTAGGAGCCAGCCTTGTATTCGGAAACATAAAACGGTCCAAGAACGGCCATTTCTTTTTTCGGCGAATGAACAGAAAGAATTGCCACCTGGTCGAAGAGTCGCTCGAGGCCCGCGATCGGCCCGGGAAATGTGATAGCCACAACTTCCGGCGAAGGAGTTTTGATTTCGGTCTTACCTGCGCCTACTTCGAAGGAATCTCCCGTCGGCGAGTGAGTATTGGGATCAAGGAGCAAGCGCATCGTGTAGGCCACGTCGTCGGAAGTAAACGGCGTGCCATCCGAAAAATAGATTCCAGGGCGAATCTGAAAAGTGATCGTCTTACGGTCCGGAGAAATTTTCCAGGACGTGGCCAGCGCCGGTTCAAGCGCTTGCGTTTGACGGTTCAAGCGAATCAGCACGCCGCCGGTCAGGTACCGCACGTTCTCTGACGCTTCATCTTCGACAAGTACCGGATTGAATGTCTTCGGCTCGCCATGCAGACAAAAATGGAGTTCTCCGCCCGATTGAGCGCGCGTTGTCGCGGCCATCAAAGCCAAACAAAAGAGTGCAATGAGTCTCGATGCTCGAAACATCAGGCCAACTCCTCTCGCTGCGGCAAAACCAATTGAAAGCTGATTACGACCACAACCAACAAAAGCAAGGGTGACAAGCTCCAAGGATTGGCCCGCACTGCGGAAAAATCTTCGAGTCCTTTCAAAAGATTTCCCCATGAGGCCATCGGCTCCATCACGCCCAATCCCAACATGCTGAGAGTCGCTTCCGTAAGAACAAAAAGCGGAATCGAAATCCAGAATTGTGCGAGCAAGACGGGGCGCAAATTGGGAAAAACGTGGCGGGACAATAGCCGAAATCGCGAACAGCCCGTCGCTCTCGCCAGCACGATGAAATCTGAATTGCGAAGCGCCCGGGCGGTTGCCCAGATCACGCGAAGCGAGGCGGGCCAACCCAGGAACCCAAGCAGAACAAAGGTGGCAACGATCGAAACGAACGGGGAAATGCTCAGTGGAAGAACCGCGCGAAGTGCCAGCAACAACAACAAAAGCGGCAGCGCCATCGAGACGTCTGCAGCGGCAAGAATTGCCTTCTCCAGCCAGCCACCGCTAAAACCTGCAATGCATCCGAGCACGGCCGCGAGAAATGTTGCGATGATCGCCGCTGCCGGCGCCAGCAACAATGAAACGCGGGTCCCGTATAGCAAGCGCGTAAACAGGTCGCGGCCGAGACCGTCCGTTCCCAGAAGGTGCAGCGACGAGGGCGCCGCGTTGGGCAGTTCGCGAAATTGCGTCGCATACGAATAACTCGTGAAGCGGTCTGCAAACAGACAAACGGCAAGGACCGAACACAAAATCCCGAGAGCGGCGGCGCGCGCGATTCTGGCCGCGCTCATTGGGCCGTCTCCTGCCGAAAATCGAGAGCCGAATTGAACGCGACCGTGATCATTGTCAAGATCAGCGTCAGATTTATGATCAGCGGCAGATCCCGATTCATAGCGGCCTGCCATGCCAGTTGCCCGACGCCGGGCGAATCACACAGCGCCTCCACCGGTATTGCAGCGCCAAACGCCATGCTCAGAGACACACCCGCCAGCGCAAGAACCGGCGCGCCAACGAGTGGAAGGACGTGCCGGAAGATAATCAGTGTGTCGCTAATTCCGCGCGCTCTCGCGGCGGTGACGTACGGCTGAGCATAGGCATGGTCGAGCAAATTTCGTAGATAGCGGAACACTTTTGGAAAAATGATCACTGCAATGGCCACAAAGACCGGCGCGTGAACATAGACAGCGAGCATCGCAACAACACCCGTCGGCAACGCGATTAGCAATCCGCTCGCAATCGTGCCGGAAGCGTCCAGCAAAAATCCGCCATAGAACAATCCGGCAAACGCGAGCGCAAACGCACTGCACCAGCAGAGAACCATCGCCGCGAAAACAGACTTGGCCGTTACGGGCAGGCGCTCCTTGATCAGCGTCGCCACCGGCTGTTCCAATCCTTGCGACACTCCCAGATCTCCGTGAACGGCGCGAGCAAGATATTGCCCGTAGTAGGCGAGCAATCCGGAATGCAATTGCCGATCGTTGCGAATTGCTTCCTTGCTGGCCTGATTCAACCGCGGATCCAGTTCTCGTTCATCCACGCTGTATCCGGGAGCGAAGCGAATCAGCGTCGCTGCCAAAAATCCACCGATCAACGTGATTGCAACAAGCAGCACGAGACGCCAGGCAAATTTTTGAACAAGTGTCCGCATCGTCGCAATCCTTCGCTCAACGCAGCGCCCGTGCGCCCTAGAGCGCGTCCTGCGCTTGCAAGCGCGGCGATTCTCCCAATTGTCGGTAGTGATTTTCTTTGAAGCCGTACATTCTGCGATCGGCTTCGGACAGAAGTTCTTCCGCCGTCGCTCCATCCGCGGGAAAGTACGCCCCGCCGATACTCACGGTAACTACCTTGCTCTGGCACACCGCCATGCCGGCATCCTGCACCGCAGCTTCGAGCCTCGGAATAAGTTCGCGCACAGCGTCGCTCGTCATGTCCGGCAAAATAAAAACAAATTCGTCGCCGCCGAGCCGTCCAACTTGGTCGTACTCTCGGCACGCGCTCTTTACGTTTCTCGCAATCGCTTGCAGCAGCGTGTTGCCCACAAGGTGCCCGAAATTATCGTTCACATTCTTGAACCCATTCAGATCGCTCATTAAAACAGCCAGCGGAGTGCCATTGCGGCGCGCCCGCGCAATTTCCTTGTCGAGTTGCAGGCAAATCGATCGCGCGTTCGGCAATTCGGTAAGGAAGTCCGTGCTCGCCGAATCCTGCGCCGTCTCGAATCTGAGTGCATTCTCAACGGAGAGGCCCAACTTCGAACTCGCCGCCAGCAGCAAACGCAAATGGTCCTTCGAAAATCCTTGTTTGGCGCGAAGGTACAGCGTCAGCACGCCGGCAACGCCATTTCGCCCACGCAGTGGAACCGAGAGTGCCGATTGTAAAATCGAAACGCGCGCCAGGTCGCCGAGATACTTCGTTTCCGCCATCGGATCGCCGTTGACAATGGGCTTTTCCGTTTTTGCCACCCAACCTGCGATTCCCTGGCCAAGCGGAATTCGCAGCGAGTTGAACAGTTCATAGTCCACGCCGTGCACGTAGCGCGGAACCAGCGTCTCTTCTTCGCAGACGTAAAACACAATCGAATCGTGCGGGATCATTTCTTTTAGCCGCACCGCCACAACGGAAAGCGTTTCGCGCAAGCTCAATGAGTTGCCCAGCGTCTGCGCCAACTCAAACAGCAGTTGCGCTTCCTGGCGAGCGGACACGATGGACGAAAGGAACGATGCAGCACGTACTTCCGCGTCGTCAGGAATTTCCGCAAAACCAGCCGACGGCGCCGCAGGCCGATCGACCTGCGAAAACATGTCGGACAAATTGTCGTCATCGCCGGCCGAAAACACTTCCTGCTCCAGCGCTTCATATCGCCGCTCGATGCATTGCACCACGCGCGGGTCATAGCTTCGTCCGCTCTCGGCCACCAAATGCGCCATCGCGTCTTGTGGAGACATGGCGCGCCGATACGGCCGCTCGGAAGTCAACGCGTCGAAACAATCCACCACCGACAGAATTCGCGCTCCGATCGGAATCGATTCGCCCGAAAGCGCATCCGGATATCCGCTGCCGTCCCACTTTTCATGATGCGACCGCACAATCGGCACGACCGGATACGGGAATTGCACGCGATCCAGTATTTCCGCACCGACGATCGGGTGAATCTTCATCTTTTCAAATTCTTCCGGCGTGAGCCTTCCCGGCTTCGAAAGAATTTGCTCCGGTACCGCAAGCTTGCCAATGTCATGCAGCATAGCCGCCGCGCGGATCGCATTCAGCGTCGAGTCATCAAGGTTGAGGTCTTCACCGATTCGCAACGCATAGCGCTGCACGCGCTTCAGGTGATCGTGTGTATTGTGGTCTTTGGCTTCAATGGCCAGCGAAAGCGCTTCAATTGTTCTGAGGTGCAGGTCCGCGATTTCTTCGCTGTGCTTTTTCTCGCCTTCCAACCGATCCAGATACACGCGATAAGAACGATAAATCCAATAAACAATTGGCAGGACAAGGATTGCGACTTGCCAACCCAAAAAGCGATTGATGACGCTCACGCCACCCGCAATCAATGCTCCGAGCATGTAATACGGAAACGACCACAGGTAGCATTCTTTCCAGACGGAAACCGGATTCCGCCGCTCCGTCATCGCAATCGTTCCGGAGACGGACATTGTGTTCATCGCGAAGTACGTTGTCGAAGCAGCCGCCAGCAACAATGGCCACCGCATTCCAAAGTTGAACGCAACGTTGCTATGGAAAACCAGGTCAGCCGCGGTGATGGAAAGCGCGAGATTCGCAAAATTAAATAAAACTTGGATCGGCCGGGGACGCGGCTTTGATTGCCAAAGAGTCTGCACCAACCCGCCCAGACATCCCATCAACAGCGTCTCCGGATACGACAGATCCAGAATGCCGACAAGAATAAACAGGAAATTTGCCGACATCGTCGCCTGGATTCCCGGCAGTTGAACCTTAAAGACCGACGCGGTCAACGCGACGGCAAGAAAGCAT
>Ga0070734_10005215_pt1 | contig 11654 bp, 12 predicted proteins | sample Coa_R1_8_FD_66444 | JGI IMG/M metagenome (GOLD analysis project Ga0070734, IMG submission 66444) | Surface soil microbial communities from Centralia Pennsylvania, which are recovering from an underground coalmine fire - Coalmine... | ecosystem: Environmental > Terrestrial > Soil > Unclassified ...
GGATGCTCGTCGCGTCCAACGTGTCGATCACCGCCTGCGAGGTGAAGCCCTCCGGGATCGTGATCAGGTGGTGCACGATTTCGCCGCGGCGGATCATGCGCATGACCGTCGCCATCGAGGTGTGTGGCGCAAATGCGTACTCGCCCGCCTTGAGGCGCCGCGCCGCGCCGGTCAGCTCGGCGGCCAGCATGAACACGCTCGATGAGCTGATCGCGCCTTCTCGCTTCAGCTCCGCGGCGATCTGCGGCGTGCGCGCTCCTGGCGGCAGGATGACATCGGTCGCACGAGCCGCCGGCCCCGGCCCCTGGAACAGCCACACGCCAACGAGCGCGAGCAGCATCAGCATAAGGCCGAGCGTGGCGGCGGCGCTGGTGGCCATGATCGCGAAACGGCGGCCGGCAGGGAGGCCGCCGAACTCGCGTCGCCGCCCCGGAGCCTGCCGCCCGTTCATGAGACCTTCTTCAGGATCAGGGATGCGTTGGTGCCGCCGAAGCCGAAGCTATTGGAGAGCGCCACGTCGATGGCCATCGGCTTGGCTTTGTGCGGTACGAGATCGAGCGGCGTCTCAACCGAGGGGTTGTCCAGGTTGATGGTCGGCGGCGCGATCTGGTCGCGGATGGCCAGCGCCGTGAACGCGGCCTCCACGGCGCCGGCCGCGCCGAGCAGATGTCCGATGGACGACTTGGTCGACGACATCGCCGCCTTGCCCGCCGCCTGGCCGAGCAGCCGCTCGACGGCGCCCAATTCGATCTCGTCGCCCACCGGCGTCGAGGTGCCGTGGGCGTTGATGTAGTCGATGTCGGAAGGATCGATGCCCGCGTGGCCGATCGCCGCCTGCATGGCGCGGAAGCCGCCCTCGCCGTCGGGCGGCGGGGACGTGATGTGGAAGGCGTCGCCCGCCAATCCGTAGCCCACAACCTCGGCATAGATCTTGGCCCCGCGCGCCTTGGCGTGCTCATACTCCTCGAGCACAAGAGCTGCGGCCCCCTCGCCCATGACGAAGCCATCGCGGTCCTTGTCGTAGGGCCTCGAGGCTCTTTCCGGTGCGTCGTTGAAGTTGGTAGCCATCGCCCGGCAGGCGATGAAGCCGGCGATGCCTAGCGGGCATACGGCGGCCTCCGCGCCGCCCGCGAGCATCACCTCCGCGTCGCCGAACTGAATCAGGCGCACGGCGTCTCCGACGGCATGCGCGCCAGTCGCACACGCGGTCACGACCGCATGGTTTGGTCCCTTCAGTCCGTGCCGGATGGAAACCTGCCCGGAGGCGAGGTTGATCAGCGACGAAGGAATGAAGAAGGGACTGACGCGCCTCGGACCCTTCTCGCGCAGCTCGATGGCGGTCTCTTCGATCGTCGTCAGGCCGCCGATTCCTGAGCCGATGATGACGCCGGTGCGCTCCCGGTCGGTTTCGGCTTCCGGCTTCCAGTCAGCGTCCGCCAGCGCCTCGTCGGCGGCGGCGATCGCATAGAGCACAAAATCGTCGACGCGGCGCTGGTCCTTGGGCGACAGGATCTGGTCCGGGTCGAACGCGCCCGCCATGCCGGCCGCACCGTGTCCGCGCCCGCTCACCCGCGGCACCTCGCAGGCGATCTGACAGGCGTAGTCGGTTGTGTCGAAAGTCGTAATGCGCCCGGCGCCGGACTTTCCCGCCAGCAGCGCCGGCCAGGTCGTGGCGACGCCCCAGCCGAGAGGCGTGACCATGCCCAGACCGGTGATGACGACGCGGCGCATCGGTTGTCCTTGCGAGATTCGACCTAGGTAGCATTAAGCCGTCGGCCGGGCTCTTGCACGCGACGCGACGGCTTTTCAGGGTAAATCAGCGCCGCAGGCGATCAGGCGGCCAAGCGCTCGTCGATGAACTTCACCGCGTCGCCAACCGTCTGGATGTGCTCGGCCGCGTCATCCGGGATTTCGATGTCGAACTCTTCCTCGAAGGCCATCACCAGTTCGACGTTGTCGAGGCTATCCGCGCCGAGGTCGTCGATGAACGAGGCCTTCTCGGTGACCTTCTCCGGATCGGCGTCCAGATGCTCGATCACGATCTTGCGCACGCGTTCGAGTGTATCGGACATACGCTTGTAACCCCTTGTCTAATTTGTCTTAGGAAGCGGTCGGCGAACCGCCGCACCCGAACAAACCCTTGTGTCTGGAGCCTTATGCCGAAAACGCGGGCTCTGTCGACTAGTCCGCTAGCACGTTCCTCCTGGCCAGACTAGCGGCCCGCAGCGCCGCTAAATCATGGCCATGCCGCCGTTTACATGCAGCGTCTGTCCGGTGACGTAGGCCGCTTCGTCCGAGGCAAGGTATACGCACGCTGCGCCCACGTCGGCGCCGGCCCCCAGGTGGCCAGCGGGAATGCGGGCCAGGATCGCGGCCTTTTGCTGCTCGTTCAGGGCGTCGGTCATCGGACTCTCGATCATGCCCGGCGCGATACAGTTCACGGTCACCCCGCGGGGCGCCATCTCCTGCGCCAACGACTTCGTGAAGCCGATCATGCCCGCCTTCGAGGCCGCGTAGTTGGCCTGGCCAGCGTTGCCCATCACCCCCACGACGGACGTGATCCCGATGACGCGGCCGTAGCGACGCCGCATCATCCCGCGCATCGCCGCCCGCGCGAGCCGGAAGTAAGCCTCGAGGTTGACCCTGAGGACGGTCCCCCATTCCTCGTCCTTCATGCGCACGACGATGTTGTCGCGGGTGACGCCGGCGTTCGCCACCAGGATGTCGACCGGGGCGCCCAGCGCCTCGGCTTCGCCAACCAGCGCTTCGACCGCTGCAGTGTCATTGAGGTCGCAGGTAAGCGCCGCGGCGCGCTCGCCGAGTTCGCCGCACAACGCCTCGAGCGCGTCACGCCGGGTGCCGGAGGCCACGATGCTGGCGCCGCGGCCGTGCAAGGCGCGCGCGATTGCGCCGCCGATGCCGCCTGAAGCGCCGGTCACCAGAGCGGTCCTGCCGGAAAGGTCGAACATCAGCGCCGGCCCCTAGATCGATTTCGCGAAGGCTTCGAGGTCGGCTGGGCTGTTCAACCCAATCCCGTCCGCGTCTGGCGCGATGCGCTTGATGATACCGGTCAGCACCTTGCCGGCGCCGGCTTCGGCAAAGCGGGTGACGCCTCCTTCGCCGGCCATCCACTCGACGCTCTCCCGCCAGCGGACGCGGGCGGTGATCTGCTCGACCAGAAGGCGACGGATGGTCTCCGGCTCGATCACCGGGCGCGCCGTCACGTTGGCGACCACGGGCGCCAGCGGCTGGACAATGATGATCTCCGCGAGCGCCTCGGCCATTTCGTCCGCGGCCGGCTGCATCAAAGGACAGTGGAAGGGGGCCGAGACGTTCAGGGGAATCGCGCGGGCGCCAAGCGCCTTGGCCGCCTCGATCGCCGCATCGACGGCCGGCTTGGCGCCGGAAATGACGACGTTGCCGGCGTTGTTGTCGTTGGCCACCACACAGATGCCGGCCGCCGCGCCCTCCGCAGCCGCCGCCTCGGCCAGCGCGACGTCCGTCTTCGGCCCTATCAGCGACGCCATTGCGCCTTCGCCGACGGGCACCGCTCGCTGCATCGCCCGTCCGCGCAGCTTGAGCAGCCTGGCCGTATCGGAAAGGCCGATCGCGCCGGCGGCGGCAAGCGCCGAGTATTCGCCCAACGAGTGACCGGCGACGAAAGCCGCCTTCGAAACCGGCGCCGCGAAATCCCGCTCCAGAACCCGCATCACCGCCATCGATACGGCCATGAGCGCCGGCTGGGCGTTCTCGGTCAGAGTGAGGGTCTCGATCGGCCCCTCGCGCATGAGTTTCGAGAGCGCCTGGCCGAGCGCGTCATCGACCTCCTCGAACACCTCGCGGGCCGGCGCGAACGCGTCGGCGAGATCGGCGCCCATGCCGACGGCTTGGCTGCCCTGGCCGGGAAAGACAAAAGCGAGAGTCATGCGCAAGACCTGGCGGCGGAAATCAGGCGGCGAGGGTTAGGGGAAAGGCTGAGCGGCGGCAAGGCGGCGCGCCGAAACGCCGATTGCGCGGGTTCGCCTCTTGGCGGATAGAGACCTGCGGTTGTCTTGCGGAGGCATGCGATGAAGAAGAGCCTGTTCCTGTTCGCTGCGCTTACGGCGCTGGCGGCCACCCCTGCGCTGGCCGCGCTGCCGGTCGGCGCGGCCGCCCCCAACTTCACCGCGCCGGCCTCGCAAGGCGGCAAGTCGTTCAGCTTCACGCTTGCGGCGGCGCTCAAGAAGGGGCCCGTCGTCCTCTACTTCTTCCCCGCAGCGTTCACGACCGGGTGCACGATCGAGGCGCACGACTTCGCCGCCGCCAGCGAGGACTATAAGAAGCTGGGCGCGACCGTCATCGGCGTGACGGCCGGCAACACCGACCGCCTTGTGGAGTTCTCGACCAGCGAGTGCCGCTCCAAGTTTCCCGTCGCCGCCGACGCCGACCTTTCGATCGCCAAACGCTACGACTCGACGCTTGCGATGTTTCCCGGCCATTCGAGCCGCACCTCCTACGTCATCGCGCCCGACGACAAGGTGATCTTCGTCTACTCCAACCTCGATCCTTCGAAGCATGTCGAACTGACGCTGGACGCGCTGAAGGACTGGCGCGCGAAACACCCGGAATAGGGCCGCCACTCTCGCCAGGCGCCGGTCGGTCGCTCGCGGGTCAGTACCGACGGCGCTCGCGCTCGCCGGTCCACTCCCCGCCGATGACGCCCTCGCCGGGCTCGACGTCGCAGTACGACCAGCGGCCACGGAAGGCGTTGCCTTCCTCGTTCAGGTGGAAGCGGAAGCGGCCCCAGTAGTAGCTGCCACGACGCTCATCGGGGCAGCGACGCATCGAGGTGGACTGCCACCAGACCCCTTCGAGGCGATCCCCCTCCGTGTGACCCTCGAGCTGGCCGTCGTTCAGGCTGTAGTCGCCCTCCACGTGACCGCCGTCCTGGTGCATGCGGAGATCGCCCTGGTTGGTCCGCCAGCGCCCACCGAAGTCCTGCGCCTTCGCTTGGCCGGCAAGCGCCGCAAACGATGCGGCCAGCGCCACAACCGCGACCCCGTTTAGACAAAAACGCATCATCGATGCCTCCCTAGGTCCTTCCGCAAGCTGTGGCAGGCCGAACACGCGTCATCAAGACGATCACGACGCCAGCAAGCTCAACCAAAGCGGCTGCACTTGAACGGTTACTCAACCACGGTGTGCAACACACTGCGGCGTCAAGACGGGAGGGATCGCGTGCGCATCATCGAGAACTCGCCGTCGCAACTGCGGCTGCGCGACCGGACCTGGTGGATCAGCGGCGTCTGCTTCGCGGCAGCGGCGTTCGTTGGCGTCGGTGCAGCGGTCAAGCATGGACCGGCGGCCGCCTTCTGGTCGGTTCCGGTCATGGTCATCTTCGGACTTGTGTTTCTGCAGGCCACCGACGTTACGTTCGACGCTGCGACCGAGACGTGCCGCATCCGGCGGCTTGGCGGATTCCGCCGGTCGGTCAAGCAGGTGAACTTCGCGGACATCGAGGACATTCGGATCGACTCGCGGGTGTTCAACACCGACGGCGCGGTCATGTGCCGGTTGAGCCTGGTGGCGGGCGGGAACGTGACCCCACTCAGCGCAGCCTACGAACAGGGGCCCCAGCGCTACGAAGCCATGCGCTCGAGTCTCGTCCAGATGGTCTTTGCCGGGCGGCCGCAACCGCCCGAGAGCGACCCCGTCCGCGACCTGATCGCCGCCGGCAGGCGCATGGACGCGATCGGCGTGCTCCGGCGCCGCGAGAACATCAGTCTGACCGAGGCCGTTCGCCGGGTGGACGCCGAGGCCGACATGCCCGCCTGAATCGGCCCCGACGCTTGCGGACTAGCAGAGGCGCATGATGACCCCTTCGGCGCCGAGGCGAGCGATCCGCTCGGGATCGATCCCCCAGTCAGCGGCAACCTCGAAGCTGTGCTCGCCCAGGCCCGGCTCCGGGCGGCGGTAGCCCGCCTCGGAGCGAGAGAAGCTGGCGTAGTTGCTGCTCCGCACCGGACCGTCGGGAGTCTCGACAAGCGAGTCCATAAAGCCGTTCTCCGCCAGCCAAGGATCGGTCGCCTGCCCTCCGCGCGCCACGACGGGCGCGGCCCGCACGCCAGCTGCGACGAGTGCGGCGACGGCGGCTGTGCCCTTCCAGCCGGCAAGCTTCGCGGCGATCGCTTCGGCGAGCGCACCGTCGCGCGGCTCGGCCAGCATGTCGAACGCGCGGGCCCATTCCGGCGCATCGAGCACTCCGGCCAGCGCGGCCGCCTCTTCGGGGCTGCGACAGGCGATCAGCAGCCAGCCATCGGAGGCTGCGTAGAACCGGTCCAGCGCCGAGACGCCGAGGCAGTCGCGCGAGCCTTTCGGAGCCTGCGGCGCGCCCGGCCAGGTGGTCAGCTCGCCGCTCTGGAAGATGGCGCTTTGCGCGGCAAGGCTGGTCTGCATCACCTGCCCCTCCCCCGTCCGTTCGCGCGCGTTGAGCGCTGCAATCACGCCGAAGGCGCCCATCGCGGCGGAAGCGAAGTCGTTGACCGCGATGGTATGGAAGACCGGCTCCTCGCCATCGCCGCCCTGCGCCGCCATCATCCCGCTCCAGGCCTGCAACAGCGGGTCAAAGCCCGGACGCCTGGTTTCCTCTCCCTTCGAGCCGTAGGTCGTGATCGAACATGAGACCAGTCGCGGGTTTCGCTCGGTGACGGCCATATGCCCGATGCCCAGGCGCTCGCGGGTGCCCAGCCGATAGTTGTCGACGACGACGTCGGCGTGAGCGGCGAGATCGAGAAAGAGATCCCGCCCATCAGGCTGCTTCAGGTCGACCACCAGGCCGCGCTTGCCCCGATTGTAGGCGGGAAACCCGATCTCGTAGGCGCGCCACGGGTCGCCTTCGGGCCCTTCGACCTTGACCACCTCGGCGCCGAAGTTCGCCAGAATGCCGCTCGCATAGGCGCCTGCGATCACCGTGCCCAGATCGAGCACGCGCACGCCAGCCAACGGTCCGTCGGCCGCCGCGGGCGGCTCTTCCGGTGCGCGCCCTGCCGCGTCGCGCTTTCGCTTGAACGCAGCGACTTCGTCGGGTTGCGCCTCCTGCACGAGGCCGCGAACGGCCGCCGGCGTCTTCGAGAGCTTGACCGGCGCGCCCGGCATCTCGACGGGGCCGCGAGCCGGATCCTCGAACACCAGACGCATGTCGTTGTTGGCGAGGATCTCGTGCCTCAGCCAATCCTCGCGCAGGCCGACGGGCGCGGCCGGCACGTCGGCGGCATGCAAGATCGCCAGCCACTCGTCCCTGGGGCGTTCGCGGAACTTGGCCTCCATCAGGGCCGGCGTCGTTGGCCCGAACGCGCCGTCGATCAGCTCGATGCCCTCGACGCCCATCGCAGCGACCGCCCGGTCGAAGAAGTAGCGGAACAGCGTCGCCAGGAAGAGGAACTGGCCATCGCCGCACTGGTAGAGGCGGTAGGACGGCGACGCCCCGAGCGGTTGATGCGTTGCCGGCGCGACCACGCCCGAGGAGCCGCCGACCATGGCGACCGCGTCCAGTCCGCTCACCGTCACCGCCTGGCCGAGCCCGGTCCGATACCGCTGATAGAGCGCCGCGCCAGCCGCCGCCGCCGCGAGCGTCCCTTGCAGGTAATGCAGCAGCGGCATCACGAGATAGACCGGCCGGTCCTCGTAGGCCGACTGCCGGTAGCCGGCGCCGGTAAGCGCCTGCAGCGCCGCGTGATGTTCCTCGAGCTCGCTCCAGGCGCCCACAGTCCCGTAAGGGGGCGTCCACAAAAGGACGAGCCGCTCGTGCCTCTCGTGCGCATCGGCGAGGCCGCACGTCCGCATGCGCTCGGGGCTGAAGTCGACGATCGCGACATCGGCAGCGGCCAACAGCTGCTCAAGCTCGGAGCGCCCGTGCGCCTGATCCAGGTCCAGCGTGATCCGGCGCTTGCCGCGGTTCCAGGCGAGGTAGCCTGGCGTCTTGCGCGCGCGATCACCGGCCGCCGGCTCGATCTTCAGCACCTCCGCCCCGAAGTCGGCCAGCAGCATCCCCGCCAATGGGCCGGCGCGGCCCTGGCTGAGGTCGAGAACCTTCAACCCCTCGTACGCGCTCATGTGCCTTCCACTCGACCGTCGTCTTCAATGATCCTCTTTTGATCGGTTGGCGTTTCCGCTGTCGAGGCCTCTGACGCACCGGCCACGTCCACGCCCGCGCCCGAGTTGGCGTGAACGGGCGGCCAGGGCCGACTCAGGGCAGGGTCCGACAGGGAGGCAAGCACCATTGCAGTGGTTCCAGGCCCTATTGCCGCGCGAGGAGCGTTTCTTCGACCGGTTCGTCGCGCATGCCAGGCTGGTCCTCGCCGGGGCCGAGGCCCTGCGCGACCTTCTGAACGGCGGCGCGGCGGTGCCCGCTGCATGCGAGGCGATCGTCCGCCACGAGGAAGCAGCGGACGCGGTGACGCGCGAAGTCATCCTCGCGATCCGCCGCACGTTCATTACGCCGTTCGACCGCGGCGACATCCGCGAACTGATCACCGCGCTCGATGACGCCATCGACCAGATGCAGAAGACAGCCAAGTCGATCACCCTTTTCGAGGTTTCCGAGTTCCGGCCAGAGATGCGCGAGCTGGGCGATCTGGCGATCCAGGCCGCCTACCTGACGCTCGAGGGGACCGAGCTCTTGCGCGACATGCGGCGCAACGCCGCCCGGCTCAACGCTATCACCGAGGCGGTGACGCGCATCGAGAGTCGATCCGACGATGTGTATGACGCGGGCATGAAAGCCCTGTTCCAGGCGAACCAGAACAATCCCATGGCCTACATCGTCGGCGCTGACATCTTCGACCACCTGGAGAAGGTGGTCGACCGGCTGGAGGACGTCGCGAACGCGATCAGCAGCATCCTTATCGAGCATCTGTAGGATGCCGGGCGCGACCGTGACGCTCTGGCTCCTGGTCGCGACCGCGCTCGCCTTCGACTACATCAACGGCCTGCACGATGCGGCGAACTCCATCGCGACGATCGTCTCGACGCGCGTGTTGAAGCCGGTCTGGGCCGTCGCCTGGGCGGCGCTGTTCAACTTCGTCGCCTTTCTGGTGTTCGGTCTGCATGTCGCCAACACGATGGGCGCCGGCATAGTCTCGGTCGACCTGGTCAGCGACCGCCTGATCTTCGCCGCCCTCGCAGGGGCCATCGCCTGGGATATCATCACCTGGCTCTTCGGCATCCCCTCCTCATCATCGCACGCGCTGGTTGGCGGCCTCGTGGGCGCCGGCCTGACGAAGGCGGGGCTGAAGGCGATCGTATGGGCCGGCGTCGGAAAGACCGCAGCGGGCGTCGTCGTTTCGCCCGCCTTCGGCTTCATCCTGGCGCTGGTGCTTGTGCTGATCGTCTCGTGGCTGTTCGTGCGCTCGCGACCGGCGGCGGTGGATCGGATCTTCCGCTCGCTGCAGTTCGTCTCCGCCTCGCTCTACTCGCTCGGCCACGGCGGCAACGATGCGCAGAAGACGATGGGGATCATCGCCGCGCTGCTGTACGCCCATAGGATCGGCGGCGCCGTCTTCCACGTTCCTTTCTGGGTGGTGCTCGCCTGCCAGACGGCGATGGCGGCCGGCACCTTCATCGGCGGGTGGCGGATCGTGCGGACGATGGGCTCCAGGATCACACGCCTGACGCCGGTACAGGGGTTCTGCGCCGAGACGGGCGGGGCGATCACCCTTTTCACGGCCACCTATGTCGGCGTGCCGGTCTCGACCACCCACACGATCACCGGCGCGATCGTCGGCGTCGGCGCAGCCCGGCGGACATCCGCCGTCCGCTGGGGCGTTGCGCGCCGCATCGTGATCGCCTGGATCGTGACCATGCCCATGGCCGGCCTGATCGCGACCGCGTTTTATCTGCTGACGGGGCGCCTCTTCTCATGAAGGCGGCCAAGAGCGTCGGCATCCAGTACGCGGCCCTGCCCTACCGGGTCGAAGGCGGCCGCATCCGCATTCTGCTGATCACCTCCAGGCGAAGCCGTCGCTGGGTGATCCCAAAGGGCTGGCCGATCGGCGGCCTGGCCCCGCCGGAGGCTGCGGCGGCGGAGGCGGCCGAGGAAGCCGGGTTGATAGGCCGCGTCGAGCCACAGCCGCTCGGCTCGTACCGCTACATGAAGATGGGCAAGGATGCTGAGACTGCCCGCGCCATCCAGGTGATCGCCTTCCCGTTTCTGGTCGAGGATACGGCGCCCGCCTGGAAGGAGCAGGGGCAGCGCCAGCTGCGCTGGTTCCGGTACCAGGAGGCGGCTACGCGCGTGGCCGAGCCGGCTCTGAGGCGTCTCATCGTCGACTTCGGAGAAGCGCGCACGCCGAGCTTCTTCGCGCAAAGCTTGCTGCGCTATCGCCGTTGGCGGCTGAGCCGGGTCTCTCCGTGAGCGGAAACGCCTAGTTCATGGTCCGCTTGCGCTGACGCGAGAGGCGGTCGCCGGAGCGGATCTCCATGTCGAAGACATCGTCTTCCCGCTGGACCGTGAGCGGCACCAGGACACCCGGCGGACCGAGCGCCCACAGGCGCTTATAGAAGTCGCTGAGATCGTCTACGGGGTGGCCGCCGATGCGGTGGATGATGTCGCCGCGCCGCAGCTCAGCCCGTGACGACGGCCCGCCGGGCGTTACTCCGGCGACGACGATATGGCCCTGGACCTCGGCCCAAAGGGCTCCCAGCCACGGCCGCGGCGGCGTCGACTGGCCGCCTTTGGCGAGTCCGTCGAGGATCGGCGGCAGGAGTTCGGCCGGCACGAACATGTTGATGGGCTTGGCGGCGCCATCGCGATCCAACTGTTCCATACCCAGCGAGCCGACGCCGACGACCTCGCCGGCGGCGCCGATCAGCGCCGCTCCCTGCCAGTGCGGGTGGCCCGGCGCAACAAACAGGGCTTCATCCAGGTGGTATTCCCAATAGCCGGCGAACGCCTCGCGAGCGACGAGGCGTGAAGCCAGCGCGTGGGCGCGACCGCCACCGCCGACCGAGATCAGCCGAGCGCCGTCGCGGAGCTTGCGGGAATCTCCGAGGGGCAAGGCTGGCAGCCCGAGCGGCTCCAGCGCGTAGACCAGGCCGAACCCGGTTGCCTGGTCCGTCCCCAGCGGGTGCGCCGGAATACGGCGGCCGTCGTTGGTCGTGAGAACGACATCGTCGGCTTCGGTGATCAGGTAACCGATGGTGAGCAAGAGGCCGTCAGCCCCGATGACGATGGCGTTGCCGGCGCGCTCGGCGCCGAGCGTCTGCGCGGAATAGGCGTCCTCAGGGATGTGCGCCTCGAGCACGACGACCGAAGAGAGCACGCGCTCGAGATCGAACGCGTAAGCGCTGGCGTCGGGGCGATAGCGCTCCTCGACCTCGAAACCGTCAAACACAGACGCCACGACAAGCCTCCTGGCCACTTCAGTTAAGGATCGCGCGCGGTGCGCACAATCTGTCGGCGTCCAGGCGCTTGCCTTGAAGCGGAATTCCGCCTATCTGCCCGCCCTTCCTGGGAAGGCGGTCCCCCGCGGCCCACCCGGCCGCATCCGGGATCCATCGTTCGCATGGCCGGATCTTCCGCCGGCACGCGCGCGCCGCCGGCCCGCCCTTCAAGCGGAAGAAGGACAAGATGGCGTTCTACGAGCACGTGGTGATCGCGCGGCAAGATGTGTCGCCGC
>Ga0070734_10005217_pt1 | contig 11648 bp, 12 predicted proteins | sample Coa_R1_8_FD_66444 | JGI IMG/M metagenome (GOLD analysis project Ga0070734, IMG submission 66444) | Surface soil microbial communities from Centralia Pennsylvania, which are recovering from an underground coalmine fire - Coalmine... | ecosystem: Environmental > Terrestrial > Soil > Unclassified ...
CTGAATCCGTCCCATGGGGAGGCCCATTCGAAGTTGGGGAATATTTTCCTGAAGAAAGGGGACCGGCCCCGGGCCGTGGGCCATTGGGAAAAGGCCCTGGCGCTCGATCCTTCCAATGAAATCCTTAAAAACAACCTGAAGATCCTGGGGGAGACCAAGCCCGTATGATGAAGTCCCAGGAAAAATCACTCGGCGAATTGCTGCGGCAGGCGGGTAAGATCACCCACCGCCAGATCCAGGTGGCCCTGGGTGAGCAGAAAAAAAGCCACGAACCCATCGGCAAGGTCCTGGTGCGCCTGGGGTTCGTCGAGGAACGGGACATCCTGCAGGTCATGCAGGGGATGATGGCCCTGACCTTCCGTGTGGGAAGCGAATGGTACGGCATTGAGACTTTCCGGATCCGGGAAGTGCTGAAGTATTCCCCCTACAAGCCTTTGGAGCCGTCCCAGGGGCCCTGGGACGGGGAGTTCTCCCTGCGGGGCCGGAATTTGCCCCTTTTGTCGTTCCAAAAGTTCCTGGGGCTCCCCCTGCCCGCCGAAGCCAAGGGGACCTGGTACATTGTCGTTGAAAAGGACCGGAAGGCCTTCATCCTTTGGGTGGACCAGGTGCGGGAAGTGGCCCGCTTTAAGATCGAGCAAATCGAGCCCGTCCCATCCTACCTTTTCGGGAAAAAGAACGAATTGTATTATTGTTTGGGTAGAATAAAAGGGGAGCTTTACTCGATCCTGAACCCGGACAAGCTGGTGGAGGAGCCGGGCTGGGCTAAACCCTCCCCCGAGGTTGAAAACGCCAGCACCATGATCCCCCCCCTTCCGCCCCCAGGGTCGGGGGACCGAAAGGCCTGACATGCCGACCTTTGTTTTTAAGCATTTCAAGGAAATCGGCATCGTACCGATTTCCCAATAACCCTTTTTAAGGAAAACCGGCAGATGCCAACCCGCCCCGAAACCAAAACCATCCGTGAAATGGCCAATGGCAGCGACCAAGGTGACGCCTCCACCCATAACAACCTGGGCGTCTTTTACTATTCCAAGGGCATGCACGCCGAGGCCATCAAGGAATTCAAGACCGCCCTGGAAGTGGACCCGGAAAACAACCAGGCCCAGGAAAACCTCAAGTCCGTCAACCGACATACGGGCCTTTTCGACCGTTCGATCGAGGCCTATCGCAAGTCGGTCCAGATGTTCCCCCAGGACCCGGAAGCCCAATACAATCTAGCCAACTCCTTCCGCTATATCGGCGAATACGACAAGGCCGTGGAGGCCTACCAAAAATGCCTCTCCCTGAATCCCGACCACCCCTTTGCCCGTAATTACCTGGGCGTTGCCTATAAATGCCTGGGGAAGTTCGACGAGGCCATGGCCGAGTTCCGTAAGGCTATCGAGAAGAACCCCTTCTTCGCCGACCTGCATAACAACCTGGGCGAGGTCTATTACAAAAAGGCCATGGTGAACGAGGGTCTCATTGAGTTCAAAAAAGCCATTTCCCTCAATCCCGACTACGCCAGCGCCCATTACAACCTGAGCTTCGTCTACGGCGACAAGAACATGATCGAGGAGGCCGAACGGGAATTCAAAAGGGCCGTAGACCTGAATCCCAACTTCGGGCAGGGCGCCCAGGCCCTGCTTTCCATCGAGCGGACCAAGACCATGGAGGAGAGGGTGGCCGAAAAGGTTGCTTCCCAGCCCCTGGGTGCCTCCAGTGTGGACACCTACCTGAGCCTGGCGGCCGCCTACAAGGGCAAGGGCCTGTTGGATGAGGCGGTCAAGGAATACAAGCGGGCCATCGAGGCCATTCCCAATGAGGAAAAACTTTACCGGGCCCTAGGGGAAATCTACCTCATGCGGGGCATGCTGGAAGACTCCCTGGCGGCTTCCCAAAAGGCCATCGAACTGGCGCCGCGCAGCGTCGAAAACTACATCCAGGCCGGCATCGCCCTGCGGGAGCTCAACCGGGCCGACCAGGCCGCCCAGCAGTTCCAGAAAGCCATCGAGATCACCCCGGGCTCCAGCATGGCCCATTTCGAGTTGGGGGTGACCTATTTCAAAATGGGTGAAAGCGAGAAGGCCACCCGGGAAGTGCGGGAGGCCCTGGAGATCGATCCGCAAAACGCCGAAGCCCACTATTACCTGGGCGTCTATTACTACAAGGTAAGCCTCTTCGACGAGGCCATCCGGGAAATTTCCCAGGCTATCGACCTGAACGTGACCATCGCCTCCAGCGCGGAGGCGCTGACCTACCTGGGGCTGGCCCTGGCGGACAAGGGCCGCTTTGAGGAAGCCATCTCCGAGTACAAAAAGGCAATGGAGTTCGATCCCAAGAACCCCATCATCCACAATTCCCTGGGTGTGGCTTACAAGAACGCGGGAATGACCCAGGAAGCCATCGCCCACTACCAACGGGCCATTGAATACAATCCCCAATACGCGAAAGCCTATAACAACCTGGGGGTGGTTTACTTCAAGCTCAGCCAGTATGAAAAGGCCATCGAGGTCTTCAAGAAAGCCGTGGAGATCGAACCGGACTACAAGACGGCCCACAACAACCTGAACGTGGCCATGAAGAAGAAAAACGTCCTCTCCGAGGCTTCAGAAGCCCTTATCAAGCAGATCATGGCCGACCCGGAGAACCCGGCCCTGCATTTCAACCTGGGTAACCTTTACAAGGGAACGGGACAATATTCGGAAGCCGTCCGGGAATACCAGGAGACCATCCGACTTTCCCCCAAGAACCGCGAAGCCCTGACCAGCCTGGGCGAGGTTTACCTGAACATGGAGGCCCTGGACGAGGCGGTAAAGGTGCTGGCCAAGGCCGTTTCCTGCGACCCCAAATACCCGGAGGCCCACCTGCAGCTGGCCAAGGTCTATATTCGCCGCAAGTGGTGGGACGAGGCCCTGGTGGAACTCAAGAAGACCCGGGAGCTCAAGGCCGACCTGACGGAGATTCATTTCTACCTGGGGCAGGTCTACCGGTCGAAAAGCTGGTGGGATGAGTCCGTCGAAGAATACCAAAAGTACATGGATACGCCGGGCGCCGAGGAGGAAAAAACAACCCAGTCCATCGACGCCATCCAACAGATCCAGGTTTGGAAAAAGCAGCTACAAGTCTCCCCCAGCGCGGGCCAGTCCAAACTCATCAAATAGGCCTTGCCTGCAAAAGGGCTGGTTTTTCTTTGATTCTTGGGGCTTTTGAGGTTAAAACAGGTTCGGCGGAAAACCCGTAGAGAAGGGCTTTATGAAATTCCTGGTGTGCGTCATTCCACCGAAAAAAATCGACCAGGTGAAGAAAGTCCTCTGGGAAGCGGGGATCCGGGGGGTCACCCTTTCGGACGGTTCGGGTTATGGGTACCAGAAGGTCCAGGTCGAGTCGGTCAAGGGGGCGGATTACAAGATCCAGTATCAGCCACGGGTGCGAATCGAGATCGCCCTCCCGGACGAGGAAGTAGAAAAGGTTGTGGAATTGCTCCTGGATACGGTCCGTACCGGGCGCATTGGAGACGGGAAATTCTTCATTTTGCCCCTGGAGGACGCCATCCGCGTCCGGACGGGCGAGCGCGGGGAAAGCGCTCTTTAAGGGTGTTTTAAAAAATAGGTTTTCATTTTTTTTTAGGAGGAAGCCGTGGCCCATCGTGTGTTACTCGTGGATGACGCCTCATTTATGAGGATGATGCTCAAGAATATCCTGGTCGGTTCGGGATATGAGGTGGCCGGGGAAGCTGAAAACGGCGCCAAGGCCATTGAGCAGTATAAAGCGCTGAAACCCGACCTGGTCATCATGGACATCATCATGCCCGAGATGGGCGGGATCGACGCAGTGCGGGAAATCATCAAGCTCAACCCCGGAGCCAAGATCCTCATGTGCAGTTCCATGGGCCAGCAATCCCTGGTGGTGGAAGCCATCCAGGCCGGCGCCAAGGATTTCATCGTCAAACCCTTCCAGCCCTCCAACGTCCTGGAAGCGGTGAAAAAAGCCCTCGGCTAAAATGAGGTTGGATTTTGGGCGCCAGCCCAAAACCCGACCGAAAGCCCGACCAGGCGCTTTCAAGGATCGACATGGGTCAAGAACCGGATATTTTCAACGACTTCCAAATGGACGCCCTGCGGGAAATCGGGAACATCGGCGCGGGCAATGCGGCCACGGCCCTTTCCCAGATGGTGGGCCGCCGCGTGGACATGTCCGTCACCCAAGTGAAGGTGCTGCAAACGGACGGTATTGCGGTCTTCCTGGGCGGGATGGAACAAAACGTCGCCGCGGTGCATATGCCCGTTTACGGAGAAATCTGCGGCATCTCCCTGGTTTTTTTTCCTTTGGAGCGGGTTGGCGAACTTTGCGGCATGCTGATCGGTAAAAAAGAAGAGGACCCCCTTCACCTTTCCGAGATAGGTGAATCGGCCATCAAAGAAGTGGGCAGCATCCTCACCGGGGCTTATTTGAGCGCCCTTTTCCGCCTGATGAACCTCCAGATGATCCACGGCGTGCCCGGGCTGGCTATCGATATGGCCCAGGCGGTACTGGACACGGTATTGGTGGAACTGGAACAAAAAGAGGAAGTGGCTATCGTCATCGAAACCAAGTTCCTGGAGAACGACAAACAACTGACGGGAAGCTTTTTCCTCCTGCCGGAAAGTGGTTCCCTCAAGAAGCTCTTTACGGCTTTCTCCAAAACCTTCGGGTTTTCCGGCAATGGGTGAGGAAAACCGGGTTGTGGGGATCGCTGAAATCGCCCTTTCCCAAAGTCCCCAGCGGCTGGTGGCCTACGGCCTGGGCTCCTGCGTAGGGGTGACCCTCTACGACGCCAAAAACCAGACCGGTGGAATGGCCCACGTGATGCTCCCTTCCAGCAAGCTCCATTCCACCGAAGCCCCGCCGGGCAAATACGCCGATACGGCCATGTCCCACCTGTTGGCAGAAATGCTTAAGACCGGTTCCTTGTTGAGGTACCTGGAAGCCAAGGTCATCGGTGGCGCCAATATGTTCGCCTCCCTCACCCAGAGCTCGGTGCCGATCGGCCTGCGCAATGTCTCCGCCGTACGGCAGATATTGGGGGAGATGGGTATTCCGATCGTGGGGGAGGATGTGGGCGGCACCCACGGCCGGACCGTGATCTTTAACCTGGAGGACGGGAGGGTGGAAATCCGGAAACTGAACCTGCCCCCGGAATACCTCTAGCCACGGCTGCTCCAACTTCGGGGAATCGCCGGTTTTAGGGCGGTTTTTTCGTTTTTACCGATCCTCTCGTTTTATTGATGAACTTACCGTCAACGGCGGTGAAAATAGCCTTCAATCCTTTGGAGTGTGATCGATGACTTCGCCCCTATCCGAAACTTCAACCCTGTCCAAGCCTGAATTGGCCGAATCCCAGTTGGTGGTCTTCACCCTGGCAGGGTGTGAAGCCGCGGTGGGGATCCGCCAGGTTAGGGAAATCCTGCGGTTGGGCGAGATCACCCGTATGCCCAAGGCCCCCCCTTTTTTGGAGGGCATCCTCAACCTTCGGGGGAAGATCATCCCCGTCGTCGATTTGAAAAAGAAGTTCCAGATGCCGCTGCTGGACCGGACGGATGAGTCGCGCGTCTTGATCGTCGAAATCCAGGACCAGATGATTGGTTTCCTGGTGGACAAGGTGGTGGAGGTGCTGAAACTGTCCATGGAATCGGTGGAGGCGGCCCGGGAGCCGGTCTTGAATGTGGGTCCCGAATTATTAGACGGTGTGCTGCACCTGGAAAAACGGTTGATCCTATTGCTGAGCCTAAAAAAATTGCTGACGCTGGACGAAAGACCGTCCCATTCGGACCAGGAGCACTCGTCCGCCAAAGAAGGAAAGAAAATTGGCTATTAAGGTGATGTTCGTCGACGATTCAGCCTTCATGCGCTCCATCTTGAAAGGCATCATCCTCCGGGAACCCTTTGAATTGGCCGGGGAGGCCTCCTCGGGGCAGGAAGCGGTGGAGCTTTACCGCAAGACCAAACCCGACCTGGTGACCATGGATATCGTTATGCCGGAAATGAACGGCATTGACGCGGTGAAGGAAATCCGGTCCATCGACCCCGAGGCACGGATCATCATGGTGAGCGCCATGGGCCAGCAGGGAATGGTGATCGACGCCATCCAGGCCGGGGCACGGGACTTCATCATCAAGCCCTTCCAACCGCCAAGAATCCAGGAAGCCCTCAAGCGGGTGACCGGGAATTAAAAAGGCGGCTTCGACACCGGGACGAACCGCTAAGGATCGTTGCCCATCGATGGTTATCAGCGGCCAACTTACTTAAGGGAACTCCATGGCTCCTCCTAAACCCAATGCAATCCGCGTCCTGATCGTGGACGACTCCTTCTTCATGCGCAAAATGCTCCAAGAGATGCTGGAAGGGTCCGAAGGGGCCATCACCGTCCTGGAGACTGCCCAAAACGGCCTGGAAGCGGTGGAAAAGACCCTCAAACTCAAGCCCGACGTCGTCACGTTGGACGTGGAAATGCCCCAGATGGACGGGCTGCAAGCCTTGCAAAGGATCATGGCCGAGCGACCCACGCCCGTGATCATGCTCTCCAGCCACACCGGGGAAGGGACAGCCACCGCCATCCGAGCCGTGGAGCTGGGTGCCGTGGATTGCCTTGGGAAGCCTGCCGGCCGCGTCATGGAAAACATGAAGGAAATCCAGGGCGAATTGATCGAGAAAATCAAGATTGCCTCGGCCATCCGTCCCCGCCAGCGGGCCGGATCCACCTTGGGCCCAATGGTTTCGGCGGCGGTGGTGGAGATCAAGGAGCCGCCCAGGGAGTCCCCGCATCCGCAAATTGAAAAACCCGCCCAGTTTGTCGTAGCGGTCGCTTCCTCCACCGGAGGTCCTAGGGCCTTGAACGAACTTTTTTCCCGGCTCCAGCGAACCCCCACTGCGGCCTTCGTCATTGTCCAGCATATTTCAGTGGGTTTCACCAAGGCCCTGGCCCGGCGGCTGGGGGAAGTGAGCTGCCTGACGATCGCCGAAGCCGAAGACCAGCAAACGCTTCTGGGGGGGCATGCTTACGTGGCCCCGGCCGGAAGCCATCTCGTGATCGAAGGCACTGCGGGGCATTTTAAGGCCGTTTTCAACGACGCCCCTCCACGATTAGGGGTGAAGCCCTCGGCGGATATCATGATGGCGTCGGTGGCCAAGGCCGCGTCCAAACATTGCCTGGGGGTGGTCCTGACCGGCATGGGACGGGACGGAACCGAGGGCCTCAAGTCGATCCGGGCGGTGGGGGGCAAAACCTTCGCCCAGGACGCCGAGAGCTGCGTGGTTTACGGGATGCCCAAATCGGCGGTGGACTCGGGCTTGGTGGACCGCCAGTTGGCCCTTCCCCAAATGGCCGAGGAAATCAACGCTTTATTGACCGGCAAATAGGCCATTTCCCCTAAATCTGCATCGATCCTGCCCTTTTTGACTTAAAATAATCCGCAGGCATTCAGTCCTTTCGGGGCCCCCATGAACACCGGTGAATACAAAGACGTCTTCCTGAACGAGGCAAGGGAATACCTCTCGAACCTCAATAACTCGCTCGTCCTTCTCGAAAAAGACCCCTCCCAAATCGAAGCCATCCGGGAAATCTTCCGCGCGGCCCATACCCTCAAGGGCATGTCGGCCACCATGGGCTACGACCCCATGGTGCGGCTGACCCACCAAATGGAAGCAGTGTTGGAACCCATCCGGTCGGGTACCAAGGCCCTTTCCACCCATTTGGTGGACGTGTTGTTCGTCTGCCTCGACCAACTCTCCAAATGGGTCGACGAACTTTCGATGCAGGACTTCATCGAAGAAGAAGGGCTCCAGGCGGCTTTGCGGTCGCTGGAAGGGGCGACCCAGGGCGTCCATGGATCCCCTTCGGCGGCGCGGACTGTCTCCCCCGCAACCGAGTCCGTCCTCTCCTTTGCCGACAGCGAAAGGGAAGTGCTCTCCCAGGCCCGGACAAACGGCTTTTCCGTCTTTCGGGTGACGGTGGAATTGGCCCCGGACTGCGTCTTCAAGGAAGTCCGCTCTTTTATGATCCTCAAGAACATCAACACCTTGGGAGAGATCGTCAAGAGCATCCCCGCCCCCGAAGAAATCGAAAAAGGACAGTTCGCCAAGGGGTTTGTGCTGGTGGTCGTCACCGACGCGCAGCGTGAAAAACTGAAGGAAGCGGTGGCGGGGGTCGCCGAGGTGGCGTCAGTCGAAGTCGGGGATTTCGACCTGGAACAAATGGCGGCCCCGCAGGGACCGGCTTCCTCCAAGGCTTCGGCCCCGGCGGTGGTGACCGACGAGAAAAGCTTCATCCTGCCGACCATCCGGGTCCACACCTCCAAGCTCGATAAACTCATGGCGCTGGTGCAGGAACTCGTGATTTCCAAAATCCGCTTCGAACAAGTGGCGGCCACCCGGGCGCTTAAGGAACTCTCCGACCCCCTTTCCCAATTGCACCACATCACCGACGAACTCCAGGATGAGATCACCAAAGTACGGCTGATGCCCGTGAAACAGGTCTTTGACCGGTTCCCCCGCATGGTGCGGGACCTGGCGCGCAACCTGAACAAGCAGGTGGACCTGGAAATGGACGGCGCGGAGGTGGAATTGGACCGTACGGTGCTGGAGGAAATGAGCGAACCCCTGGTGCACCTGCTCCGGAACGCCGTGGACCACGGCATCGAGGAGCCCGAGGCCCGGGCCCGGGAAGGCAAGGAGTCCTACGGCACGATCCGCCTGCAGGCCCGGCGTGAAAGGTCCCACGTGGTCATTTCGATCACGGACGACGGCCGGGGGATCGACCCGGAAGTGGTCAAGCAAAAGGCCGTGGCCAAGGGGCTCGTGGCGGCGGACGAAGCCGCCAAACTAACGGAAGAAGAGGCGGTGCGCCTGATCACGCTGCCGGGTTTTTCCACCGTGGAAAATGCCAACGAGATTTCCGGACGGGGGGTGGGAGTGGACGTCGCCAAGACCAAAGTGGAGGCCGTCGGGGGCGTTTTCCGCATCCAGAGCAAGAAAGGACAGGGAACCACCTTCATCCTGCGGTTTCCCCTGACCCTGGCCATCATCAAGGCGCTCCTGGTGAAGTGCAATGAGGAGGTTTTCGCCATCCCGGTGGTGAACATCGTCGAGACCGTGGACGTGGAGCCAAAGGAAAAACGGATGATCCAACAGCAGGAAGCCATCATGCTGCGGGAGGACGTGATCCCCCTTTATCCCCTGCAGGAACTGCTGGAACTGCCGCCTTCCACCCGGCCGCCGGACGCCTTGGGCCTGGAGACGGTCCTGATCGCGGAGGTCGGGGATGCCCGGGTGGCCATCCGGGTGGATGAGGTCATGGGACAACAGGAAATCGCCATCAAGGCCCTGGACCGCATGCTCAAGGGCATCCGCGGTTTTTCAGGCGCCACCATCCTGGGCAATGGTAAGATAGCGCTCATCCTCGACGTGAACAGCCTGGTCGAGGACCTGAAAGACAAGCGGTTCCAGGCCGAACACTCCCTTATGGAAAAGGACGACGCCCATGCCGAGCTTCATGCCTGACCCTTTCAAGGGGGCCGGCCCATGCTGATGAACCTGGATGAACTCACCCCGAGCCAACTGGATGCCCTGAAGGAAGTGGGTAATATCGGGGCCGGCCACGGCGCCACAGCCCTTTCCCAACTTTTGGGCAAGAAAATTTTCATTACCGTTCCCAAGGCCACCATCCTTCCCCTGTCGGAAGTCCCCAAGCTGGTCGGAGACCCCAATACGCTGGTGGCGGGGCTGACACTTTCCATACTGGGGGATGCCACGGGCAAGATCATCCTTCTTTTTCCGCGTGACTCGGCCCTCCATTTGGCGGACATGCTGCTGAAGCAACCCGTGGGCACCAGCAAGATCCTCACCGAGATGGGCCATTCGGCCATCAAGGAGGCGGGCAACATCCTGACCGGAGCCTACCTGAGCGCCCTCAACGAATTTTTAGGGATGCTGCTCCTCATTTCGGTCCCCACCCTGGTCTTCGACATGGCGGGGGCCATGCTGTCCATCATCACCCAGGGCATGGAGGAAACGCTCAAGGTGATCTCCATCGAAACCAAGTTCAGCGATGACCATGAGGAAATCGGCGGTTATTTCATCCTGGTTCCGGACGCGGTATCACTCCGGGCCCTATTCCAGGCCATCAAGGTTAAGTAAAGGCCGGGAAACATGTTAAGATATTGTCCGACCATTTATTGAACCTTATGTGAGGTTGCCTTGCTCGCCCAAGCCCTGCTGACCGAAAAGCTCATTTCTGCCTGCCGGAAAAACCCCGTCACCAAAACAGACCTGGCCGCCTGCTGTAAGCTCCTCCTGGAGAACTTCAAGTTTGACAGTGTTTTCATCAGCTTCGCCGGCACGGCCGAAGAACCCCTTTCCATCCTTGCCTTCGACGGTAAGGAAGAGGTGATGGAAACCTGCCTTTACCGCCTAGGTGTGGAGGAAAGAAACGCCCTGGCCAAGCTTCCCATGAAGTCCTACCAGGACATCACGGGCAAGCCGGTCTTCAACAAATCAGGTTCCCTGCGCATCCAAAAGCCCAATAGCGGCATTTTCATGGTCCACAGCGTTCCGAAGAAGTTTTTCATCCTCATGGGTTTTGCCCACCAAAATTCCCAGGGTTACGACGTGAAATTGATGGAAGAAATGCAGGGAGTGATGAAACCCTGGAAGGAGAGCCTGGAAAAAGCCGCGGTCCAGGTGGCCGTGGGCGGGTTGGAAGGCCCGGCTGTAGCCCATCGGGAGACTCCCGCCATGGAACCCCTTTCCCCCACCTCGGATAAGTTTTCCTTTGAACCACCCATTTTGACGCCGATTCCTCTCCCCGTGAAAGCGGCACCCGCGTCCAAGGATGACAGCCGCCGGCCGGTGATCCTGGTGGATGAAGAAACCCGGCTTTTCAACAAGGCCTATTTTTCCGAATGCCTGGCCATCGAAGTGGAACGCGCCAAGCGCTATTCCCGCATGATGAGCCTCATGTTCCTGAGCGTCACGCCCAACAACGGTTCTTTGGCCGGAGACGAACGCCAAGTGGCCACCCAGGTGGCGGAAATCCTGGCCAAAAGCCTGCGAAGGGTGGACGTCATCTGCCGTTTGGAGAAGGACAAATATGCCATCGTGCTCCCGGATACGGCCCATAACACCTACGGCATCATTGCCAAGCGGATCTTCAAGTTTTTCAAGCTGGTGATGGGGGACGCGCCCCCGGTTTTCCTGAACATCAGCGCTTCCACCTTTCCCAAGCACGCCGCCACCCACCACGAGCTTTTGGACAGCGCAGAAAAGCTGCTGGCCCAGGCCCGGGAAGTGGGGCCCAATAAAGCCGTTTTGCCCGACTGACCCGAGGTTGAGCCATGAACGACCGGGAAGCCCTACTCGCCCTGCATTTGACCGGTGTCATCGGCCCCCGGCGCCTCAAAGCCGCCAGGGAAGCCTTTCCCGAAATTTCCGGCGTTTTCGGGGCCCCGGAGGAGGCCTTAAGCCGTCTGCCTGATTGGACCAGTTCCAGTGCCCGCAAGGTGCTTTCCTTTAACGAACCCCACGGGAGGGTCGAGGCCGAACTGGAAAAGGCGGAAAGGGCGGGTGCCCAGGCCCTGGTCGAGGGCGACCCGGAATTTCCAAAGGTTTTCGAGAACCTTTTCGATCCACCCTTC
>Ga0070734_10005218_pt1 | contig 11645 bp, 11 predicted proteins | sample Coa_R1_8_FD_66444 | JGI IMG/M metagenome (GOLD analysis project Ga0070734, IMG submission 66444) | Surface soil microbial communities from Centralia Pennsylvania, which are recovering from an underground coalmine fire - Coalmine... | ecosystem: Environmental > Terrestrial > Soil > Unclassified ...
GATTAGCTAGCAGAGTCAAAGAATGGCAAACTCCTCTGCCATCGGAGATCAAACATCGGTGTTTATCTGAGGTGATTTACGATGTTCCTCAACGCAAATACTTAGATATCCTAAATCGCTCGCCTCTATTCATAACCCTACCAAAAGAAATACGACTAAGGATTATCCGCTGGGTCCTGGCACCCTGGACAATTATGGACTGACAGTCCCTCCTTTCTCGCAGCCCTATTCCTCATCGATCTTCACGTTTAATATTATTCTCTCATGGCTTATTGATCGGTACCGGACAATGTATAAATGACTCTTTACATGAATTTTCTCTTCCCGTATCCCATCTGAATATTGACGGACAAGCGGTTGAAATTTTTCCGACCCCTTATCCATCGCCATTGCTGACAATCCCAATATCCACAGGAACGACAAAACCCACTTTGCTCCCCCAGATCCATAATTGCAGTTTCATTTTCTGAATTTCTTTCCTGGAATTGATCTTATTGGTTGCTTGGTGCGGCCTTATAACAACATCCAAAAACCAATAATGAGTCGGATTACTTCAGTCGGAAGGGATGAAAAACCTGGTATCGGCAGAAAGATATTCAGGTAGTGATTTATCGTGCCATCATAGATGAGCTGATAGAGGGTTATCTGAGGAACCTCGGATGCCTGACTTTGCCCATCCGAAGTCCTTGCGGCTGTCGCATTATTCTCCTGAAGGGTTTTAATATGCCATAAGGGGTCGGGCATTGGCCTTCGCCATTCGGGAACTTGTCGCGCATATCGCCAACCATTGAGTTTACCCCGCAATGGATTAGCTCCAAGTTCAAGCAGTATTGCCGCGGCGACCTTATTGCGAAAAATCAGCGCCATATCAAACGGCGTGCGACCTTTGTGATCTGGTTGATTTATTATTGATGCCAGGGACTTCTTGGCATGAAGGTAATAAACAGTGCCCATAAAGACGTCGCTATTACAAGAACCCAAGGCTGCATGAAGTGCGTTTCCTTTACTAACATCATCGCCGTCAATTATATAGGTTAAGAGCAGGCGTCTTATCTCATCTGAGGCACCTATCCCACCAGCTCGAGCGTTAGCGCCGTGAGCTAAGAGCATTATGATTACATCGATGTCTCCCGTCCATACCGCATGCCTTAGTGGTGGTTCTCCATTTCCGGAATCGGCATTATTTAAGTCTGCTCCGTGGCGAATGAGCGTCTGCAGTGCATGCATCTGTCTTGCTTTTACGGCTTCAACAAGCGGCGTCAAAGATCTGGGATAAATCCGTAGGTCAACCTCTGCTCCATTCTCGATGAGAAAACTAATCAAATCGCCATCGCCGATTCGCGCGGCAATATGTAACAATGAATGTCGTTGGTGAGTCTTCTCGTTAATTGTATTGGGATCGGCACCGCGCTCAATAAAAGCCCTTACCCAGCTCAAGTCGGCTTTGTAGTTTTTATCGCCAAAGATCTTCTTCAATTCATCGTCGAACGCGACGCGTAATTCGGACGATGCATCTTGGGCCGAGAGTTTTATGGTGAGACCAAATGCTAAAATGAGATAATATGCAAGCTTGTTGAACACTCAAAACGTGCCTACGCTAGAAAAGAGCAGCATAAATCCTGCCTGCGTTAGGCCTATTAGCGCTATGCCGGCTCTGTACATTACTCCAGTGTAACCCCTAAGCTCGCAAAGTTATTCCAAGTAAGGCGCCATTACCTCCCAACACGAGCAGGTCTTCGTTTTGACTTCTCTCATTTTGCGCGTTTGAGACTTCGTCCCGCATTGCGGCTTGGTAACCCTGGTTAGGTCCGCAATTTAATAAAAGGGAGGATTACCTCTGTAATAAGAGATTGTTCTTTGCGCTATTCGCGGCCTTTAATATATTTCCTGAATTGATCTTCGTACCATGCTCCGTGCTTAGTCCATTCCACACGCTTATACGTTTGAGCCAGATTATCTGCTAAAACCTCTGGAGTTAGGATCGTACGTTTAATACCCATATCATAGTCTTGTGAACCCGCCTTAGCCCAGAAGTGGCCAATTACCAATTTCATGGGGGTGTTATAAGTATCTATTTCGGCTTTAATCTCCGATATCATTTGCTCCTTAGGCTTCATTCTATATTTGGATGTTTCGGGTGGAGCGATTTCATTCAGGTCCTCGCGCCACATGAATTCAACTTGTTCACTCGCGTGATATGAGGATTTTAGCCCGTAAAAACTAAGCTGATTAGCAAGCGAATCCTGAGACTCTTTATGGTCCTTAAAAGATCCTAATAAGAGCCAGCGAAACTCCTTAGAACGGTCGGGCTTTAGTGAATAAACAAGATGAGGTCCACCAAGATGGTAAGCTTGGGCTATGTTATATATTTCTTCCGCGTCGCAATTTGCTTCTTCAGTTTGCAAAAACTTTCTAAATTCATCAAACCCGCTTCCTGTATATAGTTTATCCTTTTCTGGATCATAGATTATAGCTAATTTTCCTGACGCATTGTCAAAAACGCGGTTTATACGTGATTTATCCAATGGCTTTCTGTCTGGTATTTCTTGAAGAAATGTCTCGAATGATTTCGCAGCTAATTGCGTTCTTTCCAGCCAGAGAACAGTTTCATATAAACTTTTCTTCACACCGTTTCCCCTCTGATACATGCGAGAAATTTCATATGATGCTAAAACCTGCTCTTCCGCTTTAGCTTTGAATTCTACATGCCGCTTGTCGAATCTTGTCGCTTTTTTGAAATGATCTATTGCCTTATCAAAGGCGCCGTTTTCGGTGCATAAATTACCTAAGGTATAGTGAGATTTAATTATAGCCTCTTCAGCCAAGTACTCGCATTCAACATTCCCCAACGCAATAATCTCATCGAGATCGGCGATACCTCGGGCAAAATTTTTGCTTTTCAAATGCTCTAATGCGCCCGAAAATTTAGCCTCAATTTTAGCTCTAACATTCAGAACCATTTTATTGTAAGCAATTAGCGTCCCACCCGAATCACTTTTAATTGCCGAAGTCCACTCTTCTCGGCAAAACGCAAGAAGTTGGCTTTCGGAATCCATTGCAAAAGCCGGCAGCATGAAAATGGCCGTGACAATTAGCCCAAATAACGGCATTTTTTTCATACTTTGCTCCTGATTAATGACAAATAATCACCACTTGGCTACATCATAAAATATGAGCAAGGACCTGCAATAGGGTGTCATGCAGGGCACACCAGTGAAAAAATTTAACTAAAACCAATTAATAACACAGCCTACATTGTTGCGAAAACCCAATATTCTTTTTGTGTTTCTTGTACGCAGATATTCGGTGTTCCAAGGCCCCAGTGTAAAGTTGCTGGTCTTTTCGAACATTACGAGCTTAGGCTAACCAGAAAGCGCTCACAAAATGGCATCTAAATCGGATTGAATATTTAGTGACACCTCGAAGCTGTCCTAAGTTTAACGTTGATTAACTAATCTTTGTCGGGACTCGTCGCTACAATAAAGAAATGATACCGAAATTCACCGACCATATCCATGTTCTTATTGTCCTGGTAAGCATTCCACATTTGTACCAAGTCATCAGCACTATTTTCGGTCAACTCTATACTGTGGTGCTTGTAGCCCGACAACATATTAAAAACATGTAATTTGAATAAGTTTTCGAACATAGACACACATGGAAAGGCATATTTAACATTGTCGATGAATTGAATATTTTCAAAATTTAAACCTTTCATCGCATCCGTGATTATCTGAGCCTCCTGCCGGGATTTAGTAATAATTACGACCTTTTTGTTAGGGAACTTCCATGCACAATTTTTCAACATTTTTTGTCCGTCATTACTCAAAAAGGAATGCTTATAACAATTGTCCTCGATAAAAAGCGGATGCATAAATATGACAGTATCAATATTCTTATCTTGGTACCAAGCCCAGGTATTGGCATTAGTTCCATCGCCTTTGAATATATTCTGGGCCATGGTTTTATTTTCGGACTTTGTTGCCTCAAGCGTTAAATCATCAACATCAAAACCATATATTGTGGGTGTTTTGAAAGCCTCGTTAAACGCCGCTAATTCCAAAGGCGATAAATAACCGATCCCTGGAAACAAAATGGTCCGTATCGTCTTAATGTTTTCGACCTGGGTTTTGAGGAATTCAAGCCCATGAAATAAAAGTGTTGGAGCAATAGGATTGCGAACGGCAAGCCCATCAAGATAGCTGTCTTTTTCCAAATTCGTAAGGTCTTTTTCTGCTGTTTCTTGCGTGCACCTTTGATAAAGCTCCCAGTAAGTCCGCCAGATTTCTTCTGGTGAAAATTGTTTTGTGAAGTCTAAATTTTTTGTTGCAATAGCTTTTGAATGAGTATCGGCCGCTTCAATTGTTTGTGCCACATTTAATATACCGAATACCAATACACAGATTCTTGTTCTCAATTTGCTTCCCACGGCAATTAGTGAATAATTACTACTTAATACCATATAAAAACAGGGGAACAAGTCAGCCACCGGCGGCACAAATAGGGATTGGAGATTCGAAATGAAAAAGTCAACAGAGCCTAATGATGCGCAGATAATGAATGTCTTATCAAAGGACTCCCCAGCATTAATGCAGATGGGCTGTGGCAATAGGACTGATATCACCGCGTGGCCGAATTCCGATGTCGCTGCGTTCGCATACCCCTGTGCATGGTGTGCTGAGGAAGGCCAACGGATATTTGAGATTCACCTAAATACCACCGAAGTCCTTCATTACTTAGCCAGCCGTTGTTCGTTCAACGTGAACAAGTACCTAACGACATTTGCTGAAATGAAGCCCGTTTCTTGGGGCGCCACCGAAAGTTGGCTGATGAGCGGCACGCCAGACCATTTATTCATTAATGAGTCCTTGCTTAGCAATGAAAAGAGCAATCTTTGTGCGGTGCGTGGTTGGATCCATGGTGCAAACCTAGAATTCCATGTATTTGATATCCCTAGGGAATGCATCCATCGATACCAAGACAGGATTGGGCTGACTTTCTATAGTATTTTCATGTTAGTTGTGGACATGGCCTGCTTGCTAGGCGCGATCTATAGTTTTTACTAGTCTTATCCCTGCGCCTGCTCTTGTGCAAAGTTAGTGTTCGAGTAGCATTCGTACTTGACGCATGAACTGAACAACAGCGTTGCTAAAATATAGATATAAGCCCTCATAACCGATTTTCCTTCTTAGTATGAACTAAGCGCCTTAGTTAGCCGCTTATCGCTGTGCGATGTTTCGGCAGCATCTAAGAAAACAAAACATAAAATTTCCCGCCCTTTAAATCTGACAGTTCTCTTTTTGCGCACATGCTAGAGTTCAAGGGGGCGTTCTAAAACATTGGCTTTCACTCCTCATATCACACCCTTAAGAGGTTGACCTTCGGAACAAGAACGGCAAAAGCAGCATTGGAAGGAGCGCTGCAGAATAATAGAAGCGACGAAAAGCTCAAAGCTGAAATCATTTCTTTGTTAAGAAAGTGAATTCGATCACGCGAGCGAGTTGCTGTTCGTAGCCTTTGCCTTCATGAAGGTTGGCTGCTGCAAGTTTTCGTGTCACTGGCGTGCTGTCGATCAATTTGACCAAAGCAGCCGCGACAACTTCAGTGCCCTTCTTCATGATGAAATTAAATTCGCGTGGGGAGGAAAGAGAAGCACTTAGGCATTTAAACTCAATATCTTTTTGCTCATTGCCCAGAATGCGATTGTAGGTTTCCCATTCGGTCTTGTGAAAACAAAAATAGAAGGTGACGTCGTCAAAGGCAGCCTTTGCAAGAATGCTGCAAATAAAATCACTCTTGTCATGCGCGTAGCGTGGCATCATGTTTTGCACGCGCTCGATTGACGATTCATCTTTTACGATCCTTTGTTTCAGTGCGGCATAAGCATCTCGCTCGTCTTGATGCTCTCTGAGGTAGTCACGAAACGTGAGGTTCCATTTGATAAAACCATGACCCGTCTCAACGACATGAATATTGACTTTGGAGCGCTCAGAGTTTTTCGAAAAGAAATAGCGTAGCGGGATATTGAGCTCGCCTTTAAATACAAATCCGTGCTCACTTAACACGCGGCTTGAGTTTAGGGAGTCTACGACACATAGAATGTCCAAATCTTCCTTAGCCATGAGGCCTGGAATCGATGTTGACCCGATATGGTGAATCTCTACGCAGCGTGGCCCGAGGATCTTTTTTATATTGTCGATTTCAACTTGGGCTGTGTATGGCCAGTCTGGATTGTAGGGATGAAGGACGATTTTCTTAGCATTCATAGCGCAGCGCTTCCAAAAAAGGCTTATAAGTAATGCAAATAGCTATCTTTGAAACTGCCCTTCCATCAAAACCTGAAAAATAACCTAACCCATCGCAAAACTCCTCATGGTTAAGGCCTTTGGCTCTTAGGTCGAATGCAAAAACCAAGAGCAAGACCCAAAACGCTGTATCTTCATGAGGGTTTCAAGTTGGAGATTTTTTAGGTCACTTAACAAGCACTTTTTTCTGCTAACTCCTCGCTAGCGCTGCGGGATCGCTTCAAAAAGTCTTTTTGGCGATCTAAAAAATCTCCAACTTGAAACCCTCAAAAAAATGGCTTGGCTTGAAAAAACCAATTTGAAGCTTTTTCACGGCCTTGCGGTGTTTTCGAACACACCCTGACGCTGTAGTATCTCGGGCACTCATGACTTCAGGAGTTATATGCGTAATTATAAAATAATTTTAATGCTGATTTCCTTTCTTTTTACCCACTTGGTTGTCGGATTAACGTATGTTGGCGACCATCCTGTCTTAGGCAAAAACGTCCACCGAACCAGCGATTGGCTGTTTTTAAGTGATGTGCTAGAAAATGATTTATTTACTTTTTCGGAGGCTCAGCAAAAATGTGCCAATTTGGGCCATGGGGCCCGGCTCATGTCCCCTAAAGAGGCAACGAAATTACACATAGAGATAAAAAATGCTATCAAAAACGGTGCGTTGAATAGATTTCAAATCACAAAATCATTTTGGATAGAATCCCAGTATGAGTTGTATTTGGACAACGATGAGAGGCCCATTAGCAAAGCTGGCGCCTATGAAAAGCTCTACGTGCGTTGCGTCTTAAAGAATAAATCCTCGGATGATGGGACGGTCGATCTAGATAGAATTTTGGATGAAGCATTTACCGGACTAGAAACTGAACCGCCAATAGCGATCACTCCCAAAAATACAATTCCCCTGCCCGACGATAGTTGGAAAACCCTGAGAGAGAGATTGATTTCGCAGGCAGATAACGGAAGTGGATGGGCTATCCCACAAATTCCGTGGAAAAAAGTGGTCCTGCTAGGCGTTATAGCCCTTCCAGTCTGTTGGAAAGCCTATTGTTGGTACAGCGCTCCAATAGACCAAAAAATTGCGCAAGGAATAAGCGAAGCCAAATCCCTAGCCGCGGAAACAGTTGCGCAAGCAATAAACGAAGCAAAATCCCTAGCCGGGGAAACCGTTACTCAAGGGATACAGCAAGCACAATCTCTTAAACAACTAACCATGACGATGATCTATAGCATAAAAGACAAAGAGTGGTATTTTATTTTTACCGACAGTATTACCAAAGACCGCATTTCTGTGTCTCAAAGATATATTACAAAGCATGGTTATAGAATATTGGTATCAATTGCTAAATTCCCCGGCACTCAAATCAAACTCGCCTGGAACGGTTTAAATCGATTGTTTGTCAATGGCTTGTCTGTGCACTTTAGCAACGGAATACCGCAACAAATAATGGATTGGTATTCTAAGCATGGATTTAGATAAAGCTCGAAATTCACTCTATTACGGCGCTATAACCTTATTTCTTTTATCCGATAGGTAATGAGGCCAATTATTTCCTGCGTCGGCAAATCACCATTAATAACATAATCAGCCGATGATTTTTCGGCTGAAGCTTCAAGCTCAGAAAGAATCTCCTGCGCTGGCCCATCTTTTTTATCGAGATAGTTCCGTATAAGTCGGCGGGCAAGCGCCACATCCATACTTGTATCCAGATGGATAAAGTAATCAACGTATTGGGCCGTGGCTTGATGCATGCGACCTAAGGAAGAATCAAGTATTATAAGCGAGGAAGCGCTTAACGTTTGTCCGGTTGCAGGATGAAAGATTGTGTTTCCTTGCTTCAACTCTCTTAGAGCATTTTCCAAAGCTGGATATTTCCAGTCCGCATAATTGCCGGTTGTGCGGTACCACTCAACATAATCCTCAGGGCCAGAAGAAATTTCGTCGAAGTCGTCCCAATAAAGAGCTGTAGCGTTGAGCGCTTGTGAAAGTGCCTTCGTGGTGGTTGTTGTCCCAGCACCAGAGATGCCGCTTATACCGATGATCTTGGCCATAATTTGTCTCTGAGTCAAATTACTACGTACAGCGCTGCCCAGGTTAGTTGAGCACAGCTTCGCTTGTTCCTTTTCACAAGATTTCACGCGCTCTTCCCTCAAATAGGCCGGCTATTATCGGTCATCGCGCGTGAAATCTTGTGAAAAGCTCCTGCGCGAATCTATGCTCAACTAGCCTGGGCAGCGCTGTATACAAGCTTGAGCAAATATGTAATGCCTTAATAAGGCTGAAAATAAAGCACTGAGCCCAAAACCATGATCATTTCCTTCAGAAAAGCAGACGTCTCGCTTCAACCAATTATATTTAGCTGGCTTGAAGAACCTCATATGAAGGAATTTTGGGATAATAGCTTAGAGCATAAAAATGATATTCTTAATTTCATTGAAGGTCGCAAACAAACCTATTTTGCGGGTAGCACGAAATATTGGGTAGGTTTTGTTGATAATGAACCATTTTGTTTTATCTTGAGTGATCAAATTCTAAGCGCAGAAAAAGAGCTTCATGAAATTTATCGAAAGTATCTGTCGGCAAAGGGGAATACTATTGCCTTGGATTTTGGCATTGGCAATCTTGCGTTCTTAGGTAAAGGCCTTGCCGCCAAAGCACTAGCAGCGTTTATGGAGTTTTATCGAACGAAAATTGATAGCGCCGCGGACACGTTTTTCATTGATCCCGCAGAAAACAATCCTCGCGCACAACACGTTTATGAAAAGGCAGGATTCAAACTCGTTGGGGACTATGTTGCCAGCGAAGGCGCCTTTATTGGGAAAAGGTCGCTGTTGATGATATGCAGATTCGCATGAAGATGAACAACGATTCGCATCATGGCTTCGGTGCAAAACAATTCACTGCAGGGTTTGAAAAACGGCCAAAGTAGCTAGGAGTTAGACCACCGAGGGCCATGTTAGGGCGCTCGTTATTATAGTGCCAGAGCCACGTCGTTGCTTTTTCTTGTACCTCCTCAATGTCAGTAAAAATATCCTGGCCCAGCCAATCATATCTTACCATGCGATTAAAACGCTCCACGTAGGCATTCTGCAGACGACGCTTATAGCGATAACACACTTCGCTGATCGAGAATGTCTCGCATGCAAGCTTTATGCTAATCCCGTACCCTTCCTTTGCCTTTTGTGCCACCTCACGACGTTGAGATGGCCTTACCACTTTTTTCGCATGGCCTCCTGCAAAATCTCTTTTTGCAGCTGAACTTCTGCATACGTTTTTTTGAGGCGACGATTCTCTCCCTGAAGCGCTTTGAGCTCAGAAATCATCGATGCATCCATACCGCCATATTTTGAACGCCAACTATAAAATGTTGCATTGCTTATCCCATGCGCGCGGCATAACTCTGCCACAGGAATCCCTGTTTGCGCTTCCTTCAACACGTTCATTATCTGCGAATCATTAAATCTTGATTTCTTCATTTCGAATCTCCATTCCCTTCTTAGGGCGAAAATTCTACTTTTGAAGCCACTTATTTTCTGGGAGGATTACCGGTCCGCTTTGATTATATTTGATTTGCTCCTCCCCTAAATAGGCCGGCTATTCGCGGTCGGATCAAATCAAATATAATCAAATCGTCCTGCGCAAGCCTATGCTCTACGAACCGCGGTGACGCTGTAGCTAGCCAATGCCAAAAATGGATGCTAAAAAAATGGAATTCATAACTCTGCCAAGAGGAATACGACTAAGGATTATCCGCTGGGTCTTGGCGCCCTGGACAATCGGGGAGTGACAGGCCCTTCTTTCTCGCAGCCCCATTTCTCTTTCCCCCCCTGCCCGGCATAGTAGATGATGATGAATTTTGCTCTTATATTCTTAAGTCTTTTGTTGAGTCTTGTTGGAATGGCTATGGATAATATCGCTCTCTTCAATCGATCTGAAGATTATTTTTCCACATCAATTGCACGGCGCATCAGAGATTTTGATGGCGTGGCATCGGCCTATAGCAGTGACGTCAAGGGCGAGCCGCAAAATGCGTTGGTTATTCGAACGAAGGCGCCTTCGCTAAAAGAGCTGCTCAAAGAGGCTGGTGATTTTTTTGCGCTCACCGACACGCCTTGGTGCATTGCCATGCGAGCCATATTGGTGAACCAGGAAGTCGAAAATGTCCTCAACGATTATGGCTTTAACCCTGCCGATGTTTCGGTGGCTATGGTGCTAGAGCTAGATAAAATGCCATTCGTAGAATCAAATGACGCTTTAGTTAAAAACATGGATACAAATCTTGTCCAATGGGCAATTCCTCTCAGAGCATATCCTCAAACCTCTGATGAGATCAATCTTCAATATGGCAAGTCCCATGAGCTTGCTCTTAACAATAAAAGAAACGTCACCCACTTAAGTCTGTTCGACCACCACGAAATCATATCCTCCCTAACGCTGTCATGGAACGATACTTGGGCCAGGATTGACGATGTGGCGACCCTGCCAGACTATCAAGGCAAAGGTTATGCAACCAAGCTGATGAAATATGGGATACGCCTGGCGTTTGAAAAGGGTGCAGGGGTCTGCTTCTTGGAGGCATCACCCAAAGGGATTTCAATATATCGAAAATTAGGGTTTGTGGAGTTGTTTAAGAATCAGGTTTTTATCAAAAAGCAGTCATGATATAAAAAGCGCTGCAGCGATGTATATCCATCGACAACGGGTGTGAAAGCGCCATCAATGGATAGAAGAGCAGCCAATGCTAACACAGGAGCCATCGTTGCTGTAGTCGTTAATTTCGCCACGTTTTGTGCCAACAAGGATCATCTTAAATAGCTGAATATTAAAAAAAGTACATCTTCGGGCATCTTTGGCTCAAAACGGAATTCGTTCATGACCATCATGGTAAAGACCACATCTCGTAAGGTTTTACCCTGCAGCAGGTGATTCTCTTTGGTCCAATAGCTTGGATGGATGCCCTCAAATTTATCGAAGAACAATTTGCAATCCTCAGCGGGGGGATTACCCATCCTGACAGGTGAGTACAGGCATCTAACTCATCAATTCGGTACTATTTTAGGGGAGCAGGTCAATCTGGCTCACCACATGACGCCAAAAATATCACAATTGCGACCATGTCTAATTTTCTTGTCATACTAATCGAATGCCTCACCTTCCTATGTCATAAAATTGATTTAATCAGCGGGGAACGCTGTAAAAGGAGCGCTATTATTTTCTCAAAAACGTGTATCAAGAACGTGATCAACATTGTTTAAATCAACATCAATCGTGGGGTCGTTAAATTGAATACTCTCTCCCAGCTTAAAGAATGAGATGTAATCAACAATTAATTTCCAGATTTCGTC
>Ga0070734_10005222_pt1 | contig 11642 bp, 10 predicted proteins | sample Coa_R1_8_FD_66444 | JGI IMG/M metagenome (GOLD analysis project Ga0070734, IMG submission 66444) | Surface soil microbial communities from Centralia Pennsylvania, which are recovering from an underground coalmine fire - Coalmine... | ecosystem: Environmental > Terrestrial > Soil > Unclassified ...
GGGCTGGATGGCACCCGGCTCTTCTGCCACTGGATGCGGGGCAGCTATGCGGTCCTCTATGGCGTTCCCGGCAATCTGCGCGAATTCAAGAAGTTCGCTGATGTGCATCTGAAGACGCTCAAGGAGCACGCCCTCACACCCTATCTGCTCGCCGTCAGCGGCGCAGACCTCACCCATATCCAGCCGCATGTCACCCGCATTTTTGAAGAATATAACCGCACCTATGATGACGTGGAGTTTGTGATCTCCACCCCGCAGGAGTACTTCGATCTGGTCAAGGGGTTGGCCGAGTTTCCCACCCTGGAGGGCGACCTGAACCCGGTCTTTCAGGGTTGCTACAGCGCCCGCATCGCCGTCAAGCAGTGGAACCGCCGCCTGGAGACGCTGCTCGGGCATGCCGAACTGGCGGATGCCGCCGCCGTCCTGCTGGGGAATCCGTCGCAGGCGGCGCAGATCGAGCAGGCCTGGGAGGGGGTGCTGTTCAACCAGTTCCACGACATCATCTGCGGCTCCCATGTGGACAAGGTCTATGTGAACACCATAGACCGCTTCAAGGCGTCCCATGTCGCGGGAAGCCAGTTCCTGGAGGCGTCGCTGAACCAGATTGTCGGCGAGATAGATACCACTGGCGACGGCGTCCCCATCGTGGTCTTGAATACCCTGAGCTGGAACCGGGACGACGTGGTCGAGTGCCGGGTCGGGTTCTCGGAGCAGGACGTCTATGAAGTAGAGGTGCGCGACTCCGCCGGGAACTTGATGATCTGCGACCTGCTGGCATGCGAACGCTATGGGACCGGCGGCATCAAGCGGGCCACCGTTCTCTTTATCGAGCGGGATGTGCCTGCGTTGGGCTACGACGTGTTTCGCGTCGTGCGCGCCGGCGCGGAAGCGCCGGCTTCCACGCTGCAAACCAATCAGCCGGATCTTATGATGGCCGATAACCATCTGGATGTGATCGAGAACGAGTTCTTCCGCGTGGAGATAGACGCCTGGAACGGGGCCATTAAGAGCCTGGTGGAGAAGGCGACCGGATGGGAGGTCATCCCGGCGGACCGTCCCTTCGGCAATACCATCGTTCGGGAGTTGGACAACGGCAACTTCTGGGAGTACAACGGCCACTGCAAGGGCGACGCCCTGCACCCCATGAACCGCGACCACCCGCTGCCGGCGGAGGGCGACAGCCGCGCCGCCTTCTCCCACCACTACGGCGGGGATGGCCGCGTCTCCCATGGCCGCGCCCGCATGGACTACAATGTCAATTTCGCCTTCGGCAAGGGCTTCTTCGCTACCCGTGTGCGGCTCTATTCCGGCCTGCCCCGGATAGATATTCATACCACGCTGATTAATCAGGATGAGCGCGTCCGTTACCGCATGGCGCTCCCCACCACGCTTCAAAATGGCGTCATCACGCAGGAGATCCCCTTCGGCGCCATCGAACGCCCAAAAGGAGAGTTCCCGGTGCAGAACTGGATGGACTATAGCGCGGAAGGGAAGGGGATCGCGGTGCTCAATAAGGGGCTGCCCGGCAACAACGTGGACGACAATGTGCTGCTGCTCTCCCTGCTGAAGTGTACCGCCCTGAAGGAGGGGTATGGCGAGGTGGGCGGCTTCAACCGGAATACGAAGACCACCGATGGCTACGAGCTGGACGTGCTCCATACCTTCGACTATGCGCTGGTCCCTCACGCGGGCGACTGGAAGGAGGCGCACCTGGTGCGCCGGGGCCTGGAGTTCAATCAGCCGCTTCTCGCACGCAAGGCGGAGCAGCGAACCGGTCGCCTTCCGAAGCGCCTGAGCCTGTTCACGGTCTCTGCCGACAACGTGATCGTCTCGGCGGTCCGGGCGACGCCGCAGGGGATCGTGGTGCGGGTCTACGAATCGGAGGGCCGGACGTCAGCGGGCGTCACCCTCCGCTCCGCCGTCGCTCTGGGGGTGGCGCAGGAGACCAATCTGATCGAGAAGGAGGCGCACTCTCTTTCGCGGGCTCCCGATGGCAGAGCGCTGACCTTCGACATCGGCCCCTTCGAGATCAAAACGTTCCGCCTCATCGTAGGCGCGTAGAGCAAGCAAAGAGAGAGGTTATCGCCATGACATCCATTCTTTCCGAGGCCGGTCCCGCGAATGCGGACCCCGTCCTCGAACATGCCACCCCGGAGCAGGTCCGGTTTTACCGCGAGCAGGGCTATTTGAAGTTTGGCACGATCTTTACCCACGCCGAGATGGAGGCGCTGCGCGCGCGGGTGGATGGCATGATCGCCGCGCTGCCGGAGGGTAAGCGCCCGGAAGAGATGGACGTGCCCCACTTCAACGACCCGTGGCTGTTCCGCTACCTGGCCCATCCCCGTATTCTGGACATCATCGAAGACTTCATCGGCCCGAATATCGTCCTCTGGTCGAGCCACTTTATCGCCAAGCCCCAGGGGGACGGGCGCGCCGTGCCCTGGCATACCGACGGCGCGTACTGGACCAATCGCCTGGTTCCCATGGATGTGATCACCCTCTGGCTGGCGGTGGACGAGTCCACGGTGGAGAATGGCTGTATGCGCGTCATGCCCGGCTCGCACAAAGGCATTCGGGCTTCGGTGGATGCCTACGAAAGTGTGGATAAGAGTACCCACGTGTTTCATGCCCGCATCAAGCCGGACATGATCGATGAGACGCAGGCGGTCAACCTGGAACTCAAGGTGGGCGAGTGCCACTTCCACGACGCCTGGACCATCCATGGCTCCAACCCGAACCACTCCACACGGCGGCGCACCGGCTACACCATGCGCTATATGCCGGCGAACGCGGTCTTTCGCAACGACGGGCGGAATAGGGAGCATCGGATCTATCTGCTGCGAGGCGAGGATCAGACCGGCGGCCAGAACGAATACACGCCCCTCCCGGAGTGGTCGTAAGCGTGACCGGAGACGGCAGCCACGCGACCGTTGCGTCAGGCGATGTATTGGCGCATCAGATTCAGGTAGTTCCGGCAGATAGCGATGGTATCCTCCGGACGATGCTTGTCCTGTTCGATGGAGAGATACCCCCCGAATCCAATGGCTTTCAAAGCCTCCACGATGGCCTGGAAGTCCATGACCCCCTCACCGATAGGGACAAACTGACGCATCATGCCATCTATGTCCCGCACATGGAGGTTTACCAATTGCGTCTTGACTTTATGGATGGCGACCGGCGGATACTCCCGTTGGCTGAGTGTCCAACCCGTGTCCATGTTATAGCCCAGCGCAGGGTCGCGAATGGAATCCCACAGCCGTAGGAAGGCGGTGGCGTCCGGGATCATGCAGTGGGTGTGGTGTTCGATGGAGAGCTTCATGCCATACGCTTTCACTCGCTCCAGACAGGCTTGCGTGGTTTCGATATAGCTCTGCCAGAGGGCATCCCAGTCGAAGCCGGGCGCGATGGTGATATGGAACTTCTCGCCGGGCTTGGGATCGGCGATCTCGTAGTATCGGGGCAGGTACCCGGTCGGACCCTGTAACTCTCTGGCCCAGGGGGCGACAATATTGAGGAGCGGCGCCCCCAGCTTCTGTCCGATGCGACAGCCCGCCTCGAAGTAGTCCAGGCTGCGCTTACGCTCCTCCGCGTCGGTACTGGTCAAGCCTTCCACGACCGGCTGGAACAGGACAAACTGCGCGACTTCCAGTCTGTTACGTTCCAGTTGCGCCCTCAGCCGATCCAGCGTCGCGTCGTTCCAGTACTCCGTGATGTCATTTCTGCCCAGCACGATGAGATCTACGCCATCGAAGCCGATCTCTCCGATGGTTTCAATGGCCTCCTCCGGGTTCGTTCCCGCAGCGAAACTATGGAAGCACCAACTCACGCATCCGATCTTCATTTCTATCCTCCCGCGTCCGAATCATTCGCCGATAGGTACTATATCTTATCCAGCCATGGGGCAACCACCTCCCGGGTCTCTTTGCTGCTCACGACAGGGACGATTTCGAAGGTAGCTCCAGACCCACGCCACTGAAGCACCCACTCCTGCATCAGGCGCAGGTCGCTGCACTCCATCAGTTGGAAGCACCGGCTGAAGTTGGGTTCCACCCAGCTATCCACATAGGTCAGGCCCTCGGGGAGCATCCGGCCCCCTTCGCGCAGCTTTTGATAGATGGGCAGCATGTCGTTGTCTCGAAAGCGTTCGATGAGCATGAACAGCATGGGAAATCCTTTCCGTTAGATTGCATTATGGGAGGAAGTGCTTCGCTTCCAGCAGGGCGCGGAGCCGGGCGGAATCGGCGCGAAACCCCTCCTGATCGTACTTGATGGTGCTGGTGTAGAACTGGGCCAGCGAGGTGATGCCATGCGCCTCGATGGCTGCTTTGACATCGGGCATGGACATATAGCGCTCCCATCCGCGCACCTCGCGCTGGGTATAGACCGCGTCGAGCTGCTCGTCCGACGGCAGTTGGTACTTCTCCTCATGCAGAAAGGCATCGAGCGGCAGCCGGTCGCGCTTGGTAGGGTCCTCGTCCGGGTAGCCGGCGACGATGGTGGTGACCGGCAGGCAGGTGTCGGGCAGCTCCAGGAAGTCCGCAATCTCCGTCATGGAGTGGAGCGTGGTGCCCATATAGCAGATGCCCAGGCCCTGCGCCTCGAAGCCCAGGCAGACGTTCTGCGCCACGATCATCGCGTCGAAGGCGGCGACATGATACCCGATCAGGTTGTTGAAGTTATCCCGTGCACCACGCCGGCACAGCCATTCGCGCGTGCGATACCAGTCGGCGCAGAAGGTGATCGCCAGTGGCGCTTGCAGCACCATCGGCTGCCCGAAGTGCAGCTCATAGAGACGCTGCTTCCGCTCCGGATCGCGCGTCAGGATCAGGGAGACGCTGTTCAGGTTACCGGAGGACGACCCTCCGGCAATGGCATCCCCGCACACCTGATCGATGAGCACAGGATCAATCGGGTCCGGTTTATAACGCCGGATCGAGCGATGTCGGTTGAGAAGGTCAGAGAAATCGGTCATAGTCCCTTTCGCCTGCGTTCTACGGATTAAGAATCTTCCAGGGAGATGGATTTCGTCCCGGTCGACCGGGCGGTGAACACGACCGCCGGGGTGTCGGATTCATTGACGATCAGCCGGAAGATATCGGGGCGGGCGTAGTGACCGGTGACATCCAGGTCGAATTTGCCCCGGGCGATGGCGTCTCGGTCAATGTCCGCCGTCAGCACGCACTCGCCTTCGAAGTTCGGGCCTGCCAGCACCTGGCCGAACGGGTCTACGATGCAGCTCCCTCCACGCGACACCACTTCGTCGGTATCCGGAGTGACATCCCCATGCACATCAGGATAGTGGCTACGACATGCAAATTGGTTCGCCGATAGCACAAAGCATCGCCCCTCGATGGCGATATGGCGCATGCTGGGCAGCCAGGTATCGCGCCCGTCCGCCGTGGGAGCGCAGTAGATCTCGATCCCCTTCGCGTAGTGGGCCGCACGCATCAGCGGCATATAGTTCTCCCAGCAGATCAGAGCGCCCACTTTGCCAAGGGGAGTATCGAATACCGGCATCGTCGAACCGTTGCCGAACCCCCAGATGAGCCGTTCTGCCGCCGTCGGCATCAGCTTGCGGTGCTTGCCCATCCACTGACCATCCGGGGCATAGAACGCCGCCGTGCAGTAGAGAGTGCCTCCGTCCCGCTCGATGACGCCGACGATCAGATAGATCTTGTGCTCCGCAGCGATCCGTCCCAACGCGGCGCTCTCGGGGCCGGGCAGATCTATCGCACCCTCCCAGTACTTCCGGTAGGCATCGCGCCCCTCCGCAGTTCTGGAGCCGACCGCCGTGCCGAAATCGCTCCCACGCGGGTAACCGCCGATCAGCGCCTCCGGGAACAGCACGAGTTCGGCGCCTGCCCCGGCAGCCTCGGCGCTGAAGGCGGCGACCTTCTCCAATCCACACGCCTTATCCTGCGCGGGCGAGACTTGCGCGACCGCGACCTTGAACTTAGTTTTCATTCCAACACTTTGACCCATGCTCACTTTAACTTCTCTCCCTGGAGGTGGTCTCGTACTCCATTACCGCGTCGTATGAGCCTCCTCAAATGCGTCGTATTCCGAAGGCATCGGGATGCCGAAACGCTGGCAGAGCGCTTTGACGTCGTGATAATCGTCGGCATCCAGAGGATACCCGGTGTGAAACTGTACCATCCACACCGACGGGATACATTTGACCGGATATCCCAGAATGGAGCCGGTCCCGGTTAAGGAATCGAGCGGATACTCCACGCCATAAACGTGATTGCCGTCGGCATCGAACGTATAGGAGTGAATATCTATCTCACGCCCCTGGTCATCTCCCAGCACAAAGTTGCACTCTCTGGTATCATCCCGTGGCACGTCGTGAAATCCTCGCGCTTCCAGCAAGGCGCGTATTTGCGGCACATCTACATGCTGAACGGCGATATCCAGATCGGAATGCTTGCGTGTTTGCTCCCCGAGCAGGGCGTCAACCCCCCAGCCGCCATCCACACAGACATCAATCTCGTTCTGTTCGAACAGTTGTAAGATCTCTATCACGTCGTTCGCGGTCATCTCTGGCTCATCTCTTCGTTACGGCTGGAGGTCAGGCTTCTCAATGATTCAGATTACTTTCCACTCGTTTCGTGATTAAGTTCCTCACCAGTTTTTGCTCCCGCTTTCTGTAGGAAGGGAACGACTTTCTTATGCATCGCTTCCGTCTCAGCATCTCTGGGATCATTATGAGTAGTGATTACCAGGTCACCAATTGGCGGTTTCAAGGCGGCATCGAGCGGGGTGGGGCCATTCCCCCTTCGCACGTTGATGTCGGCGTGGTGGTTTAGCAGTAATTGGATGATATCCAGACTCTTGGCGTTACAGGCAACATGTAGCGGGGTTAAGTTATAATCGGGTGAGGGAGTGTCAGAATATCGTGGGTAAGTCATTGAGTTTGCATCGGCTCCGTAATCCAGCAGAATTTGGACGAGACGAATGACGCCGGAACCGGCAGCAAGATGTAGAGGCGTATCTCCATGTAAATACCTCTCGCCAACATTGCCTCCATGTTCGAGTAATAGGCGTAGAATGCGTGGCCGATATGTTTCGATAGCAGAATGGATCGGGGTGATATTGCCAGGACCGGCGAAACGTTCATCCTGATAGCCATGATGGTTTGGATCTGCTCCCGCTTCCAGGAGGGCTTTTACCAGGGCTGTGTCTTCTTCGTAGTCCATATGAGCTATCGGATCGTGGACGTATATAATATAAGATACCTGAAGATGAAGCAGCAGGGCGGAGTAGCGGGAATCCCATTTCGTGTTGGCCTCGGGATCGTGGAGGCTGAGGAAGCGTTCGAGTTCAAACGGCAGTTGCTCGACATCTTCCCAGTAGTAGGCCAGGGTATTCGGATCGGCTCCGGCTTTGAGGGCTGCCATGGCAGCAGGCGTGTCGTTGGCGCGAATGGCCCGAATAAGCGCATAATTCCATCGCTCATGGAGGGACGCGTGGTCACAGGCGGAGGAGGGAACTGTTATCAACAAGATCCACATTCCCAATAAGGCGAGATAGAACGGCTTATTAACTCTCATCGTAACTATTCAGCTTTCGCGCAGCATCCATGCGGTGACGCGGCGTAGGTTTGAGTTGAACGTGCACCTGAATCCTCGCCTACTCCATTTTGGGGTAGGGCGCAACATGAGTTATTCTATATTTAAGAACATGATTCTGATCTTCCATCCTTCCTCCGTTTTTTTGAAGCCAATAAAGTAATGTCTATAGACCATACTTGAGAAATCACGATAGAGAGAGCCGTCTATTTCATCGACAGTGGTATCATGTGGAACAGAGAGGTGCCATTTTGACCACTCTTTCTCGCGCTTTTGATAATAACCGAGGCGCTCTTTAAGAGTCTTAACGCTCGGATGAAATAAACGTTGCCAATCTGCTTTATCAGAGTCTATGAACTCCTTTGTCATGACATAGTGGATGCTGTGCTCATCACGGTTGCGCATGGCCAAAAGCAGAAAATGCCAGGTAGCCTCCGGGGAGGATAGGTCGTAGGTTGGCTTGGTCGGTTGCTTTCCTCTAGCTCCCGCGCCGTTAAAAGTACCATCTGGATAGCCGATCAGGATGCCCTTCTGTTTGAGTTCCATAACGGCTTGATAGGCCCAATGATCCTTCGGAACATCGGGAAATGGCTCAGTTGGTTGGGCATTTGCGGCAGGAACTGCCCCTATTAATGTCAAGCATAGGCACACTTTCACCAAGATCTTATCGATTGATAATTGTGCCATGAAACTATACATTTCTTTCCTCCTTGATATTCCGCTTTCATTCAGGACAGGATGTCTAGGGGCGGTCAAGGCAGCGGGATATGGTTGGTGACGGTTGCGGCGATGTCAGCCAGATCATGGGCGTTGGCGAGATCGTCCGGGCTATGGGCAAGCGTAGCCGCTTCCTTCAAGCACTTCAGCGCTTCCGCAGGCTGTTGACGTATCAGGCGGCTTCCAAGGGCGCGGAGGGTGTCCGTCCTCAACATCAAAAAGGAGATGGTTCGGGCGATACGTCGGGCTGCATCCGGATCGGAGACTGCCAGTTTCAGGGCGATATCGCGTGCCGCTTCGTCATGCATTCCCACATTGGAGACCTGGGCTAAGAGCGTCTCCGCCTGCGCCGGGTTGGCACGCGCTTTCTCGGCCAGGGTTTGCTGAACAAGCTTCCCTTCCGCGTCCAGCCCACCCATCCCCTCCGCGATTTGCCGCGCGGCGTCGAAGTCCTCTCGCGCAAGTACCTTCAAGATTTTGTCCTGTATCCTCTCCACCTCCTGGGTGGATTTTGAGTACTGTCGAAGCAGGGCGGCAGCACGTTCCGGTTGCTTTCCGGCAAGCCCGGTGAGGTATTGAATAAAGCTCTCATCCATGAATTGGCCGCTTGCGTCAAGATAAACACGATCATTGCGCAGTAAGGCATCCTCAAAGAGCGTTTCGGCCTTTTCGGCATCGACCCAGGACCATGCGCCTGCAAGATGCAGCAGCTTTTTCGCGTGGGGGAACACCGCGCTATTCGTAGATGTCGAAGCGGCCAGTGTGATCGGCTCCAGCAGGGCGCGTGTCTGTGGTACATCCACTTGTGCCAGATAGGGCGCCATGGCGATCACCGTCCAGAGCCTGGGGTCATAGGCGGAAATCCCCTGCGCCAGAGGAATGGCTTCAGCGGCCAGGGCATGGGCATGAGGCGTATCGCTCGCTCGGAAGGCGGCGGCGACAATCGCCAGTGCATGCGCCAGCAGGTCCTTCTCCCGTATCTGTCTTGCCAGTTTTTCGGCTTCCACAGGTTCTTGAAACGCGAGGGCCTCCACGCTCGCCAGCGCGATCAGGTCACGCCGTTGTGACGAGGAGAGAAATCTCCGGAGGGATTGCGCCGTTTTGGGATGCTTCATGGCAATATTCAGGAGAACATTGCAGAGCGTCTCCTCCTGATGGATCCCTTTTACCTGTTGAACCAGGCGCGCTCCCCGCTCCGGTTCTTCTGCCTCTATGAGCGCATAGGAGGCGCGATAGACGGCATATGTGCGCTCCTTGAGATCCGAGATCGCATTCAAGAGCGGAACGCCTTTCTCCATATCCGCAATGGCGACATGCTCCGCCAGGGTCTCTACCGTTTGCCATTGGGCATGTGGGATCCGGCTCGCCAGTTTTTTCGCGTGCTCCACATCCAGCGCGGCCCAGCCATGCAATAGGATACTCACCTGATCATAGCCACGGTCCTGGAAATCGGGATCTTTCTCGCTCTCCTGCCAGGCGTGCTCCAGAAGCGTGCGGGCACGTGCCGGATCGAGTTTGCGCCAGGCGGACGCAATGTCCAGAAGTGACATGGCGCGCCCGGATGGCGTCGTTTCCTGATTGGCGAAACGTTCCGCATCCGCCAGAGTCGCCATAGCGAACTGCTTCCACTCACCGCGAGAAGGCGTCGTTTGCGCAGACAGCCCAGTAGGATTGTTTTGCTGAGTATGCACTATTGGCGCGGAACTCGGGGCATTCGTCAGTCGGTCGGTGTTTTTCTGGCCCCAAACGGATACCGGGAGGGTCATCCCCAATACGATCAGGCCGATCAGCGCGACGTAAAGGTTGGCTCGCATATCATTCTCCTGCTATGGATTGCTAGCTATTTGTGTTTTCGTTTCTCCTCCACCGCCTCGAACTTTCGTTCATCTTCCCAGCTTAGCTCATCATTACGATCTAGCTCGCGTTGATTGTATCTCTCTATCGCTTCATGGCTCAGTGCTTTGGTGCGATATTTCCTTTTGGGTGGGTCGAAGAGGAGCATCTTGTCGGGAATGTTGCCATCAATCTCGGGGGCATAGGTGGTCGTTGCCTCTGCGCTATGGAAATTGCTAAACTTACTCTGTTGGACAATTCGGCGCACGAGATGGGAGCGTACGAATCATCCACTTTGTCATCATTCCCCTCTCTTTCCATCCAGCAAGGTGAGCAATTCAGCACGATTTCTTGAAGCAACACGCTTGCCGCCGCAATGCGAGCAACCCCTCTCTTCATTCGCCGTTGGCGTACCAATTCCTCCTGACGCTGCCACCGCATCGCTCCTCGTCCACTTTTCCTCTCTAACTTTCGTAGAATCAAGTAGAAAAGAATTGGCTCCGGGCGTTGACTGCAAACGGCGCGAGAGGCTACAATATAGGGTACTCCTCGATGGGATGCCTCATTTAAGAGCCGGTTCGCCTTGAAACGATCCTGGCGCAGCAAAATTGCCTCGCACATGTACAGCAACCCACGCTCCGGCAGCGTCGCCGGCGGCAGACCTGACGCGGTTAAACCGCATAACTTCTTGTTGGTCGCGGACGGTTGTCCGCACTGCCATGAATGATGAATAGAGAAGACACGCACCGCCCACTCTTGGGCGACGATGTCTCCGTTTAGCCCGGTGGTCGCCTCGCGCAAAGGAGCATATCACATCATGTCCGTCCCAATCGCCTCGCGCGCTCTGGAACGTATTCCGTTGGAGCCTGTCTCGCACACGGCTGCACACGAAGATATAGAGTTCGATCGTCCAAAAGAGGAGTGCGGCGTCTTCGGCCTGTTTGCCCCCGGCGAAGAGGTGGCGCGTATCACCTTTTTCGGCCTGTTCGCGCTGCAGCATCGCGGACAGGAGAGCGCGGGGATCGCCGTCTCCGACGGCAAGAATATCCGCGTTCACAAGGATATGGGCCTGGTAACGCAGGTCTTCCACGAAGATATCATTCAGTCGCTCGTCGGCATCAGCGCCATCGGGCATACCCGCTACTCCACCACCGGATCCAGCATCCTCTGCAATGCGCAGCCGCTCTCCAGCACCTCCCGCGTCGGCGATATCGCCGTCGCGCACAACGGCAACCTGGTCAACACGCGTCGCCTGCGGGCGGAACTGGAGGAGGAGGGCTGTACCTTCGAGACCACCAACGACAGCGAAGTGATCGCCCATATGCTGGCGAAGCTGCACCATGGCTGCATCGAGGAGACCGTGCAGCAGGTGATGAAGCGCCTGGAGGGCGCGTACTCGCTGGTGATCCTCACCCCCGATAAACTCCTCGGCGTCCGCGATCCCTATGGGCTGAGGCCGCTCTGCCTGGGCCGGATCAACGGCAACAAGTATGTGCTCGCCTCCGAATCGTGCGCCCTGGG
>Ga0070734_10005224_pt1 | contig 11637 bp, 12 predicted proteins | sample Coa_R1_8_FD_66444 | JGI IMG/M metagenome (GOLD analysis project Ga0070734, IMG submission 66444) | Surface soil microbial communities from Centralia Pennsylvania, which are recovering from an underground coalmine fire - Coalmine... | ecosystem: Environmental > Terrestrial > Soil > Unclassified ...
ATTCTGCCGAACTCTGCTGGCTTTGGTTTTCTGGATCATTTTTATTCCGCCTGCAGCTTTAATCGCGTTTCCCTGGACGCTGATCACCGGCAAAATTGATTTTCTTTATTGGCTTGGCATGTGGCTGGCTTTCTCAGCGCCCAGAGTGGCCGGCGTAAAGGTGAGGCTGGTTGGTTTGGACAAGATCGATCCGGCAGGCACTTACATCTTTATGTCGAATCATGTGTCTAACCTTGATCCGCCGATTCTTGTGCCTGTGATTCCCGGCCGGACATCGGTGCTGGCGAAAAGAGAAATCTGGAAGATTCCAATCGTGAACAAGGCATTGGATCTCGCTGAGATTGTCCCGGTGGAACGCAGCAATCGCGATTCCGCCATCAGCAGCATCCGCCGTGCGGGAGAGGTGATGCAACACCACATCAACATGACCATCTTCCCTGAAGGCACGCGCTCGCCCGACGGACGGCTAATGCCCTTCAAGAAAGGACCGTTTCATCTGGCGGCCGAGACAGGCTTCCCAATCGTGCCGGTAACAATTCTTGGCACGTACGAGATGATGCCGAAAGGCACGTCCTTAATCAGAAGCGGCACGGCTACACTGGTGTTTCATCCACCGATTGACCCAAAGAAATTCGAGTCGCGGGAACAATTGGTAGAGGCTGTGCGTGCGGCGATCAACAGCGCGCTACCGAAAGAACGGCAATCTTCGCCGCAGATGAGCGCCGATCAGGGATAGCGACATCTATTTCGATATAGTTTCTGCTCTAGAGCGAAAAGCTTTTTCATTGGCTTAGGTCTTGTAGTTTGCTAATCTGAGCGCCGCAACGTTCTGACAAAAGAAAGCACGGAAGCTACGAGCATGGCTAAGACAACACCGGCAATCCTATGCGCCATCGCGCTGGCTGCATGCGCCATGGCGCAAAGACCTGCTGCTTCCCCGGCAAAAGCGGGTGACAACAAGGAGCTGGCGGCAACATTGAAGCTGATTCAGGACAAGATCAATGAACAGGGTGAGATTCACTACACCGTGATTTCAGAGAACCTGTCCAAAGGAATAAAAATAGAAAACAAATATGCGATGCAGACAGGAAAAGCGGTGGTTGATGTGAGCGCCTGCACTCTCTCAGTGGAAGCACACATGTCCAAGGATGGCAAACTGCAGACCCGCGGCCGCGATACGGTGAATGTGCGTAATGTTACGGCGATGACGGTGAAATCGCAGACCCGGATGATCCGTGAAAAAACGGCAAGAATGGGCGTCACAGGCTGGAAGGGGACAATTGTTCCTGAAAGCTATTCATTAGAGTTGATGAGCCGTGGCCGCATATCCGGCGTTTTCTTCTTTCGCACCCAGGAATCCGCAAATCAGGTAGCGGATGCTGTGGTTCGCGCCACTAAACTCTGCGGCGGCATATCGATGATGCCTTGATAGTCGTAACATGGAGTCGATTCGAAGAACAACCCGGAAACCCCAGATAAATAAAAAATTCCGCAGTAACGGCATAACTGCACATCCTTAGACTTACCACCGTCTATCTGCAAAATCGGGCGACTGCTAGCGGCCTAAATTGGCTGTTACCACCGCGCCGTTTTGATTGATATTTACGTCAAGGACTCCATCGTCATTTTTGTGCAGGGCTGTGCCGCTGTAATTGTGGATAGCCCCCTTGGCATCTGTAAACTGGATCTTGAGCATTCCACTTTCCAGCGGTTTGATGACATATGAAAAAGTTGCACCGGGAGCGAGTGTATCTTTGCCGAAAGTGGCTGTCGGGTAGTCGACGATGATGGTCTTAACGGGCGCAGTGCTTGTGTTGATGAGGTTAACTTTGACCACGCGGGAACGGCAGCCTGCCAGCGTGAGGATGATGAAAGGCGTGATGAAAAAAAGACGCTTCATTTTTCCTCTCTTATTTCTTCTCGATCACGCGCGCGGCCAGCACTGCACCGTTGCGATTGTCATGCAGCTTTAAGGGGAAGACCAGGATGTTCCAGTTCCAGCGGCTTTTCTTCTTGGGCAGGTGAGGCAGGCAGCGGAAGCTGCGGTCTACGTAGGTTTCACGCGTATCGGCCACGGTGCGGATAATGTCTTTCCACTCGGCGCTGAGTTCGGGAAATTCCTCAAAACGGTTCTTGCCGGCAAACCATGTGCGCTTGCGCTCATAGAGTCGGGCAAAGAACTCATTTACATACTGCCAGACGCCGTCGCGGTCCAGAATTTCCAGCACGATATCGTCACCCATGGCCATGGCAATGCGCGAATAGAAAAAATCTCTTGCGTCAACAACAACTGGCTTGCCGCGGCGCTTGGCCTCAAAGGAACGCAACGCGCCCAGCAGGTCGTCCACCGAGCTATAGCCTTTGAGCAGGTGCATATCTTCCACGCCGCCAAATTTTCTTTCCAGCGTGGCAGAGAGAATAATGATGGGCACTTCCGGACGCTTGTCGCGCAGGGACTGCGCCACTTCCGTACCGAACTTGCCCGCGCCCAGGTGATAGTCGAGCACAGCGATGTCGATTTTATCCAGGTGCGTTTCAGCTTCTTCAACCGAGGCGGAGCTGATGGCCTCATAACCGTTGCTGCGCAAGATGGCCGAGCGCAGGATCAGGTTGTCATGCCGGTCATCCAGCAGGAGCACCTTAATCGGTTTTTTTTCTGGTCGGTCGGGGGTCATTCGTGCGTCCAATCCTGCTTCTGCCACCACATTGAAAACAGCGGAGCGGCAATAAAGAAGATAAGACCCACAACAATCGCGTCGGTAAGATCGCGCTTGTGCCAGGCTCTGATCAGATCAATTATGCCAACCAGGCCGAACGGCACCATCGCGAAGAGCCAGCGCATGAGAATCGGTTTAGGTGTTTCCTGCTTGGTCGTCATGATCGAAATCTGTGCCGCCCCTAAAAGGGACTCTGTTGTTTTCGTATCGCTAACCCGCGTACGCGCTGGGCTAACTTCGCAACGCGCCTTTGGCGCTGTTCATGGCTGTGATGCTTTTGTCGCAGACTACAGATTCATCTTGCGTAAGTTCCGCCCAATCTTTCTTCGACTCCCGTCAATTCCACTCAATGCAAACCCCGGTTCGACGATCTCTGGTCACCTTGCTCAATCCCACTCAACACGCGCAACCGCCGGCGCTTATTCTTTGGGCGGTTTGCCGCGAATCGCCCGCGCCATTTCCGGCAGTTTCATAAATGCAGTCACGCTGCGCAGCCATTGTTTGTGATCAAACGCGGGCGAGCCGCTCACCATTGATCCGGCAGGAATATCGCCATGCGTGCCGCTCTGTGCAGTCACGATCGCGCCGTCACCAATCTTGCAGTGGCCAGCCACCCCTACTTGACCGGCGAGAATCACGTTCTTGCCAATCTCAGTTGATCCTGCCAAGCCAACCTGGGCGCACAACATGGAATTTTCTGCGATGACGCAGTTGTGCGCCACCTGGGAAAGATTGTCGATCTTGGTGTTGCGTCCGATGCGCGTTTCACCCAGGCTTGCGCGATCCACGCAAGAATTCGCCTGAATCTCGACATGGTCTTCAATCACCACGCGTCCGGTTTGCGGGATTTTGTACCAGTTGCCGGAATCGTCCTTGGCGAAGCCGAAGCCATCAGATCCGATAACGACTCCGTTATGCAGCAGCACATTGTTGCCGATCTCGCAGTTTTCGCGAATCGAAACGTGTGCATGCGCGAAAAAGTTTTTACCGATCTTTACTCCACGGTAGATCACTACCTGAGGAAGCAACGTGCAATTCTCGCCGATTTCAACATCGGCCCCGATCACGACGCAAGCGCCGATAGATGCGTTCGCGCCGATACGCGCTGAAGGATCAATGACCGCCGTGGGGTGAATGCCGCGCTTTTCCTGCGGCAGCACGTGGAGAATTTCTACAGCTCGGGCGTAAGCATATTGCGGATTCCTGGTCCGTAGAGTCGGCTTCTCCAACGCGGGAAATTTTTCGTCGACGATGAGAGCGGATGCTTTGCTGGCGACGGCCAGCGGCGCGTATTTGGAGCTAACAGCAAAAGTAATCTGGCCGGGAAGTGCGGACTCAATGGAGCCGACGCTCTTAACTTCTACGTCCGCATCCGGCGGATCAAGCCTGGCGCCCAGCTTGTCCGCGAGTTCTTTGAGCTTCATAACCAATGGGTCCTGAGAAAAACTTGCCTAAAGGCGTGATTGTAACGGGAAGAGCGGCAAGGACAGAGCAAAATCGTGAGACTCGCCATTAAGATTCGATAAATAACTTTTCCTGGCGGACGTCTTCCGCGCTTTTCTTGTGGGCTTCTGGACGCCCGATGACGGCCAGAACGTTCAACTCCTGCAGGGCGGTGCGGGGAACGAAGACACGCTGGGTGTTGCCGCGCGTATCTGGCGGCGTAATAAAAAATCCTTCGGAGCTGACCTGGGTAAGATCGTTGGCCATCAGGCCTTCAAGAACGTCATTGTCAGTGAATTTAAGCCGCACCCAGAGTCCATCGGTACGGGGCCGAGTGGTAAAGGTCTTGCGACCCACGGCGGCGGTGTCACTGAAATCGCGAACAAAGTCCACGCTTTTAACTTCGCCCAGATCAATCAGCACCACTTTGCCGGAAGGGTTCAGCAGTTCGAGCTTGCCTTCAACCACAAAATTAGCGGGTGAAACGTATCCGCTGATGGAATCGCGTCCCATTTTGCGCACGATCACCTTTTTGTGGCTGGATGCCATAATCCATTGATTCTCGCACTGTTTGCGGGGGCATCAAAGGCGTCATCCCGCCTTTCCACGGCATGGGGTAGCCAAAAGGTAACCTTTGTGATAATGTTTCGAGTTTGTTCCGAGTCCCTGCGGTAGACGTCTAACTCTTGTATAAAGTGCAACTTACGAAAAACCTGGGAGAAGCGGTTGGCCTACCGGCCATAGCCCGGAAGGGCATGTGTGTGTTCCTTTAACTGATGGCTGACTTTATTTACCTAATGGAAACCCGGCTCACGCCGGACCAGCAGCGTGCAGTCGCGCTGGTGACCGACGTTGCCCGTGCCCACGACATGAATATTTACCTGACCGGGGGCGCGGTCCGCGACATTATCAGCGGTTTTATTATCCGCGATCTCGATTTCTCCGTGCAGGGCAACGCGCTTAAGCTGCAGAAAGATTTTGAAAAAGCCGGCGCCGTGCTGGAAGCCAGCGACGAAGGCACGCGCACGCTGATGCTGCTGCTGCCGGGAAATGTCCGCGCGGAAGTTACCAGTGCGCGATCAGAACGCTATGACAAGCCCGGCAAACCGGCCGAGGTCACTCCGGGAACAATCTATGACGACATGCGCCGGCGGGACTTTACCGTCAATGCCATGGCGCTCTCGCTCAACCCTGGCTCACGCGGGCTGCTTACAGATCCGTTCAATGGGGTGGCCGATATTGAAGCCAAGGTGCTGCGCGTCCTGCATAACTATGCGTTTTATGAAGAGCCTTCGCGGCTGATCCGTGCCACGCGCCTGATAACCCGCTTCCACTGGACTCTGGAAGAGCGCACACAGGCACGCTATGACGCGGCTAAAGAAAATAACTACATTGAAAATATTTCTGACCGCACTGTGGGACATGAGATTGAGCAGCTTGCGCATGAAGATAATCCCATTGAAGTCCTGAAGGCCCTGGAAAAAGAAGGCTGGCTCAAAGTTCTGGTGCCGCACTTCTCCGTGGCCAAGGTGGATACGGCGGGGATAAACCAGGTTTTCAAGGTCAAGCAGCAGCTGCAGGAAGTTGGCGTGAACCCCGACGCCAGCCCCACTGTGATGCACTTCCTAACCCGCAAACTGCCCGATAAAGATATTTCTGCGATGCAGAAGCAGATCGTGAACAAAGGGTTTGTGGAGCGCTGGAAGCATCTGGAAGATGACGCCAAGGATTTTGCCAAGAAGCTGATGGCCAAGGAGCTGGCGCTGCCGTCGGAAACATGGAAATTCCTGATGACGAACCGTCCGGATGCGCTGCTGTTCAATGCCATCACACCAAGGGCTTCGGCGGTCGAGCAGAAGATCAAGAATTTTTTGACGAAGTGGCCGCTCGTCCGGCAGAAACTGCCTTTCCCTGAAATGGTGGAGATGCGCATTACGCCGGAACATCCTGAATACAAAAAAATTCTGGATGAAGCTTTCCTGATGTTGCTGGATGGCAAGCTGCGGTCGCACACGGAAATTGTGAAGTTCCTGGAGCCGTATTCTCCGCCGGAACCGCCGCCACCGCCACCACCGCCGCGCCGCGGAAGAGCAAAGAAGGAAGCCGCACCCGGAGCATCCGGCGACCAAGCTCCCAAGAAGCGCGGACGCAAGCCGAAGAACGCATTGGCTGGCGCACCTGCGCCTGTACCTGCGGCACCCGCGGCCGAAGCTGCAAGCAATCCAGCTCCCGCTACTGCCAAGCATGGTGCTGCACCTGCGGCAAAGCAGAAAGCTGCTCCTGCACCGCCAGCGGCTGCAAAGAAAGCCGCGCCAGCAAAAGCTCCTGCAAAGCCAGCGGCCAAGAAGCCTGCGCCAAAGAAAGCTGCTCCGAAAAAGGCTGCGCCGGCAAAGAAGAAGGGCAAGAAGAAGTAGCAGTGGCTTCGCGCCGTTCCCTGCTTGCTGCTTTATCATTACAGCCATGCTGAAACAGAAACGATGGGCCATGCTCGCGGGAGCATTGTGCCTGGTCACCGCATTTGCCACGGCGCAAGATCAGACTCCAATAGCTGTTCGCAACGCTGTGCGCGACTATCGCCAGCAGCATGAAGCCGATATCGTGCGCAGCTTTGCGCAACTGCTCGCGCTGCCGAACGTCGCCAGCGATACCCCCAACATTCAGCGCAATGCCGACACGATCAGCAAGATGCTGGAGCAGCGCGGGTTTCACACGCAGAAGCTGGCTGTTGCTGGCGCTCCACCTGTCGTCTATGGAGAGCTTACCGCGCCAGGCGCGAAACACACATTACTTTTCTACGCGCATTATGACGGCCAGCCGGTGGATAAAGCGCAGTGGGCCAGCGATCCATGGCAGCCGGTGCTCCGCGATGGCCCCGTGGATAGTAAGGCGATCCCGCTTGAGACGTTAAAAGATCCCCTGAATCCGGAGTGGCGAATCTATGCGCGCTCGGCCAGTGACGATAAAGCGCCGATTCAGGCGGTGCTTACGGCGATAGACGCGCTTCGCGCTGCAAAGATTCCTGTCGGCGTAAACGTAAAAGTATTTTTTGAAGGCGAGGAAGAGGCAGGGTCGCCGCATCTGGCCGAAGTCTTTCAGCAGTACGGCAATTTGCTGAAAGGCGACATATGGGTCCTGAGCGATGGACCGGTGAACCAGACGCGGCGCATGCAACTTTATTTTGGCGCGCGCGGCGTGACCGATCTGGAACTCACGGTATACGGACCGGGACGCGTGCTGCATGACGGCCACTACGGTAACTGGGCGCCGAACCCGGCGGCAGTGCTGGTGGATTTGCTGGCGCACATGCGCGACGCGAGCTCGCACATTCTTATTCCGGGGTTTTATGACGATGTGCGGGCCTTGACTCCGGCAGAGCGGCAGGCGATTGCGCAAAGCCCCGACGTTGACACGCCGCTGAAGCAGGAGCTTGGACTGGCATGGACGGAGAGCGCAGGAGCTTCCCTGCCGATGGCCATCACGCAGCCGGCGCTGAATATTCGCGGCATTGAGGCTGGGCACGTCGAGGAAAAAGCGCAGAACGCGATCTCCACCACGGCCAAGGCCTCCATCGATTTCCGGCTGGTGCCGAACCAGATGCCGGAGCACGTGCACCAATTGGTGGAACAGTTCATCACACAGCAGGGTTTCTACATCGTGCATGAATCGCCAACCATCGAGACGAGGCGACAGCATGCGAAGGTGATCAAGGTAAGCTGGGGACCAGGATATAAGGCAGCGCGAGTGGCCATGGATGATCCAGCGGTGCAGCCGGTGGTAAGCGCAATGGAGCAGACAGTGGGAAATCCGGTGATCAAGATGCCGCTGCTCGGCGGGAGTGTCCCCATGTATCTGTTCAATGACGTGCTCAAGACTCCAGTTGTCGGCTTGCCGATTGCGAACCACGACAACAACCAGCACGGCGCAAATGAGAACCTTCGCCTGCAAAATCTCTGGGATGGGATTGAGGTATTTGCCGGGATATTGGCTGGAGCGGAGAAGAACTGGAAGTAAGCGCCGGTGCGGTTTTCAGTTGACGGAATCAGGGGAAAAAGCATCTAACCTCGCATGCCTCGGAACGGACATCGGCTAGGTTTTTTGATCATTGAATCAGAGAGAACAGACGGGCTTTCCACGCGCAAACTGCTGCTGGATCGGCCAAGCACAACGTGGTAACCGCCTACTCCGGCAAGGAAGGCGTGGAGATGTACAAACGCTTTCCCAATGTGGACGCAGTCTGCATTGAAGCGGAGCTGCCGGACATGAAAAGCTCGGCCGTTGCCGACAACATACGAAAACTTAATCCAAAAGCCCGCATTGTTGGCTTGAGCCCCCGGCTGGCGGCCCTTTGTAAATGGGCAGACAAGACCATTGACTCCCATGATCCCAACGCTCTGCTGGAAGTACTGCAGGAAATGGGCGGCCGCACGGATATTTGATCCGCCCACCTGATCGCTACCAATTGCGGCGAAGCGCTAAACGGGCCGCAAAGGTCCTCTTACTTTCGTTACCTTTCGCCTTGCCACCGGCGGGACCACAATATTCCGATGGCGAGCGCAACTACCTACGAACTGCAGTCCAGCACGATTCATGCTATTGCACCCGGGCGTGTGCGTTTTATTGAGCACCAGGGCAAACGCATCCTCTTTATCAATTACTCGCACTGTGACGGCGAGATGCTGAAAGCGGTGGCGGAAGAAGGCCATCGCGTGATCGCGCAGGAGCCGCCCAACACCGTGCTCACGCTGAATGACGTGACCGGCACCAGCTTTGACAAGGAATCCGTGGCGGTGCTGCAAGCCAAGGTGGCGGCCAACGCGCCATATGTCCGCAAGGCAGCGGTGATCGGCATCAGCGGATTGCAACGGCTGATTTATGAAGGTGTGCAGGCTTTTACACGGCGACGACTGCCGGTGTTTGAAAGCCGCCGGGAAGCCCTGGCATGGCTGGCGCAGGAGTAACGTTTCACCCGAAATCTTCACTATAAGTACGCAAAACAGTTGTCGGCAGGTGAGTTCTCCTGCTAAAGTTTGAGCGCCAAGACCCCCTTTTTTAAAAAGCTATCTCTTCCAGGAGTAAAACCATGTCGCGAATGATCCGCTTGATGTGTACTTTGGCCCTTTTGGCTGTGACCTGCACCGCGCAAACCTCGCATAAGAAGCGCGTTGCCGTGCTCGATTTTGACTATGGCACGGTGCAGTCTTACGTGTCCTCTATTTATGGCACCAACCAGGACGTAGGCAAGGGCATTACGGACATGCTGGTGGAAAAGCTCGTTAAGGACGGCAAGTATTCCGTGATCGAGCGCAAGGCGCTGGACAAGATTTTGGCGGAACAGAACTTCTCCAACAGCGATCGCGCCAACCCGGCTACAGCGCAGAAGATCGGCCAGATCCTGGGCGTTGACGCCATCATTATGGGCTCTATCACCAAGTTTGGCCGCGACGATAAAAGTAAAGCGATCGGCGGAGCAGGGCTCTCAACCCACGGCTTTGGCATTGGCGGCATTAAGCGCAATGAAGCCAAGGCTGTCTGCGCCATCAGCGCGCGCTTAGTCGATACCACCACAGGCGAGATTCTGGCAGCGGTGACCGGTGAAGGCGAGAGCAAACGCTCCGGAACGTCTCTGCTTGGCGCGGGCGGCGGCGGTGGCGGGGCCGGTGGCGGCGTTTTTGATACGCATGCTTCCAACTTTGGCCAGACGCTGTTGGGCGAAGCCGTGACGCAGGCGGTGACGCAGGTTGGCAGCGAGTTGGGAACATCAGTAGCAAATGTTCCCACGCACAAGGCTGAGGTCAGCGGCGTGGTGGCCGACGTGAGCGGCAATACCCTGATCATCAATGTGGGCAGCAAGACTGGATTGAGAGTCGGCGACAAACTGGAAATCAGCCATGCCGGCCGCCAGATCAAAGATCCCACAACAGGAAAAGTTTTGAAGACCATTACCACCAAGATTGGCGAAGGCACCGTGACTGAGATTGATGCGGATTCAGCAACGCTCAGCTTCAGCGGAACCGGCGCCAAGGTGGGCGACGTAGCAAAAACGCCGCAGCAGGAATAGTCATCGCACAATATTGGATTTGGGGCCTGTTCACTTTACTGGACAGGCCTTTTTCTGCTCGATTTCAGCGCGCCCAAAACTGCCCCGCACCATGTCACCTGTGACCGCTCTCACAGACCCACAGCTCCAGCTCAGCTATCTTCTGATGGCTACCCCGTTTAGGTTTGGGTGGTTGTGAGGAAATTTATGCGCTTCCATGCTGGTCCCCGCATTTTTATTTATGCCATCTTTTTCTGCCTTGGATTTTTCGTATTAAGCGCCTGCGCCCAGCCGACGCCGGACCCTGCACCATCGCACGTGAGCCGCACTCTTGTGGCAGAAAATGAGATAGGTTTCTTCGGGACAATTCCGGTAGCCAATGCTTCCTACAGGGCTGACGCCGTTGACCGCCAGTTCTATATTTTTGGTTTCTCTTATAACCGACTGCTCGTTCACGGCCGCCTTTGCGATGTGCGCTGGGTTTCTGAAATTATGCCGGCAATGGTTTTGAGGGAACCGTTTCTGAAGGGCACCAGCGTCCAGACGACTTCCGCGAACCCACCTTTTACTTCAACCGGGGCCACCTATGGAATGGGAAGCAATCCCGTTGGCGCGGATGTTATCTTTCTCCCCAACGTAAAATGGCAGCCGGTTGTGGGCGTGCACGGTGGGGTGAGTTATTTCACCCGCAACGTTCTCTCGGTGCAGGGGTCGCAATTCAATTTTCTGTTGGACGGACGCGCGGGCATGCGGTACGTGCTCAGCGGCAGGCGTTCAGTCTCAATTGCTTATCGCTTCGAACACATGTCCAACGCCTTTACCGCGATTGACAATCCTGGAGTGGACTCACAAATGATCCAGCTCTCGTACAATTTTCCTTTCCACTTCTGGCGAGCGCATTAAGGTCGTTGTAAGCCCGATGGGCAGCAGCACGCAGCCCGTATATGCGATCCAATCCGGGCAACTTGTCGCGCTTTATTTCTTCTTGCCTTCTGCCGCGGCTTTTGCGGCGGCCTGTTGAGCCAGTGCGTGCTCCACCACGCGTTGCATATCGAGCAGCGGAGCGGGCTTGCCGGTCCAAATCTCAAACTGGCGTGCGCCCTGTTGAACAAACATTTCCGCGCCGGAAATCACGTGCATGCCGCGGGCGCGGGCCATCTTGATCATCTTTGTTTCCGCCGGAATATAGACCATCTCAAAAAAATACTTAGCCTTCATTTCCGGCTCGGTAAGCGGCAGCGGATCTTTGTTGCCTTCCATGCCGGCAGGAGTGGCATTGATGATCACATCAAATTCCAGCTTCTTCAGCATGGTGCGGTTGATCACTTTGGCTTTGGCCTGCTTGGCAAGCTTTTGTGCCGATGCCGCATTGCGGCTCAGGATCGAAACTTCAGCGCCGCGCTCTTTCAATCCAAAAACGGCTGCGCGGGCCGCGCCTCC
>Ga0070734_10005226_pt1 | contig 11634 bp, 7 predicted proteins | sample Coa_R1_8_FD_66444 | JGI IMG/M metagenome (GOLD analysis project Ga0070734, IMG submission 66444) | Surface soil microbial communities from Centralia Pennsylvania, which are recovering from an underground coalmine fire - Coalmine... | ecosystem: Environmental > Terrestrial > Soil > Unclassified ...
CCCGCGCCCATGATGGCGAGGGGCGCGCCGTTATTCATGAAATCGAATAATCCCGATTCGCCGGAGGCGGCGAGAATGTCGCGCAGGCTCCGCGAGGACACGCCGCGGAACCGCAGACCGCGCACCAATTCTTCCCGTCCGTCCGGATAAACACGATAAACCAGAAGTGGCGGGCTCACCGGCCGCGCCGATCCGCCGGATTGAGCACTGGCTTGCGCCAGGCCTTGCAGTTCGCTGGCGCCGGCCGAAAACGGATAGTCCAGTTTGCGCACGAGCATCCCATAAGGCTTGCCGCGCTCCGTGCTCATCTGAATCAGGCGTTTCTTCAAATCCGCCATGGGAGTGGTCTGATTCGCCTTAATGAAAAGATTCGAAATCGCTGCGCTGTTCGCGCCGTAATTCCCTGAAAGACGCGCGTGGCCGTTGGAGGTAGGAAATCCCTTGATGGGCTGACGGGTGGTCAGAAAACCCTTCAGGACGCCCTTGTCAATCACCGTCACGGGTTTCGGCGCGACACCTTCTAAATCGAAGGCATAGAAACCGATGAGCGGCTTGCCCATCCAGGTGGTCTCCAGTGGATTGTCCGTCGCCTCCATCCATTCGGGGAGGACACGCGCGCCGATTCGGGAATCAAACTCGCCCGGGTTGAAATTGATATTGCGGCCGGGATCGGAGAGGGGCTTGCGTGGAATGCGCAGATTGTCACCCACCAGTTGCGCGAGAAGCTGCGCGGCCGCTTGCGGCTCAAACAGCGTGGGTCCCGCATAGCCTTCGCCGGTGGGCGCTTTCACCAATGCCCGAACATGGTCCGCCACTTCCGTGAGGGATTTGCGCATGTCCGCTTCCGATGGCAGCTTGTCCAGATCTATGGCTTGAATGGACACGGCGTCCCGCAAAAGCATGCCGTCCGGCGCCTGCCCTTCAGCCTTGGCCATCAGCCAGTTCACGGTGTCGTGATAGCGAATCTGCGTGCCTTCCGAATTCACCAGGTCAGTAATGCCGTCAATGATCTGGAATTCCACCGCGGAACTAAGGATCTCCGGATAACCATTGAACGCGCCTGACAAACTGGCGATGCGCTTAGTCCACGCGTCCTCGTCGATTTTGCGGTGCGCCACCTTCGGCAGGCTGACGATGGGCTCGGCTTTCGAGAAATCCGGAAGCGGGTCCGCTTGCTTGGCTGCGTTGTTCATGGATGCGCGCTTTCGGCCCATCGACTCGACCGCGGTTTTGTATCCGTAGTCGGTGGCCAGCCAGAAACACTCGCGGAGCGCGTTGTAATTGTCGTCCAAAGGCCATCCACTGTCATAGCGGGCACCGTTCGAACGCCCGCTGCCGATGTGGCCCGTGTTGTCCAAATCGTAGCTGCCGACGCGCACTTCGATGCCGGGCACGCGCAGGTGTTCGCGCGAGACGTTCAGGGCGGACCCCAATGTGGCGGAGATCGTGAGATCTTCGGCATCCGTCAAATCGTAGCTGAAGAAGTAGGGCACGTCCTGCCCGCCCACGACGCGAAGCTGCTTCGATCGCTCCATTTCATCGCGCATGGCTTTAAGGATTACGTCATCGTCGTTGGGGGTACTCTGAGCGATGACTGCCTGAGAAATTAAGAGGAGTGAGACGGCTCCGGCGCCGGACGCCAATAGCGTTGTCCGCAGCGTCATTTCTTATTCTCCGCGAGCTTGATTTCCGAAGGCGGACGCGAGAGATACGGCGGACGATCCTGAGACCGTTCCTTGCGTTGAATCTCGATTTCGCTAACCAGCAAGGCCGGGGAGATCGCAGCCACCGGAACGTACCCGGATTCTGCGCCACAGTAGCCGTTGAAAATTTCGCTCTTGTCGGACGTGGCCATGATTTTGCCGAAGCTAGCCAGCGGCGTTCCGACAATATCCACTCCGCGAATCAGTTCGTCCGGCCGGCCATCGGCGTAGACGCGGTAGACGATCAAAGGGATTACGGTGAACGCCTGCAATCCGCGGCGCTGCGTGGTGGTGTACCCGCCAGTAACTTGATCGAAGAACAGGCCGTATGGTTTTCCCTGGCGCTTCACTTCCTCGATGAGCATCTTGCGCAAATCGGCGTCGTTGACCTTTTTCGAAGACTCGACAAACAGATTGGACTGGCGCGAAACCACTTCATAGCCCGGAGCACGGCGTCCGTGGCCGTTCGATTGTGGAAAGCCCTGAATCGGGGAACGCGACATCAGGAAGGTCTTGAGAATTCCGTTCTCCACCAGCGGAAGGCGACGAGCCTGCACGCCCTCATCGTCGTAGTGATAAGAACCGTTCAGCGGCGTGCCCTGGAAATCCGTGATGGTCGGATCGAAGACCACCGAAAGAAAATCCGGCAGGACCGGCATGTTGACGCTCTTGGTGAAAGTCTGGCCTTCAGATTCATCCTTCTGGCGGTGACCTTCCACGCGATGCCCGAAGATCTCATGGAAGAACACACCCGCGGCGCGTCCGGAAAGAATGGCCGGACCCACGAACGGATCGGCGGGCTGGGCGTGGAGCAGAGCCGTGAGAGTGGTTCCGGCCTTTTCCACCGCAGCAAGAATCTGCGCGTCCTTGGGCAACTTGTCCGGGCTGTCCGCTTCGAAGGTCTCCATGGTTTGGAGATCCATGCCGTCGGCCGCTTTCCCGCTCGCGGAAATCATCAACCGAGTGAAGAGACGGCCCTCTTCCACCTGCGTGCCTTCGGTGGTTACGATGGTCCGTGACACGCGCTGCGCCTCCACGGCCACATCGGAGTTGAGCGCGCCTGGATATTGGGTGAACTGATTGGAGAGTTTGCGCAGGCGCGCGGTCCATTCCGCGGCGTCAAATTTCAATTTGGGCTGCGTGCCGAAGTAGGTTTGGGGAGTCTCGGAAGAAGAGAAATCGTCGGAGCCATCGGCTGCCGCGGCGCGCAGCTTGTCGTTGGATTTGAGACGGATCAAGCGCTGGGAAGCGCCTCGATAAACACGGTCCGTGCTCAGCCACACGGTTTGCTTGATGGCCGCAGCATTGTCGTCCAGCGCGAGAGGCGATCCGGTGGTGAACCGCGCGGGCGCTTCGTCACTGACACGGCGATAATTGTCGAATTTAGGATCACCCGTCCGAATGGTGACGTCGAGCTGGCGCAGGTGCCCGTGATTCTGATTCTCAATCGATCCCCGGCTCGCCGAGACCGTGTCGCTTTCCGTCTCCGTCACCTCATAGCCTAAAAAATAAGGTGGCGGATCGCCCTTTTGCTTCAGGATAGTGAAGTTCCGGTTCAGCTCCGATAAGAGGATCTTGGTTAGCGGGGCTTGCGCTGACGCGCAAGAAGAAAACAAGCAAAGGGCGATGAGGGTGCGCACGGTGATCTCAGGATATCAGAGGTATTGGCGCCGAGAGAGTCTCAGCGCCGCACCCAAAAATGCGAGTGCTGCCGGTTAATTCCGCGCGGTTCCGGCCAAATACTTTACGGCTGTTTCCGGTTCACCCGCGGGCTGCCGAGAGACGCCCCGGATTCCGCTGTTACGCGCGGAACGAAGCACGCGGAAGGTAACAGGATCGCCCGGCTTCAGGCTTTGCGCTACTTTGCGGACATCGTCCGGCGAATTCACGGGCTGACGGTTGATGGCGGTAACGATGTCGTGTTCCATCAAGCCGATCTCTTCGGCGAAGGAATCCTCGTCGACGCGCTGGATGCTTACGCCTTTTTTATCCGAAGTGAGGTTCTTCTCTTCGTCAGTGAGCGCGCGCGGAATGATGCCAAACTTCACAGGATTGCCGGTTTCGGGCTTGCCGGTCTCCGGCGCGAAGGTTTTACTCACGATATCGGACCGGTCGCTATAGAGCTCCATGCGGTCCTGCGTGACCACCTTGAAATCCATCTTCTTGCCGTCGCGGTCGACGGTCAAGGTTAAGGGATTCCCGACCGGCGTATCGCTGACGCGGCTCATCAGATCGTCCCCATCCTTAATGGATTGTCCATTGATCGCGACGATGATGTCTTCCGCTTTCAATCCGCCCTTCTCAGCCGGACCACCCTTTCGAACGGAGTCGATCATGACGCCGTGGTCCACGCCTAAGCCACGCAAAAGCTCCGGCTTGATCTCGGTCGGAAAGAGGATTCCGATTGATCCGCGGATGACGCGCCCTTCGCGAATAATGTCGTTGTACACACGAACCACCATGTTGCTCGGCATCGCGAAGCCCACGCCTTCGGATCCGCCGTTGCTGGTGGCGATCATGGTGTTGACGCCGATTACTTCGCCGCGGATGTTCACCAGCGGTCCGCCACTGTTGCCGGGATTGATGGCAGCGTCGGTCTGAATGAACTTCTGAAACGCGTTCGACTTGCCGTAGGGCTGCATCTGGTCGAGGCCCCGTCCGGTTGCGCTCACGATTCCTAGCGTCACCGTCTCATCCAACTGGAAGGGAGAGCCGACGGCGATGGCCCAATCTCCCACTTGCACGGCGTCCGAATTGCCGATGGTCACGGCCTGCAGCGGCGTTCCCGCGTCTACTTTGATCACCGCGAGGTCGGTCTCCTGATCCACTCCAACGATCCTGCCGCGGTATTCCTTCGGATCGCCCAGCAGCTTAACCATAATTTTCGCGGCGTCTTCCACCACGTGATTGTTGGTTACGATGTACCCGTTCTTATCGACGATGAACCCGGTGCCGGAAACTTCATGCGATTGCGGGGCGATTTCAGGCGCTCCGTTTCCGAACCATTGCCGTAGCGGATTGCCTTGATCCTCGCCTTCGTCGTTGGGGTTCTGCTTCTGCCGGCGGTTGCGCGATTGCGGCCCGGGCGTCACGTTTTCCTGTTCGGCCTTGGGAGCCACTTCGACCGTGATATTTACGACGCTCGGCTCCAGGCGCTTGGCCAGCTTGGTGAACTCATTGCTGCTGTCTACGGCCTTCGGGACACTCAGGGGAGTGGCGTCCGGGGCCACGCTTTGTCCCTTGGCTGCATGCACTTGCGTATTGACCAAGGTTCCGATGAGGATGCCCACAGACAGTGTGAACATCATCAGCGTAATCGACATCAGCTTTTGCCGGCGAAACTTGTCGAACAGGTTCATAATGCCTTCCTACCTTTTTTTCGGCTGAACGCCCAAGTACAATTATAGTTCGCGCACGCCGGGGCGTCTCAGCCAGATAGACGTGGCCACGCCGGAAACGTTTCCGGCCCGATGGCTAGCCCAACTACTCCCCAGACAGAAGCAAGCAAAGGGCCAGCAGGATGCGGCGCAGTCCTAATTCCCGGCCTTCGGGCTGAAACCACTCCGCCGGCGTATGCGCGCCGCCGCCTTGCCCTCCCGCGCCAATGGAAACGGCTTGCATGCCCAGCGATAGCGGAATATTTGCATCGGTCGAAGAGCAGTCGAGCGAGCTGCGAATTCCCAGGTGCGCATCCACAGCCAGTAAATATTCCAGAATGGACGCACCCTCGGGAAGCGAGCCTCCGGGCCGTGATCCGATCTCCTTTAGCCGCGCGCTCGCGCGTCCACCCGGAGCACGCGCCTGCACTTCAGCGCGCCGATTTTCTTCCTCGAGCGCGCGCTCCACCGAGGCTGCGAGCAGCGCGGCCAGTTCCTCCATTCGCGCCGAGCTTTCCGATCGCAAATCGACCTTGGCTCGCGCTTCGCTGGGAATAGCGTTGATGCTGGTGCCGCCCGCGATCAAGCCGAAATTAAAGGAACAGCGAGGGTCGCCGGTGGGTGCTTCGGCCGTGAAGCGCGTGATGGCGCGGCTGAGAGTATGCACGGGATTCGCCGCTCCGTGATCGCTCCAACTATGGCCGCCCGGCGCGGTGAAGGTTACTTCGAAGCGGCGGCTCGCGAGCGCCTGGCAGGTGATATGGTCCGTGCTGGGACCATCGAGTACGAGGAATGCCTTAAACCGTCCGTTGGCGGCGGGCCGACACAAATAGCGGATACCGCACAGGTTGCCCTCGCCCTCTTCACCGACGTTGGCGATGAGAACCGGTGAGAGTGGAGGGTCATCGAGTGGTGGCGAAGCCGTCCACGCGCCAGCCAAAGCCAGGAGCGCCGCGAGTCCCGCGCCGTTGTCGGATACGCCGGGGCCAAGCATCCTTCCTTCATCACCGATGCGAATATCTTCCGGCACTCTTGGCGCCAGAACTGTATCCAGGTGTGCCGTCACGGCCACAGCTGGGCCTTCGCGGCGTCCGGGCAGCGTCGCGACGACGTTCCCAGCTCGATCAAGTTTCGCTTCCCAGCCCAGCGTGCGGAAACGCTCGGCCATCCACTCCGCGCGTTTTTGCTCCAGGAACGTCGGCGCGGGGATACGGCACATCTTCAAGTGCTGTTCGTTGATCCAGGCGCGCTCCTTGCGAAACCATTCGAGACACGCACGCACTCCGGGCGTCCGAGCCAGATCGGAAACGGATTCAGCGAGCGCGGGCATCGAAACTCCAGTCTAACCCCTTACTATGAGTGGAGCGTCCGATGTCGCGAACCGGCCTCCAGTTGCGCAAGTTCGTCATTCTGTGCCATCGCTGGCTGGGCACGGTTTTCTGCCTCCTCTTTCTGATGTGGTTTTTGTCGGGCGTGGTGATGATGTATTGGGACTATCCCTTGGTCGGTGAACACGAGCGTCTGGAGCATGAGAAGCCCCTCGATCCACAAAGTGTGCGCGTGACCCCGATGCAGGCCTATGCCGCTTTGGGGAGCAGCTTTCCTCCCGATTTCGTGCGAATGGCGGTGCTGGACGGGCGGCCGCTTTACCGCTTCCAGATCGGTGGATCGCAATCCATGGTCTATGCCGACGATGCCTCCGTGCAGGACGAAATTCCGCAGGATATGTCCTTACGCATTGCGTCGGCATGGACGGGACGGCCGGCCAGCGCCGCCAAGTTCGAGGGGATGATCACCCAGCCCGACCAGTGGACCGTCAGCGGCGAGTTCCGTAGGCTGCGCCCTCTTTGGAAATACTCATGGCCCGACGGCGAAGAGGTGTACGTTTCGAAAGTCACTGGCGAGGTCGTGCAATCTACGACTCGAGAATCGCGTATTGGGGCATATTTCGGGGCGATTCCGCACTGGTTGTACTTCACCCCGTTGCGGCGGAACGGGAGGTTGTGGAATAAGGTTGTCGTCTGGAGCTCCGGCATCGGCGCCGTGACTTCGTTGTTGGGGTTGGTAGTGGGGCTCTGGATTTCGCTGCCTATAATGCGAATCCCCTATACCGGTCCTAAGAGGTGGCACGCGATCCTTGGACTGATCTTCGGACTGATCACGTGCACGTGGGTCTTCAGCGGGATGCTCTCGATGGAGCCGTTCGATTGGCAGAGCGGTCCGGATGGCGAGGCTCAAGAGGCCGCATTACGCGGCTCGGAATGGCGCGCGGAGGCGTTCGCGGGAAAGTCTCCGGCGCAAGCGCTTGTCCAGGCTGGGGGCGCAAAGGAGTTGGAGTTGGCGTTTTTCGCGGGGGAGCCGGTGTATCTAGTCGACGGGGCGGCGCCAACGTTATTCGATCCGGATCGCGTGGCTGAGTTGATGACGGCTGCGAGCACTCCGGTTCGCGTCGCGGAAGCGCGCGTGGTGCGGGAGTATGAACCTTACTATGTCGCGCGGAATCATGGGCGGCCTCTGCCGGTGCTGTTTATGCGGCTGGCGGATGGTTCGATGTTTTATGTGGATTTGAAAACAGCGCGGATCGTTCAGAGCTATTCCTCCAGGTCGCGATGGAGCCGCTGGTTGTATCACGGGCTGCACTCGATCGATCTGCCATGGTTGTATCGGCACCGCCCGGCGTGGGATCTTTTCGTCCTTACGCTGCTGCTCGGTGGTGCGGCTTTGAGCGTGACTTCCGTGATGATCGCGTGGCAGTTTCTACGGCGGAAGATTGGCTAAGGAACCGCAGCGCCCGTGGAGCGACCTGTCAGGTTGCAACGACGGCTGTCGAGCCGGCGTACCCGAATGGTCCACTCGCGTACGCCGGCTGGACAGCCGACGTGGCACGCTAGCGGCGCGCTCCACGCAGCGTTCCTGTTTACCTGCAGGAGAAGTTCGCGGCTTCGTCGGTGCTGCCGGAACCTTTATACTGCGCGACCTGCGGATAGGGACAGAGCGGCCGCGTGCGATCGACTGCTCCGCGTATGCTGTGCGAGGCCACAATTTCCTCGGGAGCCTTGGATTTCTCCACCCATTGCGAAAGAGCCGCCATCGCGTCGAAAGTATTCGGGCCATCGCCGCCGGCGCAGTGTCCCATTCCGGGAACCATGAATAGCCGGATCGAGGCGCCGCCGGTCTTTTCCACCACACTCTTGTAATAGTCGACGCTGAACATCGGCGGAATTCCGGGATCGGCCCACCCGTGGTACATCAGCAGCTTCCCGCCATGCGAGAAGAACGGCTTCAGATCGGGGTCCGCCGTGTTCATCAGCGGGCCGGCCACCTTGTCCGCCGTTGCAACGTCTTTGTCCGGGTTCAGCGTGTGATAGTCCCACTTGGGATCGTTGAAGACCAGATACTGATACGTGTCGACCGCGAGCCCCAGCGGCTGAGGACCCGAAAGCGAAGACCAGCCCGCTTCGCTGCCGGGCTCAAGCCCATAGAGCGGAGCCTTCCCCGCGTGACCGCCGGCGTAGGTCTTTTGGGCCGATTCCACCTGCGCGGCCGTCAGGCACGAGGGCGAATCGGCATCCTTGCACGCGAGCACCTGCGGATCGAAATGGCAGCGCTTGGGATTTTCGATCACCCCATCCTTGACGCCATCGAGAGCATCGCAGGCTTCGAGCGCGGCGCTGTGGAGGGCCGGATATTTCGCCGGCGGAATGTAGCTCCCGTCATCTTTGTGCGCAGCCTGTCCGATGAAGAGTTGTGCCGCCTGAATGTGGGTCGCGTACATGTCGGGATCGCCGGCGATGATGCCGTCGTAATCGCCGGGAAATTGCTGGGCTTCCGCGATCGCCTGCCGGCCACCAGTGGAACACCCGTTCCAATAGGAATGCTCGGGGGCTTTGCCGTAGTTGGCCGTGACGATTCCCTTCGCTGCAACCGTCATTTCGTGGACAGCGCGATAGGCGAAATCGATCAACTTTTCAGGATGTCCCACCAGGAACGTCACGCTGCCTCCGGTGTGTCCCGTATCCGTACTGGCCGCGGCGTAGCCTGCAGAGAGTGCCGTCGCCATGGCAGCGTAGCCGATGGTCCCCGCCCACGCTCCGTTGCCTACGGATTCGAGACCGCCATTCCAACCTGAAACCGGCATCCACACTTCGATTTTGATTTCGGAATCGGAGGTGGGTTTGAGCGTGGCGGCGACGCGGCAGAAAGCAGGCAAATTTTTATAGGCGTTTCCGCCGCCTTTGCCGTTGCCTTGCGGGGGCATGAACTCTCCCGGGCCGACGGGTTGCGCCAGCGTGACGGCCGTATGAGCGAAGGCGAGCGTTTGAAGATTCTCGCAAGGAGCGGCGGCTAGCGCCGACGCTGCAAAAACGAGCAGGCTACTTCGCTTTACAAGAGAAGTTGGCAGCTTCATCGGTGCTTCCCGATCCTTTGTAAACGGCGACCTGTGGGTAGGGACACAACGGACGAGTGCGAACCGCCGTGCCATTCACGACGTGCGACGCGATGATCTGATCCGGCGCCTTTTTGGCCTCGACCCACTGTTCCAGGACTTCGAGTTTGTCGAATGTCTCCGTACCGTCGCCGCCTCCGCAATGGCCCATACCAGGGACCATGAACAGGCGGTAGTTGTCGCGCACTTTGCTTAGCCCGCCGAGCTTCTCGAGCACGCTCTGGTAATACTTCGGGCTGTTCCCACCCGTCATCTGCTGGTCGGCCCAGCCCTGGTACTGAAGAATTTTGCCGCCGCGATCGAAGTAAGGCTTCAGGTTGGGATCGATAGCGTTCATGATGTTGTTGTCGGCTTTAACGGCTTGCGCGACGCCGGTATCGAAGTTGAGCGTCTTGTAATCCCACTTTTCGTCGTTGAAAACGACGTACTTGAACAGGTCCGTTCCCGGCCCAAACGGCTGCGCGCCGGCCTGCGTACCCCAGCCCATTTCGCTACCGGGCAGCAATCCCGGGAAAATCACTTCTTTCGTGCGCGGATTGATCACACCCGAATAGATCTTGCGGGCGCCTTCCACTTGTTGCGGAGTCAGGCAATCCGGCGCGTCCGCGCCTTTGCACTCCATGACCTTCGGGTCGAACTTGCACTTCTGCGGCTCATCGATAACTCCGTCCTTCACGCCGTCCAGGGCATCGCAAGCGTCAAGAGCCGCTTTGTGGATGGCGGGATACTTCGCGGGTGGAATGTAGCTGGCTTCGTCGTTGTGCATCGCCTGCGCAATCCACACCGCGCCCACCGCGCGTCCCACCCAGTCATTCACAGGAGTGCCCGCGACGATTCCGTCGAAATCGCCGGGATACATCTGCGCTTCCTTTAATCCTTGCTTGCCGCCCGCCGAACAGCCGTTCCAATAGGACAACCTGGGACCATCGCCATAGAAGGCCGCGATGATAGCCTTCGACTTCACGGCCATCTCGTGCACGGCGCGGTAGCCGAAATCGATAATCTTTTCCGGATGCCCGAGCGCGAAGCTGGCGCTCCCACCTTCGTGTCCGGTATCCGTCATGGAGACGGCGTAGCCACGCCGCAGCGCTACAGCGAGCGTGTTGGGCGTGATCGAGCCGGTCCAGCCGCCGTTGCCATCCGCTTCGTATTTGTTGTTCCATCCGGTGGCCGGCATCCAGAGCTCCACTTTGATGTCGGAATCCGAACTGGGCTTCAGCGTAAACGCGACGCGGCAAAACGCCGGGAGATCGCTGTAGCTGGGGCCCTGCTTGCCCTTCCCGCCTCGCCCACCGCCGCCCTCGGCGGGCACAAACGCCCCGGCGGCGACAGCCTGCGCGGTGGTGATAGTGGTGTCCTTCAGAGCCAGAGAACTGAGGCTCTCACAGGTTGCAGCGGCTGAAGCGGTTGCGGCAAATGCAAGCGCGAGGATTGCACATGAGGTTCTGAGCATAGCGCCATCCATTGTATCCACGTTCCACGCAAGGCGCAGGCACGGCCGCGAAATGCCAAGTGAGCTGCACCGAGACGCCCATGCGCGAATCAGAGTGAAAGGAGAAACTATGCGATTCGAGCAGGAAAAGAGCGACGACGCGGGACCGACCAAATCGTCTGCAAAACATGCGAAGGCGTTCCCCCTTTGCGGGCAGTACTTGAAGACCTGGATGACGCCTCAGGTGTTGAGAAAACTCCCGGCCAGATGGAACGCATTCGTGAAGTGGTGCGGAAGCGAATCCATCGCGATAGAAGCATGTACGTGGGGAAAAGGGCCGTTAGTGCAAATCAACAGCGCGAGCACGGGGCATGCCAACGGGCACTTTCGTGGCGGCGATGTCGTTTTTATCCACGGGAAAGTAGCGAATGGCTATGAACAGGGCGATGGCTGGTTGTGCTGGGAAGCCACGGTGCTGCATGAGATGGTGCATTGGGCCCGCAACCGGCAACGCTTGTCCGACGGTGACGTGGAGGTTGGACAGGAGTTCGAGAAGGAAGCTTACGGGCGTCCCATCGAGCTAGGCATGTGGCAGCCGGGGCCGTAAACCTAATAGACCCTCATAACCGGCGGCCGTCACTTCGCGTCTTCGACTGGAATATCGTCGGGCGGACC
>Ga0070734_10005228_pt1 | contig 11633 bp, 12 predicted proteins | sample Coa_R1_8_FD_66444 | JGI IMG/M metagenome (GOLD analysis project Ga0070734, IMG submission 66444) | Surface soil microbial communities from Centralia Pennsylvania, which are recovering from an underground coalmine fire - Coalmine... | ecosystem: Environmental > Terrestrial > Soil > Unclassified ...
GACGCTGGGCGCCATCTACGGCCTCATCGCCATCGGCTATACGATGGTCTACGGGATCATCGGGATGATCAATTTCGCCCATGGCGACATCTATATGATCGGCGCCTTCAATGCGCTGATCGCCTTCATTCTCCTCGGGGTTCTTGGCGTCACCTGGGTCCCGCTCGCCCTCAGCCTGGTCCTCATCATCGCCGTGATCGTGACCGCGGTTTATGGCTGGACCGTGGAGCGCATCGCCTATCGGCCGCTGCGCGGCTCGACGCGCCTGGCGCCGCTCATCTCCGCCATCGGCATGTCGATCCTGCTGGAGAACTATGTCCAGCTCCTCCAGGGGGCCCGCAACAAGCCGATGCCGAACCTGCTCGAGGGCGGCTTCCGGCTATGGAGCGAAAACGGCTTCAACGTGCAGGTGCGCTATCTGCAGATCGGCATCGTCGGGCTGACGGTCGCGCTCATGTCCGGATTCACCATGCTGATCACGCGCACGCCGCTGGGGCGGGCCCAACGGGCGACCGAGCAGGACCGGAAGATGGCAGCCCTCCTCGGCGTCAACGTCGACCGGACGATTTCCCTCACCTTCGTGCTCGGCGCCGGGCTGGCCGCAGTCGCCGGCATGATGGTGCTGCTCTACTACGGGCAGATCGACTTCTACATCGGCTTCGTCGCCGGCATCAAAGCCTTCACCGCCGCGGTGCTGGGCGGCATCGGCTCGCTGCCGGGTGCGATGCTGGGCGGCGTGCTGATCGGCCTCATCGAGGTCATGTGGTCGGGATATTTCTCGGTGGAGTACAAGGACGTGGCCACCTTCGCCATCCTGGTCCTGGTGCTGATATTCCGTCCGACGGGCCTGCTCGGCCGGCCGGATCTGGAAAAGGTCTAGCGCCATGGCCGTGACCGCGGTCGACCGGCCGGTCGACTATACCGACCTCGCCAAAAGATCCGCCGCCGCCGGGGTCATCACCCTGATACTCGGCAGCCTGCTCGTCGGGCTGGAGACGGTCCCCACGCCGAACGGCGGCAGCATGCAGTTGGAGCCGCGCTACCGCGCGCTCATCTGCGCCGCCCTTGGCATCGCTATCGTCTATTTCCTGGTCGAGCTGTTGAAAGTCGGCCGGGCCATGCCCGCGCTGATCGGCGGCCTCGTCATGATTGCGGCCTTTGCCCTGCTGGAGTGGGCGAAGATCCAAGGATTGCCGCTGGGCGACCAGCTTCCGTTCAACTCCTGGGTCGTCAACTGGGGCGTGATGCTGGTGCCCATCTCACTGGTCCTGCGCGCGCTCCTCATGATGCGCAAGGCCAGTCGCCCGGCCGCGGTTCAGCAGGCGGGCCACAGGGACGACAGCTTCGCCACCTTCTACCTCAAGTACAACAAGCTCTTCGGGACCCTTTTGATCGCGATCGCCGTGGCGCTGCCCTTCGCGCCGTTCGCCGACCGGCGCCTCGTCGACATCGGCACGCTCGTCCTCACCTATGTGATGCTCGGCTGGGGCCTCAACATCGTGGTCGGCCTCGCCGGGCTTCTCGATCTCGGCTATGTCGCGTTCTACGCCATCGGGGCCTACACCTACGCCATGACCTCGATCAACTTCGGGCTCAGCTTCTGGCTTGCCTTGCCGATCGCGGGCGCGCTTGCCGCAAGCTTCGGCATCATCCTGGGCTTTCCGGTCCTGCGCCTGCGCGGCGACTACCTGGCGATCGTCACCCTGGGTTTCGGCGAGATGATCCGCATCATCATCACCAACTGGTGGTGGTTCACCGGCGGGCCCAACGGAATCAACGACATTCCCCGGCCGTCCTTGTTCGGCCTTCTCTTCGAGCGCACCGCGCCGAAGGGGCAGGAGACCTTCGCTCATTTCTTCGGCATCGACTACCTGCCCATCCAGCGGGTGATCTTCCTCTACTTCGTGATCCTCGTGTTCGCGCTGGGAACCAATCTGTTTACCTTGCGCATCCGCAAGCTTCCCATCAGCCGCGCCTGGGAGGCGCTGCGCGAGGACGAGACGGCTTGCCGGGCGCTCGGCATCAATCCCCGCAACACCAAGCTGACGGCCTTTGCCATCGGCGCCATGTTCGCGGGCATGGCCGGCTCCTTCTTCGCCGCCCGCCAGGGCTTCATCAGCCCGGAGAGTTTCGTCTTCCTCGAATCCGCCGTGATCCTCGCCATCGTGGTCCTGGGCGGACTGGGCACCCAGATCGGCGTCGTGCTGGCCGCGGTCCTCTTGATCGGCATGCCCGAATACTTCCGGGCCCTCCAGGATTATCGCATGCTCGCGTTCGGCATCGGCATGGTGCTGATCATGATCTGGCGGCCGGGCGGCATCCTTTCCCACAGGAGCCCGACCATCTTCCTCAATCGCGGGAAGGCAAAGCCGTGAGCGAGGCACCGCTCCTCTCGGTCGAACACCTGACCATGCGCTTCGGGGGCCTGGTCGCGGTGGACGACGTGTCCTTTTCGGCCCGCGACCGGCAGATCACCGGTGTCATCGGGCCGAACGGGGCGGGCAAGACAACCGTGTTCAACTGCCTGACCGGCTTCTACAAGCCATCCGTGGGCCGGCTCACCCTGACCGGCCGGCGGGGCAGCTTCCTCCTGGAGCAGATGGACGGCTATCGCATCGCCCAGCGCGCCGGCGTCGCGCGGACGTTCCAGAACATCCGCCTCTTCCCCGGCATGTCGGTGCTGGAGAACCTGATCGTCGCCCAGCATAACAAGCTGATGCGCGCCTCGGGCTACACCTTCGGCGGCCTCATCGGGCTCGCCGGCTATCGCCGGGCAGAGCGCGCGGCGGTGGAGAAGGCGCGGGAGTGGCTGGAGCGGGTGCGGCTCGTGTCCATGGCCGACTGGGACGCCGGCAATCTTCCCTATGGCGGGCAAAGGCGGCTCGAGATCGCACGCGCCATGTGCACCGATCCGGACCTGCTTTGTCTCGACGAGCCGGCAGCCGGGTTGAACGCACGGGAATCCGCCGAGCTCAACCAGCTGCTGCTCTCCATCCGCGACGAGCAGAAGATCGGCATCCTTCTCATCGAGCATGACATGTCGGTGGTGATGGGGATATCCGACCACATCGTCGTGCTCGATTACGGGCGCAAGATCGCCGATGGAACGCCGACCCAGATCCGCAACGACCCGGCGGTGATCCGCGCCTATCTGGGCGAGGACGAGGACGACGAGAACCCGGCGGCCGAAGGGGCGAAGGCATGACGGCGCTCCTCGAAGTCTCCGGCGTCCATACTTTCTATGGCCATATCGAGGCGCTGCATGGCGTCGACGTCGCCATTTCCAAAGGCGAAATCGTCACCCTGATCGGGGCCAACGGCGCCGGCAAGTCGACCCTGCTGATGACGATCTGCGGCACGCCTCAGGCGCGGGCCGGCTCGATCCGGTTCGACGGGGAGGACATCACGCGCCTGCCCACCTTCGAGATCATGCGCAAAGGGATCTCCCAGGCGCCGGAAGGCCGCCGCATCTTCCCGCGCATGACGGTCATGGAAAATCTCCAGATGGGCGCCGTCACTGCCGATCCAGCCAATTTCGAAGCCGACCTCGAGAAGGTGATGACCCTGTTTCCGATCCTGCGTCGGCGTCAGGGGCAGCGGGGCGGCACCCTCTCGGGTGGCGAGCAGCAGATGCTGGCGATCGCCCGCGCGCTCATGAGCCGGCCGCGCCTGTTGCTGCTGGACGAGCCGTCCCTCGGTCTCGCCCCGCTCATCGTGAAACAGATTTTCTCGGTCATCCGCGAGATCAACGAGAAGGACGGCGTCACAGTCTTCCTCGTCGAGCAGAACGCCTATCACGCGCTCAAGCTCGCCCATCGCGGCTACGTCATGGTCAACGGCCAGATCACGCTTTCGGGCACCGGCCGGGATCTGCTGTCCAATCCGGAGGTGCGGGCCGCCTATCTCGAAGGCGGTCACGGCTGAGGAGATGGCGATGTCAACATCCGTGCTCGCGCTCACCATCGTCATGTTCGGCGCCGGTGGCTTTCTCATGGGCCAGGTCGTCGCCGACACCTGGCGTCCCTGGTGGCAAATCCTCCCCTATGGCGCGCTGCTGGCGATCGCCAACCAGTTCCTGGGCTTCGCGCTTTTCAGCGGGCCGTTCATCGTCGACAGCCTGGTATCGACCGGCTCGCAGCCGATCGGGAGTGCCATTTTCGAGTATCTGACGGAGTTCGCGGTCATCGTCGCCTTCGCGCTGGTCGCCTTTCGGATCACGCGCGTACGTCGAATGACCACCCAGTACCCGTGGCTGTACGAGCGCGCCGGCCTCTTCGCCTGGCGCCAGAAAAATCAATGAAATTCAAAGCTCTGATGCGGATGCCTCGCCTGAAAGCCAAGCTATTGTGCGCATCCGTTTGCGTGTTACAATGAGTCAATCCAGATCGAAAGGCTGACAGCCGAGATCGCATCAGGGATCGCCGTCGTCCGACGGCGTCATGTTTCAATTGAAGCCACAGGGAGTAATCCGCATGCGCAAATATGCTCTACCGCTGATCGCAGCAGCGGCTTTGGCCGCTTCGATCAGCGTGCCGGCCGCCCACGCCGACAGCCTCAACGTCGCCACTGCCGGCCCGATGACGGGTGAATACGCGGCCTTCGGCGAACAGATGAAACGGGGTGCCGAGAAGGCCGTCGCCGACATCAACGCCCATGGCGGCGTTCTGGGCAAGAGCCTGTCGCTCAGCGTCGGTGACGACGCTTGCGACCCGAAGCAGGCCGTCGCAGTCGCCAATGACTTCGTCTCCAAGGGCATCATCTTCGTCGCCGGCCATTTCTGCTCCGGCTCGTCGATCCCCGCCTCCTCGGTCTATCACGACCAGGGAATCCTGCAGATAACGCCGGCTTCGACCAATCCGAAGCTGACCGACGACGCCGCGACCAAGGGCTGGGACACCGTGTTCCGCACCTGCGGCCGTGACGACCAGCAGGGCACTTTCGCTGGCGGCTGGCTCGCCGACCACTTCAAGGGCAAGAACATCGCCGTCATCGACGACAAGTCGACCTACGGCAAGGGCCTCGCCGACCTGACCCGGGCGGCCATGAACAAGGCCGGCCTCAAGGAAGTTCTCGATGACGAAATCACCGCCGGCGAGAAGGACTACTCGGCCCTCGTCAGCAAGCTGAAGGCGGCCAACGTCGATGCCATCTACTTCGGCGGCTACCATCCGGAAGCGGCACTGATCGTCAAGCAGTCCCGCGAACAGGGCCTGAACGCCCAGTTGCTCTCGGGTGACTCGCTGAACACCCAGGAGTTCGCCACCCTCGCCGGACCGGCCTCCGACGGCGTGATGTTCACCAATGCCGCCGAGGCCCGTAATCTCCCGTCGGCCGCGGCAGTCGTCGCAGAGTTCCGCAAGGACGGGTTCGAGCCCGAGGGCTACACCCTCTCGACCTATGCAGCGATGCAGGTCTGGGCGATGGCCGCCGCCAAGGCGGGCTCGACGGATTCCGAGAAGGTCGCCGCGGCGCTGCGGTCCCAGCCCTGGGACACGATCATCGGGAAGCTGTCCTTCGATCCGAAGGGCGACCTGACTTCGTCCACCTATGTCTGGTACGTGTTCAAGGGTGGCAACTACGCTGAAGCCCCCATGAACTGACCTCAAGTTCGGGTCATTGGCCCGATTTTGATGGGCCCGGCACCTCCGCGGTGCCGGGCCCATTGTTTTTGAGGGGCCCCATCCTTGGCAGCAGGCCAGGGTTGAATTTATCGCAATTTCCATGGCTTGTGGTGGGTTGTTGCGGTGGGGCGACATATGGTAGTTGTCTCAAGCTGTGCGTTCAGCATGCCACGATGGGCGCATCGGCAGACTTCCCGGCATTGATCCAGATGAAGCCCCGGCTCGGATGAGGAGAGAAATCGCGACATGACTATGGCCACCACCGGAACCGGCACGATGCCGGGGTTCTTCAGCGTGCCGCTCGCCGAGCGCGACCCGGAGCTCTTCAAGGCGATCGGCGAGGAACTGCATCGCCAGCAGGACCAGATCGAGCTGATCGCCTCGGAGAACATCGTCTCTCGCGCCGTGCTGGAGGCCCAGGGCTCGGTCCTCACCAACAAATATGCCGAGGGCTATCCGGGCCGGCGCTACTACGGCGGCTGCGAATTCGTCGACGTCGCCGAGGCGCTTGCCATCGAGCGGGCGAAAAAGCTGTTCGGCTGCAACTTCGCCAACGTTCAACCTCATTCCGGCGCCCAGGCCAACCAGGCCGCATTCTTCGCCCTGCTTCAGCCCGGCGATACCTTCATGGGGCTCAACCTGGCCGCGGGCGGGCATCTGACCCACGGCTCGCCCGTCAACCAGTCGGGCAAGTGGTTCAAGGTCGTCCCCTATAGCGTGCGTCCCGATAACCAGCGCATCGACATGGATGAAGTCGAGAAACTGGCCCGCGAGCACCGGCCGAAGCTGATCCTCGCCGGCGGCTCCGCCTATCCGCGGTTCTGGGACTTCGAGCGCTTCCGGGCCATCGCCGATTCCGTCGGCGCCTTCTTCATGGTCGACATGGCCCATTTCGCCGGCCTGGTCGCCGGCGGCGCGCATCCGAGCCCGCTGCCCCACGCCCACGTCGTGACGACGACGACCCACAAGACCCTGCGCGGCCCGCGCGGCGGCATGATCCTCGCCATGGACGAAGAGATCGGCAAGAAGATCAACAGCGCCGTCTTCCCGGGCCTGCAGGGCGGACCGCTCATGCATGTCATCGCGGCCAAGGCGGTCTCCTTCGGCGAAGCGCTGGCGCCTGAGTTCAAGCGATATGCCAAGGCCGTAGTCGAGAATGCCAAGGCGCTGGCCGAAACGCTGGTGGCCGGCGGCTGCGCCATCACCACCGGAGGCACGGACAATCATTTGATGCTGGTGGATCTGCGGCCGAAGAAGCTCACCGGCCGGGCCTCGGAGGGCAGCCTGGAGCGCGCCGGCATTACCTGCAACAAGAACGGCATTCCCTTCGACCCGGAGAAGCCGGCGGTGACCTCCGGCATTCGCCTGGGCTCGCCGGCGGCCACGACCCGCGGGTTCGGGGTGGCCGAGTTCCGACAGGTGGGCCAGCTCATCGTGCGCGTTCTCGATGGGCTCGCCCGCAGCAACTCGACGGACAACACGACGGTCGAGCGCGAGGTCCGCAGCGAAGTGGCGGCGATGTGCCGGAAGTTTCCGATCTACGGCTCGCTGAGCTGACGCCGCAACGGATCGGATCCTCGGGGGAGGCTGAAGCATGCGTTGTCCATTCTGCGGCAACGAAGATACCCAGGTGAAGGATTCGCGGCCGACCGACGACAACGCCGCGATCCGCCGACGCCGGCAATGTCCCAACTGCGGCGCCCGCTTCACCACCTTCGAGCGGGTGCAGCTGCGCGAGCTGACGGTGGTCAAGACCAACGGCCAGCGCGAGCCCTTCGACCGCGAAAAGGTCATGCGCTCCATGCGGATCGCGCTGCGCAAGCGCCCGATCGATTCCGACCGGCTCGACCGCGTGGTCAACGGCATCGTCCGGCGCCTGGAGAGTTCCGGCGAGAGCGAAATTCCGACCTCCGTCGTCGGCGAGATGGTGATGGACGCGCTTTCCGGCCTCGACAAGGTCGCCTATGTGCGCTTCGCCTCCGTCTATCGCAATTTCCGCGAAGCCAGGGACTTCGAGGAATTCGTGGGCAAGCTCGGTGGCGAGCGCGAACCCGAATAATCACGAGACCGATCTCGACCATATGCGGTCGGCGCTCGCCCTCGCCAGGCGTGGGCTCGGCCGCGTCTGGCCGAACCCTGCCGTGGGCGCGGTGCTGGTGCGTGGCGGCCGCGTGGTCGGGCGCGGCTGGACCCAGCCCGGCGGGCGCCCCCATGCGGAGACCGAGGCCCTGGCGCGGGCCGGCGAGGCGGCGGCCGGTGCCACGCTTTACGTCACGCTGGAGCCTTGCAGCCATCACGGCAAGACGCCGCCTTGCGTGGAGGCGCTGCTGTCGGCCGGCATCGCCCGGGCCGTCATTGCCATCGAGGACCCGGACCCGCGGGTTTCCGGCCGAGGCATAGCCCGGCTTCGGGAGGCCGGCGTCGAAACCGTCCTCGGGGTTATGGCCGACGAGGCGCTCGACCTCAATGCAGGCTTCCTGCTGCGCCTGGCCGAGGGCCGGCCGCTCGTGACCTTGAAACTCGCCATGACCCTCGACGGGCGGATCGCCACGCGTACCGGCGAGAGCCGATGGATCACTGGCGAGATGGCGCGGGCGCGGGCGCATCTGATGCGCGCGCGCCACGACGCGGTGGTCGTAGGCAGCGGCACCGTGCTGGCCGACGATCCGTTGCTCAACGTACGGCTGCCGGGGCTGGGTGATTGGTCGCCCCTCCGCATCGTCCTCGACGGGCGCATGCGCCTGCCGCTCACCTCGGCATTGGTGGCTGGCGCCAGGGAAACACCGACATTGCTGGTCACACTGGAGGGCGGCGACCGGCTGCGCCGGCGCGCCTATGTCGATTGCGGCGTCGAAGTCATCGACGCGCCGCCCGGGGCGGATGCGGCCCTGGATCTGAAACATGTGCTCTCGCTTCTGGGGGAACGGGGGCTGACCAGGATCCTGGCCGAGGGCGGCTCGCGGCTTGCCGCTGCGCTGCTCCGATGGCAGCTGGTGGACCGGCTCGCCATCTTCCGCGCCCCCGGCATGATCGGAGGCGACGGCCTGCCCGCGGCCGAGGGATTCGGGCTGGAGCATCTGGCCGAAATCGAGGCACTAACGCCGGAAGACACGATCGCGCTGGGTCCCGACCGCCTGGAAACTTACCGTCGGGCCGGGTAGCTTGCGGCCCATGTTCACCGGCATCATCACGGACCTGGGGCGCGTGCGCAGCGTGACGCCCGGCGGCGCGACGCGAATCGTCATCGAGACCAAATATGACAGCGCATCGATCGCCCATGGCGCATCCATCGCCTGCAGCGGCGTCTGCCTCTCGGTGGTGGACAAGGGGCCCGGCTGGTTCGCCGTCGAGGCCTCGGCCGAGACCCTGTCGCGCACCACGATCGGCGCCTGGCGCCCCGGCAGCCCGGTCAATCTCGAGCGCCCCCTGAAGCTGGGCGACGAACTGGGCGGGCACATGGTCGCCGGCCACGTCGACGGGGTGGGGGAGATCGTGGGACGCCGGCCGGACGGGGCGAGCCTCCGCTTCGGCTTCCGCGCTCCGCCCGAACTCGCCCGTTTCATCGCCTCCAAGGGGTCGATAACGGTCGACGGCGTTTCGCTGACGGTCAACGAGGTCGAAGGCGCGGCATTCGGCGTCAACATCATCCCGGTGACCCGGCAGGAGACCAATTTCGGCAGCCTGGCGCCCGGTGACCGGGTCAACCTGGAAATCGACCTCCTGGCGCGCTACCTTGCCCGCCTCGTAGAAGCGGAGCGCCGATGAGCCGACCCAGGACCGATAGCTGGCGGGTGACCTTTTCCGAACTCGTCTCGCCCACCGAGACGATCATCGAGGAGGCACGCAACGGGCGCATGTTCGTCCTCGTCGACGACGAGGATCGGGAGAATGAGGGTGATCTCGTGATTCCGGCCCAGATGGCGACGCCGGAGGCGATCAACTTCATGGCCAAGTACGGGCGCGGCCTCATATGCCTCGCCATGACCGACGAGCGGGTGCGGGAACTGGGCCTGCCGCTGATGTCGCCGAGCAATGAATCCCGCTTGAGGACTGCCTTCACCATCTCCATCGAGGCCCGCGAAGGAGTGACGACCGGCATCTCGGCGCCGGACCGGGCACGGACCATCGCGGTCGCCATCGACCCCAGCAGGGGCCGGAACGACATCGTGAGCCCGGGCCACGTGTTTCCGCTGGTCGCGCGCGAAGGCGGCGTGCTGGTGCGTACGGGGCATACCGAGGCCGCAGTCGATCTCGCCCGTCTCGCCGGGCTCAATCCGTCCGGCGTGATCTGCGAGATCATGAACGACGACGGCACCATGGCGAGGCGCGACGACCTGATCGCGTTTGCCCAGCGCCACGCCCTCAAGATCGGCACCATCGCCGATCTTATCGCCTATCGGCGCCGTCATGACCGGATCGTGGAGCGGGCGCTGGAAGCCGATTTCGAAAGCCGCTGGGGCGGCCGCTTTCGCATGCATGTCTACGTCAACCGCGTCGCCTATGCCGAGCATATCGCGCTGGTCAAGGGCGACGTCACGGCGCCCGGCCCGGTGCTGGTGCGCATGCATGCCCTCAACGTGCTCGACGACGTGCTGGCCGACAGCAGCACCGGCAGGGGCGGAGAACTCGCCGCCGCCATGCGCATGATCGCCGCGGAGGGCAGGGGAGTCGTGGTGCTGTTGCGCGAGGCGCTGCGAACCAGCCTGTCGGACCGGGTGCGCGCCCGCGTCGCCGGCACGCCGCATGCTTCGGATCAGCTGCGCGACTACGGCGTAGGCGCCCAGATCCTCCTCGACCTCGGGGTTCGCGAGATGACGCTGCTCTCCAACACCCGGCGCACCATCGTCGGTCTCGACGGCTACGGGCTTGTGCTGGCTGGCCAGCGGCCCATCCCCCATCCGGAGGAGGAGGCGTGAGCCAGGCGCCTCATGTCCTGATCGTCGAGGCCCGCTTCTATCCGGACATCGCCGACGAGCTGCTGAAGGGCGCTGTGCAGGCGCTCGAAGCCGCCGGCGCCACCCATGAGCGGCTATCGGTGCCCGGCGCCTTCGAGATTCCCGCCGCCATCGCCATGGCGCTCGAGAGCCAGCGGACCCGGCCTTCCGCCTCGGCCTTCGATGGATTCCTGGCACTCGGCTGCGTCATCCGCGGCGAGACGACTCACTACGACTACGTGTGCGGAGAAAGCGCCCGCGCCTTGATGGATCTCGCCTGCCGGGAGAAGATCGCGCTCGGCTACGGCATCTTGACCGTGGAGAACGGCAAGCAGGCCTGGGCCAGGGCAGGGGTCTCGGACAAGAACAAGGGTGGCGATGCGGCTCGCGCCTGCCTCGCCATGATCGCCCTCAGGCGCCGCTTCGCGCTTCCGGCGCGCTGATGGCCAAGCGTGCCAGCGCCGGCGTGTCGCGGAGTACCGCGAGGCTCGCCGCGACCCAGGCCCTCTATCAGATCGCGCTCTCCGGCGCCGACCCGGAACAGGTGATCGCGGAGTTCACCCTCCACCGCCTGAACGAAGGCGTCGACGGCGTGAAGTTGCTGAAGGCCGACCCCTTGCTCTTCGCCGATATCGTGCGCGGCGTGGTGCGCAGCCGCGCCGATCTCGACGACATGATTGCAGCGGTGCTGGTCGAGGACTGGACGATCGAAAGGCTTGAGACCCTGCTCGCCTGCATTCTCAGGGCCGGCGCTCACGAACTCGCGGACCGGGCGGATGTGCCGGCACGGGTGGTGATCAGCGAATATGTCGACCTAGCCGACGCCTTCTATGGGGAGAAGGAGACCGGCCTGGTGAACGGCGTGCTCGATCGCCTGGCGCGCGAGCTCCGGCCGCTGGAGCTAGGCACGAAGAATGGGCCGGGCAAAGCGGCCGGGTGAGTTCGATCTGATCGCCCGGTACTTCCGGCCGCTGGCGGCCGGAAACGCCGGTGCCCTGGAACTCGCCGACGATGCGGCGCTGATCGACGTTCCCCTGGGCCGGCGGCTGGTGGTGACCGCGGACTTGTTGACCGCCGG
>Ga0070734_10005229_pt1 | contig 11625 bp, 9 predicted proteins | sample Coa_R1_8_FD_66444 | JGI IMG/M metagenome (GOLD analysis project Ga0070734, IMG submission 66444) | Surface soil microbial communities from Centralia Pennsylvania, which are recovering from an underground coalmine fire - Coalmine... | ecosystem: Environmental > Terrestrial > Soil > Unclassified ...
GGGAAAGGCTCCACAGTGGGCTCGGTGATTCCAACATCGGGCGGAATCATTCCGGCTGCCGTGGGCGTGGATATCGGATGCGGAATGATCGCGGTGCAAACGACGCTCGCGGCGAATCAGCTTCCCGACAATCTCACCGGGATCGAAACCGGAATCGAGCGGCGCATCCCTCTGGGTGCCGGTGCGAAGAATTCGAAAATCAGTTCCAGCGCCAGGCATAGAATCGAGAAGCTCGAAGCCAAGGCAGGCCATGTCGATTATCGAAGGTATTCCGGATGGCAAGAGCAACTGGGAACGCTCGGCAGCGGCAATCATTTCGTGGAAGTTTGTCTGGATGAAACGCAGCAAGTGTGGCTGGTGCTCCATTCGGGATCGCGCGGCGTCGGCAACCGCATCGCCGATCATCACATTAAAATCGCGCAAAAGCTGATGGCACTGCGAAAAGTTCCGTTGAAGGATCGGGATCTGGCGTATCTCCCCGATGACACGCCGGAGTTTCAAACTTACATCCGTGATCTGCTCTGGGCACAGGATTACGCGCTGGCCAATCGGGAAGAAATGATGGATCGGGCGATGACCGAGCTTTCCTTCACGCTCTTCGGCGAGGCCGGCCACGAGCAGGCCATCACGCGGCAGCGCATCAACTGCCATCACAATTTCACGCAGATGGAGATGCATTTCGGCAAGACGATGTGGATCACGCGCAAGGGCGCGATTCAGATGAAGGTGGGGCAGAAGGGTGTGATTCCGGGGTCGATGGGCACGCGCAGCTACATTGTTTCCGGCCTCGGAAACGCCGCGTCGTATGAGTCGGCGCCGCACGGAGCGGGCCGCAGGATGTCGCGGAACAAGGCGCGCGAGATGTTCACGATGGAGGATCTCACTACGGCGATGCAAGGAGTGGCGGCGCGGCTGCGCCCGAGTTTGATCGACGAAATCCCCGGTGCGTATAAGGACATCGACGTGGTGATGGAGAACAGCAGGGAGCTGGTGAAGATCGAGCATACCTTGAAGCAGATTGTTAACGTGAAAGGCGATTAGCGTCGATGGTATACTGAACGTTGTTGGCGGGAGTTCAGCCAGCATCCCTCAAAGACGGGCCTGTGGCGCAGTTGGGAGCGCGCTTCCATGGCATGGAAGAGGTCGTCGGTTCGAACCCGACCAGGTCCACCAATCCAAACCCCAATAAAACATAGACTTGCGAAAATGCTTGTGCGCTTCCACATCGCGGAAGCGTTCACCCGAGGTCCATTTGGAGTCCAAATTTGGACTCAAGCAGTGCACTAAATGCCTATCCCCGGTTTCGCGTCGCTTCGCCACTCCGGCGCACGCGGAGAGGCCATATGAGGATCAAGGAAAAGCTGGCCTTCAGATATCGCGCAACTCTGTGCAGTAGCAAGATCTGAAGCGGTTCCGATCCAGCAAGTGAAGCCGTCAACCTTGTCCGTCACTACAAACTCAAACTCGCGCTTCTCTTCGGTGATTCGCGAGGAAATTTCAAGGAGTAGATTTCCGTAATCGGCAATATGGCGTTCCGCCTTGGATTCCACCGGGCCATTCTACCAAGTAGACGTTTTACAGAACCGCTCGTGCAAATCGCGAAGCTGGCAGCCGGAAGCTGAATGTCGCTGCGGATTGAGCGCCATATCTCATCTCCCGGCAGGCGCGACTTACGCCGAACGCCGGATCGGTACAAAACGGATCTCGACCCGCTGATTCAACGCGCCCGCTATCCTGCGCAGCATCGCCAGGGAGTGGCCGTCATAATCGGCGTCCTCAAGACGGCAGATGACCGAAGCTGTGGTCCCGATCAGCTTGGCAAGCTGAGTTTGGGTGAGGGCTGCCGCCGCTCTCAGTTCCTGGATCTTGCGGGCGATCTCTTCATTCGCGCGCGCCTCTTCCAGGTTCTTCAGCCGGGCCGGCTTGCCTTCGTAGAACCGGCGGTGAAGGATCTGCACGGCATCGCCGGTGTGTTTCAGCGACTTTGCCTTTTTATCCGGCATAATCAAGCCTCCTCATAAGTGTGCTTCGTTGGATTCGCCTCAAACCGCCGTTTACGTTCAATGGCCCGATCGATCTCTTTCGGCGGGACAACCCGCTCTTTCGCAAGACCGTGAGAGACCACGGCCGCCAGCGCGCCGTGGAAGAAGTACAAGACCCGGTGATGAACGCCTCCGTGGCTGGTGCGGAGTTCGTAGATGCCTTCGCGCAGAAAGTCCGCTTCGGGCCGACGGAGTTCGTGGCCCATTTCAAGCAGGCGCTCCAACCGGAGGTAGCACTTGTCCTGCACTTTCGCCGGTAACTTGTCGAACCACTCGATGAACGGGCATGATCCGTCTTCCTCCCGGTAGAGGACGACTTTGGTCTTGGGCACTCGATCCCAGTCTATTCGCAATATTGCGAAAATGCAAAGGGACGGCAACTACTGACTAGGCGACAATCATTGCTGCCGGCAACCCCCTTTGTGAGATCGCGCGATCCGACACCTAGGCTTTTTTTTCGTGCGACTCCACGGGCTCCTGAGACTTTGCCTCAACTGGCATGGAAGAGGTCGTCGGTTCGAACCCGACCAGGGCCACCAACCCAGAGCGTAGTAAACCAGCTCGAACTAACGACCCATCGGGAATCGGCGATCCAGATCCAGATTCAACAACAGAACATTCACCCGCGGCTCGCCCATGAACCCCAGGTCGCGGCCTTCCGTGTGAGCTTCGATCAGCGGCCGGATTTGACCCGACGGCACGTGGCGCGCGTTAGCGACACGATCCAGTTGCGCGAGTGCCGAGCCGGGGCTAATATGCGGGTCCAGGCCGCTACCCGACATGGTCACCAGGTCGGCTGGAACCGGCCCGGTGTATGTCGGGTTCTCCTTGTGAAACTGGTCCACGGACGCTTTCACCCGATCGATCAGTTTTTGATTCGTCGGGCCGAGATTTGAGCCGCCCGACGCCAAACCGTCGTAGCCATCGTTGCCGGCGGCGGATGGGCGCGGCTGGAAATATCCAGGTTTCGAAAACTTCTGACCGATCAGCGCTGAGCCGACCACTTGATTGTTCACTGTGATCAGGCTTCCATTGGCTTTGTCGTGAAACAGCGCTTGGCACAGGCCGGTCACCGCGAGCGGATAAATCAATCCGGTAAGAACCGTCAGCACCAGCATCATGCGTAATCCAGGCAAAAGTTGTTGCCACATAAATTTCTCCCCTACGCCAGCCTCAACAAAACCAACAGTTGATCGATCAGCCAGATACCTGGAAACGGGGCGATGATGCCCCCGATTCCGTAGATCAGCAGGTTCCGGCGCAGCAGGCTGGCCGCTCCTACGGGCCGGTATTTCACGCCGCGCAAGGCCAGCGGGACCAGCGCGATGATAATCAGCGCGTTGAAAATTACCGCCGCCAGAATCGCGCTCTGCGGTGTGTGCAAGCGCATGATGTTGAGATTTCCGAGCGCCGGATACGTAGCCATGAACATGGCCGGGATGATGGCGAAGTACTTCGCGACGTCGTTCGCGATGGAAAATGTTGTGAGCGCGCCGCGCGTGATCAGCAACTGCTTGCCGATGGCCACCACCTCAATGAGCTTGGTGGGGTTGCTGTCCAGGTCCACCATGTTGCCGGCCTCTTTCGCTGCCATGGTTCCGGTGTTCATGGCGAGCCCGACATCTGCTTGAGCGAGCGCGGGAGCATCGTTGGTTCCGTCACCGGTCATCGCGACCAGTCTTCCCTCCCCTTGCTCCTTTTTGATGAATTCCAACTTGTCTTTGGGAGTTGCTTGGGCGAGAAAATCGTCCACGCCGGCTTCGTTCGCGATGGCGGCCGCGGTGAGCGGATTGTCGCCCGTGATCATCACCGAACGGATTCCCATGGCGCGAAGTTGCCCGATCCGCTCCTTCATCCCGCCCTTGACGATGTCTTTCAAATGAATAACGCCCAGAACGCGTTTTCCATCGGCGACCGCCAACGGCGTTCCGCCGGTGCGCGAAATACGGTCGGCGATCTCGGTCAACTCCGGCGGAACCACTCCATTCTGTTCGACTACGTATTTCGCAATCGCTTCCGTCGCGCCCTTGCGCAAATGCCGCCCATCCAAATCGACTCCGCTCATTCGCGTGTAGGCCGAAAATGGGATGAAGTGGGCCTCATGCAAGGCGAGTTCGCGGCCGCGCAATCCATACTTTTCCTTGGCCAAGACCACGATGGATCGGCCCTCCGGAGTTTCGTCGGCCAAACTCGAAAGTTGCGCGGCATCCGCCAATTCTCCTTCGGTTATCCCGTGTACCGTGAGGAGTTCGACGGCCTGGCGATTTCCCAGGGTGATGGTTCCAGTCTTGTCGAGCAGCAGGGTGTTCACATCCCCCGACGCTTCCACGGCCTTTCCGCTCATGGCGAGCACGTTGTGCTGCATCACGCGGTCCATGCCGGCGATGCCGATCGCGGAAAGCAATCCACCGATGGTTGTGGGAATCAGGCAAACCAAGAGCGCCACCAGCACCGATACCGACGGCACCTGTCCGCTTCCAGCGGAATGAACGCTGTAGGCCGCGAATGGCTGCAAGGTGATGACGGCGAGCAAAAAGATCAGCGTCAATCCCGCGATCAGAATGTTCAGCGCGATTTCGTTGGGAGTCTTCTGCCGTTCGGCGCCTTCCACCAGCGCGATCATTCTGTCCAGGAATGTCTCGCCGGGATTGGACGTGATCTTGATCTTGACCATGTCGGAAAGCACGCGAGTGCCCCCGGTGACGGCGTTGCGGTCGCCGCCGGATTCGCGAATGACCGGGGCGCTTTCGCCAGTGATCACGGATTCATCCACCGTCGCGATTCCCTCGATCACTTCACCGTCGCCTGGGATGATGTCGCCGGTTTCGCAAATCACGATATCACCGGAGCGCAGTTTGGAAGCGGGAACGTCGTCGTGGCTGCCGCGCGAATTCACGCGCTTCGCAATGGTATCGGATTTCGTCTTACGCAGTGTATCGGCTTGGGCTTTTCCACGCGCCTCCGCCATCGCTTCTGCGAAATTCGCAAACAAAACGGTGAACCAAAGCCAAAGCGCAATCTGGATGGAGAACACCAACCCGCTCGCGCCGGTGAAAAGATCGCGCAGCAGAAATACAGTGGTCAGCGCGGCGCCCACTTCTACCACAAAGATCACAGGATTCTTCGCGAGCGTCACAGGGTTCAGCTTGAGAAACGATTCCTTGAAGGCTCGACCCGCTATTTCGCCGTCAAAGAGCGGCCGGGCGTGGGCCAGCTTCTTGGGCAGAAGCGACGTCAAGTCTTCGGCGGGAGGCACGGGTTTCGGAGGCGTGAGAGTGGAAGACATGGGATTAAAACAGCTTTCCGGAGTGCATTAAGTAGTGCTCGACAACCGGCCCGAGTGAGAGCGCGGGAAAGAACGTGAGGGCGCCGACAATGATCACCGTGCCCACCAGCAATCCCACAAACAGGGCTCCGTGCGTGGGGAAGGTTCCGCTGGTGGTGGCGATTCTTTTCTTGGCTGCGAGACTTCCGGCGGCAGCGAGCAGGGGCAGCAGAAACAAGAAGCGGCCGATCAACATTGCCAGTCCGAGAGTCAGGTTGTACCAGGGCGTGTTCGTGGCGAGTCCGCCAAAGGCACTGCCGTTGTTGCCGGTTCCGCTGGTGAACGCATAGAGAATTTCCGAGAATCCATGCGCGCCGTTGTTGGTAAGATTCGTGATCGCCGCGCCGGAGGGATTCCAATATCCGTTCTTCGCAAACGGAATTACGGCGCTGATAGCGCTAAACACGAGCACGCTGGCGGCGGTGGCGATGACGGCCAGCATGGCCATTTTGACTTCTTTCTGCTCGATCTTTTTGCCGATGTATTCCGGGGTTCGGCCCACCATCAGTCCGGCAATGAACACCGCTACGATGGCGTACAGCAGAATTCCATAAAGTCCGGCGCCTACCCCGCCGAAGATGACTTCACCGGTCATCATGTTGAACAGCGGGACCAGTCCACCGATCGGCACGAAGCTGTCATGTTGGCCGATAATTGCGCCACAACTCGCGTCGGTCGTAATGGTGGCGAACAAGGTGGTCGCGGCGATTCCGAATCGCGTTTCCTTACCCTCCATGTTTCCGCCCGGTTGCGTGGCGCTGGCGGCGCTTTGGATGCCTAGCTTGGAAAGCTGCGGATTGCCGGCCTGTTCCGCCGGATAACAAACGAAGACGCCAATCAGGAACATCACACTCGCAGCGGCGAATAGCGCCCAGCCTTGGCGCGTATCGCCCACCATCCTGCCGAATGTGTAGAGTAATCCGGCCGGGATGAGGAAGATCATCAGCATTTGAACGAAGTTCGAAAGCGGCGTGGGATTCTCAAACGGATGCGCGGAATTAGCGCCGAAGAATCCGCCGCCGTTGGTCCCAACCATTTTGATCGCTTCCTGGGAAGCCACCGGACCCTGCGGAATCACTTGGGCGGCTCCTTCAAGGGTTGTGATTTTCGTATTGGGATTCAGATTCTGAATCACGCCTTGCGAGCAAAGAAAGAGAGCGCCCACCAGCGAGAGCGGCAAAAGCACGTACAGCGTGGCGCGAGTGAGATCCACCCAGAAGTTGCCAATGGTTTTCATCTGCTGCCGGGCGAATCCGCGAGTCAGCGCGATTGCGATTGCGATGCCGGCGGCGCCCGAAACAAAGTTCTGTACCGTAAGCGCGGCCATCTGAACGAAGTAGCTCAGCGTAGATTCGCCGCTGTAGGATTGCCAGTTGGTGTTGGTAACGAAACTGAGTGCGGTGTTGAAGGCCAGATCCGGCGTCATCACCGGCGTTCCGAAATTTTGCGGATTCAGGGGAAGGTACGCTTGCGCGCGCTGGATGAAGTAAGCGAGCAGGAATCCGAACACGCTGAACGAAAGCAGCGCGCCCGAATATTGCGTCCAGCGCTGTTCGGCGTCCTCGCGGACGCCGCAGAGTTTGTAGATCAGGCTTTCGAGCCAACGCAGCACGGGATGCAGAAAGGTCCGCTCGCCGTTAAAAACACGAGTCATGTACAAACCGGCCGGCTTGGTAAGAGCCAACAGAATCAAAAAGTAAAGACCGATTTGAAGAAGGCCTGTCGAAGTCATGATGAGTCCTCAGAATTTTTCCGGACGCAGCAATGCGTAGATCAAATAGACGAAGAGCAGCAATGACGCAATTCCCGCGATGATGTAATCCATGATGGGATCCTTTTTTATAACTTGTCGCACGCCTTGGTGAAGGCCCAGGAGGCGGCGAAGAATAGAATTGCGACGACCACGTAGAAGATGTCAAGCATAAGCTTCATCCTCACTCTAGAACCTTAACGGTGAGGAAGGAATAAAGAAGGCGTAAGGATTCTATAAAGATAGGTAGATGCCGCGGAATCAGTAGGTTGAGAGCGTTGCGGGAAGGCTTTTGATGGTGATTCCACCAAGTCCCATACGTAAATGAAGCTGATAGGGCGCGGCCGCACCGGACATGCGCTCACCCAAGAGATACCAGCGATGATGCAGGTTCGCGGGAAAATCGGAAGTCACGACGCCGATTTTGGTCTTCGCATCGATCGCGTACGTCGCGGTCTCGGGCAGCATCAGCAAAATATCGCCGCGATGCGCGCTTGCCTGGATGTCTCCGGCTATGTCCGCAACAAGTACCTGTCCGGTCCCGTGGTGGATTTCGATGCGCGACACGCGGGGCACACGGATTTCGTAGTTTACGGAGTCGCCTCGCTGCTTGCTGGCAGTGATCGCCAGCTCGCTCCTTGAGCGGCGTTCCACAAGTGGCTGATCGCGTCCTGCGACCGTGACTTCCACTTCCGGCCGATCCCAGCCTTCGACATTTAGAGTGCCGTCGGATCCATCAATGCGGATTAGCCCGCCTGGTTCAAAACTCACCCGCTCGGTTTTAGGCGAATCCGCGGGTTGCCCGGCAGACGCCAGCGGCAGGAGAACTCCCATTAGACAAAGAATCGACTTCATGTCCACCCTTTAAGCATGGCGGTGATGGCTCAGTTGCGCTCGCGCCTGGATCACCATGTTTCTGTAGCGCCGCGCCAGTTCCCGAATCCAGCCGTGATCGCGCCGTTTGATGGCGTCTTCGTGGATCAAATCCCGGCCGATGCCGAGAGCGGCAGCGCCCGCGAGGATATAATCGGCGGCGTTTTGCTGATTTACGCCGCCCGAGGCGATGAGGGGGATCTCCGGGAACGGAGATTTCAGTGCTTTGATGTAGCTGGGGCCGCCCATCTGAGCGCAGGGAAAAATCTTGACGAAGTTCGCACCGGCTTTCGCGGCCGCGATGACGTCGGTGGGAGTCAAGGCTCCCGGAAAAACCAGTACTTTCTCCTGAACGGCAAACTCGACGATCTTGGGATCGAAACCTGGGCTGGTTATGAAGAGCGCGCCGGCGTCCACGCATTTGCGCGCCCACGCCAAGTCTAAAACCGTGCCGGCGCCCTGAATCACATCGAGGCGATGCTCGGACAAGTGCCGGATCACCTCGATGGCGCCAGGAACGGTAATCGTGACCTCCACGATGGGAATGCCGCCGCTCGCAACTGCTTCAGCGGCGAAGATGGCGTCTTCTGGGGTGTGGAGACGAACCGCCGGAATGATCCCGATCTCTTCGATGCGCGCGCGAACTTCTTCCTTCGTCATACCGCTATTAAGGCAGACTCCGGGTTCCGACCGCTTGGCGTAGCTGCTCGACGGCGGTCAAATAGGCGGCCACAGCCTGCCGATAGGCAAGCTGCATCGCGCGATAGCTGCGTTCGGCGTCCAGGAAATCGAGCAACGCGGTTGCGCCGCGCCGGTACGAATACTCGCTGATGTCGCGACTGCGTTTGGAGTCCTCCAACACGCCGGATCGATAAATTTGAACCAGCCGATCGTTGGTGCGCAGTCCTTCATAAGCGTCTTTCACATCGGTGAGAACTTGTCCGCTGGCTGCGCTCTGCTGCTCTTTCGCCTGGTTGATGGCGTAGCGGGTGCGCGCGATTTCGCCTTGATTCCGATCGAAAATCGGCATTGGGATGCTGAATGAAAATGTGAGCGCGCTGAGGCCGTTCACGTGGGAATAGTTGCCGGAAACGGTGTAGTCCTGTTTCCCGTTGGCCTTGGCAAGAGTGTATTGGCTGTTCGATGCTTTCACACCCAGCACGGCTGCGCGAAGGTCGGGCCGGTTTTGTAGGGCCTTGTTTTGCAGGTCAGGGAGTTTCACAGCCAGGGGCTGGTATTCGAATTGGCCGGTAACCTCGTAATCGGGAGGCACAGATTCGTAACCTAACTGCTGCCGGAGATCGGACAAGGCCTGTTCCTTGGACAACTCTGCCTGTTCCACGTCGGTTTGGAACTGCGCGAGTTGCAGCTTGATCTTTAGAAAATCGTTTTCCGAAAGCGCGCCGATTTGACGCTGGCGCGCGGTGATGTCCACCGTCTCCTGAAAGCTCTTCAGATCCTGCCGCGCCAGGTCGAGCGTCGACTCGGCGAGTTGCACGTTAATAAAGAGCTGGGCCACTTGAAAAGCCAGCGTCCGCTCGTTGTCGGAAACCTGCGCGCGTGTAACGGCGGTGGCATCCTGCGCCGCTTCCAACCGATGCTGACGCTTCTGGCCGCGCTCAAACAGATAGCTCATCCCAATGTCGCCTTCGGTGGAGTCATGCAGGTATTCGAGAATGCCGGCGCCGGGCTTGTACAACGGCAGGTACTCCCAGTCGGTGAAGAACGTGGGGTTGGGGCGAAGGTTCGCGGTGACTTCCTGAGCGAGATTCTGTTGGATGTTCGTTCGGGCAGCCAGCAGCGTGTGGTTGCGCTGGATTGCCAGCTCGATCGCTTGATCGAGCGTGAGTGTTACGGCTTGCCCGAGAGCCACGCTAGCAAACATCATGCAACCAAGCAGGACGCCGGCCGTGGACTTATTCTTAGTGCTCAAACCCGGCCTCCAGTTTCGGGAGTTGATCCCTCTCGTTCGCGAACCAGACATAGAGCGTGGGAAGAATGAAAATGCTCATGGCCAGATCGGCAATCAGCCCGCCCACGATGACGATCGCGAATGGCCGTTGTGAGTCGGATCCGATATCGTGCGACAGGGCTGCGGGCAGCAGACCAAGAGTGGCCACGAGCATCGTCATCATAATGGGACGGAGCCGTAAAACGGCGCCCTCCACGGCCGCTTGAAAGACCGCGTATCCCTTGGCGCGAAGCTGATTGATGTACTCGAGCATAATCACGCCCGTTTGCACCGAAACGCCAAACAGCGCGAGGAATCCAACTCCGGAAGAAACGCTGAAGTGGGTACCGGTCAGGAACAGCGCCAACAATCCACCCACGCGCGCCATCGCGACGGTGAGAAGAATCAGCAACGCCCATTTAGCCGACCTGAACATCGTGTACAAAATGATGAAGATCACGAAAATGGTCAGCGGCACGATAATCAGCAGCCGCGCCTCGGCGCGTTTTTGACTTTCGTACTCCCCCGACCATTCGATCCGATAGCCGTGCGGCAGCTTCACCTTTTCGTTGATCTGTTGAATCGCATCTTCCACCGTCGTCCCGAGATCACGCCCGCGCACGTTGAATGTCACCGCCACATAGCGGGTGTTCCCTTCCCGGTAAATATCATACGCGCCGTCGCGGACTTCCACCTTCGTTAACTGAGCCAACGAAACACGCTCTCCAGTGGGAGAAAGCAGCCGGATATTTCGGATGGCCTTAGGAGTATCGCGGTATTGCTGCTGATAACGGACCACCACGTCGTATCGTTGTTCGCCCATCAACACCTGGCTGACCGCGTTCCCTCCAACCGCGGTCTGTATCGCATCTTGAATGTCCGCCACGTTGATCCCGAAGCGGGCCGCCTGCATCCGGTCGATGGTCAAGTTGAGATTCGGCTGGCCGAAATCGCGCAGCAGCTTGACGTCGTGCATGCCGGGAATGCGGGTCATTACCGCGCTCACTTCGTCGCCCTTCATTTCGAGCGTCTTCAAGTCGGTTCCGAAAACCTTCAGAGCAAGCTGACCTTTGGTGCCGGTGAGCGTTTCTCCGACGTTGTCTTCGATAGGCTGCGAGAAATTCCAGATCGCGCCCGGATACCTTTGCACCGCGCGGCTCATGGCAGCGATCAATTCTTCTTTGTTTCTGTGAAAAACGGGACGCCATTGCTCCTTCGGCTTCAAGTCGACAAAATACTCGGTGTTGCCGAATCCTCCGGTGTCGGTTCCATCGTCGGGACGTCCCACTTCGGAAACCACTTTGCTGACTTCGGGAAATGAAGCAAAGACATAGCGCTCGTTGTTGGTGAATTTGTCGCCTTCGGACAAACTTGTACTGTTCGCGAGGGTTCCACGCGCCCAAATTGCGCCTTCGTCCAAATGCGGCAGGAATTCGGATCCGATGAGCGGTCCAAATGTGAGAAAGACCGCGGCGGACAAACCAATCAACCCGGCACCGATCGTGACCCAGCGGTGGGTGATCGCCCAGCGGACCGCGTGGCGATAGAGGTTCATCGAGATTTCCATCGGGTAGTTGCGCCGTTCCCGGATCCCTTTTCGAAACAGAACGCTCGACAGTACGGGCGCGATTAAGATGGAAAACGTCAGAGCGCCGAGCAGCGCGAACGCCACGGTCCAAGCCAT
>Ga0070734_10005230_pt1 | contig 11619 bp, 12 predicted proteins | sample Coa_R1_8_FD_66444 | JGI IMG/M metagenome (GOLD analysis project Ga0070734, IMG submission 66444) | Surface soil microbial communities from Centralia Pennsylvania, which are recovering from an underground coalmine fire - Coalmine... | ecosystem: Environmental > Terrestrial > Soil > Unclassified ...
GAGATTTTGGGAAGCGAGAATCCCGCCAAGGTCACCCATGTCAGGCTCAAAAACGTCAAGACCGGTGCGCTGACGAAACTTCCGGCCGACGGCGTCTTCATCGCGATCGGGCACGCGCCCGCGACCGATCTCGTCCAGAGCCAGGTCAAGTTGAAGCCGTCGGGCTATGTCGAGGTAGCGCCGAATTCGACCGCAACCTCGGTGCCCGGACTGTTCGCCGCCGGTGACGTTGCCGACGAAGTCTATCGGCAGGCCGTCACCGCAGCCGGGCTGGGCTGCATGGCCGCGCTTGAGGCCGAACGTTTCCTCGCTCTGCGCGCGAGCGAACGCGCAGCGGCGGAATGACAAAGATGGCCAGAACTCGCGATGGATTTACGGATATGGACTGGGACAAGCTGAAGGTGTTTCACGCAGCGGCGGAAGCGGGAAGCTTCACGCATGCCGGGGAGCAGCTCGGACTGTCGCAATCGGCCGTGTCGCGCCAGGTTTCGGCGCTCGAGCAGGAATTATCGGTCTCGCTGTTCCACCGGCACGCGCGCGGCCTTATCCTCACCGAACAGGGCGACCTGCTGTTTCGCACCGCCCATGACGTCTTCATGCAGCTCCAGGCAGCGCGGGCAAAGCTCACCGACAGTCGCGAGCGGCCGAGCGGCGACTTGAAGATCAACACGACGCCCGGGGTTGGTATCAATTGGCTGATCCCGCGGCTCGGCGAGTTCACCGCGCTCTATCCGGAGATCCGCGTTCAATTGATCGTCAATGACGAAGAACTCGACCTTTCGATGCGCGAAGCCGATGTTGCGATCCGTACCCGCAAGCCGACGCAGCCAGACCTGATCCAGCGCAAGCTGTTCGCGATGGGTATCCATGCCTATTGTTCGCCGGAATACATCAAGCGCTTCGGCACGCCGCGCACGCTGGACGAGCTCGATTCGCATCGCATCATCATGCTGAGCGACCACCAGGTCGCGCCGCATCTGCAGAACCGCAACTGGCTGATCGAGGCTGGCCGCAACGGCTCGGGCCCGCGCGAAGCCTATTTCAGGGTCAACAACATTTTAGGGCTCGTTCGCGCCTGCCAGCAGGGGCTCGGCATCGCCGCGTTGCCGGATTATCTGGTCGAAGAGAACAGCCGCCTCGTGCAACTCTTCGGCGAGTCCGATTCGATCCAGCTCGACACCTATCTCGTCTATCCGGAAGAGCTCAAGACGGTCGCGCGCGTGCAGGTGTTCCGCGATTTCGTGGTGAGCAAGGCGCAGCGCTGGCCGGGCTGATATTTCGAAATCCGCTTGATTCCCGAAGTTCGCATCGTGATGCGGCATCTTCATTCGCGAACTTCGGAATCGAACGACTTCAAAGTCCGCATGACGAACTCGCAGCAACCACTGATGCGAACTTTTGATCCGCCACACCAGCTTTGCGCATGACTGACATGCGGCCTGGACGGTTGCTGCAAGGCTGAGCCGAAGCCCATAATGCAATTGCGCTGAGTGATCGCGTTGCGCATTTGTCCCCCTCCTCCAGTGGCGCGAGAAACTCAGTAATCCCTCTTGGAAGGTGATTGTGTCGGCCTCAGTGGCCAATACCTAAGCCGGGCTCTTTGGGCCCGGCTTTTTTTCTTGGATCGCGTGTGGCCCGGCGCGAAAGATGCGTCCCGTTGACAGTCCTGCTGCCACGCTCCATGATGGCTGCATGATCACGAATTTGTGCGCAATGTTGAGCTCGAAAAAAGGTCCCCGACCGGGGACTTCAAGGCGGCACGCGCAATAGAAATTTGTGACCGAAGCCGACTCGAAACCCCGCCGTGAGATGCGGGGTTTTTTGTTGTCCCATCCATCTCCGGCAATTTCAAAAGGAGATGGAACACATGAGCGATCTTCGAAACCGCCTGCAGGGACTGTGGCTGCCGCTTGTCACACCGTTTCGCGACGGAACACTCGACGAGATATCGTTGCGGCGGCTGGTGCGACATTATGGCGGCGGCGCCATCGATGGCTTCATTCTTGCGGCGACTTCGGGCGAGGGACTGCTGCTGGCCTCCGGCGAACTTGAACATCTTGTCGCGGCCGTTCGCGCCGAACTTGCCGAACTGCCTCGCATCCTGCCGATCTGCCTCGGCCTTGCCGGCGCGAGCACGCAACAAGTCCAGCAGATGCTGGATGAGACCGCAGCGTGGCCAGTCGACGGTTATTTGATTTCGGCACCGTATTATGTGCGCCCGTCGCAGCGCGGTCTTCTCGCCCACTTCACCGCGCTCGCCGATCACGCGGCCTCGCCGATCGTGCTCTACAATATTCCCTATCGAAGTGCGGTGAACCTCGACAACGAGACGCTGCTCCGCCTTGCCGAGCACCCCAACATCGTCGGCATGAAGGATTGCTGTGCGGAGCGCGCACAGTCGGTCGAGTTCTTGCGTCTGCGGCCGTCCGGCTTCCGCGTGCTGACCGGCGAGGACGCACACACTTTCGAGGCGGTCAGCGACGGCGCCGACGGCGCAATCCTGCTCTCGGCGCATGTGGAGACCGACATATTCGCGTCCGTGCTCAAGCATCTGGCGGCGGGTGAGCGCGAAGCCGCACTTGCGCAATGGCAACGCGTGTCCGAATTGACCCGGCTGTTGTTCGCGGAGCCCAGCCCCGCGCCGGCGAAATACTGGCTGGCGCGGACAGGCCTGATCGCATCAGGCGAGGTTCGCTCGCCGATGGTCGAAATCGGCAGCGAGCTTGCCGCGCGGCTCGACCGCGAAATCGACCGACGAACCGCAAGGAGTGCCCTCGGCGCATAGAAGGCAATCCGCACCTATCTTAGGGAACAGAGAGCGACGGCACGACCACCGCCGGCCTTGCAATGAGCCGATAAGCAAGCTCGGCGCAGAGCGCCCCGGCGACGGCGAACGCCATGCTGATAAGCGGCAGATCGTGCGGTAACAGCCAGCGCAGCGCCAGTGCGCCTCCGGCGCCCGAAGCGGAAATCGCGAGTTGCAACGCCGAGGCGTTGAGCCCGAGAAGGATTGGCGAGAGCACCGGCGCAATACCGATCAGGCGATGCTGTTGCGCCACCACGAAGCCCCAGCCGCACACGCCCCACGCTATGAGCGCAAAGGCGGCGGTGCCAAAGCGACTACCGCTCCATGGCATCAGCGCGAAATCGAGAACGAGAACTGCGATCGCAACGTTGATGAAAAACCGGTTTCCGAACCGGTCGGCGAGGCTGCCGCCGAGGAGAAGGCCGGCCGTTGCGGCGGTACCCCAGATCGATTGTAGTCCCGCAAGGTGCGCGCCATCGCCATTGGTCGCGCGGTCGAAAATGAGACTCAGATAGGTGTAGACCAAGAATGCGCCGAAGATGACGAGGAACGACGTCGTCAGCGTTGCCATGACGCGGGCATCGGCGAGCGGCGCCAGGCGTTCCCGTAACCGCAAGGGGGCAGAAGGCGCAACGACCGGGAGCGTGAGGAGGATGCCCAGTGCGGCGATGAGGGCGAGTGCAGCGACGAACCAGATCGTCAGACGCCAATCCCCGGCGCTGCCGAGCAGCGTGCCGATCGGCGCGCCCAGCGCGACTGCGGCGCTCAGTCCCGCCATGACGATCGCCAAAGCAAATCCGCGCCGCTCGGGGGCAACCAACGCGGCAGCGGTGGCACCCGCCATCGGCACGACGATCGCACCGCCAAGACCGGCAATCGCGCGACTTGCAAGCGCCAACTCGAATGACGGCATGGTCACTGTCAGGATATTGCCGGCGATGAACACGGCAAGACCCCCGACAAGGACAAGCCGGCGTGGCCAATGCGCCATCAACGTCGCCATCACCGGCGAGAGAACTGCGTAGGATAAGGAATACACGGTCACGAACTGACCGGCGGCGGCGACGCCGACATCGAAGGACCGCGCGAGTGCGGGAAGGATGCCCGCCACCACGTAGGCATCGGTCCCGATCGCAAACGTACCGAGCGCCAGAACGATCAGACGGTAGTTCATGATTTTCTCCGTTTTACTTCTCTATCGTAACAATAGCTGTTACATTATCCGACGTAGAACATGGCGCTGGACATCGGTCCTGCTGCTAGCCGACGGTGTCCGCGAACACCTGGGTCAAGTGGGTTTTGGCAAGGCGCTCCCGGAGCTGCGTCTCGAGCGAGCCGTAGACCTTCGTGAGTGCCGGCTGGATGCCGCGCCCGATGGGACAGCTTCGGCTCGGCGGCGAAGCGTGCATGCCAAAGAGCGGCGCAGTCTCGATCGCATCATAGACGTCCAGCAACGTGATCGTGTCCGGTCGCTTGGCAAACGTCCAACCCGCGTTCGCACCGCGGCGACTCTTCACCAGTCCAGCCTTTTGCAGCGAACCGAGCAGGCGACGGATCACCACCGGATTGGTCTTTACGCTGTCGGCGATGCGGTCCGAGGTCGCAGGCTCCCGCCGTCTCTGCTCCCACAGAACCATGTACGACAGGATATGGACAGCAATCGTCATCCGGCTGTTGGCGCTCATCCTCGCCTCCTATCGTAACAATAGTAGTTACATCACGGCTGTCAAGTGCATCGAGCCCAGCCGAGAGGCTTGAAGCGACCGGCAGCGGAAAACCCAAATGGGGATCGTCAGTGCGGCCTGCGATTGTGCGGCGAGCGGTGGAAAAAATTGCGCTTGGTTAATGCGAGGTGAGGATCACGGCATGAATCTACCTGGCGCGGCGACGCCTTCCTTAGAGATTGGGACGTATGAGATGGTCACCGAAAACGGGGGGAAACATGATTACTCGAATCGTGCGCGCGGCCGATACCCAAACGGCCCGCGACATTCTCTTGGCCTCAACATTTGGTTTGTGGGCGGTGGTGCTCGGCTTCATGCCGGTGCTCGCGATCTATGGGTTGAGCGGCGGTTAATCCTGCAAGCGCCACCAAAGTGTGGCGGTTCAGAAGTCCGCATCAGCGCTACCGCGAGTCCGTCATACGGACTCGGTGGTTAATTCCCGGTAGCACCTGCGGTCAAATGCACGCAAAACCGTGGCGGGCTTTTTAAAACCTTCCGCGTATTACACGTCCCCACAACAACAAGAACGCGGGGGCGTCGTGATCAACGAAGGGAATCCAATCCCCGAACAACGGGGTTTTGTACGACAGAACTTTGCACAACAGAGTTCTGAACAGCAGGGCTTTACCACCGAAGACATTCTTTGGGCACTCGGCATCTGGTCAGCAATCATCTGCCTGTCGCCGGTGATCGTGTTCTATATGCTGATGGTAGCCTGAGGCGGGATGTTCGAATGCGAACCCTCCCCTATAGAGGAGGGCTTCGGAAACATAGAACTGAAAACGCGCGGCAGGCGCGCGTTTTGTAAATCACGGGCGGTGTGAGATCACGCCGCCTGCTTATGCATTGCGCCGCTCGCAGACGCCGTTCCGCGGATCGCCTTGACCGAACGCTCGACCGCGGCCCAGAGCCTTGCGATTTCCGCCGCAGCGCGGCCCTCGGCGTAATATTCTCGCACGCCTTCGCCTTGCCCGAGCGCCATCAACAGATCCGCGCGATTGGTGATCTGGCCGCCCCACACCGGAGCGCGAAATTTTGCCAGGGCCTCGCGCGCGATCGTCACAATCGGGCTCTCGGCATCGTCCCTGCGCGCCGGCGCGCCGTTGAGCACCACAGCATAGGGTTTGCGCGCCGACCGGCAGGTGTGAATCGTTTCCTGCACCGCGTTGACGTCGAACACGCCCGGCCGGGCCGGAATGATGACCATCGTGGCGTTTCTGATGGAATCCTCGACGACGGCCGACAGGTTCGGCGGCGTGTCCACCAGCACCCACTCGATCCCATCGCGCTTGGCGGCGGCGAGGATTCCACCGATAGAATTGACGGCTGTCTTGATTGGCGGTTCGTTCGTACCGCGCAGCTTGTGCCACAGTGTCAACGACCCCTGCGGATCGGCGTCGATGAGCAAGCACGGCTTTGTTGCCTTGATTTGCGCAGCGAGATGGGCGGCCAGGGTACTTTTGCCCGAGCCTCCCTTACGCGACGCGAAAACAATAACGTTCATACCCTTGGCCTCCAGATTGACCCCAGGAGGCGAAAATGAATCAGCGCGCTGATTCGTGAAAGAAAAATCTGGGGGCAATTGTGACCAAGCCACCGGAAAACAAGACTGGCTGGCTTTTGAGTCACACAACCGGAGCGCTCGCCCTCCGGGCGTGAAAAGCAGGACATTCAAGCGAGTTCGTGTCTGCCGCCGCTCGATCTTTGCCGGAATGGCCTTTTCAAGCGATTATCACGCCGGATTTGGCAAACCATGGTTTCACGGACCCCGCTCGCTCGCTGTCTGCGAACAAAACGGGCGATCCATGGTCATGAAAGGCCCACGCGCCCTGCGCAGGACTTGCCGACATCAGGTCGCAGTATGCTTTGCCGGCTTCTTCGATTTATGCGACTTCCTGCTCACGGTCCTGGTCGTGGCCCTATGCTCCGAACCATGCCGGAAAAACACGCGGCAACCCGGCGACAGCTGCGATTGTTTCCTGACCATGCAGGCGGTGACGCGATCGACATCCGGGATTTCGGGGCCGCAGAGTCGGAACGCGTCGCCCTGGCAGGCCTGCTGTTCCTCAGGGGAATAAGCGTAGCCTGCGTTCGGCAGCCCCGAACAAGCGAGTACCATCGCCGCCGCAAACAAGACAAACGAAAATTTTCTGAATTGAACCGCCGACATGAAAACCCCCAATATTTGCCGAGCGAATAGTGGGGGAACGAGACCGGATTCGCAAGCGGCGACGAAAACCATCTTCGAACTGCGACATCATGTCAGCCGCGAGATCGAGTGCATTGCGCGTCGAAAGTCGTGCTTCAAGAATCAGTCGCGCATGCGCCTTCGAACGCGCTTTTCCAAATCGGACATTCGCCGGCGCGACATGGTCCGAGCCGGGCGAGAAGCGGAAGGAATCGCTGCTAAAGCCGAAACCAGGGAATTGTGAGATAAGCGCAGGCAATCATCGCTACCGGAGGAACGACCCACACACACCATGTCCAAAACCAGGACAGGCGAGCCGGCAGAAGCGCGGCGATAAGGCCGATGACGAGAGCGCCGACCGCAGCGGAAGCAATCCATCCATACCAGTACATTTCCGGCGCGAGGAAGTCCAAGACGGGATCGGCAACGTCCCGGAAACGGTGCAGGCCGAGAAGAACGATGCCTTGCGCGGGATAAACCGTAAACAGCGCGAGCCCGCGAGCGTGTGCAACGGCATAGAAGAGCGCGAATGCTGCCCCATAAGCAAAAGCGAACCGGCGAAACCTCGAGCTGGACATTATGATCCGAAGCCTCCGATATCGTTCATGGCGTGACCGACGAGGAAGGCCCACCAGACGATGAATGCAAGCAGCAAGGTCAGGGCCGTGCGTATCTGATAGCTGCGACCATCAACCGGCTGATGCCAGCAGGACCAGTATGCGGGCAGCACACCCAGGCCGATGGCGGTGAAATCCTCCTTGAGATCAAAGAAACCCAGCGCATGCCAATGGTGATCGCGCTCCAGAGTTGGTTGCACATCGACCTTGAAATACAGGTAGATGACCGCGCCGAGGAGCCACGAAATCAAATACAAGACGACGATGGCATTGGTGAAACCCACACCTTGCACCGCGCGAAACCGGCCGAAGAACGAATACGGCTTGGCTTTGGGCGGCACGCATGTTGCCAATGTCTGATGCGTGATCGTACCGAGCAGGGCCACCGTGACCAGGCCGTGCAGAATGAGAAGTATTGTCGCCACAGGCCACCGACCGGCACTTTTATGAGAACAGTGCTTCGGTCGCGAACGGCTCGGCCGACCCGGGCCGGTAACGCGTCAGATTGAATTTCGTCGTTTCGCCCGGCGCGACATCGACCAGGACGTAATTGTATTCTTCTTGCGGCGGCTTGCCCTTCCAATAGAGGTCCGGTGGATAGTTGCCCGGCACCTTGATGCTGGTGCGGCCGGGAAGAATGGGGTCTTGCTCCGCCCCGCCGCCGCCGAGAACCAGGTATTTCACACCATCGACGTTATACATCTCGGTCGTATGCACGTGTCCGTTGAAAACCACCAACTCCAAATCCTTGGCATAGGCCGCGATGGTCTTGTGAGGATTATCAGGCTCCGGAATGGGGCCGAGGCCCGCACGGCAAAAGACCGGATAATGGAACGTAATGAATGCCTTTTTTATTCCCTCCGCTTTGGCCTCGTTCAACCACCGTTGCAACTGCACCATCTGCTCGGCGTATTTTGGCCGGTCCGCATCCCAGAGCGACGGTGAGCGATAGTCGTACTTCCCACTCCACAGAAAGATAAACCTTATGTCCCGAAAGTCGAATTTGTAGATCAACCGCTCCGGCGTCACGCCGAACTTCTTGAGATAAGGCACCGCATCAAGCGTCCCTTCAATTTTTGGATCGCCCCATACTTCGTGGTTGCCGACCGATATAAACCAGCGCCCTTCGAGCCCCGCGGCCCGCATCTCGGCATCCGGCGCAGGCAGCAACTTCAGCATGGTGTCGTTGACGCGTTTCCAGTACGGACTGTCGCTGACTGAGCGGCCCTGATTGCCCCACCAGACGACGTCGCCGCTGTTGATCACGAATTTGGCGCGACCGGCCTGCACATGCTGCACGATTTCGCGAGAGACCCAATCGCCACCCTGGAGTTGAAACATTTCCCGATGAACTCCGGGAAGCAGTTTGACGTCTTCGACGGTTGCACGGGTCACCCAGCCCTGATCCACCGACAACGTCATGACCTCGCTCCGCGACATGAACGGCATGATGACTTGCTTGAGCTCCCTGGTGGTGGGATCGAAGATCATTTTGACGTCGCGCTTCACCACCTCTGCGGCGACCTTCTCCGGCATAACCAGGCCAAACATTTCAACGAATAGCCCGACGAGATCCGCATGGCCGTCCTTGACCGGCAGGTACATCATGGGTCGCGAGTCGCCGCACACCGCAAAGGAAAACCCGGAATTGGCCTGCTGCGCTGCCGCGTTCTTGATTGCCAGAAGCGGGGACAGCATGGGAACCATCGCTAAGCCCGAGAGCAGACCCCTTCTGTTCAATCCGCCTTTCGGATGCATCGATTTCACGGATGCAGGGTACCCACTCATTTGACTGCTCCCTCTCGCAAGAAAGTTTGCGCAATCAAAACATACACGGGCGATACTCGCGAAATATGCAATTTCGGCAGATCGGAGCCGCTTAGACGCCGTTGGATCGGAAGGGCGCGGGCGAGCGCAAGTACCGCGCGCGTCTCTCAATCACGCGCTTGCGACTTCGTAGCCACCATCCTGATGCCGCCCAACTTGCGCTCTTGAATGAGGTCAACAAATCGGATGTAGGACTTGTGGAATGCATCGTGCCCCATCGGGGTGCCGGCCCTTCGAGCTTCTTCACGCAGCAGTTGATACATTGCCAGCCGCTCCTTCAAAATTGGTCCCCATTCTTCCGTCAAATCCTTGATCGAAATCACTCGAAGGCCAACGCCTTCGACCAGACTGCGATATTCGCGGATCGACCGAAGAGGCTGAATAGCCATTCCTTCCCACATCAATTGCGCATCAGCAGCGGTAAGCGGCTGATGCGCTATCCAATCTGTGAATGCCAATCGGCCATCTGTCCTCAGAATACGAAAAGCTTGCTCAATTGCTCTCTTCACATCAGGAACGTGGCAAAATGCTTCTTGGCTGATGACAGCGTCGATGCTCGCGTCAGGAAGCGGCACATCCATCACGTTGCCCTCGACAATCCGCGCAGTACCGTGAAGGCCAACGCGTCTGGTTAACTCCTGTGCGCCCGAGACGCGCGCTGGCGTCAATTCGATACCGCTGACGTCGGCTCCATATTTGTGGGCCAGATAACGCACAGTGCCGCCAAGTCCCGCACAGAAGTCGGCTACGCGCGATCCGTTGCCAACCTGCGCTCCTCGCGCCAATTCATCCGTAGCGGCGAGGCCGCCATAATGATCTTGGTCATGGGGAAACAGCTCCTCAGGACGCAAGCTATCGAGATGGCCACGGCTTGCGCGTAGTTTCGCAAGGATGATTTCGCATGAGATGGGATGACGATTGTAGAAATAGACGGTCTGTGCAGTTGCGTCGTTCATGAAACCAGCCTCTATGGCTCGGGCCACGCCAATCTTCACAATCAGATTAAGCCATCAAAACAGCAAATGACCACGAACAAAACAGGCAACGGCGCTCACCTTGCGCTCCTGCGGCGATCTGTTGATCCAACGTTAAGACGTCTTGTTCTATGATAGGTGCATTCCGCACGCCTCACACTTCACGTGAAGTAGCTTCAGCGAAATCTGAACTTCAAGAAATTGCCGTTACTATTTGATCCGGCTAGCACAGTAGACTCGAACCGCTGGCTCAATCTTAATGACAGCCGTTATCTCGGCGCCGAAAGTCACGCTGCCTCCGGACGCTGACTTAACGCGTGCTGTACCGAAGCTCGTTCAACAGGCTGGCCACCCCGACGATCATCGAAGCGATACCGATGGCGATGCATAGCGTCGAACCCATTCCGACAGCAATCCAGCCGATGCCGGCGCCGATTATTCCGAGCGAAATGACATAGGCGAGGAACGTGTCGATCGTTACTCTTTGTCCGGATGGGCTCTGCTGCATTGGATCGAGCGCCACTTGCGGTGAGACGATGACCCGGTGATCGTCGGCAGCGTCCGCCGTGTCACCCTACGCTTGGATATACCCTTTGGGGTTTCTTGCCGTTACCGGCTTTCCGAAAGCACTCGCCAAGTGCTTGACTTTGCTGGTACAGTTGGGTGGACTCGAACCACCGACCTCCTGATCCACAGTCAGGCGCTCTAACCAACTGAGCTACAACTGCATGCCTTGGACAGCCTCCGATATAACGGGGCGCCGAACGAGGCGGAAACTAGGTGCAACGGCCGCCTTTGGCAAGGCCGACTAGTGTGGCGGTTCAGAAGTCCGCATCAGTGCGCACCGCGAGTTCGTCATGCGGACTTCTGAACCAAAGCCACACTAGATCAATAAGTTGCTAGTGTCCTTCGAATCCGAAGTTCGCAAACCTAGACGCCGCAAAATGATGCGAACTTCGGATTCGGGACACTAGTTGTGGCGGTTCAGAAGTCCGCATCTCGGTCACGCAAGGCAAAAACAAAGGCCCGGACGCTTACGCCCGGGCCTTGTTTAAGGGCAAAATCGAAACGCCGATCGCTTCAGGCCGCGGGCTTATAATACTTCGCCGCGCTTGCTTTGATCGGCTCGACGGTTTCGTTCGCAACCTTCTGGGAGAGCTCGGTGAGCTCCTTGAACTGCGCGCTCAACGTCTCGTACGACTTGCGGGCGTGGGTGGTCCACAGCTCCAGCGCTTCCGATGGCGACTTCACGCTGAGCAGCTCCTGGGCAAAGTCCAAATTGGCCGTGGTGTTCGCCTTCATGAACTCCATCAGCTTGGCGGAGTAGTCGCTGGCGCCCTTGCTGGCGCAAGTAAACACAGCCTCCATGGTGCCGTTATGGCTTTCGGCGGCGTCCTTGAACTTGGCGTAGTTGTCGCGACACTGCGAAACGCCTTTCTCGGCGAACGCACGCATCTGCTCGGGGACTTCAAAGGGGATGATC
>Ga0070734_10005231_pt1 | contig 11618 bp, 13 predicted proteins | sample Coa_R1_8_FD_66444 | JGI IMG/M metagenome (GOLD analysis project Ga0070734, IMG submission 66444) | Surface soil microbial communities from Centralia Pennsylvania, which are recovering from an underground coalmine fire - Coalmine... | ecosystem: Environmental > Terrestrial > Soil > Unclassified ...
AGGGACTGAGTACTATGAGGAAAGATTCCGCCAACAACAAATCCAATTGCTCCGAAAAAGAGCCGCCAAACTTGGACTCCAGGTCGCGGAGATTCACGCTTGAAAGAGTTTTTGGAGAGAACCTAGCAAAATGGTCATTGGCGGTATCCACCGGCAAATGGATGAATGGCCGCGCGCTAGCGACTGTTTTTCCAAGCTAGGCCGCTCGTTGGCACACCACCTTTTCTTCTTGGCTGCTTCGTGTGTTTTCGCATTTTGGGTTTACGAGCGGCAGAAAGGATATGGTTACTGGGACAGCGGTGACAACCTGTCCACTAAGGACCTGCGCCGGGGACGGATTGATTGGCGATATTGCCAACAGAATACTAAGGCAAACAGAACCAAAGCGGCAGCAAAGGAACCTGGCATATCCCCCATGGCCCACCACATCTGCGGTGTCCAGTGAACGGCGCCATAACTATGCAGCCTGATAACCGCGACAGACAGTAGAACGACCTGTGAAAGAGCTGCGAGTGCGACAACGGCTGTACTTGCTAATGCTGCACCCGCAAAGAAGGGCAACAGCGAGCTTCTTGCCCCTGCCTGACAACTAGACCCAAGAATTGCGTGTCGGAGAAAAAGATACGAGATGGAAACACAAAGGATGATAGCGACCGCAGTAGTGGCCGAAACCAACTTTGCTCCAGAAACCACTGTGGAATTCAGGGTATTTTGAAGAGAATTCAGTATCGTCGATGAGGGTTAAGACTGGCATCATCGCTCCGATTGCCGCGAGCAGTCCTAGCAGCAAAGCGATAACACGTTTTGATGGGTTAGGTGGCTTTGAGTCGCGAGTGGCTTTCAAGACTCATCTATCGTGCGACGTACCGAAGGATGAGCAATCCGCCTGCAATCGCAGTCACGTCCTCGGCAGCCGCCACGGCGAAATCTGGCGCATGAACCTTGGAGACGATTAAACGGTGGGTATGGTAACCGACAAAGGCTCCGATAAACGCACCCATTGAGGCAAGCAGCACCGATAAAGAGACGCGAGTACCGGCACTGGTGGCAATCGCGAGACCACATGCCCCTCCAAGAAAAATACGTGCGATCATTCCGATAGGCGCCGTGCGCGCAGGCGTATTCGGCAATTTGTCGGCGATCAGTTCGGCAACTGCCAGCACCGTGAAGACTATCAACGTGGACCGATGGTTGATGAAAGCGAGTCTCGTTCCGGCGAAATGCAGCCAGCCAAGATACGCTGCCCAACACACGAGTGCCGGAGGTGTCAGCGACCGTAGACCATCGACGCAGCCCAAGAGAAACGCTAGTAAGAACGCCATTATCGTTGCCGAAGTGACCCCTTCATTATGACAAATTCGCAAGGAGGCGATCAGCGCTCATTGACAGGAGGATCACGATCAGCACTTGCATAACCCCAGGTCGTTCTGCCGTAATTCCGTTCCTGCGGCAGAGGAGGCCGTTATCATGGGCAAATCGAGGATCAAGCCGAACTATCGTCGCCGAGTGCTCCGCCTGCCAGATTTGCGCGCATCATGACGGAGAACTCGGCCCGGGGCCGCTGCAGAAATGATTCGTAGACGTTGGGATCTTCTGCGGCGGATTCCGAATACCTCTTCACATTGTTGACCTCCCCAATGACTTGGCTCCATACTGCAGGTAATCCGGTAACTTCGAGACGAACTTGTTTGCCGATCGGGTCCTCGCCGGGCAGATAGCACTCGACGAACTTTTGATTGACGATGACAACACGTTCTGCAGAGCTATTGTCTTGCTCGGTAAACGACTGACCCCGAAGAACAGTCATGTCTGTCGTCCGGAAGAAGTCCGGTGTGATGACGAAATCCGCCGCCGTGCGTACCTGATTCGCTGCCTGGTCAGGTTGGCCCTGGATTCGAACGCTTTACGGTGCGGTTCCTGCGGTTGACAAATCCGACGTCACACTGACTGCCTTTGTACCGTACTGCCCAAAATCCCTTCTCAATGACCTCTCGCGAAGTACGTGAATCTGCGGCGTCACGAGACAGTGGGGAGGGTGCAAAGAATCGCTTCGCTAAGGTCTTCGGCGTATTGGAAGACTGAGGTTTCCGGTCGAACCTAGTACCAAATCAAGTCATTCGCTCTGGAGGCACTCGATGCAACGAATTGATTCTAATGAACGGCTGGAGGAGAGTTTTCAGCATCGTATTCGCATGCGTGCATACGACCTTTACACACAGGGTGGAAAAGTGGACGGCCACGCTTTGGACGATTGGCTGCAGGCCGAGGACGAGATCCTCCGGGGAGCCAGCAGGCACTGGGCGTGGCGGCATAAGACGGAGAAAAGTCCTCCGAAATAAAGGTCCTCGGAGCAGCATTTCCGTGCCCCCTTCCCGCTCCTCCCACCGAATCGAGAGAAACCTACCAAGGCGTTAACGACCCTGACGAGGCGCTTGCATCCTTGGACATTTCCTGTTCTGGAACGCAACAGCGATGCTCGGAGCATCGCCTTTTTCGAGAAGCGAATGTGAATGGACCCCGCGCCTTTCACGGCCAAGAATCTACGCCGAAACGCGCCTTACTTTCAGCGGGACTCAGATCCTTTACTGTGGGATTCTGAGCGCTATCGAGATATTCCGACAGTTGAGACGATTACCTACCAGTTGGCGGCTCGGATTATCTGTTGGCCAACCATTCAACCACGGGGTGACTGCTGGCGCATGGCTCAGATTTATTCGCGAAAATGTGCAATTGTGAGCAGTCGTGCCATGAGGTACAAGCCGTACCATCGCAGTGCGTGGACGTGTCGGTTTGCTGGAATCTTGACGCTACAAGTGAAAAGCGACAAGTAATAACCCCGCTCGGTTTTGCTATACCGATCCTCCTTGGAACAGAACTTCCTTTTTCGGGCCCATCCGTTTCCAATTGTAAGAGAGGCAGGAACGAAAGGTATGAAACGCATCCTAAAAATCGGCGCAATCGCATTTGCAATTCTCCTGTTGATCCTGATCGCACTACCCTTGCTGATCAATGTGAACAGTTTCCGTCCCAAGATCGAGTCGGAGTTGACGACAGCGCTGGGACGACAGGTGACGATGGGCAATCTGAGCCTGTCCATCCTTTCCGGCAGCGTCGTGGCCCACAACATAGCCATCGGTGACGATCCCGCCTTCGGCAAGTCCCCATTCGTCACAGCGGAGTCGCTGAAGGTTGGCGTGGAATTAATGCCGCTCATCTTCTCAAAGGAAGTGAACGTGACCGAGATCAAGCTCGAGCAGCCCGAGATCACACTGCTGAAAGCAGCTAACGGGAAATGGAATTTCTCAAGCATCGGCGGGGCTTCCGCCAAGAAGGCGCCGGAAGAGGCGAAGTCCGGAGGGACTTCCTTGGCCAATCTTTCGGTGGCGAAGCTGAATGTGAACGATGGAAAGTTGATTGTCGGGAAAGCGAATTCTTCAGCCAAATCGCAGGTCTACGACAAGGTCAACATTGACGTAAAGAATTTCTCCTTCACCTCGCGGTTCCCATTCAAACTCACGACCCAATTGCCGGGAGGAGGAGACGCGAATGTCTCGGGGAAAGCTGGCCCGATCAGCGCCGAGGATGCCGCCAAGACGCCATTTGAAGCCGCGGTGAAGGTGAACAACATGGATATCGCGGCCTCAGGATTTATCGACCCCGCCAGCGGGCTTGGAGGGCTGGCGAATTTGGACGGAAGGCTTAGCTCGAATGGCAGCAACGCGACAGCCATCGGCACACTTACCGGCACGAAACTGAAGCTTTCGCTGAAGGGCACGCCCGCTCCGAACACAGTGGTCATCAAGCACAGCGTGGACGTGGATCTCGATCAGCAGTCAGGAACGCTGACGCAAGGAGACATTACGATTGGGAAGGCTGTGGCGCACCTCACGGGAACCTTCCGAACGCAGGCCGACACCCAGATATTAAACATGAAGCTGGATGCGCGCGACATGCCGGGGGATGAACTAGAAGCGATGCTGCCATCATTGGGCGTGGTACTTCCCTCGGGATCGCAACTGAAGGGCGGCACGCTGTCGGCGGAGCTGGGCATCGTGGGTCCTCTGGACAAGCTGGTAATCACCGGGCCGGTGCGGCTAGCCAACAGCAAGCTGACCGGGTTCGACCTGGGATCAAAATTGGGAGCGCTGTCGGCTTTTGCTGGGAAGGCGGCTTCCAACCCGGACACTTCGATCCAGAATGCGAGCCTCAACGCGCGTGTGGCTCCCGAAGGCACGAAGGCCGACAACATTAACCTGACAGTTCCGGCGCTCGGTGTCATCACCGGAGCGGGGACGGTGAGCCCGGTGGGGGCGCTGAACTTCAAGATGCTCGCCGAGCTTAAAGGCGGTGTCGCGGGTGGACTGACGCAGGTGGCCACTCTGGGTAGCGGCAAGGGTGGCATCCCCTTCACGATCGCGGGAACGACGTCGAATCCGAGCTTCACCCCCGACATGAAAGGAGTGGCTGGCGGCATCGCGGAAGGCGTATTGGGAGACGCGAAGACCGCAACAAAGGGCAACCCGGCGAACGCAATCAGCGGGCTACTCGGAAAGAAGCAGAAGTAGAGATCTACAATGACTAAGTGCTCCGGCTTAAGCGCCGGGGCATTTCTTGGATTGGAGTGGGCACGATTCGTCAGGGTCCCATAATTGTTTGATGACTGGTTAAGAGGCACGATGTCTCCGTCTGATGCTTCGACACGCGATCATGGGTAGTGTCGGAAAGCCTGACGTTGGACCCTCACGACCGCGTTATTTTCTGTAGCTCCAATTTCCATATGCACGTTTCAGGCTGGACACTCACGCGTCTGGTCAATACTGCTCGTTCTCCACAATTCTGTCGAAGATGCGATGCGCAACGCATACAAAACTATTACACCCCCTGCTAGGTACTGACCTCCGGACGCCCACATCAAAACAGGAGTTGGGAGATCAGCGAATGATGCAGCTTCAAGCAATCGAACGAAAACAGCCGGCCGACGACCAAATCAACTGGGTAACCGCATTTTTTATGGCGGCCTTTCACCTTGGCGCTATTGCAGCGATGCTCTTCTTTACTTGGAAAGCCCTCTTCGTTGCGATTTTCCTATGGTGGATATCGGGAAGCCTGGGCATTGGGATGGGCTATCATCGCCTACTCACGCATCGTGGTTACAGCACTCCGAAGTGGGTTGAGTATTTTCTGACCCTCTGTGCAACTCTCACTCTCGAAGGCGGTCCCATATTCTGGGTGGCTACCCACCGCATTCATCATCAATTCGCGGATCATAAGGGTGATCCGCACTCGCCGAGAGACGGAAAATGGTGGTCACATATGGGTTGGATTCTGACGGGACGATCCATGCATCACGACACAACCACGCTGGCCCACTACGTACCCGACCTGGCGAAAGATAAGTTTCACGTGTGGATTACCAAGTTCCACTACTTGCCGATAGTCGCACTGGGCCTGCTGCTTTTCGCCCTCGGCGGATTACCCTTCGTGTTGTGGGGCATTTTCCTGCGGACGGTGGTGGGTTTGCATGTTACCTGGCTGGTGAATTCGGTAACTCACATGTGGGGCTCTCGGCGCTTTTCCACAAAGGATGATTCCACCAATAACTGGATTGTTGCCCTTTTGACTTTTGGCGAAGGATGGCACAACAATCATCATGCGCATCCGACCTCCGCCCGTCACGGTCTAAAGTGGTACGAGATAGACATGAACTGGTACGGCATTTGGATGCTCAGGGTGCTTGGTCTCGCTACGCAGATCAAACGCTTGGGAGTTGCTGACTTGATTCGCAAGGAAATGCGTCGTGACGGCAATCTGCCGAACGCTGGTGTCCGGCAAGTGCAAAGCGCAACAGGCGGCTAGCGCGGCCAAAACGCCGGCCCACCGGGCTCAAATCGGGAACGGTATCCCGTCGGGATGCTTCCTTCAGATCGTAACAACTACCGAGATCCGGCACGTGAGTCAATCTCCTCTTGATTTGAACAGAAATAACTTGACACCGCCGGCATTGTCAGCGAGGCGATTTTTCCGGCTGTGCAACACGCTTCTCACCACCCCTCATGCCACATCCAGAAAGGGGCGATCAGGGTCACTTGACCCAACTGCCCCTCGAAACGACCAAGAATTCCAATGGGCAGCACTGTCGCGTACGATGTCATGAACCCGGGATTAACCCACTCATCGGAGCAGATTGCGGCCATGTAGCGTGGAATCGTAGCAATCCACACGATCGTGACGTTAAACGGACAGCCCGTGAGAAGTTAGCTGCGCGGCAACGGCGTATAATGGTTACATCTAGTACACAACCCTCCGCCACGCCTTTTGGCGTCGGTCTCTTGTGCAACCTGATGAAAGGTGCGTACAGGAGACCAAAATGTCTTCACTAATTTCTATTCATCTCTGCTGGATATGCAGCAAGGCCGTGGACCTCTACAAGTGCAAGATTGATCATCACGGAAGTGCAGTGCATCAGGCTTGCTATGTTGCGGTAAATGCACTCCAAAACAGTTCTCACAGAGATCCACGATCTTGCAGGAGCGTTGCTCATTCTTCGGGTGCCCCCATCACTCGATATGGGCCTTGATGGGATGCAACGGGGCATCTACCTCAATCACGATAGCTTTTCGGCCAAGGACTTTGACCGGGTTATGGGTGGTGCGGGAACATCACTCAATCAACCGAGTAATGGCTTACCAGATGTCAGTTGATGAACTTCGATTGAATCTTAGGTGGTTGAAGATCCTTGCTCTTGATGAAGGCCAAGAGCACTCTTTAAGCCGGCTCGCGTTCGGGGACAGGTCAGGGTATTAACCGCGCCGGCGGCCCCAGTACCAACCGCCTCCGCTAAGCAAAGACAAAACCACGACGATAATTAAAATCGTTTCTGTACTCATTGTGAAATCCTTCGAAGGGCTGATGTCGTAAGATTGACGGCAGCCTGGACGGAACGCTTGACAAGCCGCCGTCATTGCCACGATTTCTTGGGTGGCCACAGGGTCTGCGCAACCTAAGATCTTCAACAAGTCTGACAGAACGAAGACTGGGCAGTCTGCTCAAAAAAGAACACACTTGAAGTTTGAGTTTTCAGGGGGCTCCTCTTTATCTATGCCTCAGGAAGCGCCGCTATTAAGACACAGGCGAAGGTCTCCCCTCCCTACCTAACTGGTGGTAGTATCGCGGGCTCGTCTCAGCCAAGTTCAAAAAGCAGCGAGCCGCTAGCGGTAACGCCGATAATGAACTGCAAAATCCGCTCCAAAGACGGGCGATGGCGAGCTGTCACCTGGAGCTTCACCACTTGAGAAGTCATAATCATTCCGCCCGAATCTTGTGCGAATCGATCAGGCTTGGGAAAGCACGGTGACGCGAACGGCACAGCAGTTCAGGCAAAAGCCCTCACTTGGGGCTGATCGCACCTCCGGCGGGCCAGTCGGTATCGCTCACGCGCTTGAGGCTCATCTCGAAGAAACGGGCGGCGTCCTTGCCAGGCGTGATGCGGTCTCCAACCGCACTCCACGTACCATCCTTGATGACGGCGGTGTAGCGGATCGTCAGAAGCCCAGCGGGGATCTCCCATGTGTAGCCATTGGGTGTGAGGGTCAGCGCGACATCGCCGACGTTGCCCATCGCATGCGAGTGAAACGTGTAAGCTTCTGTCGCCGGGTTGAAGTAAATGGTACCGAAAGCGTTGAAGGTGACCTTGCCATCCGGATCATATCCTCGGCCCTCGATCACCTTCACCGACCCATCGAGGAACGGGCCGATCCGCTCCGTCTGCGTGAAGCTGCGCTTCTCGCCGGATGGCAGGATGGTCCACGCAGGGCCTCTCCAGGCTCCATCCAGATAAGCCAGCGGGACCATGGCGTCGCGCTGGGCCGCAATTAGTGCAGCCGGGCTGGGACGCTCTTGCGCGGTTGAAACCAGCGACACTCCGATAATCGTGAGTGCCAAGGCCACAGGTACAAACGACGTAAGTCGATGTCGAATCATTTCTATTCTCCTACCCGCCGCGAACGTCAAGACATAACGCAGGGTGTGGTCCTCTCCCTCAAACTTTCGTTCGACTTCATCGATGTCTTCCTTGACACGTTCTCGCACGGCTTCTGCAGCACGATCTTGCTGTTCCAGAAAACACAAACCCGTTTGGAGAATCGATTTTAGGAGCTTGTTCAAAATTCCTTCTTCCCGGCTGTGGCTTTCGGTGGTTAGCTGTCACTCCATTGGATTCGGTACAGCACGAAGATAGGGCTTTTCCGCGTAGGGCGCAGCGCCAGTTCTCGTCTCCCGCTCCAGATCCATCCTTATCTCGGTCTGGAATGACATGGGCAGGTGCAACCGGGCAGACTGCAATCACCATGTCTCGTTTCGTACGTGGCATTTTCTCGGCAAAAGGACGAGATCATCGGAGGGAAGACGCCCAGTGGGTATCCCGGAAAGGAGCTATCGGTTGGTTCTGTCGATGTTTCCGGGTAGTGACGCACTATTGCCATGCAATCACCATAGCAACGCAGGATCAGTCTGGATGCTCAATACTGCTCAAGAAGGCTTAGTCGAGCTTGATGCCGAAAATGGATGCCGGATTCGCTTCTTCGGGCTCTTCTCAAAACTGAGTACCTTAGGGCAGACACGGAAAGCCCAAGATCCTAACTTATATGCATTCACGAGGCGGGAATCGAGCACGACTTTGGTCGCCTCGATCTTTTCCTTGTGGCGCAGCCTGGGCGAGCAAGTTTCTAAACCTGCAGCCCCGAATGAAACATCTTGGAGTGGGACCAAGGCCCATTGAAGTAGCAACCGTTGTAACATCTCGATCTCAAAGAATGTCAGTGGTGTCAAGCAGTGTTCCAGGCACTTCGTATGTACTCATAGAAGAGCGCCCTTTCGCTCTCGCAGAAAGCGGTCGGATCTACTGCCTAGAAGACGAATCGCTTCCAAGGCCATTGATAATTTGAAAATGCTGCAATTCCTGGCGCAGTCCGAACGTTTGACTTTCGACACCAGCGGTGAAATCATTATTTTGTCGAGCGCGAACCAAGTTGCTCCCCGCAAAGTCGGCGTTTTCAGGCTCGCGCATTTATTCATCCCTTCATACGATAGTTGACTTGCGTCGCATTCGGAACTCTCGAAAGGGGCCAACCATGACACCTGTAACAGCCAAGATTCTCAGAAAATTTGATCCCAAGACATTCCTTTCGACAATCGACAATGGTAGGAAGATCGCAGCATTCTCGAAGAAACAGACGATCTTCCCTCAGGGCGACGCAGCCGATGCTGTTTTCTACATTCTGAAAGGAAAGGTAAAGCTCATGGTTGTGTCGAACACCGGGAAGGAAGCCACAATCGGCATTCTGAACGAGGGCGACTTCTTCGGAGAAGGTTGCCTTACAGGGCAGTCGCTTCGCCTGTCTTCCGCAACCGCAATGAACGATTGCTCTGTGATGCGAATCGATAAGAAGTCCATGATGGAGGTGCTTCACCGGGAACACGCGTTTTCCGACATGTTCGTGGCATATTTGCTGGCACGGAACATCAGATATGAAGAGGATTTGGTTGATCAGCTTTTTAATTCCAGCGAAAAGAGACTAGCTCGGATATTGCTGTTGCTGGCTCATTTCGGCAAGGAAGGCGCGCCTCACACTTTAATCGCCAACATCAGTCAGGAGACCCTCGCAGAGATGATAGGAACGACTCGCTCGCGGGTTAGCTTTTTCATGAACAGGTTTAGGAAATTGGGATTCATTGACTATCACGCGGGCGATGATTTGCAGGTTCACAGCTCACTTCTCAACGTTGTTCTCCACGATTAGAGCTTCATTTCTCATGTGAACAAGTGCATGACCGCCCCTGGAGGCATCCCACGAGCCGAGAATGCTTGTGATGCGCTGCCCCTCTCAAACGTAAATGGATTCACTCTGACAGTTGACCATTTGCCCTAGGAGTGTTTCAGGTTGACGTGTGCGCGAAATGCGTTGTCAAGCATTTCATTGGTTTCTGATCGCGTATTCTGGGTATCAGTCACCACTTTTTCAATGCAGATGATCTCATGGCACTCAGAGCATCTGCCGAAGCGATGACTGGCGCGATCCATTTCGTCCCGTGGTCCAAGCCAACCCGCGTCGGTCAATTCTGGTTTCTTCACGCCCAAGTCTCCCACAGCCAGGCCTACGTCCATTCCAATTCACGAACCGCTCTTGTGTACTCGTCACTCGCACACTTTAATTCCGTATCCAGGTAGTTCGGTTCTTCTGCTGCGGCCGTCTTGAGGGCGTCCAGAACACTTTTTATCTTCTCCTCGGCGGCTCTCACTTCTCTAATGGTAGACATTGTCGTGCCGCTCCTTCCTTGCCTTCATGGTTACAAATGATGCAGCAATCTGCCGAAGAAAAATGGTCAATCTTGCACAGGAACTCGGATAGATATAACACCACCACAAAAGGTCTACTGGCGAAAAACCGCTATTGCCATTGTAGTAACCCAACTCTGCAGATTCGACCAGCATGATCCCAATCCAGCACGCAAAACTGATCAGTATTGGTCGGGATTGAAAGTGAGATTTCGCAACAGGTTGATGTGTCCAGGCTCCACAAGATTTATTTGCAAGGTGTCTAGTGGAACTCTCAGTTGTGGACCCGTCTCGAATTGGGAAAGCATTACGGCAGAACTTCGATCTTTCAGTACCGTGAGTGCACGGACGACGCAAGTCGAGGGAGCAGTTCTCGACCACACGCCCGGAGGTCTGGTTCTCGCGGGATTAGTGATCGTAGGGTCTTCGACATTCTGGCTCAAAACAGGGTCCATTACTAGATTCTCCACAGCGGGTCGTGGACGTGATCATTCGTTTACTTGGAGCCAGGAGTCAAATGCCGAACTCGCGGTTACTCTTGTTCCGGCTGACGAATTCAAGAGTCGGACCAAAGACAATTGAAAAATGTGGCCTGGCTTTGGTCGCGAGAGATGACTATCAACAGGCGGAGGTGCTGGTTTACTCACGGCCCAATTGACCGATAACAGGAGATGGAGTAAAGAAGCCCCACCCATCTTGCCCTTTCGCCTGTTTTGATCTGTCGGGAATCAGTGGAAAGTTTGAAAAGATTGGCTGCACGTCGCAACACGGCCAATGAGAGCCGACGCCAGAGTCGAACCGGATGGGCAGTCCTTGCGAAGAGTGCTCCGTTCCACACTGTAGTCGGTCATTAGTGGTGGAGCCAGTCAAACTTGAACGACTCGCAAAGGTGCAAGCCCTTCGCGTGTCACCCGGATGTGGCCCCATTGCGAAAAACGGGACTGATACTTGAAGCCCTGTCGCAATCAGGGTTCTTGGTTAAGAGATTTTGTCCTTCGCTGGGGATTCTCTCTGGACTAAGAAAACTTACACAGGATCAGCCCCGTTCTCAAAAACGATGATCTGTCGATCAGCTTGAATACCTGTCATTCTTGATAGGTTGCAGCTCGGTCCAAATGTGCAATGCTGAGCCCATAGCAAACTTTTTGGAGGGTCGCCCTTTCCAAACACTAGCGGCTCCTCCTAGCACGAGAGAAACTGGCGGTCTTCCCCCTATGGCAGAGAAACGAACAAAAGCTGATAAAGCACAGCGACAAGCTGATCTACTCGACAAGAAGTCGTCCCA
>Ga0070734_10005232_pt1 | contig 11618 bp, 10 predicted proteins | sample Coa_R1_8_FD_66444 | JGI IMG/M metagenome (GOLD analysis project Ga0070734, IMG submission 66444) | Surface soil microbial communities from Centralia Pennsylvania, which are recovering from an underground coalmine fire - Coalmine... | ecosystem: Environmental > Terrestrial > Soil > Unclassified ...
CTGTTATCACATTATGGTTATTGGTTTTTGTTCAGAAAAAGAACTATAGAATTTCTTCGAAAGATATTTTTAAAATCTTTGGCATTGGTGCAATTGCAGCACTGCATTGGCTGACATTTTACGGGAGCATTAAATATGCAAATGTTTCCATTGGGCTTGTTTGCTTTTCTGCAGTCGGCTTCTTCACGGCATTCTTAGAGCCATTAATATTTCGCGTGAAAATTGATTTGATAGAATTATTGCTGGGGTTGATGACGATAGTTGGTATTTATTTCATCTTTCACTTTGACCCTACTTACAAAACAGGGATTATTGTTGGACTGATTTCTGCATTGCTCGGAAGCCTTTTCCCCATTTTGAATAAAGCAGTTTTAAAAAAAGTTTCTTCAGAGTCTGTAACGTTATATGAATTAAGCGGAGGATTTATTTTTCTCAGTTTATTGCTTCCGCTTTATCTGAAATTATTTCCAACTGATTATTTATTTCCGAAGCTTAGCGATTGGATGTGGCTTTTATTATTAAGCTGGGCATGCACAGTGCTTGCATTTAATCTTTCCATGAAAGCGCTGCAAAAAATTTCTGCATTCACTGTGAATCTAAGTTATAATCTGGAGCCGATATATGGCATCCTACTTGCATTTGCAGTGCTTGGGGAAAATAAATACCTGAACAAAGGGTTTTATATCGGGTTTGTTTTTATCATCATTGCAATTGTTGCACAGATGCTAAGGCTGTGGAATAATCGCAGATTGAGTAAGTGATATCATTTCAACTTATGAAAGCAAGTATGCCTAAAGTTTTTTCAATCAATTTCTCCACCGCTGCATTTCCATTTTTTGAAAATTGTTTGGTGATGCGATTAGCGACAATAGCGCTAATGCTCAGGCAATGATGGCCTAATAATTTCCCCATTCCATAAATGCCTGCAGTTTCCATTTCAAAATTAGCAATGCGATGGTTGCCGAAACTGAATTGCGTTAACCTGTCGATAAGATTCGGATTGCTTAAGCCAAGCCTCAATATTCTTCCTTGCGGGCCGTAGAATCCCGGACAGGTAACAGTTATACCATGATGATAATCTTCAACAAAATGTTTTATTAATGAAGCTCCTGCGCTGTTTATATAAGGATAAGAAAAGCGGTTATGCAACTGCGTTAGTGTAACGAATGAGTGTAGCAATTGTTTCTCTTCTTCGTTTTCTTCATGACGATAAAAATTAAGAAGATTGTCAATCCCTAATCCGTGTGTGGAGACGACAAAGCTATCTACGGGTATAGATGACTGTAAGGAACCAGCAGTGCCTATGCGGATAATATTAAGCTGTGAAAGATTTTGTTTCACTGTTCGCGTTTCAAAATCAATGTTTACCAATGCATCAAGCTCATTGAAAACAATATCGATATTATCTGTGCCGATACCTGTTGATACAACTGAGATTCTTTTTTTGCCAATGCTTCCGGTATGCGTCACAAATTCACGATGCTGCGATTTTGATTCTATCGTATCAAAATGCTTGCTCACGTTTCTGACACGCTCAGGATCTCCAACAGTAATAACAGTGCTTGCTAATTCTTCAGGTCTCAAATCAAGATGATAAATAGCGCCACGGTCATTGATAATAAGTTCGCTCTCAGCAATTCGTTGCATGATTTTTTTTATTTCATGCAAAGATGATGAAGAATGTAAAGCACACAAAGAATTCGTTGCGTGAATTCGTTAGGGAAATTAAAACGAAAATGCTATTTTTGCGGCTCTCGAACGGTTCCGTGGCCGAGTGGTTAGGCAGAGCTCTGCAAAAGCTTCCACAGCAGTTCGAATCTGCTCGGAACCTCATTAAATGAAGACCTATAAGGTTCACAAACCTTATAGGTCTTTGAGTTTTGATTATGAAATATTCAAACTATATCGGAATAGCAGCAGCATTGCTTTTAATAGTTGCGTGTTTTCTTCCATGGGCATATTATTCTGATATTGATAAAACTTTCACAGGATTTTTTTCTGAGCAGAACAGATACGGCAAACCGGGAAAGCTGTTAATCGCTTTTTCTGTTCTTTCGATCTTATTTTTTATCATCCCCAAAATATGGGCAAAGCGGTTGAACTTGTTTGTGGCAACTTTAACTGTTGCTTTCAGTGTGAGAAGCTTTATGCTTTTTTCAGGCTGCTATCGCGGATATTGCCCTGAGAAGAAAATCGGATTGTTCCTGATTTTGATATGCGCGATAGTGATGCTCATATCTTCTTTATTGCCCAATATGAAATTAAAAGAAAAAAATTCTTAGCTGCAGAGTTGCCTATTAGTTTTTTTGTTGGTTGATATGATTGTCGGCAAGTATTTTATTAAACATATCTTCTTTGCCATCCTTTTTCATCTGGTTGAAAATTGAAATAATATTTTTTTCAGCATCTGCCCGAAGGGGAGAATTTATTTTAATGTACATAGTATATGCTTTGCAAAAATTATCCAGGCCTTTTTCTGGGTCTTTTTTGAAAAGAGTATAAATTCTCCCGAGTCCATAAAATACTTCAGGATCATCCGGATAAATAGATTGAAGTTTTTTATAAGCTTCTAGCTCCTTATCATATTCTTTTTTGTATTCATAAACAATGGCCAGATTTTGCAGAGGCATTTGACCTTTTGGATCAATAGACAATGATTTTTCGTAAGCTTTGATAGCTTCATCCAGGTTTCCGATTCTTCTGTAGCAAAGTCCAACATTGTCCCACGCAAATGCAAACAAAGAGTCAATTTCAACTGCTTTTTTGAAGTAAGGCAATGCTTCTGCATAATTTCCTGCTTTCATAAAATCTACTCCTTTTTGATATTGCCCGGCTGATGCAGGATCTTTTGACATTGAATAATCGCTTTCTTTATTGTTGGATCCTACTGCATTTCGCAGAGCCTTGCAGCTATCAGTGAGCCATCTTTCTATGTCGTAATAATATTTTTTATACTCAGTTGAATTTGGGTCAGGATTAATTGAAATGGAGACATCTTTTTTTGTAGTTTTTAATGAGCTCAAAAGTTTAACTCCTATTTCATATACGGTGACCTGTTTGTCAATGCATTTCTTGATATCCGCTGAAATTTCTTTGGTATTTTTATTTATCAGAGAAATTGAATCAATGCATTTGCATGCATCAGTTGCTGTCTCTCTCAGCAGTTTGGCGGAATCGATGTTTTGTGTGAGGATCTGTAGATCTTGTTGTGAGGCAGGTTTGGAATTATCCTGTGAATAAGCAACGACAAAAAATGAAAAGCATACTAATAATACAAAAACATTTTTCATAAATCTGATTTAGGCTAATTATTGATTTCAGCCTGAGCTTTTGTTTTTCTCGCTTTCTTTTAATGTTGTATCAGCTTTGCAACACCAAACGCACAACCTGCTGCCAAAGCTCCGATGATTGTTACACGTATTGCTCCGGCAATTGCATTCACGCCTGTTATTTTACTCTTGAAATAACCGAAAATAAAAAGACAGACTAACGTGATGGCAGCAGAAATTTTCAGTGCTTCAATCCCGCTATTGATGAAGAAATAAGGGCTTAAAGGGATTAAGCCACCCACAACATAAGATGCTCCGATATTGAATGCACTTTTTCTGGCGCGATTTGGGTCCGGCTTGTCAAGCCCCAATTCATATTTCATCATGAAATCAACCCATTTGTCTTTGTCTTTTGTCATTTCTTCGACCGCCTGATTTTGTAATTCTTCAGTGAGCCCAAGCCCTGCAAAAAATTCTTTCACTTCTTCTTTTTCTTTTTCAGGAACTTTTTCCACTTCCTCGTATTCTCTTTTCAATTCTGAGTTATAATAATCTGTTTCGGTTTTTCCTGCAAGATATCCGCCAAGTCCCATCGCAATAGAGCCCGCTGCTATTTCAGCAAGACCTGCAATTACTATCAGCCCCGTACTTTGCACAGCGCCGCTCAAACCCGCTGCCAGCGCGAAGGGCACAGTGAGACCATCAGACATGCCAATGACGATATCTCTCAGAAGATTTGAGCTTTGCATGTGCTGTTCAGGATGAGAATGTGTGAGCTGTGTTTCCATTGATTGCTGTTGAATGGAAAGATATAATTTTTTTTTAAGCCGTTCACTGAAAATGTCGCTCATTTTACTGACCTGAGCATATTTTATTGCGTTTAAAATAAATGGGTTCTTGCAATCAAATTTTTCCATTGAAAAAAATTGTCAGAAATACTTTTGCAATATTGAACAGGAGGGAGAAGCAAAAATTCGGTTTGCTGATTCTGCTCAATCTTTTTATTAGCATTATTGATATTGCTTCGCTGGCATTTCTCTTGATTGTCGTTAATTTTTATACAAGACAATTTGCTGTGAACAGATCACTGCTACCGGAATTTTTATCTGATCAGCATTCGCTTTTGTTGATTGCTGCTTTTCTGTTATTTTTTTCATTGAAAAGCATAGCAGGCTATTATATTTTACGGGCACAATATCAGTTTGTTTATAAAACTGCTTCAAGGATTTCTGAAAATAATTTGCTGAATTATCTGGAAGGTAGTTATAGCAACTATGTGAAAATGGACTCCTCTGTTCTGGTGAGAAAAATAACACATCAGCCGATTGAATTTGCGCATTATGTACTTTCGGGCATTCAGCAAATCATCACCGAAAGCATACTTGTGATATTAACGATAATAGCTATCCTTTTTTTTAGTGCGAAACTGTTTCTGTTTCTATTTGTGATTTTGTTGCCTGCTGTTTTTGCGATTGTCTTTTTTGTAAGAAAAAGATTGAAGTCAGTCAGGGCGAATGTGAAAGCAACATCAGAGAAATCGCTGCAATATCTGCATGAAAGTATTACAGGGTTCGTTGAAAGCAATTTATATGACAAGAACGATTTTTTTAGCCAGCGATATGCAGTTCATCAGCGATCATTGAATAAATATCTTGCGGAATTGCAAATAACACAAGGAATTTCATCGCGCATAATCGAAGTGTTTGCAATTCTCGGTCTTTTCATATTGATCGCAGCGAATAAAATAATGGGAAATGGAAATGTGGTGGAACTGGCTACCATTACAGCTTTCGTGGCTGCTGCTTACAAAATTATTCCGGGAATTGTGAAAATACTTAACATGAGCAGCCACGTGAAGGCTTATGAGTTTACTGTGAATGACCTCGTTGCAGAAGTAAAATTCAAAAAGCACATACAGCAAAAAAGCTTTCTCAAAATACAATCCATTTCGTTTGACGATGTTTCGCTCACTTACAACAGAAATAGATTGTTCAATAATGTAAGCTTTGAAATATGCAAAGGTGATTTCATTGGCATAACAGGGATTTCGGGGAAAGGGAAAACTACGATTGCCAATTTGTTATTAGGTTTTTTAGAACCGTCAAGCGGCACTATTTCGGTAAATGAAAAGATTAAAAACGAAAATGAAAGAAGAGAATATTGGAACGATATTTCTTATGTAAAGCAGCAACCGTTTTTGATTCATGATTCTATTATAAACAATATTGTTTTGGGTGATGAACATTATGATAAAAAGAAATTGCAGAATGCATTAAAAGTATCAGGGCTTTTGGATTTGATCAATAAATTTCCGGAAGGGCTGCAAAAAATAATATCAGAAAATGGTAAGAACATCAGCGGTGGACAAAGACAGAGAATTGCTATTGCAAGGGCAATCTATAAAAATGCTTCACTGATTATTTTGGATGAACCTTTTAATGAACTGGATGAAGGTGCTGAGTATGCGATGCTCGATTATTTCAAATGCTTAACAAAATCCGGAAAAATAATCTTGCTTATTACTCACAATAAAAAAAGTTTTTCATTTTGCAACAAGATGATTTCTTTGAATGAAGAATAAAGCATTAATCATACTCTCCCCGGGATTTCCTGCTGATGAAACAGACTCCACTTGTTTGCCATCACAACAATTATTTGTGAAAGAGCTGAATAAAAACTTCCCTTCATTAAAAATTATTGTACTTGCTTTTCAGTATCCTTTTCTTAAATCGTCGTATGAATGGAACGGTAATAGCGTTATTTCATTTGGCGGAAGAAGCAAAGGGAAACTAAAAAGATTGGTTTTGTGGCGGAATATTTGGGAAAAATTAAAAAAAATAAAAACAGAAAATGATATCGTCGGCATATTTAGTTTTTGGTGCGGTGAATGTGCACTGATTGGAAGCCGGTTTGGGAGAAAGAACAACCTAAAACATTATTCCTGGATTTGCGGGCAGGATGCAAAAAGAGAAAATAATTATGTGAAATGGATTCTTCCGGGTGCGAATGAACTGATTGCAATGTCTGATTTTCTCGCTGATGAATTTTATAGAAATCATAAAATATTTCCCGATCATATTATTACCAATGGAATTGCTGCTAATCTTTTTTATAATAGAATTACAGAAAAGGATATTTGCATTTCAGGTGCAGGCTCTTTAATTCCACTTAAGCAATATGAAGTTTTTATTTCGGTTGTAAAAAATCTAAAAGAGATGTTCCCGGCTATAAATGCAGTTTTATGCGGGAAAGGACCGGAAGAAAATAATTTGAAATCACAAATAACTAAAGCCGGTCTATCTACTAATATTTCAATCACTGGTGAATTGCCTCATCATGATGTTCTCGATATCATGTGCCGAAGCAAAATATTTTTGCATACATCAAGCTATGAAGGATTCAGCAGCGCTTGTCTGGAAGCTTTAGCAGCCGGAGCTCATGTGATTAGCTTTTGCAAGCCAATGATAGCGCCAATCAATCACTGGCATGTTGTGCGTACTGAAAAAGAAATGTTGAATAAAGCCGCAGAAATTTTGCACAACCTTAAAACATGCTATGAGCCAACTTTGCCGTATCTGATGAAGGATAGTGCAAAAAAAATAATGGAGTTATTTAGCTGAAGCAAAATTATTTGTTTGTGATTTTTTTATCTTATTCAATAATCCAGTTGCTTTCTCAAAAACTTCTTCAGGAGTATATCTTGTCATGCATCTGTTATCACCATATATGCATATTTCTTTCATGCAATTGCCACAAGGAATATCCGATGAATCAAGAAATGATGAATGTTCTCCCAACGGTCTTGCCCAGTCACTTCTGGTAGATCCGAATATTGCTAGTGTCGGGATTCCGCAAACCCATGCCATGTGCATCAATCCTGAATCTTCTGATAAAACAAATTTTGAAAAATTTACAGCAGCAAAAGCTTGTGATGCGGAAGTTTGATTGATCAGGTTAATGAGATGATCACCTAATTGAGATTTTAAAAAATCTGCTTTTGATGAAATTGATCCAACTCCTGTTACTACGAATTGTGTTTTTGGAAATTGTTGTAGCCAAAGTTTCGCGAACGCTATATAATTGTTGATTGGCCAGTTACGTGTTTCAAAAGCTCCCGCCGGATTTAAAATCACCAGATTATTGTTTTCATTCCATCCGTTTTCCTGCAATAACTGTTTTGCTACATTCATCTCTTTCAAGGTAAGTTTTGTATAAGGCTCACATCTCTGAAACCCTGCAGCTTCGATGGTTAATCTTGTTCGTTCTCCTGCAGGAATAGGAGAAAAGCGATCAAATTCTGACCATGCTTTTGGCATCAATGCTTTTCTGAAAAATTTGCTCACGATATTATTCTGTAAATCTATAACTACATCGTAACGGTTTAATAAAAGCAATGGCAATACGAATGCAGAATGAACGAGCTGTTTTTTATAATTTCTTCCGCCACCGATTGAATAAACTTTATCAAACAACAGTATATTTCTTGGAATATCATCAGTTTCTTTTCTGATTAATAAATCTAATCTTGAACCTTGCGGCAAATTATTTTTTAGTTGTTGTAAATAAGGCAACGTGATGACTACATCACCGATTGCATGAAGGCGAATAGCCAATACTCTGGATGGCGGATGATTTTCAGTCCATGGTTTGGATGGAATTTTTATTGAAATGGATTCACTATTTATATCAGACTGTTTCATGTTTCAAGAGCAGGCTTCGCTCTGATGATATTTTTCTGATCAATAAAATCACAGCAGTCAGATAGAATGCAGTATAGGCGCGGTCAGAAATATCCGGGAACAGAATAAATCTAATGATGAATATTAAAAAAAGGGTTAGCGCAAATAATTGATCAAAACTAAAATCATTTAATTTAATGGGATATAAAAATAAGAGCGAAAGTATCAGGAATAGAAAAGTGATGTTTGAATAATACAAGCCATTAAGCAAATGTGTGTACATCAAAAATGAATAATCTTTTAGTGTGATAGTGTCTACTGCCTGATAGGACGAGGAAGTGAGATAATACGCAAAAGTGCTGTAAAAAGATATATTCCATCCGTATTTTTTTGTGCTATGGCTGACGAAGTAATAACAAAAAAGCAACAGCGCTAATGCAAAAGCATATTTGCCGGAGAACATTTTTATAGGAGATCTTGCTGCAAAAGTAACCAGGCTTAAAATTAATATGCATGTGATGACATTATCGAGCCTTGTACAAATTGAAATAATCATCAAAAGAATAGCGAATATGAATTTTGGTTTTTCTATAATGAAATAGAAGGAAGAAAACAGTATCAACCCTGACAATGCATCAGGTGTTGATAATTTTGCCACTGTCAATAGCGGAGGAGAAAGCATCACAAGCAACGCAAGAACGGAAGCAAAAAAAATATTAAGATATTTTCTCAGCCAGTAAAATAACAATATGCTTATCAATATAAATGAAATAACGGAGGGAATCACAGTGGATGATGACAAAGAGAAACCCGATTTGTAAAAAAGATAAACGAAACTGATGTACAATGGCTTAATAATATAGAAAGCTAACTGATTATTGAATGAAGCGGGATTTTCCTTCATTCTTTTCCTGAATGCATTTGAAGAATCTGCTAAAGTATGATAGTAAGTCCAGTTAGGAACTTCACGCTCAGCTATTGAATATGTGTTGTTATGCACGGAATTTATATCTGGGTTTTCAATTTTCAATGTGAGCGCCATATAGCCAAGCATGTCCCAATTATATGCAGGTCTTTTATAAGAATATATTGAAGCAAGAATGATGATGATAAAATAAATCGAAGGAGCGAGCACACGCAAAACCTTATTTCGAGGTTGGGCAATTTCAGTTTTGCTTGGTGCTTTCATTAAAAAAGGTTGTTAGGTTTAATGTAAAACTTCAAAAGGGAAATTACTTTCAAGATAATACTTTTTTATTTCTTTGATTAATTGCGGTAATTTCCCCTTTACGTATTTTATTTGCCCGTTTATGCTAATCCTGCAAAACTCAGTTATCTCAATATCTGATTCGTTTAATTGAGTTTCTAATTCGGCATCGAATAATTTTATGTTTCCTTTGTGCATGACTAATAAAATATCTTCAGGATTTAATGAAAAAAAAGCATCATAATCATTTTGCTGATTTCTTTTTTTTGCGATAATAATGTCTGCATAATTCCCGTTTTCAATTTTTCCATAATTATGTAATCCCCATATTTCAGCAGGTTTTGAAGTAAGAGAATCGAATAGTTCTTTGTCGGTTAACATTTTTTCATTTCTCGCTAATCTGATATGTTCCCAGATATTCCAGCTTGAAGTAAGCGTAGAATCTGATCCGAAAAGAATGGTTGTTCTGTCTTTCAGAAAATCAATAGCTGCAGTTTTGTTCAGCAAAAAATAGTTAGAGGCAGGGCACCAAACTAATGCATGGAATTGTTCAGCCTGGTTTTCGTCCATGGCCACCCCATGAATACCAATTATTTTTCTTTTTAAAAAATCCCACTTAATGAGCTGGCTTATTTCCTGATGTGAAGCTTCGTCTTTCCCTTCGCCCACATGCATTGAAACCAGCCATTTATTTTTGAATGGATTATTTAATTTCCATTTCCAGTTTTTCTCAAAACCCACTGAGTGGATGCTATGTGTGTTTTGAAAAACATTGATCAGCTCATCTTCAATTTTTAAGTGCTTGCCATGGTTCACAACTGTTGTGAAGCCATTTAATAAATTTTTATAAATGCCAAACTGCGTTCTGAGTGGTTGTGGTATCTGAAGAACCTTGTCAATTTCTTTTTTATTATTATCCTGGATGTCTTTTCCCCATTCTTTGTAGTTTTTATAAGTCCGGTTTTTCAATGCCGGGAATAAATTAAAATCAAGATGATCGTGAGAGTTGATGAGGCCTGGAAAAGCGATTACATTGTTGAAAAATATATTAGAGACTTTTTCATTTTTGCTTATTGAATTTTCAATGCGATTTACGGAATCTATAATTCCATCTTCAATAGAAATATCTTTCAGGCCTTCCTTCCCGATGATTGAAACATTACGAAGAAGCATTGATCTTTTTTAGGTGAATGCCATATATAACCGGTGACCCTTTAAATTGATGGAACAATTGTAAAGCATTTTGTTTAGCATAATAATGCTTAACATGTTCATCAATTATATTTTCTACAAAGGAAATTTGTTTCCAGCCAAATTGAGAAGCCATTTTTTTGATTTCTGCTACCGGATAAATATTGTTTTTTACAGCTATTAATTGCTTGTTGTGCTTAAATGTCCTGTTGCCGCCTTTCGATAGGAGCTCGGGATGATAATCAGTGATAATCATTTCTCCATCAGGCCTCAGCACACGGTTCCATTCAGCAAAAGCTTCCTCAATATTTTCAATATGTGCAATGGTTAGCGTTGATAAGATAATATCGCATGAATTATTTTTTGAACCAATAAGACGAGTATTGCTGAGCTTATAAGTTTCTGCTTCAGGAAATTTATTTTTCAATCCGGCAAGCATCCCTTCTGAAACATCATAACCAATCAATTTTTCTGGTTCCTGCATTAATAATTTTTTCCAATGCCTGCCGGTGCCGCAACCAATGTCTGTTATCGTTTTTCCTTTGATAGAAATATTTTTTATGAATCCGGAAAATAATTGCTCATCCATTGCAAGCATGAGATTATCAGGTTGGCTATCGTACGAAGAAGCCCAGATGTCATAAGCTTCTTCGGGGTTTGTTTGAAATTTTGTTGATGAAGAAGGGCGCTTTAAAATATTTCTGATCGCGGACAAAGATTGCATCAAAAAATGTTTCTATAATAAACGCAGGATTTTGGTATGAGGGACAGGCGTTCTGTTATTTTTTCAGTATGTAATCAGGTGAATAATTGCTCCATCGCTTCTTTTTCTTCGCTAAAAATTTTATTGATCCTTGGCTGGATGATCCAGACTCCAATCATAAAAAACCAAATGAGCACAAATTCGCCTGCAAACTCACTGAAAGTGACAGGTCTTTGCAGCTCCACAGCCCTCAGACATTTTGCAATAAAATACATGCAGTAAAATATGCAAAACATAAAGAACAAATGCAACGGAAGGATGGCCAGAAATATAAGTGGGTTTGGCTGTTCTTTAGTGATGGCAAGGTTTGCGAACATACTGACCATAAAAATGGAAAGCAGGATAATGTAAGCAATTGGGGAAAATAAAAAGATTTTAAATTTTGTAAGATTGACAGTCACAGTTTCCGGTAATTTTTCAGCAAGCTTTGTCCCGAGCATGTAAAACCATCCAAAAAAAATGACCAGTAAGATGATTGCTAATACTGGAAAAACAAAAATCATAATAGT
>Ga0070734_10005235_pt1 | contig 11612 bp, 9 predicted proteins | sample Coa_R1_8_FD_66444 | JGI IMG/M metagenome (GOLD analysis project Ga0070734, IMG submission 66444) | Surface soil microbial communities from Centralia Pennsylvania, which are recovering from an underground coalmine fire - Coalmine... | ecosystem: Environmental > Terrestrial > Soil > Unclassified ...
ACGATTCCGCGCAGACGCCGGTGCTGGTGGACGGCATGTTCAACGGCAAAATGCGCAAGCTGGTGTTGACTGCGGCGCGCAACGGATATTGGTTCACTTTGGATCGTGTTACCGGGGAACACCTGGTGACGAGCAAGTATGGCTTGCTGACCAACTGGTCGAACAAGTTGACCAAAGCCGGCGGACCCTATCCAGATACCGAAAAGATCGCTTCTGTAGGCGGGTCGTTGATTTCGCCGACTTCCGATGGAACCACGAATTGGGAGCCGCCTTCGTATTCGCCCGACACCGGTTTGTTCTACCTTGCCGAATCCGACGAATATTCAATTCTGTACCTCACCGATTTGGACCCGCGCGGATCGATGGGCTTGGGCGGCAAGGACGAGGTGAACGTCGGATCGGGCGGAAGTTTCCTCACGGCGATCGACTATAAGACAGGTGAGGTGAAATGGCGGCGTCCCTATTACGGACAAGGCGGTGGCGGCGGAATGTTGACGACTGCCGGGAAGCTGCTGTTCGCCGGTGATGGCGCCGGCAACCTGGTGGCGCACGATGTGTTCACGGGCAAGCCGCTCTGGAACACGCGCATTGGATGGGTGTCTAATCCCGCACAGACCTTCATGCTGGATGGCCGGCAGTATGTGATCGCGGCCACCGGCGACACGCTCTGGGCCTTCGTGTTGTACTAATCGCACAAGAAATTTTGAACAAGGCGCAAGCTTGCGGAATATTACAATAGAAGTGTGCGTTGCGCCAGCAATGTCTGACTCTCAATGCGGCTGATCTTTTGGTTCGTTGCAGTGCTCCAACTTGGGAGCCTGCTCTTTCTCAGCGGCTGCAGCGATAGACGTGGCCAGAAAAGCGGCGTTCACCCAGACGACAAACCAATCGGCGCAACCATGGCGATTCAGCCGCCTCTAGGATTGCCGCCCGTTCCAATCCCCGTGGAAAATCCGGAGACTGCCGCGGCGGTCGCACTCGGCCGCAAACTCTTTTACGACAAACGGCTCTCAGCCGACGAATCGATCTCGTGCGCCACTTGCCACAATCCGCTGATCGGGTTCACGGATGGGCAAAAGCATTCACGTGGGGTCGGAGGAAAGTCCGGTACCCGGAATGCGCCTTCTGTCGTCAATGCCGCATACTCGCGCTTTCAATTCTGGGACGGCCGCGCTCCCAGCCTGGAGGAGCAAGCCGCCGGACCCATCGCGAATCCGGTAGAAATGAATCAGAGCCATGACATTTGTGTTTCGAAGCTGGAGGCGGATCCAGAGTACAAAGCGCAGTTCCGGAATGTCTTTGGGCCTGGACGTATCACAATTGGCAAAGTCGAGAACGCACTCGCGAGTTTCGAGCGCACTTTGATCAGCGGTAATTCCGCGTTCGATCGTTATGAATACGGCGGCGACAAGCGTGCGTTGAGCCCCGGCGCGATCCGTGGCCTCGCGATCTTTCGCGATACCAGCAAGGGCAACTGCGCCACTTGTCACACGATCGGGGAAAAGTATGCGTTGTTCACGGACGGCAAGTTCCACAACATCGGCGTCAGCGTGAACGCGGAAGGAGAACTGACCGATCTCGGCCGCTACGATGTGACGAAAGTGGAAGCCGACAAGGGCGCTTTCCTCACGCCTACGCTTCGGAATATTGCGAAGAGCGCGCCGTACATGCACGACGGCAGCCTGAAAACATTAAAAGCCGTGGTGGATTTCTACGCCGGTGGCGGCAACTCTAATACCTATCTCGATCGCGAAATCAAAGAGATCAAGCTTACCGGGCAGGAGCGCGCGGATTTGGTGGAATTCCTCGAATCGTTGACGGGAGAGTTGCCGCCGAACTCCGGCCCGCCGCAAGAGACCGCACCATCGAAATGAGAACAATCCAGTCCGCCACTTACGCCGGGATGTTGGCCCTGGCGGCGTGCTCCAACACAGGAACGAAAGCACCACAGCCGGCCACGGCGGCAGTGACAGCGCCGGTTTACTTCAAAGTGGATCCGGCAACGGCAGGAGTCTTGAAGGGGACAATTCGATTCCAAGGCCGAAAGCCTGCCCGCAAAGCGATCGATATGAGCGGCGATCCCGCCTGCGTGGAAGCGCATCATGGCAAAGCCTACGATGAATCGCTCGTAGTGAATGCCAACGGCACGCTCGCCAATGTCTTTATTTACGTCAAACGCGGATTGGAAGGAAAGAAGTTTGAAGTTCCGGCCGCGCCGGTGACCATCGACCAGCGAGGCTGCTGGTTCCGTCCGCGGATTATTGGAATCCAGACCGGTCAAATTCTGCAGGTGACAAACTCCGATCCGGTCACGCACAATATTCATCCTCTGGCACAGATCAATCGTGAATGGAATCACAGCCAGGGCCAAGGCGACGAGCCGCTTGCGCGGAAGTTCCTGAAGCCCGAGGTGATGATCCGGGTGAAATGCAACATCCATAGTTGGATGCGCGCTTATATCGGCGTGCTGGACCATTCGTATTACGCCGTGACGGGCGCGGATGGCGGCTACGAAATTAAAAACCTTCCTCCGGGCGATTACGTGCTGGAGGCCTGGCACGAAACGCTCGGTACTCAGGAACAAAATATTACCGTCGCGCCATCCGGACAAGTGGAAACGAATTTCACGTTCAAAGGAGAGTAGCCAGTGACCACTCTGAAGTACTTCATGATCGCCACAGGCATCGCGGTATTCTGCATCAGTTGCTCGCGCCCGGTTCCGATAGAGAAGGCGGAAGAAAAAAAGGTGGAGGAATCGCAGGCATTCAAGCTTTACGTCACCAATGAAGTTTCCGGTGACATGACGATTATCGATTCGGCGACTTATCAGGTGATCGCTACAGTGCCGTTGGGAAAACGGCCGCGCGGCATTCATGCGAGCCCGGATCGTAAAACCATTTATGTCGCATTGAGCGGATCGCCGATTGCCGGACCCGGCGTTGACGAGAGCACTCTTCCGCTGCCCGACAAGAGCGCGGATGGCATCGGCGTTTTTGACGTAGCGCAGAGGAAACTCATTCGTGTGATCAAAGGCGGCTCCGATCCAGAGAATTTCGACATTAGCAAGGACGGGACCCAGATCTTCATCTCGAACGAGGACGATGCGGCTGTCAGCGTGGTGGATATTGCTTCCGGTAGCGTGGTGAAATCCGCGAAGGTGGGAGCGCAGCCGGAAGGCGTCAAGGTTACGCCGGACGGAAAGCTGGTGTATGTCACATCGGAAGAGAGCGGGACGATTTCGGTTTTTGATCCTGTTTCCGGCAAAGTGGTCAAGACGTTCAAAGTGGGGCACCGGCCACGCTCGATTGCGTTCCTACCGGACGGATCCAAAGCGTACATCAATGCGGAGAACGATGGAACGGTTGTGCTGGTGGATACTAAGAACTACAAAATGCTCGAAGCCATATCGCTCGGCAAGCCAGGTGTGATCAAGCCGATGGCGGTGCTGCTTTCTCCCGACGCCGTGAAGTTGTACGTGAGCACGGGGCGCGGACATCAAGTTTTCACTATTGATACCGCGACCAACAAAGTCCTTGGATCGCTGGAAGTGGGCCCGCGGCCATGGGGGATCGCGCTTTCTCCGGATGGCAAAACTCTTTATTCCGCCAACGGTCCTTCGAACGATATCTCAGTGGTTGACCTGGCGACGAATTCGGTGGTCAAAAAAATCAAAGCCGGCGGGAGCCCTTGGGGCGTGCTTGCGCTGGAGCGCTGACGCTCAAACGCCCGACCTAACGATTCTCGAGCGCTTTCTGGATGGCCTGCTCGGCGAGAGGCGCCATGGCGGCATAGCCGCTCTCATTGGGGAGAAAACCATCCGCGGTGAATTCCTTGCGCATGAGCCGCCCGTTGGCCAGCGCGGAATGGTAATCGAGATAAACCGATCCGCTTTCTTTCGCGTAACTTTTCAACCACGCATTTAATCCGAGAATTTTTCCAGGTGGGCGTTGCGGCGTCATCTGCGTGAAGCAATTGCAGACCGGCGTTACAGACGCCAGCACCACGCGAATTCCATGCACTTTCGACAGCTCTACCATCGACATGAAGTGCTCAATCATGCTGCCTTCGGGAGACGGCCCCAGAACGCGGCCGATGTCGTTTGTTCCCGCTTCGATGACAACCACTTTCGGTTTGAGATCGATGACGTCCTGGCGGAAACGGACCAACATCTGCGCTACCGTCTGCCGGGCGATGCCGCGATTCAGATACGATCTCCCGGGGAAGAACGGCTTCCAACGTTCCGTGATTTCATCGCCCAGAAACACGACGCGGTCCGGATCCGGCGCGAGTTCTGTGTTGTCACTGCCGTACTGCGTCAGGCCGCCCCAGTCGAGCAGCAGCCGGCGATACGCGTCCAGTTCTTTTTCTTGAGCAGACAACACGCCGCAAAGCGACAACAGAATCAGAATCGCGGACAACTTCATTTCTTGAGACCGAAGCAATACAGCATTCCATCGTGCGTATTGATGTAGACTTTTCCATTTGCTACCGCGATTCCACTCCAGTGATTCCAAGTGGCGATCTGATCTCCGCTGGACCACAGTTCGTCACCGGTATTGGCATCCAGCGCGTAGAGCACAGCGTTAGTGGAGAGCGGAACACGGCGCTCCATCCGGAAGTCCAATCCAACATCGGGATAAGCTTGCGAAGTATTCTCGCCGCTTCCATAAGCGAAGATCAATCCGTTGGCGATGAGCGGCGGCTCCGCCTGATTCATATCTCGAGAAATCCATGCCGGAGTCAATTGCACCTTGCCCTCGATGGTCTCGACGCGAAAGGCCGCGATCGCACCCTTCTTCACTTCCCCATGCTCAACAGGAGCGTGAAACTTAGAATGCTTGGGTCCCCAAAACGGCGCAAGAATCCAGCGCGTTCCGGTCCCGTCCGCCCACGTGGCGAGCGAACCCCAAATGCCAGCCTCCGCGAAATCGACAATTTCATTACAGATCAGCGGAGTTCGAAAAACCGGAGTGCGATGGTCGTCGCCGCCAATGGACTCGGTGTCCATTAGGTAGACACGGCACTCCTTACTGGCATCGATCATGTATTCTTTGCCGCCATACTCGAAGATCGCTGGTGTCACTTGCATGTCCAGGTCGCGCTTCCACAGCCATTCGGCGTTCGAAGGCCCGTAATAGTCCACCAGTTCAAGAGCTTTTGTTTCCGGGTTCTGCTTTACACCGATGATGCCGTTTCCATACAACCCATTCTCCGGATCCCAACGTCCGTCGCCGGTGCCGGTGTACTCCACGAGATCTTTGCTGACAGCGGGGCCGGAGCGTCCCCACATGCCGCCGCCCGCGGGTCCCCAACTGCCGACCTTGTGCGTCGCGAGATCGTAGGTGTAGGCCATATTCGGATTTCCACCGCAGCCTTGCGCGCTGTGCGTGTAAATGACGTTGTTCACGAGATTCAACGCATACGGCTTGCCGTCCGGCGGCATGAATTTCTCCGGCGGCGCCACCGGCTCGCCATTGGCGGCGTTCAGGATGTGAAGCCGCCCATCCCAGGAGACGGCATAGACAAGATAGGTGCCCGGAGTTTTTCCGGGACCGGTTGTGACATTCGCCGTCATGCCGCCCGGACAGAGCACGCTGTATTCCCGAGCCTCCAGCGCGGCTTTGAAACTATTTTCGAAGTGCTGTTTCCAAACCAGCGCGCCGTTCTTCGCATCGAGGGCGTAGACGTTGTCAGAGACTCCGGCCTGGATCACAAGTTCTTTGGCGCCATCTTTGGTTTGAACTTCGCCGAGCACCAGGGGTTCGAGGAGCGCGTGCATCTGGCGCGGCTCATTATCCAGCTTGGTTTTCCAAAGCAGCTGCAACCCAGCAACGTTCGCGCGATTGAGGATGGTTTCGTTTTTCTGCCAGTTGTTGCGCTTGGAATCGCCGCCGTCGGTCGGCCAATCCGCGCCGAGGGCTTGCGACACGAAAGCCACGATCGGGAAAGCGGCGAGAAGAATCTTTCTCGACAAATGTTTGCGTATGGGGAACATGAAGTTATGCTTGAACCGCGAACTGGAGCGGTCATCGACGATCATATATCATCTAGTATCGGAGCCAAATTTGGGAGCGTGCGGTGTGAGAAAGTTTTCTTTGATGGCAGGGTTGATGGCTGCCGGAATTGCCATCGGACAACGTGGGCCCACCGAGTGGATGACCAGTGGATCCGATGCGCAGCGCTCGTTCTGGGTTCGAAACGATTCCAAGATTTCCGCCGCGGCCATTGCCCAAACCGGACTCAAGCTGTCCTGGAAGTTGAAACTCCGAGGCGAAGCACCGGAGCAGGACAATAGCTCGTCTCCCGCGCTGCTCGATTTTTATATCGGATATCGCGGATTTCGCGCGCTGGCTTTTTTTGGTACTAACGACGGAGTCACGGGCGTGGACTCGGAGATCGCACGGACGGAATGGGTGAGCAAATCCGAGCCCCTCGCCAAGGCATCGGAAAGCGCGGGTTGTCCAGGCGGCGCCACTTCACTGCTCACGCGAGCGACCTCGACGTCTTATCCGCCGGGACCTTCCAATCGCGGCAGCGGCCGCGGAACGCCCGCCAAATCAGCTGTCGGGGCCCCGCATGAAGGAGCTGCCGGCCTTGCCGCGATGACGTCGCGCTTAAACGCCGCGCCCGCTCCGCCGCGCCCGCGCGCGAAACCCGCTCGAGAGGCGGAGCCGAATCCCTATGAGCCACATATCCAATCCGTGCTCGCGCTCACGTCGGACGGCAAACTCCATACGCTTTGGGTGTCGAACGGAAACGAACCGAATCCTGGCGTGGATTTCATCCCGGCGAATTCCCGGCCGCTTGGTTTGATTGCCTACAATAACGTCGCCTACGTGGCGACGAGTGGGAACTGCGGGACGGCAGGCAATGGTGTATGGTCTATGGATCTTCGATCCAAGAAGGTGAGCCGCTGGAGCTCCGCGCAGCAAATAGCGGGCACAGCGGGACCTGCCGTCACTCCCGACGGAACACTTTTTATCGGCGCTGGTAAGGACCTGGTGGCATTGTCGCCGCACGAACTGGAAACAATCGGGGTTTATAAATCGAACGATTCCGAATTCAGCTCGAGTCCGGTCGCTTTCGAATTCAGCGGAAAGAATCTTCTGGCGATTGCTCACACCGATGGACGGCTTCAGCTCTTTCAAACGAAGCCTTCCGCCGGGATTAGTCCGCTTTCCGAAAGTGCCGCGTTGTCCAGTTCGGCATCCGCCTCCGGCTCTTTGGCAAGCTGGCGGGACGCGGCCGGAACCCGCTGGGTGCTTGGCGCCTGGCGCGGCTCTTTTTCCGCACCGGCCGGATTTCGAACGAACGGTCCAGTCAGCAACGGCGCAATTGTGGCCTGGAAGGTTGTGGAGAAGAACGGCGGCGCCGAATTCGAGCCGGGGTGGATCTCCGGCGATCTTCCCGGCGCACTACCGCCGATCGTCGTGAATGGAGTGATATTCGCCGCGGCCGGAGAGAGCGCGAAACCGATGTTGTACGCGCTCGACGGACTCTCCGGCAGCGAGTTATGGAATAGTGGCAACACCTTGGAATCGCCCGTTCAGGCCGGAAGCCTCGCGGCCGGAGGAGGTCGCGTTTACGTTTCTACTCACGATGGCACCGAGTATGCCTTTGGCTTCCCGATCGAACATTAAAATGCGCGTCATCATACCAATTGCGTTGTTCTCGTTTGCGATCACTCTACCGGCGCAGAAACTCCCGGACGGACCCGGACGCGTTGAACTCGAGAAGATGTGCAAGCAGTGCCATGAGTTGGCGCGAGCCGTGTCGCTGCGGCAAGATCGCGATGGATGGGACCAAACGATGACCAAGATGGCGGCCTTCGGAATGAAGTCCAATGACCGGGAGTACGCGCTGGTCCGCGACTACCTGGCGAAGCATTACCCAGCCGAGGACATCCCACGGGTCAACGTAAACACGGCGTCTGCGATTGAACTCGAAAGCGGACTCAGTCTGAAGCGATCACAGGCCGCGGCCGTACTGGCGTGGCGGGCCGATCACGGAAATTTCAAATCACTGGATGATTTGAAGAAAGTGCCCTCGATTGATCCGCAGCAGATCGAGGCTCATCGGGACCGCATTACGTTCTAGCCCATATCGGCGACAAAAGCCGCGAGCTTCGGAATCGTTGAAGCGATCTGACACTTTCCAGTGAGGAGAATCAAAATGCCAGCTCGGAATTCACGCCGCCAATTCATCATGAGCGCAGCGGCGATCGCCGCAGTGACCCCGGTAGACGCAGAGTCCGCACCGATTCTGGCGTACGTTGGGACATACAGCTCTCGGGAAGGAGCGGAAGGCGCTGCGGGACGTGGCAAGGGCATCTATCTGCTCGAAATGAACCCGGCCACCGGTGTACTTGTCGAGCGAGCGGTCTTTGAAAATGGGTCGAACCCATCGTGTCTGGCAATCAACCGTGCAGGCACTCGTCTGTATTCGGCGAACGAAACTCAGTCGTACGAGGGTGCGAACAGCGGTTCGGTAAGCGCCTACGAGATCGAACATCCCAGCGGGCGGCTGAAGTTGATCAACACAGTCTCTTCGGAAGGGGCAGGTCCGTGCTACCTGAGCCTGCATCAATCCGGCAAATGGGCGTTCATCGCGAATTATCACGGCGGGACATCGGCTGTGCTGCCGATCGGCGCGAACGGCGCACTCGGCGCGGCGAGCGATGTCAAACATCATGAGGGCACGCTCGGCCCAACCCAACCCACCAGCGCTCCCCGAGGCAGCTTTGCTTGGAGCGGCCACGATCGCACGCACTCGCATATGATATTGCCCGATCCGTCGGGACGCTTCGTATTAGCCGCCGATTTGGGACTCGACCGTATTCTGATCTGGAAATTCGATGCGGAAGCGGGGAAACTGATCCCGAACGATCCGCCCTCGGTTTCCGTTGCACCCGGTGATGGGCCAAGGCATTTCGCTTTTCATCCGAACGGACGCGTGCTCTACTCGCTGCAAGAGGAAGGATCTACGCTCGTGACCTTCGATTACGATGGCGCCACGGGAAAATTGACCGCAAAGCAGACGATCTCTTCGCTGCCGGCAAACTTTGCAGGGACCAACTTTACATCCGAGGTCGCGGTTTCTCCGGATGGGCGATTCGTCTATGCGGCCAACCGGCTTCACGACACGATCGCATGGTTTTCTATCGCCGGGGACGGCAAACTGCAATTTGTTGGAGAGCAATCGACGGGCGGCGATTATCCGCGTTCCTTCACTTTCGATCCTTCGTGGCGGTTCGTGTACTCGTGCAATCAGCGCGCGGACGCGATTGTTTCATTCAAGGTGAATCGCAAGACGGGCGCGCTCACTCCTACCGGGCAGTACACGCCGATCGGAACACCGTCACATTTAGTGTTCCTACCGTAGCTCAGTCAACTCCTCACGCACTTTGGGGATCACCTGTCCGTATTCAGCCGGCGACGCTTTCTTGAGGAATGCCTCGAAGCAACTCCGCGCGCGGGCGCGGTCGCCGGCCATCTTGTAGATCAAGCCGAGATTCAACTGCGCTTCCACCAGATCGGCGTCGAGAGCGACGGCTTTTTCGAAATAGCCTCGTGCGGCCGCGGCATCCTGCCGCTGGATGGAGATCACGCCAAGGCCGTTGTATGCGGCGGCGTATTCCGGGTCCGTCGTCATAATCCATTTGTAGACGCGCTCGGCGTCGTCCAGCCGGCCTTTTTCGAGGTACGCCGTCGCCAGATTGGCTTGGCTCTCCAGATCCGATGGATTGAGTTGCGCGGCTTTCTCGTACTCGAGAATCGCTTCGTCTTTGTGGCCGCTGCGGACAAGAAGATCGGCGATGCGCGAGTGAAGGCGGCTGTGCTCGATGCCGTTCTTGAGCGCGGTACTATACAGCTCCATCGCCGCCGGATATTGGCCCAGCTTCTCCAGTTTCGCGCCGAGCTGATAGTAGATGTTCGGATCGGTCGGGTCTTGCGTGAGCGCCTGGCGCAATAGATCGATGCGGCGCGAGTCTGGAAGATGCGATTGCGGATCTTGCGCCTGTTCCAGCAGCTTCAGCACTTCCACGCGATCTTTCGGATCGACTCCTTGGCCGGTGAGATGGAAAGCGCGGCCGGGTCCCCCGAGATAGCCGAGCGATTTCAATTGGTCCATGGTGCGCTGGTCGACGGTAGCGGTTTCGACCTTTTCGGCGCCGTCCGTTCCGATGATGGCCTTCAAGTGGGCTTCGAATTTTTGAACTTCCGCGCTGTTGCTCGCGATCACGTTCTTTGTTTCTCCCGCGTCGACCGAAAGATCGTACAGTTCGGGCTTCGGCGCGCGGATGTATTTCCAGCGATTGGTGCGGATGGCGCGCAGCTCGGTCCAACCCATGTTGATTTTCGGGTAAAGCGTTTCCGCGTAGGATATGGCGGTATCGGCGTCCTTGGATTGGAACAGCGGCGTGAGGCTGACGCCCTGAACAGACGCGGGCGCTTTACCGCCCATCAAATCGAGGATGGTCGGAACAAAGTCGATAGTTCGCGCTTGTTGTTTGACGCGCAAGCCGGAGGGAACGCCGGGTCCGGAAAGCGTAAAGGCGATGCGCAGAGTGGAGTCGTAGAGAAACACTCCGTGCGTGTATTCGCCGTGCTCGCCCAGGCTCTCGCCGTGATCGGACAGGACGGCGATCAGGGTGTTCCCGGGCGATTTTTTGCGAACGGCGGCGAACAAGCGCGCGAGTTCATGATCGGCGTAAGCAATTTCGCCATCATATGGGCGGTCCTTGTATTTTTCTTTGAATGGAGCGGGCGGCGTATAGGGTGCGTGAGGATCGTAGACATGGACCCAGAGGAAAAACGGCTTGCCGGATTGCGTATCGAGCCACTGTACGGCGTGGTCGACGGTGTCGCCGGCGCGGCGCTCGGCGTCTTCCAGGAATTCGTGGCCTTTTCCGGGCTTGGGTAGCTGATCGTCATAGACACGAAAACCCTGATTCAATCCGAACAGCTTTTTGAGAACGGCGGAACTGATGAATGCGGCGGTGTCCCAGCCCTGTTCTTGCAAAGTCGCGGCGAGGGTTTTGGATGACGATTGCAAAATGAATCCGCCGGTATCGCGGACGTGGTGCGTGGGAGGGTTGAGTCCGGTGAAGATGCTGGCGTGCGATGGCGTGGTGAGCGGGGTTTGGGTGACGGCATTTTCGAAGAGAACGCCATCGTGGGCGACGCTGTCGATGGCCGGAGTTTCGATTTGGGAATCGCCGTAGCAGTGCAAGTGATCTGGACGCAGGGTGTCCACCGTGACGACGACGAGATTCAGCGGGCGCAGCGCTGCTTGCGTAGTTGCGGCGTTCTTCGTAGCGGACTTGCCGCACGATAGGAGTAGCAGTGCGGATAGAGCCAGCAAAAATCGAACGGACGGCATCGGTGGGAGGTCGAGAGTCTCCATCAGGATATCAGCCGAGAAGCGTTGTAGAATTCTCACCATGCGCCGGTTCGCAATCGCGGCTTTCCTTCTTGTCGCCGCTTGGGTCGCGGCCCATGGCGAGAAAAATGAATTGGAGGAAGGCGTCGAGCGGTTTCAGAAGAGTGATTTTACTGGCGCCGTGCGGGCGTTTTTGAAATTTTCGGAACAACATCCTTCCGATACCAAGG
>Ga0070734_10005236_pt1 | contig 11611 bp, 11 predicted proteins | sample Coa_R1_8_FD_66444 | JGI IMG/M metagenome (GOLD analysis project Ga0070734, IMG submission 66444) | Surface soil microbial communities from Centralia Pennsylvania, which are recovering from an underground coalmine fire - Coalmine... | ecosystem: Environmental > Terrestrial > Soil > Unclassified ...
TCCCGCGCGTCCGCCGCCTCGTCCTGATGTGCTCCCGGGTAGTGCCAGGCCCACAGGCCGAACCGGAGCACGTCGGCGACGAAGCCGGATTGGTGCCGCCATCGTTCCCGCATGGTCGAGACCCGGCCCACGCGATGGAACGGCGGCGGATTGTGATCCACTTCGGCCGCCACGGCCCGCTGTGACAGGAAGCTCAGCAGGGGGCGCTCGATGGCGTCCGGATCCTCCGGATCTGCCGGGGACCGGCTCGCGCCGGGGCCCAGATGGCGCTGGATCAGCTGGGCAGCGGCGAAAAGGTACGCGGCGGTCACCGGGTCGTTGGCCTGGCGGCGGCGGCCGAATGGCGTGCGCCGGTTCAGATTTCGCAGAACCTGCGACAGATCCTGGTTGTACGGATAAGGCAGCTCCTGCTTCAGCGTCTTTGCCTCGCGGCGCCGTGCCCTGTCATTCATCACTTCATCGTGACCGCACGCATATCGGGAGTAAAGGTGCGCAGGTGCGTGGTATTTGCCAGTATGCGGCGGCGGTCCCGGCGTGGCCGGGAGGCCGATGGGCAGTACTGGCGCACCGGCGGCACGGTGTCCATGCCTGGCGGGACCTAGGACGGCGTCCGCACCGGATAGGCCATCCTGCCGCGACGGTGCTCCTGGCGGATGGTTCCCTCGGTGCAGGTGCCCCGCTCGCCTCATCCAGCATGGGGGATGCGGTTCACCGGCCGTTCAATGGACCGTTGGTTGTTGGCCGGGTACGGCGGGCTGCGCCAGAACGTGGCACCCCGGGCGCCGGCGTCATGGAAGTGGAAAGGAGCGTGGGGATGACGAGTCAGCCGGACGCTAACGTCCCGCCACCGCCGGCCGGCGCCGTTGAAGCGGCCCGCCGTGCCGAGTACGCCTGGCGGTCCACCATGGGGGTGCCGAACTCGGTCGTCCATGGGTTCGATTTCTGGAACGACAGGTATGAGGGACGGCGGCTGTTCTCCGAGTTGCTTGGCACGTTCTTCCTGGTTCTAGTCGCCGTAGGCGGCGGCATGGTCAACGCGCGCTTCGGCGGCGATGCGGTGCCCTACGGCGCGCGCGTGGTGGCGCCGGCGCTGATGGTGGCCGCCATCATCCTGTTCATGGGAACGGTCTCCGGCGCGCACCTCAATCCGGCGGTAAGCGTTGCCTTCGCGCTGCGGGGCGACTTCCCGTGGAAGCGCGTTCCCGCCTACGTGGTCACGCAGTTCGTCGGCGCGATCCTCGCCACGCTGCTGCTCTGGGCGCTGATCGGCAAGCAGGGCAGCGCGGGGCTCACGTTGCCGGGCAACGGCATCTCCGCGACAACAGCGATGCTCTGGGAAGCGGTGCTGACCGCCGGGCTGGTCAGCGTGATCCTGGGTACCGCGTCCGGTGCCCAGCAGATCGGCCCGCTGGCCGCCATCGGCGTGGGCAGCTACATAGCGCTCGCCGGGCTGTGGGGATCGCCGGTCAGCGGGGCGTCGATGAACCCCGCCCGGTCGCTCGGCCCGGCCCTGGTGCTCGGGGACTGGACCGCGTGGTGGGCCTATCTCGTCGGGCCCCTGGCCGGCGGGGCCATCGCCGTGGGCTTCGCCTATGTGCTGCGCGGCCGGGGCGGTGGCCGCAGCGGTGTGCAGGCGGCGCAGGGCACGCTTGGCACGGACTGGAATCCGGGCCCGGCTCCGCGCCACTGAGCCCAGGACCGCCCTGGTGCGGTGTCGGACGGCAATGGCGCCAGGGACCTGCGGGTCCCTGGCGCCCGGCTGAGCATGTGCGGGTCAGGCGGCTTCGAGGTTGGACCTGCTGCCGTAGGCGCACAGCCCGTACAGCGCGACCACGTCCATGGCGATGATCACCAGCGACCAGAACGGGTACGCGGGGATGAAGAACATCTGATCGATGGCGTTGAGCCCCAGCATCACAACCGCGAACCAACGGGCAAGCTGATTGCCCGCGAGCACCCCGGCCGCGGCAAGCAACTGCAGGATGCCGATGATCAGAGTGATCCAGCCCCAGGTGCGCTGGTTTGAGAACACGAAATGCGCATTGGCCACGAACACGTGCGACTGGGCGATCGCGGCGATGCCATAGATCAGGTTGAAGCAGCCGATAACGACCAGCAGGATCGACCCGAAAAGCACCAGGCCGTAGCCATGGCCACCCTCGTGGGCCCTGGCCTCACCGGCTCTTGGTGTGGTTGATGGCGGGATCATGATGGCCTCCTGTGCCGGAATCCCGATATTCGCTGACTCCTCCACCATGGGAGTGCCACCCGCCAATGTCGTCACCCTGTCGCGGGTGATTGGGGCCGCCGGGGGCTTCGCCGCATCATCCGGCCTGCCGAGGTGCCGTCGGCCTGCCTGTCGCAGCTCTTCGTGGCAGGCCGGCGGCACCGGCACGGCGCGCCCTGGGTCACCCGGGACGGGTGATGACGCTGCATCAGGGCCGCTGGCCGGGGGCTACGCCCTGGCCGGATCTTCAAGCGGCCGGCTCTGGTGACACCCCGCCGGCTCAGTGTGGGTCTGGCCGGCGGGGTGCGTTTCGGGGGCTCCCCCCAGCTCGGCCGGGGCTCCGTTCCCGGGGGGAGCCATACACATATCACCCGGCCTGCCTGACCGTTCGCTGGATAAAGACTGTATGTTGTCTGGACAATTCCCGAACGAAATGGATCATGGTCTAGGGTGCGGTCATTCGCTGGCCACATATGCGCAGGACAGGCGGTCATTTGCCGGTGTCCGCCGGGGCTGCCGTCGCCGGTACGCACGTCCCGGGTGTGAGGCAGCACACACCGTAGTCGTGGCGTGCGATCGCGCGGCCCGGCCCCCTGGCGGCGAAACATAGGGTTTCCCCCGACGCGGCGGCGGGACCGCCGGGCCTAGCTTCTGAGCATGTCAGCGCTGGGTACATGCGGCGGCCGGGAGTGGCCGGGGCGCAGCGCCGTCCGTGCGGCCGTGGTGAGGGCCCGGTGACCGGGCCCGAGCCGCAGTGGCACGTGGCGGAATGCCTGCTGCCCGGCCTGTCCCATGCGACCGCGGAGACACTGGGCCGCCGCGTGCGGCAGGAGATCGCCGGCCCGCCCGGCAGTCAGGTCTCGTACCTGGGCTCGCTGCTCATGCCCGAGGACGAGGTGCTGCTGTGCCTGTTCGCCGGGCCGGAGGCCGAGGTCCGCGCGGTGAGCGAGCGGGCGGGCCTGCCCTTCGAGCGCATCCTCGCCTGCGTCGGGATCGGCTGGCCAGCAGGGCCAAGAGCCGGCCGGGGCAAGGACGAGAACTCACGGTGATATCGCAAGCGGAAGGAATCACGATGCAACTCCACGGCAACGCGGGCAGGCGCCCGCGGCGGCTTGTGATCGGTATGACGGCAACGGCCGCCCTGGCGATGACGCTGGCGGCGTGCTCAAGCTCTGGCAACAGCACCGCACAGGACACTGCCACCCAGTCGGCCAAGGCGAACCAGGCCGCCGCTCCGCCGGCCAGCGCAGCGGCGCAGCCCGCCGCGAGCAGTGGGCTTTCGGGGAAGTGGCGGGGCCAGTACAGCGGCGCCTACCAGGGCCATTTCATCCTCAGATGGCATCAGTCCGGGTCCAAGCTGATCGGCACGATCGCCATCTCGTCCCTCGGGCACGGCACCATCCCCATCCACGGGACGGTGGCCGGCAGCACGATCAAGTTCGGCACCGTCGGGTCCCAGGACATCACCTATTCGGGCTCGGCGTCCGGGGGCTCCATGTCCGGTACCTGGCAGATCAAGGGCCCCAGCGGGCCCGCCGGAGGCGGCCCGTGGAGCGCGTCCAAGTCCTGACGGCCTGACCCGGCGCGGTGATCCCTGGTCAGCGGGTGCGGATCGGGAGCGAGCGTGGCCCACGGATCTGGCCCGCCGACCAGGTCACCGCCGCGGGGTCGGCGAGGGTGAACGCACCGATCCGCTCAAGCCAGACCTCGAGGGCGACCCGGAGTTCCATGCGCGCCAGGTGCGAGCCCACGCAGCGGTGAATGCCCAGGCCGAACGCGGCATGCCGGTTGACCGCGCGGTCGATCACGACCTCACCGGCCCGGTCGAACTGTGCCGGGTCGCGGTTGGCCGCGGGGAACGACAGCAGGATCCAGTCGTCCGCCTTCATGTCCACGCCATGCCAGTGCATGTTTTCCCTGACCAGCCGCGCCATGGTGACCGGCGCGTACGCGCGAAGGAACTCCTCCATGGCGGTCGGCAACAGGGCGGGCTCGGCGGCGAGTCGCTCACGGTCGGCGGGAGTCTTCGCCAGGTGCCACAGTGCGGAGCCGATCGCGCTCCAGGTCGTGTCGATGCCGGCGATGAGCAGCAGGGCCATCGTGCCGACGACGTGGTCCGGGCCGAGCTTGTGGCCGTACAACTCCGCGTTGAGCAGGTAGGTGGTGAGGTCCTCGCGCGGGTTGTCGATGTGGTCGTGTACCTGCACGAGCAGGTAGTCGAACAACCGGGAGACGCGCTCGATGCGCTCGTCCGGCGGCAGGTTGATGCCTTCGAGCAGGTCCTCGACGAACACCCGGAACTGTGGCCCGTCCTCTGGAGGGAAGCCGAGCATGTCGCTGATCACCCGTATCGGGATGTGCTGGGCGTAGTCGGCCGCGGCGTCGACGACGTCCTGGCCCTCGAAGCCGTCGATGAGCGCGTGACAGAACGCCCGGGTGGCCGGCTCCTGCCGTTGCACCGCCGCCTTGGTGAATGCGGGCAGCAGTAGTTTGCGCGCGTCGTGGTGGAACGGCGGATCGGAGGAGATCGGCGGAGAGCCGCCGATCGGCGCCAGTTCGCGTGGCGGCCGGAAGTTGCTCATGATGATCGACCGCGAGGAGAAGCGCTCGGTGTCGTAGGCGATGGCCGCGACGTCCTCGTACCGCGTCGGCAGCCAGGCGCCGCCGAACCGCCCGGTGTGCGCGATCGGGCAGCGCTGCCGCAGGTCGTCCTGGATCGGGTAAGGGTCGGCGGCCCATTCGGGCTCGACGTGGGAGAAGTCGGTGGCCCAGTCCGCGACCGGCCCGGTGACGACCTCGGCGATCGTGCCGAGCATCTCGTCCTCGCGGGACTCACGGAAATCCTCGGTGAACCGGTCATCGGCGGCCATGTCACGCCTCCTCGACGTCGATCGCGTGTTCCGGGCAGTTCAGTTCGGCCAGTCGGGCGTTACGCTCCTGGCCCGGTGGCACGGTGCCGTCGCCGAGCACGGTGCCGTACCCCTCGTCGTCATCGCCGAACAAGCTGGGCGCAAGGTCGTAGCAGCGGCCGTGCCCCTGGCAGCGCTCCTGATCGATTCGCACCTTCACCGCATCGCTCCTGTCTGCATGGTGCCGTCGGGGTCTGAGGGCCGACATCAGCCGGGTGAGCAGCGCATCCCACTCCCCGTCACCGACCGCGTGCAGGTCCGGCGTGACCAGCGCGCTGCCCATCGCGAGCAGCAGGCAGAAGTGGGCGAGCGCGTTCGGGGACAGCGCCGGGTCAAGCTCGCCGCCGCCCTGGGCGGTGCGGACAAGCTCCGCGATCCAGTCGGCGCGCTCGCCGACGTAGTCGCGCATCGGCCGGGCGACCTCCTCGTCACGGCGCGCCGCGACGAGCGCCTCGACGATCAGGTAACCGGGGCCGCCACGGCGCCGCGGCAGCCACCGGCCAATGACGAGGAGCAGGTCCGTGATCGACCGGTCCGGATCGGCGGCGAACACATCGGCGAGCAGTCGGCGGCCGTGCGTGCGCAGCGCATCCGCCAGCAGTTCCGCCTTGGAGGCGAAGTGCGCGTAGAGCGCGCCGTTGCTGACTCCCGCGGCCGCGGCGATGTCGGCTACGCGCGTGCCGTCGTAGCCACGCTCGGCGAATACGTCAGCGGCGGCGCGCAGCAGGCGCTGGCGCGTTTCGGCGGCAGTCACCCCGGCGATACGGCCCATGCACAGAATTAAAAGAGTGTTTATCTGTTTTGGTCAAGAGCCCGGTACGGGTGACGGGTGGCATGGTTCGGGGATCGAGGCCCGGGGGTTATGAGCCGGACGTGACCGTCTTGACGAACCAGGCTGACTGGGTCAGGGCACTGTCGGCGGCGGACAGAAGGCCGGGGAGCAGGGCGAAGTCGTGCCACATGTCCGGCCATCTGGTGTAGGTGACGTCCGTGCCCGCGGCCGAGGCGCTGGTGGCCAGGAGTTCGGCGTCGGGGGCGAGCAGGTCGTCGGACGCGGCCTGGATCAGCAGGGGCGGCAGGCCGCCGTGACCGGCGCGAAGCGGTGAGACCCGGGGGTCCGGCCATTGCGAGGGGTCGGCGTACGCGGCGGCGCAGGCCTCCAGCCACGGCGGGTTGAGCAGCATGTCGTTGCGCACCAGCGCGGGCCTGGCAGAGCGGTCGGCCGTGAGGTCGAGCCATGGCGACATGAGGATGCAGCCAGCGGGCAACCGGTCGCCCGCGTCACGCATGGCGAGGATGAGCGCGAGGGCGAGCCCGCCGCCGGCCGAGTCGCCGGATATGACGATCGAGGCCGGATCGGCCTCGCTGAACAGCGCGTTCAGTACGGCACGGGCGTCGTCCAGGGCGGCTGGGCACGGGTGCGCGGGCGCCAGCCGGTATTCGGGCACCACGACCCGGCAGCCCGCCTGTGCGCTCAGGCGCGCGGCCCAGGTCCGCATCATGCCGGCCGAGCCCAGGCAGTAGCCGCCACCGTGGAAGTGCACCACGGTGCGGTCCTTGCGGGCCGTCGCGGCAGCCACCACTTCGGCGGGCACCCCGTCCAGCGTGCTGGCCGTGACACTGGTGCCGCGCGGCACCAGCGTCAGGGCACGCATGACCTGATCGAAGCGGCGGCGCTGCACCTCCCAGGGCACCGCCGGATCGAGGACGCGCCGGCCGATCTGCCGTATCCCCTGGCGCATCAGCGCGGGTGGCAGGCGCAGGCCACGCGCACGCGGCGCGCCCTTCCGGCTGCCGCGCCGGTACTGGGCGGTCATGCGCGGCCCGCGCCAGCGGCGGCCGGGGCCAGGGGCTTCGGCATGGCCCGGTACCTGCCGAGGTCGAACCGGCGCACCCGGTGCCGGTACAGGAACGTGTGGTCGGGCCAGTTGTTGGTATTGCGGCCCGAGGCCGTGGTGTACCAGTTATGGCACCCTGACTCCCACACCGAGGTGCGGCTGGAAGCGGTCACCCAGCTGTTGAACGCCTGCTGCACCTCGGGGCGCACGTCGATCCAGCCAAGGCCCTCGGACTCCAGCGCCCGCAGTGCCGCGGCGACGTAGCTGATCTGGCCTTCGAGCATGTAGAGGATCGAGTTGCCGCCGAGGTTGGTGTTGGGCCCGTAGAGCATGAAGAAGTTCGGGAACCCCGCGACGCTGATGCCGAGGTATGCCTCTGCCCCCTTGTGCCACGTCTCGTCCAGGCGCCGCCCGCGCAGGCCGGTCACCTCCATGGGCGCCAGGAAGTCGAGGGTCTTGAACCCGGTGCCGTAGACGATCGCGTCCGCGTGGCGGGTGACGCCGTCCGTGGTGACCACGCCGTCGGCGACGATGCGCTCGATCGGATCGGTGACCAGGCTGACGTTCGGGCGGGCCAGCGCCGGATACCAGTCGTTGGAGAACAGCACCCGCTTGCAGCCCATCACATAGCGGGGGACGCACTTGGCGCGCAGCCCTGGGTCGGTGATCTGTGAGTTGAGCTGGCGCCGCCACAGTTGCATCGGTCCCGCGAGCAGCGTCGGCGACAGGACGAAGCCGCTGGTGAGCAGCTCGCCGTAGAGGAAGATGCGCAGCCGGTCGGCCTTGCGCATGACCGGGAACCGGTCGTAGAAGGATTGCTCGGCCTCGCGGTAGAGCCGGTCGGTCTTGGGCAGCACGTACGGCGGGGTGCGCTGGTAGACGTCCACGTGCGCGGCCGTCTTGACGATCTCGGGCACGAACTGGATCGCGCTGGCCCCGGTGCCCACGACGGCCACCCGCTTGCCGGCAAGATCGGCGCCGTGGTCCCAGCGCGCGGAGTGCCAGGAGGGGCCGGTGAAGTCGCCGCGGCCCGCGATGTCCGGCAGCGCGGGCCGGTTGAGCTGCCCGACCGCGGAGACCACGGCGTTGGCCTGGATCGTGTCGCCGTTGGCGAGGGTGAGGTCCCACAGCGCCCGTCCTTCGTCGAACCGGCACGCGGCGACACCCGACCCGAGGCGCAGGTGCGGGCCGAGACCGTTCTCCTCGGCCAGGTCACACAGGTAGCCCAGGATCTCCCGCTGCGGGGGGAAGCGGCCGCTCCAGCGCCCCGGCCGGAACGAGAACGAGTACAGGTGCGCTGGCACGTCGCAGGCGGCACCGGGATAGGTGTTGTCCCGCCAGGTCCCCCCTGGCCCGTCGCCCTTGTCGACGATGAGGAAGTCCTCGATGCCCGCCCGCCGCAGCGCGATGCCCATGCCGATCCCGCCGAACCCGGCGCCGATGACAACCACGCGGCATGACGATTTTCCGGGCATGAGGCCCTCCTCGCGCGGTGCGCGGCCCAGGCGTGTGCGCCCGGGTGCTCAGGCCAATCGAGGACCTGGCACGGGCAGGATAACGGAATTGCCGCAGGAGCCAGGGTCGGCCGGCGCTACGGTCATGGGCCGGGCACCGGCTCGCCGGGCTGCCGGGAGCGGTGCGCTGGCAGCACCGCCGACACCCGCCAGCCGCCGTCGGCCGTGGGGCCCGAGGTCAGGCTGCCCCCGCTGGTACGGACCCGCTCACGCATCCCGGCCAGGCCATAACCGCCGCCCGAGGCGGCCAGGCCGGCCGGGCCTTCCCGCGGGGCGGCGTTGACGATGGCCACCGTCACGCCCGTGTCATCCCCCTGGACCGTGATGTCCACCGGCGCGCCGGGAGCATGCTTGAACGCGTTGGTGACGGCCTCCTGTATGACGCGATAGGCGGTCTCGGAGGCGGCGGCGCCGAGCTGGTCGCAGTCGCCCACGAAACGGCAGCTCACCGCCAGGCCGGTGCCGGTGGCCCGGTGCACCAGCTCGCTGACCATGGCGAGCTGCGGAGCTGCGCCAGCCGGCAGGCCGCCGGCCAGCAACTCGACCAGCATGCCGATCTCCGTCTGGGCCTGTGCGGCCGCTGCCACCACCGATTCGAGCGCCTCCGCGACCTCGCCCCTATCGGTCATCCGCTGCCCGGCGCTGGCCTGCACGACCATCACGGACAGGCAGTGCGCCACGACGTCGTGCAGGTCCCGGGCTATCCGGGCCCGTTCGTAGCGGACCGACTCCTCGGCGAACGCCTCCTGCTCGGCCCGCAGCTCATCGTTGCGGGCCTGGAGCTGCTCGGCCAGCCGGCGCCGGGACAGGACGACCCGCCCAGCAAGCCACGGACCGAAGGTGATCATTTCGGCGACCACGCTGAAGCCGCCGGACGCGATCTGCAAGCAGGCCGCAAGCAGCACGGTGCCGGCCAGGCCGGTGGCGACACTGGTTTGTGTCCCGAGGCTGTAGCAGAGCAGGAACGGCACGCACAGAAACGGCGTGCCAAGCGGGCCGTTGAGTGCGGCGGACAGGTCAAGCGGCAGGACGGCGAGCAGGAGGGCGCAGGCCACCACGGTGGCGCCGGCCGGCCACCGGCGCCGGGCGGCCACCGTGGCGGCAAGGGGCAGCGCGAACAGCAGCGCCGTCCACTGCGGATTTCCGTGTGCCGCCAGGCCCAGGTAGCCGATCGCCCAGGCCGCCAGCAACGCGGCGAGCAGCGCGTCGGCCCGGGAGCCGATGAGCAGCCGTTTCAGCGGGCCAGCGAGGTCAGGCATGGGCGCTGACGAGGGGAAGCCTGGCCGTGGCGTAGCGCACCCCGCCGGCCAGACGGCTGTCCACGGTGCCGCCGTGCAGGCGAGCGCGCTCCCGCGCGGCGGCAAGCACGGCCCGGGTGTCGGCGCCGGGCGCGGGCGGCCCGGAGACGTGCAACTCCAGGGCATCCGGGCCGAAGTGGAGGCGCACGTCGACGGGTGTGCCCGGGGTGTCGGCCAGGGCCTGCAGCAGATGTTCCACGATCCGGTAACCGGACAGCTCGAGCCCGGCCGGCAGGGTGCGCGGGTTCCCCGCTACGGTGAGCCGGGCGTCGGCGGTGGTGGCCCGGGCGAGCAGCCCGGACATGCTGGCCAGTGTGGGCTGGGGCTCGCTGGGCGGGCGGTCGCGCAGGGAACTCAGCAGCTCGCGGAGGTGCCCGAGCACGGCACGGCCGTCCTGTTCGATCGAGGCCAGGGCCTGCCGGGCCGCGGCGTCGCCGGTGGCCGCGGCAGACCCGTCGTCCTGCCCCGCGAGCGCGCCGAGCCCGGCGGCGGCGGTGGCGGCGATGCCGCCGATCTGCGCGTGCAGGGCGCCCTCGAGGTCCGCACTCATCCTGGCCCGGTCGGCGAGGACGGCCAGCCGCGCCGTCTGCTCCCGCTGGCCGCGCAGTTCCGCCGAGCGCTGCCGCAGCGCCTCGGCCGTCCTGGTCCTGGCGCCGACCAGGCAGCCGGCCGCGAAGAACGCGACCAGCAGGGCCAGCACGAAGGGCAGTCCCTGGACTTCGATCTGCGGATCGTAGAGGCTTTCGGCGGCCACAGCGGCGGCGCACAGCGCCAGCCCTGTGGCCGATCTGGCGCGGCTTCTGATCGTGCCGGCCGTGAAGGCCACCATGTACACCGCGGGCAGGGCCGCGCCGCAGCGGACCATCGGGCCGAAGATCAGCCCGTTGAGCAGGGCAGCGGCGGCCAGGACGGCGGCCGTGGTCAGCGGTGCCCGGTGGCGCCAGGCGAGCGGCGCCGTCATCAGGACCGCGCCGGCCGCGGCGGCGGCGCTGCCGTGATCCGTGCTGGTCGGCAGGGCACCGACGACCCCGGTCACGATGACAGCGCTGAGGATGAGCGCGACCGTGATGTCCAGCACACGCAGGCCCGCCACGGTCCAGTGAAGCGGCGCCCGCAGGTTTCTGGCAGTGCTCATGGCGCGTGTCTCCCCAGGTTGCAGACTCATTGTCGGGTGCGCGGCAGGCTCGATCAACCGCGCGGGCTAATTCCGCTCGCCGGCCATCACCGCGCTGGCGCCGGTGGCGGGGCTCACCCGCTTGGCCACCCGCCGGTCCCGGACCGTCAGCACGCTCAGCGCGGCCAGGCTCACGATCAGCAGGCCGATTCCGATCAGGCCCTGCGGGGGCGGCGCGCCGGTGCTGGAATGGTGCGCCACCGGGGCCTCGATCAGCACCCAGACGGCACAGGTCACTGCGGTCAGCACGGCCAGCACGGCCGCGGCCAGCGCCGTGCGGCGGCCGGCCCCGGCGCGGTCGTCGGCTGGCATCCTGGCCCGCCGCACCGCGGCAAGTTCGATGGCGATGCCGAGCGTGAATGCGAGCAGGATCGCCTGGACGACGTAGTAGCTGATGGATGTTCCGTTGATGGGGTACACCGTGCTGGGCGGGCTGACGCCGTACCCGGCGTCGAGGCCCAGGGTCTGCACGATCATCACGATCAGGAAGGGGACGGTGGCGGTGATGGCCGCCCGCCGGGGATCGCGGATGATCCAGCCGGCGATGATGGCGGCAACGAAGCCGGCCAAGGGTGTCATGTCGAACCTCCGGAATTCTCTGTCAGGGCAGGTCAGCCCCGGTTTCTTCTGATGTTGCGAACACTAGGGACG
>Ga0070734_10005240_pt1 | contig 11605 bp, 14 predicted proteins | sample Coa_R1_8_FD_66444 | JGI IMG/M metagenome (GOLD analysis project Ga0070734, IMG submission 66444) | Surface soil microbial communities from Centralia Pennsylvania, which are recovering from an underground coalmine fire - Coalmine... | ecosystem: Environmental > Terrestrial > Soil > Unclassified ...
CCGTACCCGACGGTGTCCGGGATGTTGACCGTGCCGGCGCCGGCGGCGACGACCGCGCGCGAGACCTCGATCAGGTAGTCGACCGGGGTCCGCCCTCCGTCCTCGGCCGAGAACTCGACGTCGCCGACGTACTTGCGCGCCAGCGCGACGGCGGCCGCCGCCTCGTCGACGACCTGGGCGCGCGTCTTCTTGAGCTTGTACTTGAGGTGGACGTCGCTGGTCGCGAGAAAGACGTGGATCCGCGGCGCGACCTTGGCCCCCTCGAGCGCCTTGGCGGCGCGCTCGACGTCCAGCGCGGTGGCGCGGGCCAGCGCCGCGGCCTTGATCGGGATCTCGCGGGACACCTTCTGCACCGCCTCGAAGTCACCGGTCGACGCGATGGGGAACCCCGCTTCCATTATGTCGATGCCGAGGTCCGCGAGCTTGGCGGCCATCCGCAGCTTCTCCGGGGTGGTCATGCTGCACCCGGGGGCCTGCTCTCCGTCGCGCAGAGTGGTGTCGAAGATATGGACTCTCTCGGGGGTCGTCGGCGTCGTCATGGGCTCAACCTTGGGTCCTGGGGACTGATATCGCAAATTTATAATTATTCTTGGTTCGATAAGCGTTCATTATGCTCTACCATGCCGGCGATGGAGCTCCACGCCCTGCAGGTCTTCGCCACCGTCGTCGCGGAGCGCAGCTTCTCGCGCGCGGCCGAGAAGCTCTATCGCACGCAGCCGGCGATCTCCCTGGCGGTCCAGCGACTGGAGAGCGAGCTCGGCGAGAAGCTGATCGATCGCGGCGCCAAGGAGCTGGTCCCGACCGACACCGGGCGGACCGTGCTCGACTTCGCCAGGCGCTTCCGCAACCTCGAGGAAGAGCTGGCGGGCGCGCTCGCGGAGCTGCGCGACAAGTCCGCCGGGCGGCTGGTCATCGGCGCCAACGAGTCGTCCACGCTCTACCTGCTCCCCTACATCCAGCGCTACCGGGGGCTGCACCCCAAGATCAAGGTGCAGGTCCGGCGCGCGCAGTCGAGCCGGATCCCGGTCGAGCTCTTGGAGGGAGATCTCGAGCTGGGCGTCGCCAGCTACGATCCGGGAGACGATCGGCTGGTCGCCAAGGTCATCTACACCGACGCGCTGGCCTTCATCGTCTCGCCCAAGCACCGGCTGGCGCGCCGCCGGGCGGTCTCGATCGCCGAGCTCGGCGAGGAGACCTTCATCGCCCACAACGTGCTGTCGCCGTACCGCGAGGTGGTGCTGCGCGAGTTTCGCCGCCACAAGGTCCCGCTGCGGATGGACGTGGAGATGCCGACGCTGGAGACGATCCGCCGCCTGGTCCAGAACGACGAGGGGGTGGCCTTCCTGCCGCGCATGTGCGTCCGCCAGGACGTCGAGAGTGGCGCGGTGCGCGAGGTGACGGTCAAGGAGCTGCACGTCGAGCGCAAGGTCCGGCTGCTCTACGCCAAGGCCCGTACCCTGAGCCACGCCGCCCGCGCCTTCCTCGAGCTGGTGCAGAGCTCGATCTGAGCGGGACCCCCAGAGGGTCCCGCGCCCCCCGCGATGAGGTCGGCCGGGCTCAGCCCGTCCGACCTCGACGCGATCTGAGCGGGACCCTCGGAGGGTCCCGCACCCCGCTAACGGGACCCTCGAAGGGTCCGCGGCCCCGGGGCGGTCATCCGTCCGTGGCGGGCCTGACGGGGCTGTAGGTCGAGGTATGCGTCGATTTTTCGACGAGACAGTTCGGCCGTGAGGTTTATATTTAGGGTGTTCCGTGAGTGGCTCGCACCCGACTCTGACGGCAGAGGTTCCGCCGACGGTTGACGACGCCGCCGCCTGGGCCGCCCGCATGGCGGCCCGGCGCGCCCACGCCACCTGGCGGCCCTCGAACGGCGCTCGGCGATACGGCATCCAGCTGCGCCGCTTCGCCGGCCCGGCGATCTACCGCAAGCAGGTGAGCCACCTGCGGATCGCGCACCTCACCGATCTTCACGTCGGTCGCATCACGCCGTTCGAGGTTCACCGCACGGCCGCCGAGGTGACGAACGCGCAGCACCCCGACCTGGTGCTCATCTCGGGCGACTTCGTCTGCCACAGCCAGCTCTACCTCGAGCAGCTGGCCGAGGTGATCCGCCTCTTCAAGGTGCCGGTCATCGCCGTGCTCGGGAACCACGACTACTGGTCGGGCGCCGACGAGGTTCGCCTCGCGCTCGAGCGCGGCGGCGCCGAGGTGCTGCGCAACCGGAACACGATCATCACCCTGCGGGGCGAGCGGCTGCAGGTGGTCGGCCTCGACGACGCTTACACCGGGCACGCGCGCCGCGACGAGGCGGTCAAAGGGCTGCGCCCCGACCTCCCCTCGATCGCGCTCTCGCACATCGCCGAGGAGGCCGACGGTCTCTGGCGTCACGGCGTGCCGCTGGTGCTCTCGGGGCACACGCACGGCGGTCAGGTGACGCTGGCGCGCCTCCACGAGCTGGCGGTCGGCATGATCGCCGGCCACCGCTACGTGCACGGCCTCTACGGCTCGCGCGATCACGCCTCCGACGGTGAGGGCGGCGCGGTCTACGTCGGCGCCGGCATCGGCGCGGCGGTGGTGCCGTTCCGGCTCGGTGACCGTGGAAAACGCGAGGTCACGATGTTCGAGCTCGGCTGCGCGCCGGGCGACTTCGTCGAGCACCACGCCGAGCAGGAGCCGATGCCGGGCCGCAAGCCGACGCAGGCCACGATGGCCAAGAGGGCCGCCGCCGTGGTCCGCAAGCGCCTGCGCCGCGAGAAGCGCCGCCTCGGCTCCTGACCGGTTCGGGGCCGCCTCGATCCTGGATGCCGCCGTCACCTGGCGGCTGTTGAGAGGGGGCATCCAAATACCTAGCCTCCCCCTTGCGTGGATGAGCCGCGTTGCTCATATTCGCGCCATGCCAAAGTACACCCTGCCCGACCTCAGCTACGACTACGGCGCGCTGGAGCCGCACGTGTCTGGAAAGATCATGCAGCTCCACCACGACAAGCACCACGCCGCGTACGTGGCGGGCGCCAACACCGCGACCGACGGCCTGGCCGAGGCGCGCGAGAAGAACGACTTCGCCAAGATCGCCACGCTGGAGAAGGCGCTGGCGTTCCACACCTCCGGCCACGTGCTGCACTCGCTGTTCTGGCAGAACCTGGCGCCCAAGGCGGGCGGCGAGCCGGCCGGCGCGCTCGGCGAGCAGGTCAAGCAGGACTTCGGCAGCTTCGCGGCGTTCAAGGGGCAGCTCACCAACGCGGCGATGACGATCATGGGCTCGGGCTGGGCGGCGCTCGCCTGGGAGCCGGTCGCCAAGCGCCTGGTGACGACGCAGATCTACGACCACCAGACGAACATCACCCAGGGCGGCGTGCCGATCCTGGTGCTCGACGCCTGGGAGCACGCCTTCTATCTGCAGTACGGCCCCGATAAGAAAAGCTTCTTCGAGGCGGTCTGGAACATCTGGAACTGGCAGGACGTCGGCCAGCGCTTCGAGAAGGTGCGAGGCCTCGATCTCGGCCTGCGCGGCGCCGTCGACGGGAAATAGGATCTAGCAACCAGCAACCAGCAATCCGACCGCCGGCAAGCAATTGCCGGCCCAAAGACGTCGGTCCGGAAATTAGCAGCAATGGACGGCGTGACGGCCGTCCATTAAGCTCCGCCGCAACGAAGCACCGCAATTAACCCGCCGTCTTTTCGAGGAGCCGCCAATGTTCAAGAAGATTGTCGTTCCGTTCTTCAGTCTCGCCATCGCAACCTTCGGCTGTTCGAGCAGCACGACACCGACGACGGGCTCCGGCGGCGCCGGCGGTGGCAAGGGCGGCGGCGCCGGCTCGGCCGCGACCGGCTCCGGCGGTGGCGCCGGCTCGACGGCCACTGGCACCGGCGGCGCCGGCGGCAAGGGTGGCGGCGCCGGCACCAGCGGCGGTGGCACGAGCGGCGGCGGCACCAGCGGGGGCGGCACCAGCGGCGGCGGCACCAACGGCGGCGGCGGCTCGAAGGCCGACGCCGGCCACGCGATGGCCGACTGCACGGTCGTCACTTCGGGCGGCACCGACGTCCTCACCGCGCAGGTCTTCTGCGAGAACCAGCTGGCCTACTGCTCGAACGTCACGGGCGTGACGCTGCCCTACACGACGATGGCCGACTGCGAGACCTACTTCACCAAGAGCGGCCAGGAGCACTGCCGGTCGTACCATCTCTGCTGGGGTGTCGAGGGGATCTCGATGGAGGGCGGCGCCGGCAACCCCAAGGTCCACTGCCCGCACACCTACGGCGTGGGCCTCTGCCAGGCCGTGGGTGACGCAGCGACCGGGAACTAGCCCAGCTAGCTTTTCCGCGGAAGCTCCGAGGCGCCCGCCGCTCGTCGGCCGGGCGCCTTTTTTGTCTGTATCTGCGCCCGCCCGGCTGAACTAAAATGGGGGGATGCGGCGCCCTGCCCTCCTCGTGGCTCTGCTCGGCTTGGGGCTGCTCGTCGCGTGCGAGGACGACTCGGCGTACAAGTCCGGGCCGTCGACGTTCCAGAACGACACCCTCGACGGCGGCGCGGGGGCGGCCGGGAAGATGGACGCAGCCGTCGACGCGCCGGCCGGCGGGACGACGGGCGCCGGCGGGACCGTGGTGGCGACCGGCGGGACGACGGGCACCGGAGGCGCCACAGGCAAGGGTGGCGCCACGGGCACCGGAGGCGCCGCGGGCAAGGGCGGAAGCACGGGCACCGGAGGTGCGGCGGGCAAAGGCGGAACCACGGGCACCGGAGGCGCCGCGGGCAAGGGCGGAACGACCGGGACCGGCGGCACCACCGGTTCTGGCGGGACGACCGGCTCCGGCGGTGCGACCGGCTCCGGCGGCGCGACTGGCTCCGGCGGCGCGACTGGCTCCGGCGGCGCGGCCGGCTCCGGCGGCGCGTCCGGCTCGGGCGCCGACGCTGGCGCCTGAGCGCTTGCCACGGCGCGGCCAAACTTGCCCGATCAAGGTGGGCTGGCGTACTCTGCTGGGCGGCCCCTTTATCGGCCGAGGAGAGAGAGCGTATGGCGCATGCCCGTTTCGTCCCGAGGTCGATCGGTAAGGTGATGGGGAGCCTGGCCCTGGTTGGCGCGCTGGCCGCGGCCGGTGGGCTGTTCGTCTGGGGCTGCACCAACGACGAAGGCTCGAACTTCAAAGAGCCCAACCGTCCGTTCGACGCGGGGACCTCCAGCACCGATGCTGGGACGGCAGGTGTCGGCGGAGGCGCCGGCTCGGGCGTCGGCGGGGCGGCCGGCTCGGGCGTCGGCGGGGCGGCCGGCTCGGGCGTCGGCGGGGCGGCCGGCTCGGGTGCCGGCGGCCTGGGTCTCGGGGGCCTCGGCGGCCAGGGTCTCGGCGGTCTCGGCGGCCTGGGTCTCGGCGGTCTCGGCGGCCTGGGTCTCAGCGGCGCTGCGGGCCACTAGAGCCGACGGGCCACGCCGCCGCACGCCGCGCCGCCTGATAGTATCGACGCCGATGCGGGAAGCTCTGCGCGGGCCGTTGATCGTCGGCGTGGCCGATCGCGCCGACGCGCTCGTCGACTGCGCGGGGGTGGCCGCCCTCGCGCGGCCCTTCGACGTCGTCGAGGCGCGCGTGGATCTGTTCGCCGACCAGCGGCTCGCGGGCGCCGCCGCCGGCGCCTGCACGCGGCTCGAGCAGAGCGGGACCCCGGTCCTGGTCACGCTCCGCAGCGCCGCGCAGGGCGGGCGCTTCGCGGGCGACGAGGCCGACCGGCTGGCGCGGTTCCGCGCGGCCCTGGCCTTCGCCTCGTGGGCCGACGTCGAGGACGATGCGGCGATCGTCGCCGCGGTGGCGGCGCTGGTGCGCGCGCGCCCTGGCGGACAGCTCGTCGTCTCCCACCACGACTTCGCGGCCACGCCGCCGCTCGAGCGCCTGCTCGGCTGGGTCGACGGCTGTCACGCCGCGGCGCCCGGCGCGATCGCCAAGGTCGCCACCGCCGTGAAGAGCCCGGCCGACCGGACGGCCCTGCGCGCGCTGCTCGAGCGCCGCCCCGAGCGCACCGCCGTCATCGGCATGGGGACGGCGGACGACGGGTTGCGCGTCGAACTGGCCGCCGCGGGGTCGCTGCTGGCCTACGCGTTCCTGGCGGGGGCGACGGCGCCCGGCCAGATCTCGGCCCAGGCGCTGCACGCCCGGTTGCTCGAGACCTCGCCCGTCTACGCCGCGCGCCGCGAGCGGGCCGCCGCCGCTACTTGACGAAGCAGCCGGCGAGCTGCGGGGCGCCCATCAGCGCTCCGTGGCCGACGCAGATGAGGGAGACCGTGCTCCCCTTGGCGACCGACGCGAGAGCGGAATCGTTGCGCGCCGCCAGAGTCGCGTTGACGGTGTCGAAGGCGTCGCCGGTGCCGAGGCGGACGACCATGTCCCCTTCGTAGTTGCGGTCGACCGAGCGAACGGTCCCCGTCACCACCAGCGAGCGATCGCGGTAGCTGCGATCGGCGGAGAGCGCGTCGAGCGAGTAGGCGGCCCAGAGCTCCGTCGCGGTCACGCGGGGCGTGCCCGCGGTCGTCGCGGGCGGTGGAACGGCCGCTGCCCGCATGGGCGCGGGAACCACCGGCTGAGCCTCGGTCGGGTGCGCGCCGGTGAGCACCGCGCTGGCGCCCGCGACGCCGAACATCGCGATCATCAGGCCTCCGGCGAGGCCGAGGAGGATGACGCGCGGGCGAACACGCTGGGCTTTGCCGCACCTGCGGCAAGCGTAGGCCGACCGCGATACGAGCTTACCGCACTTGCCGCAGCGCCTCTGCTGCATGCGCACGGGGTACGGGGCCTGACGGGCGAGGGCCACGCTCATGCCTGTTCCATCGACCGGGCGTGCCAAAAGCTTGAACCCGGTGCCCCGGCGCGGACTCCAGGAAGCCCGAGCGCGGCACGGTCGGGGGCCGCTCGGGAGCTTGTTGTACGTTTTTTCCCGGCACGCCTCTTGACGGTCGCGCGTCGCAGCCAATGTTTTCTTTATCTTGGGCGGGCCGGCGCAAAAGACGATCCTGGTCGTCGAGGACGACCCCGATGTCCGGCGCGCTCTCACGGAGCTGCTGGCCAGCGAGGGGTACCACGTCGCCGCCACCGCCGACGGCGGCGAGGCGCTCAAGACCCTGCGGAGCGGCCTGCGTCCGGCGGTGATCCTGCTCGACCTCATGATGCCGAACTGCGACGGCTGGGACTTCCGGCGCGCGCAGCTCGAGGACCCGGCGCTCGCCCGGGTGCCGGTGGTGCTGGTGACGGCCTCCGGGTTCAGCCCCGATTCGATGCGCAGCCAGCTCGGCCCCATCGAGCTCTGCCCGAAGCCGATCCAGGCCACGGAGCTGCTCGACACGCTGGCCCGACTCTCTCGCTGGAAAGGGACGACGCCGTCATATAGTTGACCGGCATGGTCGAGCCGGTCTCCCCCGCGCGGATCAACTTCGGCTGGCTGGTCCGGCTGCGGTTCGCGACCATCGCCGGGCAGGCCGTCACCATCGCCGGCGTGCGCTGGGGGATGAACCTGGAGATCCCGCTGCCGCCGCTGGCGGCGCTGGTGGCGGTGGCGCTGGCCTCGAACCTGGCCTGTCTCCTCTGGGCCCGCGCGAGGACGCCTCAGGAGTGGTGGTTGCCGGCGGTGATGGCGTTCGACGTGCTGACCTTCTCGGGGCTGCTCTACTTCACCGGCGGCCCCGAGAACCCGTTCAGCTTTCTCTACCTCGTCCCCATCGCCATCGCGGCCATCACGGTGCGGCCGGCCTGGACCTGGCTGCTCGTGGTGCTCTCCCTGGCGTCTTCGCTGGTGCTGTTCGCGCGGCACGAGCCGCTCCCCATGGCCGGGGGCCACGCGGGGCACATGGCGCTGCACCTGCGCGGCATGTGGGTCGCCTTCGGCGTGGCCTCGGCGTTCATCGTCTACTTCATGCTGCGCGTGCGGCGAGCGCTGGCGGCGCGCGAGGAAGAGCTGGTCGCCTCGCGCAGCCTGGCCGCGCGGCAGGAGCGGCTCGCCTCGCTGGCCACGCTGGCGGCGGGCGCGGCGCACGAGCTGGCCACGCCGCTGTCGACCATCGCCGTGGTGTCCAAGGATCTCGAGCGGCAGGTGGTGGCCATCGGCGCGCCGGCGGCCGCGGCGGACGACGTCCGCCTGATGCGCGAGGAGGTCGAGCGCTGTCGCCGGATCCTGGCCCGCATGCGCGTCGACGCGGGCGAGCCGGCCGGCGAGCGGTTCGCGCGGGTCTCGGTGCGCGAGATCCTCGACGACTGCCTGGCCGAGGGCGGCGGGGCCAGCGTCGCCGTCTCGGTCGACGTCACCGTCGATCCGGAGGCCGCGGCGGCCACCACCGCCCTGCCCCGCCACGCCTTCGGCCAGGCGCTGCGCGGGCTGGTCGACAACGCCCGCCAGGCCTCGCCCCCCGGCGCGCCGGTCAGCCTGCGGGTGGCGGCCGACGGCGGCGCCGGGCGCCTGGTGTTCGAGATCGCCGATCGCGGGGCGGGCATCCCGCCCGACCTGCTGGCCCGGGTCGGAGAGCCGTTCTTCACCACCAAGGCCGCCGGGCGCGGGATGGGGCTGGGGATCTTCCTGGCCCGCGCCGTCGTCGAACGCCTGGGCGGCGAGCTGTCGATCCGCTCGGCGCCGGGCAGGGGGACGACGGCGACCGTCTCGCTGCCCGTGGGGAGCGCCTCTTGAGCGCCGCCGGGACCATCCTGCTGGTCGACGACGACGAGGTCTTTCGCGAGCGGCTGGCGCGGGCGCTGCGCGAGCGCGGCTACGCCGTCACGACCGCCGGCGATCACGACGGCGCGCTCGGCGCGGCGCGGGCCGAGAAGCCCGACTTCGCGGTGGTCGACCTGCGCATGCCGGGGCTGTCGGGGCTGACCCTCATCGGCCCGCTGCACGAGATCGCCGCCCGCGCGCGCATCGTGGTCCTCACCGGCTACGGCAGCATCACCTCCGCCGTCGAGGCGCTGCGCGCCGGCGCGCACGACTATCTCAGCAAGCCGGTCGACGCCGATCAGATCATCGCCGCGCTGACGGGCGAGGCGGCGCGCCCCGAGGCCGCCGCCGACGCCCAGCCCACGCCGACGCTGGCGCGCGCCGAGTGGGAGCACATCCAGCGCATCCTCGCCGACTGCCACCAGAACATCTCCGAGGCGGCGCGCCGGCTGGGGATCACGCGCCGCACGCTGCAGCTCAAGTTGAAGAAGTACCCGCCGCGCGTGTGAGGCCGGATCGTCACCGTCCGGCTCTGGATAAAATTTTCGCACCGTCGCTGCGTAAATTTTATCCAGAGCCTCGGCCGTCGAACGCCACTACGGTAGCGCTTCGAGGAGGCCTCGTATGTCGAAGACGTTCCTGACAGCTCTCGTCGTGGCGGCGCTCACCGGCGCCGGCTGCAGCAGCAGCAACAGCGGCAGCGGCGGCTCCGACACCCCTGCCGGCGTGGTGATCGGTCCGCTCGACAGCCACTGCAACACCGCCACCGACGGGGGCCTCGCCGTCCAGTCGATCGGCGTCTGCGAGGTGCTCGATCCGACGCTGGTTCCGTCGAGCACGGCCAGCTGCGACGTCACCTTCGACACGGGCGGCGGGAGCGGCGGCACGGACGCGGGGGCCACCGACGGGGGGACCGCCAGCAGCGACTACGGCCCGACCATGTACGGGTCGGCCGGCAACGACGACGACTGCAAGTACTTCATCAGCTGGACCGCGACGCCGATCAAGGAGAACGCCGACACGACGTTCACCGTCACCGCGCTGCGCCTGGCCGACATGAAGCCCGCCACCTGCGCCGGCGTCCGCCCCGACGTCTCGCTCAGCCTCACGCACGGCGTGGCCGCGCCCAAGAACCCGTCGACCGAGACCTCGCCCGGCATCTACCAGGTCGGCCCGATCAAGTTCGACGCGCCCGGGATCTGGACCGTCCGCTTCCACCTCTACGAGGAGTGCGACGACGGCCAGGCGGACTCGCCGCACGGCCACGCGGCGTTCTACGTCCAGGTGCCGTAGTGACCGCGCGGCGCCTCGCCACGGCCGGCCTGCTGGTGGCCGTCGTGGCGACGCTCGGCTGCCACAAGGAGGCCGCCGACTGCACGCCGCCGCCGGCCACGCTGCCGCTCCCCGACGCCTGCCCGAGCTTCACCGAGGTGTTCAACCAGGTCTTCCTGCCGGTGTGCGACAACTGCCACGCGCCGAAGCAGCAGGAGGCCAGCATGCCGCTCACCACCTACGCCCAGATCTTCGGCCCGACCAGCGGGCCGAACCAGGGATCCGAGGCGATGGAGATCTACAACCAGGTCTTCCTGAGCTGCCTCATGCCGCCCAGCAACGCCCCGGTGCCGCTGACGGTCGAGGCACGCCAGCTGCTGCTCGATTGGTTCGCCTGCGGCGCGACGAACGACAGCGGCCCGACCGCCGACGCGGGCGCGGGCGATTAGTCACCCGCGGCGGCGTCCGTCGCCGGGGCGTCGTTCAGGGCCCCGCAGGCGAGCCAGTCGAGCAGCAGCTGGCGCTCGCCAGCGGTGAGCGGCGTCGTCGCGTTGCTGGGCGGCATGTCGCAGTCGTAGAAGACCCGGTTGCGGATCGTCGACAGCCGGCCGTAGATTTGCGCGTAGGTCGTGAACGGGATGCTGGCCTCCGGCTGCTTCGGCGCGTGGCAGTTGTCGCACACGGGCACGAACACCTCGCCCATCACCTGCTGGAAGCTCGGGCAGGCGTCCGGGACCGGGAGCACCGCCGGGGGAGGCGCGCAGTCGACGACGGCCGCCTCGGGGCAGCCCAGCGTCGAGGCCGCGACCGCCAGCAGGCCAGCCGTGGCGAGGCGCCGCGGGCTCACGGTCGAATTGTGACACGCGGAGCGCATGCGAACATACTTCATACCCATGAAGCGTGAGAGTGGCCTGGCTGTTGCCCTCGTCACGCTCGCCGCGCTCGCCGGCTGCGGGTCCAAAGGTCCCACCACGCTGTCGGCGGCCGAGCTGATGGATCCCGCGACCTGCAAGACCTGCCATCCGCAACAGTACCAGGACTGGTCGGGCAGCATGCACGCCTACGCCACCGACGATCCGGTGTTCCGGGCCATGAACCAGCGCGCGCAACGCGAGACCAGCGGTGCGCTCGGCACCTTCTGCGCCAAGTGCCACGCCCCGGTGGCCGTCGCGCAGGGAAAGACCGACGGGACGAACCTCGACGCCATCGACGCGCCGATGAAGGGCGTCACCTGCTACTTCTGCCACTCGATCGACCAGGTGACCGGGACGCACAACAACCCGCTGACGCTCGCCTCGAACGGAGACCTGTTCGGGCCGTTCCCCGATCCGGTCCCCGGGTCGCCGCACAACGTGTCGTACTCGCCGAACCTCGACGGCACCCAGGTCGAATCGGCCAATGCCTGCGGCAGCTGCCACGACATCGTCAACATGCAGCAGGCCCACGTCGAGCGGACGTTCGCCGAGTGGTCGGCCACCGTGCTGTCGGCGACCGCGGGCGGGCAGAGCTGCGCCGAGTGCCACATGGTCGCCAGCGACGGCGCCGTCTCGACCACGTCGCCCGACAAGATCCGCCGCGTCCACAACCACATGTTCCCGGCGGTCGACCTGCCGATCGGCGACTTCCCGGCCGCCGACGCCGGCGCGCCGTCGC
>Ga0070734_10005241_pt1 | contig 11604 bp, 11 predicted proteins | sample Coa_R1_8_FD_66444 | JGI IMG/M metagenome (GOLD analysis project Ga0070734, IMG submission 66444) | Surface soil microbial communities from Centralia Pennsylvania, which are recovering from an underground coalmine fire - Coalmine... | ecosystem: Environmental > Terrestrial > Soil > Unclassified ...
TTGCCGCGTAACGCTTACCAACCGGACCGCACCGTGGGCGGCGCTCACGTTCGACGCTTCCACTTTGCCCTGATAGATTTGCGCTTCGGTTGTGTTTTCTGGCTCTTTGCCGCTGGTATTTTGGAAATAGTTATTCCCTTGCTTGGAGAGTGCGCTGGAATCCTGGAAATCCACCACCTGAACCTGTGCGAGTGTTTGTCCGTTCTGGTGCACGCTGCCATCGGGCGAAACCTGCAATGATGCACCCGGTTCGGTGGATTTAATCGGTTGTCCGCCTTGGCCGAGCAGCGGGTACCCGTCGGAAGTGACGACGGTGCCATCCGCGGACATACGGAAGTTGCCGTTCCGTGTGTAGAGCGGTCCAGTAGGGCCCTTTACAACGAAGAAGCCTTTGCCGGAGAGCCCGAAATCCAAGGGATTGTTCGTGGGCTCCAGCAGTCCCTGGCTGAAGTCGGTGTAGCGGCGTTGGATCATCGGGAGACTAACCGGAAGGTCGTTGCCCTCGGCGTCCGCCGCCTCCGACGTATAGACGCTATGAAACTCGCTGTCGCCCTTGAAGCCGCTGGTGGACGCGTTCGCGATATTGTTCGCAAGTAAGTCAAGAGACTGCATGCTGGAGCGCATGCCGCTGGCCGCTAAGATACTAATCTGGTCCATGGGTCCGCTCACGGAGATGCAAGTCAGCGGCCAAAAACAGCGTCCAACAAAAATCTTTTATTTTGTTCCAACTCTTGCGATGAGGAATGAGACCAACCCTCTCACTTCGTCGAAGCTAAGTCGGAGGTCGGCGAGTTCTCGACGGTTTGAAAATCTAACTCACTGAAAAACAGCGTTTCTAACTTTGGCCGTGAATCTGCAATAAGCGGGAGCAATCATGGTAACTGCTCCGGCGCCGGCCACACTGGATTCGCACGCGCTTCCTCAGGCCGGACCCGGAGCGGCGTCTAACTCGCCGAAATCGCTGAACAGTTTCCTGAGCATTATTGAAAGCTTGCCTGCGCATGGAGCCAGCTCTGCTGATTCGCTGCTCCAGCCAAACCCAACTTCGAAAACGCTGGGCAATAAGAAGAGCTCATCCAAGGACACAGACAATCACCTCGTCGCGATCGTGTCGCCGGCGACGGTGGATCCGGCCCAAGCACGACCACTCGTGTCCGCGCATCCGTCATTCTCCCTGACGATGCGCGATCACGCGTCGGTGGACCCGGCCGCAAGTGAACATGCCCAGCCATCCCCAACCGCGCAGGAAGCGCCTGAGAAGGTCTCCAGTGTTCTGAATCGGCAGATTCAATCTGGCAGTCAGGCTGTTGAGGCGCAGCCGACAGTACCTGTTTCCGCGAAGTACCTGCCAAAAAGCGATGTCAGCTCGAGCGATCGCGAATCGGCACAGCAAGAAAATCCAAGTCAGAAACAGACTGGGAGTAAATCGCCTTTCGGGTCGGATGTTAGCTCTAATCTGCAGGCTGATCTTCGGGCTTCCGCTCCGGGCGATTTTCGATCCGCGGTTCAACTTCAAACAAAACCTGCGGCCCAGGCCGGTCTGAATGGTTCCGTTCCCGCTGAGGTACGGGGTTCAGTCGATCCGGTTAGCACACCTGTAGATACCGAATCGACCAAGAATGTACCAGCCAAGCGGGGATCAGCGCCCAGTTCAACAGTTGCGGCAAGCACACCGTCGTTTTCGATCGGAGCGCCGGCTCTTCCCTTGAACCAGGAGGTCTCACGGCGCGATCCTGAACAGTCGGCGATTCCATCCAGGCCATCGAGGCAAGGCGCCGCGGCGACACCCGATACGGCAGTTGATCCCGCGCTGTTCACCAAAAGTCTCGCCGCCACACTTTCGCCTCGGCAGGACAATCTGGCGTTTTCGTTAAAGATGGCGGAAACCAACGCGACGGCGCGGCATGCTCAGCAAGCAACACAGCCCCGCTCAACAGAAGCTCAGGCAACGGAAAGATCCGGATTGCCGGCACAAGCCAAGATCCAGGAACGTGGGGCGGCGAATACGACACAGCCGAGCGCAGCGCACGCAGCCTCGGCGTCGACGACCGTAACTGGAGAAGTAGCCTCTGCCGCCACAACCGTGAACCACCCTTGGAACACGGTAACTGCAACGCCGCAGACTGAAATCCGCCCCGAGATTGAGTTTTCGGAAGCGCGTCCAACGGCAACTCTGAACAGCGTCACAGCGCTGCACGAAGCTCAGCACATTTTGCCGGAGGCTCCGCGTCCCGCTGCCACCGCCGCCGAAATCATGCTGCAACTCGGTGGAAAAGACCAAGCGGCCGCGATTCGGGTTACCGATCGGGCCGGTACGATCAACGTATCCGTGCACGCCGCCGATGCGGACTTACGCACGTCGCTCCGTTCGAATCTCGGTGACCTGGCGTCGCAGCTCACGCATCAAGGTTGGAAGACCGAGGTCGTCAAAACAGGAACAGTTCTTGCGCGAGCCGAGGCTTCGCAGGATCCTCAGCAAGGCGGACAGCGGTCCCCTGGCCAGCAGCAGTCATTTTCGCAGGGCGATCGACAACCGCAGAGGGATCGGCGATCCAACAGCGGACAGTGGCTCACTGAGTTTGAAGAGCAAGCATCCGGCAATTCGGGAGGTAAGAAGTAATGCAGATCCTAGGAACCACGGCCGCGGAAGCGATGCGCAAGCATGCGACGGCCAGCACAGGGAGCGGCTCGCCGGGAAGCGCAACTACCGGAACGAACGGAACATCGAAAAGCGGCACGGGGTCGGACTCGACGCACCTTCCGGACCAACTCACCAGCGAGAGCACATTCTTGAATCTGTTAGTAGCGCAGATCAAGAATCAGGATCCGTTGAATCCTACCGACAGTATTCAGTTTGTGGGCCAGCTCGTCCAGTTCAGCCAATTGGAACAGTTGCTCAGCATCAACCAGGGCGTGACAACACTCGCGGGCGATCTGAATCCGCCGGCTTCATCGGGTTCAACAAACAGTTCTACGAACGGGTCGACTACCGGTTCGATCAATACGCAAAACAACGGAAGCACCAACAAAACCAATTAAGGAGCACTTATAAATGTCAGGATCATTTTCAATCGCACTTAGCGGGTTAACCGCGGATACCGACGCGTTGGATATCGTCGGTAACAATTTGGCTAACCTCAACACCACGGGTTATAAGAACACGACGGCATCCTTCTACGATTTGTTGGCGCAAACCGCCGGTGGCGGCGCGATTCAGATCGGCGGCGGCGTGTCGGCCACCATCGGGCAGAGCCAGTTCACGCAGGGTTCCATTCAGCTCACCGGCGGCGCTTTCGACGGGGCCATCCAGGGAAATGGTTTCTTCATCGTGAGAGATTCGGCCGGCGATACCCTGTACACGCGCGCCGGAAATTTCCAGTTGGATGGACAAGGAAATCTGGTGACCGCGACCGGTCAGGACGTCCAGGGGTGGATGTCGACCAATGGCGTGGTGAACACGAGCGGCGCGGTTGGAAACATTACGGTACCGGCAGACGCATTGCATACGCCCAGCGCCACCACGCAATTTTCGGCCAATCTAAATCTGCAATCGGATGGCGTTGTGGGCCAGACCAGCGGTACATTTTCGGCGCCAGTTCAAGTCGTCGATTCGCTTGGTTCCACGCACACACTCACCGCCACCTTCACCAAGACCGCCTCAAACGCCTGGACCTACTCGATCACAATTCCTGGCCAAGATCTGAGCAGCGGAACGGCTGGAACGCCATCGCAGGTGGCTACCGGATCGCTGAAGTTCGACGCCAACGGAAATCTGACAACGCCCGCCCCTCCCGGCGTGGTGCCGGTTGCGATCACCGGGCTCGCGGATGGAGCCGCCGATATGAATTTGAACTGGAATCTGTTTAACGCCAGCACGGGCGCATCCACCATTACTCAGTTTGCGCAGCCTTCAGCCCTTTCCGGCACGTCCCAGGATGGCGTCGCCGCCGCCGAAATCACCCAAGTTTCGTTGGGCGCGGGCGGCGCTATCGTCGCGCATTATTCCGACGGCAGCCAGTCCGTGGTGGCCCAGGTTGCATTGGCCGCGATCAGCAATCCGCAGTCGTTGATTTCTACCGGACAAAACAATTTCGAACTCGGAGCCAACACCGCGGCCCCCGCAGTGGGCGCTCCTGGAACCGGCAGCCGCGGAACCATTCAAGGCGGCGCGCTGGAATCTTCCAACGTTGATATCGCAACCGAGTTCACGAACCTGATCGTGTACCAACGCTCTTACGAGGCTAATTCTCGCGTCATCTCGACCCTCGATCAATTGACTCAGGATCTGCTCAATCTGAAACAGTAACGATGGACAACGCAGAAGTGTTGCAGCGCTTTGGGGATCTTCCCATTCCGATTGAGGTGGAGCTCGGCACTTTGACGCTCCCAATCGGTGAGATCTTCGGGCTCAGCGAAGGGACAGTCCTAACGACAGATCATCCAAGCGGCGTACCGTTCACCTTGCGCGCCGGCGGCGCTGAGCTTGCCTCAGTCGAGGTTGTGGTCATCCAGGATTCCCTCTCCGTGAGAGTGCAGAGCATGGCAAAGCCGAAACCAGTTACGGGAACCAATGGAACTAACTGAACAGATCGCGATGGTGCTGATCGTGTTCGCGCTATTGGGGGGACTATTGTATGTCGCCAAGAAGCGCGGCATGGCGGCATTGCCGTTGATCGGAAGACGTTCGCCGGGTAACCGCCGGATGGAGGTACTGGAGCGGGTACCACTTACTCCACAGCATGCCATCCATTTAGTCAAGGTCTCGGGCAAAGTGGTGTTAATCGGAACGGCCCCATCCTCCTGCACGATTCTCGATGCCGCACTTACAGATTCGTCTCCGGCATCCCTGCCCCAGAACATGTTTAAAGCCGGCCAATGACGCGCAAGATTCTCATCCTGTTTTTCCTTCTGGCCGCGATTTCGCTGCATGCGGCTCCGGTGGATCCCGCGGTTCCGGTTTTCGGGCCATCCAACGCGAAAGGCCTGACCCTCAGCACGCCGATGCAGATCGTGATTCTGCTGACGCTGCTGACTCTGTTACCGGCGGCGATCATGTCGGTGAGCCCATTTTTAAGAATCGCGATCGTGCTGCACTTTCTCCGCCAGGCTTTAGGGACACAATCCGCGCCGTCGAATCAGGTTTTGGTTGGACTGTCCCTGTTTCTCGCGTTCCTTGTGATGCAGCCGGTGGTTTACGACGTTTACCACCAAGGTTGGGAGCCGGTGGAGAATGGACAGATCTCCTGGCAGCAGGGATTCGAAGACGGCGCGAAGCCGCTGAAGACGTTTCTGCTGAAGTTCTCGCGCGAAAAGGACATCAAGACGTGCCTGGAAATCGCGAAGTCGCCCGCCCCGCGCACTCCGGCCGATTTGGATTTGAAGGTTCTGATTCCGGCGTACATCCTTTCGGAAATGAAAGCAGGTTTTCAGATCGGCGCTGTTTTATTTTTACCCTTCCTGATCATCGACTTGGTGGTGGCGTCCGTGACGCTATCCATAGGAATGGTTCAATTGCCACCGGTAATGATCTCGGCTCCGTTTAAAATTCTGCTGTTCGTTCTAGTCGACGGATGGAATCTGGTAATCGGCTCCCTATTGAAGAGCTTCTATTGAGGAACACATGACTCCCGAAGCGGTTATCCATATTATCAGCCAGGCGTTTTGGACCACGGTTTTGCTGTGCGCGCCGCTGTTGCTCATCGGCTTTGCGGTGGGCATTGTGGTGAACATTGTCCAGATCGCGACCTCGCTGCAGGATTCCGCATTCAGCACGATCCCACGATTGGCCTCGTTCCTTTTCGGATTTCTGCTGCTTCTTCCCTGGATGTTGAAACAGCTCACCGCTTACTCAATTTCGATCTTCGCCGATTTAGGCCGCTATGCACGGTGAGGTGGCGGTACACGCCTCGGAACTGTACGGCTTTCTATTGGTGTTGTCACGGATGACCGGCGTCTTCATCTTTCTTCCGCTGCCGGGATTTAAAGCTGGCCCCGATGTGGCGAAAATCGCGCTCGGGCTCGCCCTCACGTTCGCGCTGTATTCGCGCTGGCCTGTGATTCAGCCGGTTCCCGTAAGCATGGTTCAGCTTGCCGGATGGGCGATCGCGGAAGCGGGCATTGGATTGGCAACGGGATTGGCTGTGTCCTTCATGATCGAGTGGCTGGTGATGGCCGCCCAGGCGATCAGCACGCAATCCGGATTTTCTTATGCGTCAACGGTGGATCCCAACACGGAAGCCGATGCGACTGTTTTGATCGTCATCGCTCAAACCGTGGCGGCGCTCTTGTTCTTTGCGATGGGATTCGACCGGCAACTGCTCAACATTTTGGCCCGGAGCCTGGAAACGAGCCCGCCGGGACATTTCGCGGCGACTCGTCCAAACGTCGAAGCGTTGGTGGCATTGGGTTCTACGATTTTCTCTACCGGAGTCCGCCTGATGCTTCCGTTGATGACGCTGCTATTCCTGGTCGATCTTTGCATGGGATTGCTTGGGCGCTTGAACGCTCAGCTGCAACTGATGGCGCTAGCCTTTCCGGCCAAAATGCTGGTGGCGATGTGCGCACTGAGCATGCTGGTGTTTCTGATCCCCAAGTTTTACCAACAATCGGCTAACGCGGCGTTCGGCGCGTTGGGCAAGTTCCTCGGGTTGTGACGCATGCAGCAAAACGGGGAAAAGACAGAAAAACCTACACAGCATAAGCTGACGAAAGCGCGGCGCGAGGGAAAGTTTGCCTCGTCCAAGGATTTCGTCAGCGGACTGCAATTCATGGTGTTCGTAGCCTTATTGGTTAAGAGCGGCGAACAATTGCTGGTCAATCTGAAGCAGGCCACTCGAACGATTTTCAGCGAAGCATTTCGCCAGGACATGAGCCCAGGCGCCTTGACCACGCTGGTGCACAATTCCTTTGCTCAGACGATGTATCCGCTGGCTGCTACCAGCGGCATCCTGGTGCTTACCGGATTAGCGTTCCAACTCACATCCACTGGATTCGGTTTGAGCCTGCAAGGCATGGTCCCGAAGTCTGCAAACTTCAGCCCGATTTCCAAACTCAAGTCCGCGCCTCAGAAGGGCTTCGCTTCGGCGATCCAGGCGGTTGCACTATTGATGGTTCTGGGCACGATGCTGTACTGGGTATCCGCGAAGGAAATCAACCGGATGCTGCTGGTTCCGTTGAGCAGCTTGCAGGTGGGACTGGCCGAGATGCAAGCGCTTTGTATTAGTGTTCTCTGGAAGGCCACGGCGTTCTTTCTTCTCTTCGGATTTATCGATTTCGCGCGGCAGAAGCGTAAGTTCGCCAAGACGATGAAGATGTCGAAGCAGGACATTCGCGACGAACAGAAGCAAACGGAAGGCAATCCGCAGATCAAGATGCGGATTCGCCGGCTGCAGCGCGATCATCGCCGCCGTCGAATGATGGACGAGGTCAAAACTGCGACGGCTTTGATCGTGAACCCAACGCATTACGCGGTGGCGATCCGTTATCACCACGAAAGCATGGCGGCGCCGGTGGTGGTGGCAAAAGGAAAGAACTATCTGGCGGCGCGCATCCGCGCGCGGGCGCTCGCGCACAACGTTCCGCTGGTGGAGAATCCGCCGCTGGCACAGGCCTTATACAAATCCGTGGAAGTGGGACAACAGATTCCACCGCATCTTTATCGCGCCGTGGCCGAAATCCTGGCCTACATTTTGCGCCTCATGGGAACCAAGACACTCTAGCGAAATATTTCGAGAACAGGAGACACCAACATGATTCAACTCAACACCTCGACACTTTTTGGAAAGCAAGATGCCTCGAACAGCTTACTGCCGTCTTCCACCGAAAGCAAGGATGGCAACAGCTTTCAAAAAGCTTTGACGGCTTCGCTTGCCTCCAATATGAGCAAGTTTGGAATTGGAGCTAATAACGCAACTCTGCCGAGTGCGCCGCTCACGACAGAGACCACGACTGCGACGCCGGCTGCTGTGGCCCCGCCGGTCCTTTCCGGCAGCTCGACAGCCCCCGTCTCGCCATTTGCTGCGGCCGCGAGTTCCGTCACTCCGCCAGTCCCATCAGTGCCAAGCGGACCGGATCTTCCCGCCCCGCCCACGTCGAACGATCCGAACGGCGATTCGACCATGTCCTTCGATGACGCGTATTGGGCCGCGCAACCGGCAGCAGTTCAACAATTGCGGAATATTGACGACTACGGAGAACGGTCGCAATTGGCCGCGCAACTGACTGCTAAGGGTTACAACATCGACGTCCCGATCATGGTTTACGGCTGGGATCCCGGGAAGATCACCGCCGCGCGAGAGAGCTACGGATATACATGGGTTCCGTCGGCGATGCAGAAACCGGTTCAGGAAGCGCCAGGGATCAGCACGCCCGGCGGTCAGCTTTATGATCCGAACCACGCGCCCTCCGGGTCGATCGCGGTTTAGGCGGCGGAAGCGTCAGCCCTGGGCAAAAATGGATGGCTAGAAATAGGGCTGGATAGCCGCCAATTCGTTTTCGTACTCGCTCAGAACGATCGGGAGCCGATCTCCAAGGCCGAGCGATTCCAATGGGCAGCCGGCTTGGATGCCGGCTTCCATCGCGTGCAGAGAATTTTCCGTGGCAGTCACGTACAAGTTCGCTGAGTGCAGCAGGCGGCTGAGCGCGATTTCACCCTTGCGGCAAACAGTCGGATCCAGCTCTGGCCGAATGTGATAGCGCACGGCCGTACAAATCGGCGCCGGCAGGTTCCAAATGGCAAGAGCTTCGGCGCATAGCTCGGCGTGCGTTGTGCCCAAGACTTCGAGTTCGTGCTCCGGCGCACGATGCGGGGCGCCCTCACACAACCGTGAAATTTCCTTGTATTCGGCGGGCAGGCCGACGGCGATCAGCAACAATCCAAGATCGTGGAAGAGGCCAGCCACAAAAGCGCCCGCGGCGTTTGCGTGAGGCACGTGCTGCGACAGCAGATCCGCCAGAATCGCGACACTGACCGAGTGGCGATTGAATTCGGACATGGACCAACCGGCCGGGGTTCGGACAGTCCGCCACATTTGAGAAGCCGACACACCCAAGACAGTGTTGCGAAGTTTGTGCACCCCCAAAATGGCGATCGCATGCCGCACAGAACTGACCGTGCCTTGCAATCCATAGAGCGGCGAGTTGACGAGTTGTAATATGTTGCCCGTGAGAACGGTGTCCTTCTCGATTAACTCGGCGACTTTAGCGAATGATACGTCTTCGTGGACCAGGCTCGCGATCACGCGATGGAGCACCGGCGAAAGAGGAGGCAGCGCCTCAAGCGCGCGCAGGGCCCGCTTCTTTACGGGTAAAGAATTAGCCGATGCTGACACGCTAATAAATCGGCTTGTCCCAGATAAAACTGGTACCCGCAAACGCGGGGGATGTGCCTACGACTACTAACGGCGCGTCGTTACCGAACCGCGACCGCTAGGAAGCGCTTCCACGGTAATTCCGCAGTGACTGGGCAGCGCTCCCTTGCGATCGCGGTTCGGTTAGCGATCCGCGACTTTCCTGCCGGCATCCAGGCTGTCGAAATTCAGGATGGCGTTGAACACCAGGAAGTAGCTGCCTTTGGTTTCGGCGCGCCAGAAGGGATTATTCGAGAACAGCACGACGTGTCCTTCGCCGAATGGCGAATCGATGATCGCTGCATGTTGCGCTAACTCCGAACCGTTGTCCAGTAATCCGGAAACCAGCAGCTCATTGGCATTGGCGTAACGCAACACCACGCGCGGGCGCGCGGCCGGAGGGATCACGTTCACCGGATTACGGAGCTGCTCGTCCGTCAACGGCAAAGCTTCCCAATGTTCCGCGTGCGGTTCCTCGGGAATTTCGGCCGGCGTCCTGCCTTGCGGGACATCCGGATCGTCAGCAGTACCGCGGCCGGTGGCACGCTCCCGTTCGTTCGCGTTGGCTCCTCGGCCACCGCCGCCTCCAACCATATTGGAAAGCGCGAAGACAGGAGGATTCGATGCAAAAATCGCCAGGTTGTCTTTAAACCCATAGAGGATCGGACTGGCACCGTCGACTGTTTTCGATCGCAACGCGGATCCGGTAACTTTGAGCCTTGGGGCTGAGGAAATGGAAACACCGGGCGCCATGCCGAACGCGACGGCAAAATTGGCGCTGTCGTTGGCCGTGATCAGCAGCCCGCCTTTGCGGACGAACTCCTGCAAATGTTCCAGGCCGCCCCATCCGAGGCCGGGGCGCATGTCGTCGGTTTGATCCGTTTTGCCCAGGTTCGGCGTGAGCTCGGTTACCTTCCACGGCAGGGCATTTCCGTACATCGGCATACCGCTGATCACGGACTGAGGATTGCGGACACCCGGCGGGAAGACGATCACGTCATATTTGGAGCGAAGGTCGCTCGTGGCAGCGGCAGTTTGGGTGCTGATGTAATCGAATGGAATTTTGAGCCGATCGAATTCCACGCGCCACCAGCCCTCGGATTGCGTGCTGTACCAGGTGTGCATGATCGCGATGCGGGCGGCACGGACGGGATGGGTCCGGACATTCGGGGCCGCGGAGGCAGCGTAGGCTTGGATGCCGAGTTCGGTACCGGCTTTGCCCAGCTCATCCGCGCTGATGTTGCGGACCAGGAACGATCCCCGGTTGAATTTTCGTCCAGCGGCTTCGAAGGGCTCTTCCGCTGAGTCGAACGACGCGTTGGGGAAGCGATAGCGCAGTGTGATTAGAGCGCTGTCGGCGTTGTGATTGATCAAGAAAAGGTCGCCCGTTCCTTCCACTCCGCCGGGAGCTTGCACCGGACCGGAAACCCTGGTCATGGGTGCATCCAGGACTTTCAGATCCATGACGCGGGCGACTTGGACGTTGCCGAGTTCTCCGAAAGTCCATCCGGTGTCATCGTATATATCTTTCTGCGGATCGTTAGGCGCCCAGTATTGATAATCCAGTAGCGTGTCCGCGATGCGGCTGAACGGTTGATCCATGCGCAAAACATAGCTGCCGGCGGGGAAGGTGCGCGGCTCCGGCTTTGGTTTTTCTTTTGGCTTCTTCTCGGCCGTATCCGCTGCGGCGTTATCATCTTTCGCGGCGGATTCTTCGCCACGCCGACCCTTCTTCTCATCTTTCTTGCCGGGCATCATGACGGTAAACGCTTCGGTGGCTTTCGAGATTTCGCAGCCTTGATCCTGCAGCATGCGCAGCAGGTCGGCTTGCGCGCCGAGGCGCGGATCGTCCGCGGCAAAAACATAAGCGGCGGGTCCTGCGGTGCGAGGCTTTTCGATGGAACGCTTGGCTTTGAGATAGTAATTGTGCAGGAAGAGCTTGTTGTTGGCGGCGAAATAGGCCAGGCCAGTTAGTACCCCGGTCTGTTCGTAATTGTTGTTATTGCGCTGCGACCATTTCGCTTTCGGAAGCGGCGGATTCTGGCGGTACCAAGTCCGCGAGTATTCGTTCGGGCGCAAGGTTCGCTCTTCAGTGTCGGCGCCTCCGTTGCCGAACGTCTCGTAGAGGCGGCTGATGCCGTTGTGCATCGCGGCGATGAACATTAGATAACTGGGCGACCAGGTGTCGAACGTTCCGTGCGTGAATACGCCCGGCATTCCGAACTTGGTCATCTCGGAGACGTTGTTCCAGCCCATC
>Ga0070734_10005242_pt1 | contig 11603 bp, 7 predicted proteins | sample Coa_R1_8_FD_66444 | JGI IMG/M metagenome (GOLD analysis project Ga0070734, IMG submission 66444) | Surface soil microbial communities from Centralia Pennsylvania, which are recovering from an underground coalmine fire - Coalmine... | ecosystem: Environmental > Terrestrial > Soil > Unclassified ...
GTGCAGCATCCACCACCAGCAGGGCGCCCTCGCACGCCGCCAGCGAGCGCGAGACCTCATAGGTGAAGTCCACGTGACCGGGGGTGTCGATGAGGTTGAACTGGTACTCCTGCCCGTTCTTCGCCGTATAGTTGAGGCGGACAGCGGTCATCTTGATGGTGATGCCCCGCTCGCGCTCCAGATCCATCGTGTCCAACAACTGGTTCTGCATATCCCGTTGCGAGATCGTATGGGTCGCTTCAAGGAGGCGATCCGCCAGGGTGGACTTGCCGTGGTCCACATGGGCAATGATACAAAAGTTTCGAATGTGATCCTGATTCATAAGCTATGGTTGTGCTCCCGCCTACATTATAGCACAGGCAGGCAGGGGCAAACGAACCACAGAGGCACAGCGACACGGAGATCACACAGAGAAAAACAGGAGAGATGGCCGCAAAAAGGCACAAAAGGCGCAAAGAGTTATTCCCCTTTTTGCGCCTTTTGTGCTTTTTTGCGGCCAATGTTTGTGGGAGTAGGTTTGCGGCTATTTGAGCTTTTCGGCCTGGCTGCGCTGGTTATCATCTTTGGTTAGGCGGATGATCTTATCCAGAGCGGCTGTGGTGGCTTCCCCCTTGACGGCAGGGAGGTCTCGATTGTTTTTCCGGCGCGGCCCGGCGAGGTAGAGGACCGTGTCCGCCGCATCGGTGAAGAGATCGGGGTTATCCATCTGCTTCGCGGCCAGCACCACGGCCTGCGGCGTGCGTGCGTCGCGCAGCACGCTGAGGGCCTGCTTCTTCTCTTCGGAGCGTTCCGCGACAGCCAGTGCCTGGGCGATGTCCGCGACCTTTTCCTCGGCTGGCATGCGTTCGTCCTGACCGACCAGGCGCAGGTAGCCGCGCAGCGCCTGGATACGGAGCGTTTTGTCGGGATCGGACTTGGCGATGGCGAGCAGCGTAGGCAGCGGGCGTGTGTCGCCCCAGGTATCGGCGAGCACGCGCACGGCGGTCTGTTTGACCTGCACGTCGTCGGTCTTGGTTGCCTGGGTCAGCTCCTCCAGCGCGCGGTCGCCGCCGATTTCCGCCAGGACCGGGAGCAGGGCGGCTTTGCCTGAGGAGGATGCGCCGGGCAGGGCGGCCAGGACCGGCTCGGAGGCGCGGTTGCGGTCTCCCATCCGTTGTCCGATGGCGACCACAGCGTCTTTCGCGGCGTCACGGATCTCTTCACTCTGCGTGGAGACGAGCATTTTGATGAGAATGACATGCTCATTCGGACCGCCCACGCGTCCCAGCGCCCGGATCGCCTCCACGGCGGGGCGAGGATCGTTGCCACGGGCCGTTTCCAACAGCAGGGTGAGGGCGGTTGGGGAGGGGCGTTCCGCGAGTACGCCCATGAGAGTGGCGCGCTCGTCCGGTTGGCCGTTGCGGGCGATCCGGAGGATCGTCTGCTCCGCCTCGGCGCCGGGCATATTGATCAGGCCCTCGCGCGCCGTGTTCCGATCCTGCCCATTGCCGTGCAGGGTCAGGTCTATCAGTCGGGTGGCGGCTTTCGCCCCGCCGATCCGGCCCGCTGCCCGAATGCCTGCCGAACGCAGGGCGGGGTCCTGGCTGTCTATAGCCGTTAAGGCGATAGGAGCGGCGGCAGGCTCCCGGCGCTCCGACAGGACGGTCAGGAGGGCGATCTGCGTGGGCGCTTGCAGGCCGGACCAGGCAGAGATCGCCTGGTTGGTGGTCGCGGGATCGCGCATCAGGTCGTACATCTCCGCTGCGACCTCCTGCAGGTAGGGATCGGAGGAAGTGAGGAAGGAGAGGGTCATGGCAGCGGCGCGGGAAGACTGCTGGGTCACCAGTCCGCGCAGGGCCTCCGCCCGGATGAGGGCGGGGTGGCTTTCGCCCGCAAGTCCCTCGAGTACGCGGAACGCTTCCGCCTTTTTGCCGGAATCGGCCAGGTGGATAGCGGTTCGGATCATGGCCCGACCTGCGATGAGGTTTGTTGCGGGGAGTGCTCGCAGGGAAGTCAGGGCGCTCTCCGTGCCGATCTTACCCAGGGCGGTGATCGCTGCCTCGGAGGTAACGGGATCGGCGGAGGAGGTCAGAGACCGGAGCGCCGACACGGCTTCGGCATCGCCTCGATCCCCCAGGGAGTTGATGATACCGATCTGCGTTTTGCCCGACGTGGTGGTCAGCGCCATTCGCAGGGCGCGGCCAGCAGCGGGGTCGGTGTTGCGCTCCAGTGCGTAGCGGGCGATGTCGGAGAGCTTGGGATCGGTAAGCAGCTTCGCCAGGGTGGGCACGGAGCGGTCCGTACCGATGATCCATAGGAAGCGCGCTGCCTCCTGTTTGCCGGCGAACGTCGCGTTTGGGTCCGCCAGCACCCCATCCAGCTTCTGCTCGATAAGGAGCAGTGCTGTTCTGTCCTTCAGCGACTGATCGATCTGCTTGCGGATGGCGTCTACGGGAGCATAACTCTGAAAATCGTAGGTTTTGAGCTTCTCGAACGGGTCGTCCTGGCGTCCTGCCTGTGCGGAGACAACGATGCCTCCCACCAGGGCTATACATGCCAGCGCCGTCGCTAAGCTACGAATCGGCTTCATGCCTCATATCCTTTCGGAAGGGTTGGAAAATGGCCGCTCACCCAGGAACAGGTCATTCTCCCCCCTCTCCCGCAAGGGGAGAGGGGGTTGGGGGTGAGGGGCTCATCACACATGCCAGGGAGCGCGCATGGGGGTGGACAACATTCGGGTGGCCGTCGGGTCGTCGAGGATCTGCTCGGTCTCGGGGTTCCAGCGGATCTTACGGCCCAGCAACATGGCCATCTGACCCAGGTGGCCGATGGAGGCGGCGCGGTGCGCGGTCTCCGCCGGGGTGATGGTGGGACGGCGGGACTTGACGCTGTCCAGGAACTCCCGATGGTGGCCGGGGCTATGGAAGAACTGGATCTCGTTCGGGCCGATCGTCTCCTGCAGGATCGTCGATGGGCTGGATTCGATCCCGCCACGGTCTACCCAGACCCAGTTGCCATTCTCGCCAATCCACTTGGTGCCGCCCCGGATGCCCTTGTTGCCACCATTGGCGACGTGCATCTCCGTGCCGTCTTTGTACTTTGCTACAAAGTAGTAGGTGGTGGCGGCGTTCCAGATGCCCGCAGTGGGATATTCGCCGACGCCCTCGACTTCGACGGGCCCGGAGCTATCCCAGCCCATGCCCCAGTTGCCGATGTCAGCATGGTGGCCGATCCAGTCCATCAACTGTCCGCCGCCGTAGTCGAGCTGCCAGCGCCAGTTCCAGTGGGTGCGTTGGTCGCAGTAGGGGGTCCATCGGGACGGCCCTAGCCAGAATTCGTAATCCAACTCGGGGGGCGGATCTTTGAACTGCACGGGACCGCATCCGCCGCCGGTCGGGAGGCCGACCTCGACGCGCACCACCTTGCCGATGCGCCCGTTGCGCACCAACTCGCAGGCGTGGCGGAAGTGGTCCTGGGAGCGCTGCCAGCTCCCTGTCTGCCAGATGCGGGCGTTCTTCTTCTGCGCGTCGGCCATGGCTCTGCCCTCCATCAGGCAGTGGGAGATGGGCTTTTCGCCATAGACGTCCAGCCCGGCGTTCAGCGCCGTGATGGCAGGAATGGCGTGCCAGTGGTCGGGAGTCGCCAGGGAGAGCGCGTCCAGATCCTTGCGGGCGAGCAGCTCGCGGAAGTCGCTGTAGGCGGTGCAGTCGGAGTTGTTATAGTGCTGGTCCACGCTATGCTTTGCGCCCGCCAGGTGGCCTTTGTCCACATCGCAGACGGCGACGATCTGGGTGTCCGGCTGGCCCAGGAACGTGCCCATGTTGCCCGATCCCTGGCCGCCCAGTCCGATGCAGCCCATGACGATACGGTTGCTGGGAGCGGGCTTGCCGCCACGGCCCAGCGCCGACGCGGGAACGATATGGAACAGGCCGATCCCGGCTGCCATGCCTACCGCGCCCTTCAGAAAACTCCGGCGGTCTATCCGTTTGTCTTCCGGCATTGTCTTGCCTCCTCTCTGTACTCGGTACAGTGTGTTCCGCGTGATGGTTGGCTCCTTCCAGAACCGGATTTGCCTTGCGAATACCTGCGGATGCAGTCTTGAGACCCTTATTCACCGAATTCTGCAGAAACTCCTGCAACCCCGAAGGTTAGAGCCATCACCTCTAATGAATGCACATTGAACTGGGACCGTTGAGCGGTTCGTTCCCGCCTCCATACGTGGTCCAGTTATGGCCCTGCATATCGTCTATGCGCACGATGCGGTTGAGACGGCTATCCACCACATAGATCCGGTCTTGCGCATCGGTGACAACGCAGATCGGCTCCCCAAACTGGTTGGTCCCTGTGCCCGGTCCGCCAAAACTCACATAGTTGGCGCCGCTAATATTGTTAATGCGCGCCACTATATCCTGCGTAGAGTCCACCAAGATGAGGGCGTTGCGGCTATCGTGGGTGACGTCCGTGATCTGGTTGGGGGCACTTCCCTGAGGCCATACGGGTTCGTACGACTGCACCGATCCATTGGGCAGGCTTCCCAGGCGGACGAGCACATCGTTGCCGTTTACTCCATAGAGATGAAGTTGCGCATCCGGCACGGTTTCGCGCAAGGCGTCCAGTTGGGAATTTTGAATCGGAATCAGGTTTTTACCGGTCATGTCATCCATCCGCCAACTGTTACTTCGCCGAGCCGTGAAATAGATGTGATCCTGCGTATCCAGCGCAATCTTGGTGACAGTGTAGTAGGGATTGGCATTGGTTCCGGAATAGGTCGTCCAGTTGGTGCCGTACATGTCATCCATCCGCACGATGCGGAAGCTATCAGCAATATAGATCCGACCCTGTGAATCCACGGCGATGGCGCATGGGCCTTGAAACTGACCCACCCCGTAACCGGTGGTTCCAAAGACCATGCGTTTGCTGCCTGTCATGTCATCTATGCGTACAATGCGGTTGTTGCCGGTATCCGCAATATAGATATGGGGACCCTCCGGGTTGCTGGGAGTGACGGTAAAAGGGACGGGAGGGCTCGTTTTGCCGTCCACGGTGACTGTAAGGGATGCCGTTCCCACGGCGAGCCCCTTCACCTCTCCGTAGTTGGTGAGTTGAAGCTTGTCTCCCCCCGCCGTCACGGTGACCAGGGCCGATCCCTGAGTGACCGCAATCAGTTTGCCCGAGGCATCTAGAGCGGAAAAAGCGACATCCTCCGCCTGTCCCACCTGGACGCTCTGTCCAGGAAGGACGGAAGCGGAGGCTACAACGCCTGTGGCGGCAATTTCTCCAATGTCGTTCCCATCCGATTTTAGGGTCACCTGTTTGTGGGCGACGCCGACGATCTCTCCCACCCCGTCTTTGAGCGCGTGAAACTCCACCGTCATATTCCAGGTTCCCAGCAACGCCAGGGTATAGGAGGTGAATGTGGTGGTGGTAGCGGCGGGAGAATCGCCACGATTTACGATGCTAACGAAGTCGCTGCCTGCCGAGGTCCCTGCGGAGGCGGCGCTCGGCAGATCCCCGTTTCCGAAGTGTACCGGAGCATTTGCTCCATAGATAGTAACGACGGCGGAGAGTGCGGAGGCGGGCGCATGGATAGCGCGACTGCGCTGATCCCACTGGATGTCAAAGGTGACCGGTGTCGAAGTCGCGACGCTTTTGCTGATTTTTCCATTTCCCCCACTGCCGCATGCGGTCAAGCCCCAGGCAGCAAGCAGACATACACCAAGTAACCAGAAACGTCTCAATCTGTCCATATAGTAAACCTCTTTCCAATGCTCTCAATGTCAACCATCAGGAACAGAGAGACTTCATTCCTGACAGGGGGGGATTTACAATATGGATGGCCGGTCGATAAGCGTGGATTGTCGGCATCCGATGTGTCGTTTTATTCGCGACTTTGGACCGGGAATCCTGTTATAATCTACCAGTCATCCAGAAAGAGAGGGGAATCTTATGGCAGGATCGCCTGGGGCGGAAGAGCGGATCGCTCGTGTCATCGCCGGTTTGCAGCCGGGAACTTATCTGCGCGGCATGGCTGCGCCCACGTACCCGCTGGCCGAACGACTGGCCTACTACGAAACGCCGGGCATCAGCATCGCGGTGATCGAAGATTATGAGATCGCCTGGACGCGCGGCTATGGCGTAAAAGAGGCGGGAAAATCGGACGCGGTCACGACCGAGACGCTTTTCCAGGCCGGTTCCATTAGCAAGCCAGTGGCTGCGATGGCGGCATTGCATCTGGTCGAAGCGGGCAAGCTGGATCTGGATGAAGATGTCAACACCTATCTTACCTCCTGGAAAGTGCCGCCGAACGCGGACTGGCAGCCCCGTATCACCCTGCGGCAACTCCTCAGCCACACGGCAGGGTTGACCATCCACGGCTTCCCTGGTTATCTCCCCACACGCCCTATCCCCACAGTGCCGCAGCTCCTCGATGGAGAACCGCCCGCCAATACCGGCGCGGTGCGCGTGAACGCAGTGCCTGGGACGCAGTTCCGCTATTCGGGAGGCGGGACCACCATTGTCCAGTTGATGCTGATGGATGTGTTGGGCAAGCCCTTCCCGCAGATCATGCGCAAACTGGTTCTGGATCCATTGCAGATGCATCACAGCACGTATGAGCAGCCGCTGCCGCCCTCCCGTGCAGAGTTTGCCGCGACCGGGCATCCAAGCGACAGTCGCCCCGTAGAGGGCAAGTGGCACATCTATCCGGAAATGGCCGCCGCAGGTTTGTGGACAACCGCCTCGGATCTGGCGCGCTGGGCTATCGAGGTGCAACTCTCGCGGCAGGGTCGATCCAATAAGGTCCTGTCCGCCGAAATGGTCCAGCAGATGCTCTCGCCACAGGTGGAGGATCATATAGGCATCGGGCCGTTCCTGGAGGGTAAAGAGGAGACGGCGCGCTTTGGACATGGCGGTTGGGACGAGGGCTTTATCTGTCACCTGATCGCCTATCAGCAGCGTGGGCAGGGTTCGGTGGTGATGATCAACTCGAACCGGGGCGGGGAGGTCATTACAGAAGTGGAGCGGGCCATCGCCCGCGAATACGCCTGGCCGGACTTCCTGCCTCAAGAGCCGACGCTGGCGGCTGTAACATCCGACTCACTGGCAGCTTATGTCGGCGTTTATGAGTTGCGTCCGAACTTCCAATTTACCGTGACCCGGAGCGAGGAGGGCCTGCTCCTGCAGCCGACAGGGCAACCGCCGCTGTCGCTCTTCGCCGAATCCGAGACGAAGTTCTTTGCGCGAGCAGTTGGGGCGGAGATCTCCTTTGTCAAGAAGGATTCAGGAGAGGTCGAGGAGCTGGTGTTTCTTCAAAACGGCAGACCTCAGACGGCCCGTAAGCAGATTCCAAATTCATAATGCGACGACACGGGCGGGGCTCCATCCGGTGTCAAGAAGCCTGGTAGCCGTTCCACTGTCAGATTGTATCCGATTGGCGTCCCACGCAAGCATTTCAACGTGGGAGCCGGTATAATGGAAAAGATGGGGCATTCCGGTAGTAAGTAATCGGAAGCAAGACGCGTCGTGGGACAAATTCCGATCCTACCATAGTTGCTAGACGATAGGGAGGTTTGAGATGCGAAATGCACGGTTCGGTGTGGCAGTCGTTTGTGTATCGCTTCTGTGGGGCTGCGGCGGAGGCAGCGGAGGCGGTGGTATCAGCCCTACCAACAAAAACACAAACTATGTTGTCACGGACCTCGGGGAGATCGTGGTCAACGCATCGGTTTCTACGGTTCTCATCAACAACAAAAGCTCGGTGGCGCTTGTCAGCGTTATGGCCCAAACTCTGCCGCCGACCCAGGAGGCGTTTCGAGTGACGAACGGCGCCAAGATGGATCTTGGTACGCAGGCGAGCCCCCTCGCCATCAACGATCTTGGTCAGGTGCTGTTTCCGACCGCCGAGTATACCGGAAGCGGTCTTGTAGACTACAGCAGCAAGTTCAGAACGCCCGGCCAAACATTTCAGGCGGCTGCACTCAACAACAACGGTCAAATTGCCGGCGTCCTTAGCGGTATCAATCTCCATGGGCATGGCCACGCCGCGATCTACAGCAGTGGTGGGTTTACGGATCTCGGAGTGCTCGCTCCCTATACCGATTCACAGGCGGTCGCCATTAACGACGCCGGCCAGGTGGCATGCACCACGGCGCAGAGCCCAATACCGGGAAACTCTCTCACGACGGAGAGATCGTTCCTCTATTCCAACGGCACGATAACGGATCTAGGCTCACTTGGCGGGGAGCGCGTAGATGCCTACGCGATCAACAACGCCGGCCAAATTGTTGGGGTTGCCACCATCGGTCCTGATCCTTACAGCGATACGCACGCATTCCTCTATACCAAGGGCCAGATGACCGACCTGGGTGTGCTGACCGGCGGTCAAACCAGTTACGCTTACAGCATCAACACCCAGGGGCAAGCCGTTGGATTAGGCACAACGAATGGGCGCTCCAATCCGCACGCCGTATTTTTCACTCAGGGAGCGGTCGTCGACCTGAACGACCGGATTACCGCCAACTCCGGCTGGGAATTGGTGACGGCCACCGGGATCAACGACGTAGGGCAGATTGTCGGCTTCGGCACATGGAACGGCCGGCAGCACGGCTTCCTGCTGACACCGCAGTGACCCCCGTAGCTTCCGTACAGGAGAGAAACGAGCGTGGGACTGAGAGAGCGTAACGGTCTCGTTACAGGTAGCAATCGGGGCATCGGAGCTGGGATTGCGCTCAGATTGGCGGTGGAGGGTGCGGATGTGGCTATCAACTACCTGGAGGGGGATGAAGAGGCGGAGGCGATTGCAACGCAGATCCGCGCAATGGGCAGGCAGGCTCTACTGGTTCCCGCCGATTTACGGGATCCACAGGCCATCGAGGCGATGATGCAGCGTGTGATCGAGGCGTTCGGCGGGCTGGATATTCTGGTCAACAATGCGGGCATCGGGATCTTCTCGCCCTTTCTGGAGACCTCGCTGCAAGCCTGGGCGGACACGATGGACACCAATTTGCGGGCGGCCTTCCTCTGCTCACAGCTTGCGGCCCGGCACATGGCGGCGCGCAAGTTCGGGCGTATCGTCCATATCACCAGCACGGGCAGCCAGGTCGCCATTCCCCATCTGGCCCACTACTGCGCGTCCAAGGCAGCGCTGGCGATGCTGGCGAAGGCGATGGCGGTCGAGTTGGGACCGCTGGGGATTACCGTCAATGCGGTCGGCCCCAGCACCATCCGCACGCAGATGAATGCCGCCCTGCTGGATGTCGAGGGGATGGAGGCGCGGGAGGCAGCACTCAACCCGACCCGCCGCATCGGTAAGCCGGAAGATATTGCCGCCATGGTCGCCTTCCTGGCTTCCGAGGAGGCCGGTTGGGTGAACGGCCAGAACATCATCGTGGACGGCGGCCTCACCGCAATGTCTCCCCAGCCGCCCTATCAGGTGGAATGAGGCATCAGCCGCCGAACGGGTAGCCGACGCCGAAGAAGAACCGCAGATCCTTGCTGGAACCGGTATTGAGAAATCCGAGGGTAAAATCCGGGCTATGGCGTGCATGGTACATCACCCCGAAACTGGTCGCGGAGGCCGTGTCGAAGTCCAGGCGCGTGCCGGTCTCTCCGAAGACAGTCCACAGGCGAGATAGCGGGACTTCCAACCCCACGAACCCGGAAGTATCCTGTTTGCTCCCGGCGTACGGGGGTACTTTCATCCACTCCGCGCCCAGATGCAACGTCAGCAGAGGGTGTTTGTTACGGGTGAAGTTATGGCTGGCGACGCCGGATACGGAGGTCTCCCGGAAGTCGTTGGCCACATAGGCGTAGGAGATGGCAAAAGCGGGATGGTTGGGAGCGTCCGGAACCAACTGAAGCTTGTCGAATGTGCCGATATGGGAATGCGAGGGCAAGTTTGCTGATTGATGGTAGGCTAGGATAGCGCTCACCTGAAGGTTGTCCGTTGGACTGTAACTCAAGCTCGTGGGATACAGGCTCGAGGTCGCACTGCTTTCCTCGGTAAATGCGGCCGAATAGAGGAAGAACGAGTTGCGTGGGGACGTAAACGCCGTTGGATGGATGATCAGCCCGCCGGGAGCATAGGCCGTCTGCGCGTCCGCAGTCCTGCTGTATGCGCCGAGGGACACCAGGAGCAGAAGGATCAGGATGCGGAGGCCGTAAGTAGGTTGGATACAGGACAGATGGCTTGAGACGTGAGGGCCATAGGTGTTTGTGGATGCAGGAGCAGGCGAGGCGGAACACTGAAAGTACTTCACGTTGGCTTCTCCTCAAGGGTGTATCGGCAAGCAGTGTTCTATTATAATACCACGACTGTTCGGTTTCCTACAGAGAAGTGTTCGACGGTCGACACATTATTCAGCGGAGCGAGCTTTTGAACTTTCCTTTTCTGAACCTTCGGAGATGCGCTTTAGCGTGGATAGGGGAGTTGGGCCAGGATGTCCTCCATGGAAGCTTCCGCGAACGCGCTGGTGACTGCGTCGAGTAAGTTCTCCGTATCCTTTTGGCGCAGTTCACGCTCCATGAGCTGCATTTCCTGCTGTTCATGAGGTGTGTCGGGGATCTCCAGGAGAGTGTGTAAGCGTCTGACTGCCGCGAGCGCCATGGCAGCAGAGCGTATCTGTTGGCGTTCGGCTTGACTCCGTGCATAGGTCAGCAGCAGAATGGGCGCCAGAAAGTACAACTTTGTATCGGCGCAGATGCTGTAGGCTTCGTTCAGGGCAGCGTCCACGACTTCATGCTGGCCCAATCGTGAAGCGGCTTCGGCCTGATTAGCCAGGGCGCAGGCGATGCCGAGCCGGTCATCCACTTGCCGAAAGCGCTGCAGGCTCTGACCGGCCAGCATGAACGCCTCCGTCCAGTTGGTTTGCTTGAGTGCCAGGTCACTCTGGTTGCAGAGCCAGCCCGCCACCCCCTTCGTATCCGAATGCCGCTCATAAATCTTGCGAGCCTCCTCCAGGCATGCCTGTGCTTGATCGGAATGTCCCAGAGTGCTCTCCAGTAACCCAAGGTTGGAGAGCCGATCCGCAAGCGCTCTGTCATTTCCAAGAGTGCGGAGGATGGCGATGGATTCCTGAAGGAGATGTTCCGCTTTGTCGAGAGCATGGCGCGATTGGGCGATCAGAGCCAGATTATTCAGCGCATTCGCCTGGATGTCGTGCAGGTTTGCCTCGATGCTCGCGTCCAGGCAGCGCTGGGTCAGCCCCTCCGCATCGGTCAGGTCGCCCAGCAGATATGCGATCCATCCCGCCGACTTCAGCACTCTGGCGCGCAGGCTATCCTCGGGCAGACTGTCCAGGCGCTGGACGGCCTGATCCAGATAGGCGCGCTCTTCCCGATACCAGCCTTTGCGCTCCCAGAACTCTCCAAGGTCGAGATACATTTCCGCAGCAAGCGCATAACGCTCCGATTTCCAGAGCCAATCCTGGGCGGCGCGCAGGTTATCTACCCGTGCCGAAAGCAGTTGGAATGCAGAGGCTGCTCCCGTTTCGCGTAAGCGCCCCTCCTGTAAGCGCGCCGTTTCGAGATAGTGGGTTGCATGTTTTTCGGCGATGGCATCGCTCTTTCCCTCCGCCTTCAACTTGCTCTGAGCATACTCCCGCACCGTCTCCAACATCCGAAAACAC
>Ga0070734_10005244_pt1 | contig 11594 bp, 8 predicted proteins | sample Coa_R1_8_FD_66444 | JGI IMG/M metagenome (GOLD analysis project Ga0070734, IMG submission 66444) | Surface soil microbial communities from Centralia Pennsylvania, which are recovering from an underground coalmine fire - Coalmine... | ecosystem: Environmental > Terrestrial > Soil > Unclassified ...
CGGCCGGCGCAGGCGAGGGGAGGCCCTCGCGGAGGCGGGCAAGGACGCGATCGTCTTGCTCGCGACGAGCGTCGTGATGATGTTCATCGCGGCGCCCTTCGAAGGGTACTTCAGCTTCAATCCGAAGATTCCGGACGCGGTGAAGCTGCTGGTCGCGGTGTTGGTCGCGACCGCCTGGGCGGCGTTCTGGATCGGGTTCGGGCGGACGGATTCTCGGGCAGAGCTCAACGCGCCAGAAGCGCGAGGGTGAGCGTCGCCCCGTTGAAGAGCGCGTGCATGATCATGCCGGGCAGTACAGACCTGGTTTGGTAGCACAGCACGCCGTTCACGACCCCGACGGACGCCAGCGCCAACCACAGCGTGAACCCCTGGGGGTGGATCGCGGCAAAGAGAAGGCTCGAGGTCGCAATCGCCAGTAGGGCTGGGTGCCGCTTGGCACGAAAGCTCCCGGATAAGGCGGGAATGAGCGTGCCGCGGAAGAGCAGCTCCTCAGTGAAGGGCGCCTGCAGGGAAGCCAGGAACAGGGCCCCCGCGAAAGCCCAAATGTTGTGAGGATCCTCGAGGGCGTGCATGAGCGGGTGGTCAGCCCGGGGCGAAACGTGCTCGGCGATGGAGCCTATGAGCAACCCCATGAAGGCGATCGGCGCGACGGCAAAGAGCCCGCCGAGTCCCCAGAGGAACGAATGCAGAAGCGGCAGATTGCCGAATCCATAGTCGGGCAACCGGATGAAGCGGCGGCCGATGGGCAGAAACGTGAGGGCCACGGTTCCCGCGATTACGCACGCCGACGCGACAACCTCGACGAGCAATTCCCCCATGGGCGACTTCGTCACCCCGAACTTGGTCGCCGCCAGGACGACGAACAGTTCGATCAGCAAAAACGCACCGAATAGCTGTGCGGCCCGAACCGCGAGGCGGTCGGCCTCGATGAGGTTCGGCGGCTCGAGCGGATGACCCTGCCACTTGATCATTCCGGTTCCGAGAGCATACGCATAGGCGAGGAGGACGCCGGCGCCAATGAGAAGGCCGAGCAAGACGATGGCGCCGATCACGTTCAACTTGGAGTTGGAGCCAATCGGGTCGATCTCCGGCGAGACGCTGCGCCGGCCGGAGCGGTCCCCCAAACGCTCGAGCGTTTGGGCCCGGGCTAGGTTGTAGAGATAGCGGTCGCTGGGGAGCGATTCGACCAGCGCCTTAGCTACCTGCGGGTTCGGAGGCGGCTCGGAGTAGAGCGCGGCCACCGTCCGGCGAGCGGGGCGCTTGCTTGCCGCGAGCAGGATCACGTCATCGGGGGTTAGCTTTTCGTGAAGCTCGACCTTTGCCGCGGCATAGACGGCGGCGGCGTCCTCATCGGTCTTACGCTTGACCTCCATCGCCCGGACGACTTCGCGAAGCTCTTTGGTCTGGCGATCCTTGGGTGTCTCGGATGCGACGATGGCCTTGAGGTTGCCCACCTGCACGGATGGGTCCGTCGATTTGGCGTCGGTGCCGCGAAACGAGTCTTCGATCGTGGTCGGGATGAGCAGCGCGAAAAGCGCGGCCAGCACGATCCAGCCGGTCCAGTTTCGGAGCTGGGCGTTTTGAGGTTCGAAGATTCGGGGCGGCGCGTCGATGCCGCCCAGTTTAGCTAAGCGACCCGGCGTTTACGCGAAGAGAGGTTCTTCGACCGGTCGCGGTATTTGCTCACCGTGCGACGGGCGATGTGCACGCCCCGCTCGGCGAGGAGGCTCGAAATCCGTTCGTCGGAGAGCGGATTGCCCGGGTTTTCGGTCTGAAGGATCTCCTCGATCATCTTCTGAACTCGAAGTGAGGCTTTGAAGAAGACGTCGAACGAGACGATCTCGCCGGTCGTGATCTGCACGAACTTGCCGTTGGTGGCCCGGCTGATGGTGCTCTCGTGAACGCCCACCTGATCCGCGAGCTTCGCCCGGGTCAGGGGTCGGAGGAACGAATAGTCACCGGTCGTGAGGAAGGCGGCCTGCTGCTCGATGAGGAACTTGCCGACGCGGGTCATCGTCTCGCGCCGGAGCTTGACGCTCTCGATGAACGTTCGCGCGCGCTGTACATAAGCCTGCAGGTGGCGGCGCTCCTCGCGATCCGACTCACCCGAGCGGTGGGAGAGCTTCTCGAGCCTGGCCGCGTAAAAGCGGTTGATTCCCAGCGACGTAGGATCGAGCCCGTTAACCTCGACCTCCCAGCCCTGCTCCGTACGGGAGATGATGAGGTCGGCGCTGACCGACTTCCCCCGGCTCAGGTTGAGCCGGTGGTGTTGAAAGCCTTCAGCCGGGAAGGGGGTCAAGCCGGTGATGATCTCGAAAGCGCACTCGACGACGCTGGGCATCACCCGATAGCGCCGCGCGATTCGAACGCTCTTGCGGGCGGCGTACTCCTCGAGATAGTGCCGGACGATGTTTCGAGCGAGCTTGAGCTCGACGGAGTTACCGCCGCGAAGTTGAAGCAGGAGGCACTCGTGAATCGTGCGCGCGCCGATACCGGCCGGGTGGCACCGGTGGAGCTGGGCCAGGACGATTTCGACATCCTCGATGCTGCAGCCGAAGTCAAGCGCAATCTCCTCGGTCGGGTACGCCAGATAGCCGCGGTCGTCAAGGCAGCCTATGACCCAGGTTCCCAAGGGCCGGAGGGCCTCGGGTAGGCGCGGGAGCAGATCGGCGTTGAGGTGGTCTTCCAGGTTCGCGGTGGCGGGAAGCAGCTCCATCCAGGTCGGCTCGCCGTCGTGGGCAAGGCTGCGCCGCGGTTCCCACGAGTCGCCGGAAGCCTGGAATTCCTGGGGAGCTACCGCGCGCAGAACATCGTGATCGGGAAGCTCCTCTGGCGCCTCGTGCCGCTCGAGCGCCGGGTTTTCCACCAACTCGGCCTCGAGGGCTTGCTCCAGATCCATCGAATTCATCTGGAGCACTTGGCTCGAAAGCACGACGCGTGGGTCTACCTTGAGCGCGACGTCTTGCCGTTGTGACTGCTGAAAGCCTTGACGCATACCTTCCTACCAACCTTTAAGATCGGTTCGTTCAAGGAAGGCTTATGCTGGCAAAGATGTGGGAACGTGGCCAGTTGTTGGTGGCTTGTGGCTAGTTGCCAGTGGCTCGTGGGTCCCCGATCACGTCGCACTTCATGTACGGCTGGAGGGCGTCGGGGATTCCGATGTTGCCGTCCGGTCGGAGACCGGTTTCCAGCAGCGCCGCATAGAGACGCGGGAGGGCCAGGCCGCTGCCGTTGAGGATATGCACGAATTCGGGGCGGGCGCCGGGCTCGGGCCGGTAGCGAATGTTGGCCCGCCGGGATTGATAGGCTTCGAAGTTGGAGCAACTCGAGATTTCGAGATACTTCGACATGCCCGGCGACCAAAGCTCGACGTCGTACTGCTTGGCGCCCTTGGCGCCGAGGTCGCCGGCGCAGATCTCGATCACGCGATAATGCATCCCCAGCGCCTGGAGAACGGACTCCGCATGAGCGGTCAGCACCTCCAAGTGCTCATAGCTCTTATCCGGGGTCGTGAACCAGACCAACTCGACCTTGTCGAACTGGTGGATACGTTGGATTCCGCGCGTATCCTTGCCCGCCGCGCCGGCCTCCCGACGGAAGCAGGCGGTGAAGCCCGCATAGCGCAACGGAAGGTCGGCGCCGTCGAGTATCTCGTCTCGATAGTAGTTGGTTATCGGGACCTCCGCTGTCGGAATCAAGTAATGATCGTCATCAATCTTATATAGATCCTCCTCAAATTTGGGGAGGTTGCCGGTGCCGATGAGGCTGGCCCGGTTGACGATGAAGGGCGGGTAAAGCTCGGCATAGCCGTTCCGATCGATTTGGATGTCGAGCATCAGGGAGGCGAGCGCGCGCTGCAGACGCGCGCCGGCGCCGACGTAGATCGGGAAGCCGCTGCCCGTCACTTTGGCGCCCCGCGGGAGGTCCAGCAGTCCCAACCGTTCGGCGATCTCCCAGTGGGGCGGCGCTTCGTTGTCCGGCTTCTCGCCCCATGTACGCAGCGTGACGTTGGCCGACTCGTCCTCACCGTCCGGCACCGATTCATGCGGAAGGTTGGGGAACGCGAGTTCGAGTTCCGTGAGCTGGGCTTCCAGTTCGCGGGCGCGCTCGGCGTGGGCGGGAATCGCCTCGCTCAGCGCCTTGGCCGCTGCCTTGGCGGCGTTGGCCTCTTCGACCTTCCGCTGCGCCATGAGGGCGCCGATCGACTTGCTCGCCGCATTCAGCTCGGCTTGCTTGGTCTCGAGGGCGGCCCTTTCGGCCCGCCAATCCGAATCCACCTTGAGGAATTCATCGACCGGCGCGTCGAGCCGCTTGCGCGAAATGCCGGCGCGAACGATCTCGGGATTGCGTCGAATTAGGTCGCGGTCCAGCATCGGCAAGACTGTACCGGAGCCTGAACCGGGAAGTTTTACGCCGAAAAGTCAGCTTCAAGGGTTGACACCGAGAGTCAAATGGCCCATACTGAACTTGGCTTGGTATGTCAAGTCAGTTGCAGGATGCACGTCCGAGCAGGGCCCCGCGATGGGATCAGGCTCATGGGAACTCAAGGAAGTTATGAGTTTCGAAACCGCAGCGACCACGCGCGGACAGCTTCTTGCAGCAAAAACAGCTAATGCAAGGAGCATTGAACCAAATGAATCGAACTGTAAAGTACGCGCTCAGCGCTGCTTTGTCGGCCGTATTCGTGGTCCCGGCCTTTGCGCAAAGTGATACTCCGTTCCCGGACACCAAGGACAATCACTGGGCGTATGAAGCGGTTACCCGCCTCAAGGCCGAGGGCATCCTCGTTGGTTATCCCAATGGCACTTTCATCGGCGGTCGCCTAGCGACCCGCTATGAGATGGCCGTTGCAATCAACGCGGCCTACAACAAGCTCAAGGGCATGACCGATGGCCTGAGCAAGCAAATCGACGACATCAACGCGAAGATCAAGGAGCTTCAGGATCGACCGGTCGGCCCGAGCCAGGCTGATCTCGATGCACTGAAGGCCGCCCTTAACGACGTCAGGGACCAGGTTGCTGGCATGAAGTCGTACGGCCAGGACATTGCAGATCTCCGCAAACTCACGGACAAGTTCGAGAAGGATCTCGCTTCCCTCGGCGTGGACGTCGACGACCTCAAGAAGGGTCTCGCCGGCCTCGACAAGCGCGTGAGCGCCCTCGAGAAGCGGAAGATGCCGATCGACATCACCGGCGAAGTGCAGACCGTTTCGATGAACGGCTACAGCACCAGCGGCAACTACGGCGTCGACGAAGCGGGTCGACCGAACGGCTTCGGCCGCGGTTCCGCGGTCGGCCATCCGGAGGGCGCTGATCAGGACTTCACGTTCATGCACGAGGTCGTGGTTGGTTTCAAGACCACCAACGACACCGGCGCGAAGGGTGAGGCCACGATTGTTGTCGGCGACATGATGGGCGCTTCGCGCACCGTCGGCGGCGGCGCAGCTGCGCTCAGCCAGGTCAGCCCGCTCTCGGGCGTGCCGTACGGTGAGGGCAATGAGTCCGTCTACCTTCAGAAGGCGTTTGTCAGCTACGACTGGCAGTGCGCCGGCATCAGCGGCATGGGCCGCGCGGGCCGTATTCCGCTCAAGCTCGGCGAGTACATCCTCGAGCGACCGGACTTCACCCCGTACTACAACGACAAGCGCTGGGATGACGGCCACTACGACGTAGACGGCTTCATGGTCGGCGGCAAGATCGGCGGGGTTGGCCTGCACGTCTTCGCGGCGCGCGTCGGCGTCTCCACCGATACGGCGGGCAACCCGGTCCAGACGATGGTCGCGGGAAGCAGCTACGCCACTGCCTCGGGCATCGCCCCGTACGGCATCACGGCTCCGCTGATGGCGGTCAACCAGCTCCTCGGCGCCCACCTGTGGGTTCCGATCGGCAAGACCGGCGACGTCGACCTGTCCTACGTGCTGCTCGATAGCAACACGTTCGCGGCCGATGCGTCGTTCACGGGCGCGGCCAACCGCATCGCGGACTACGGCGGCGACGTGAACTTGAAGTTCGACAAGTTCAAGGTCTGGGGCGGCTACTCCCGCACCGACATCTATCAGAACACGCACACCCTGCTCACGAAGAATAATGCGCGCGCCACCGGCTACGCGGGTTATGAGACGGACAAGTGGGGCGTGGAAGCGGGTTACCGCTACATCGAGCCGTATTTCGGCGCTCCGGGATACTGGGGCCGCATCGGCAACTGGTGGAATCCGACCGACATCGAGGGCGTGGACGCTTCGGCGCACATCGACCTTATGTCGGACTTCATGCTGAAGGGTTCGTTCGAGTACTACACCGGCACCGGCAAGGTGGCGGGTGGTCTCACCACGAGCGACAAGTTCACGCGATGGACGGCGGGCCTGAGCCACAAGTTCGGTTCGGCGACCACGGTCGATCTCGGCTTCGAAGAGAACGACTGGAACTTGGTCGGTAATACCGGAAAGCCGCACGAGCGCTGGTACAACATCGGTGCGAAGTACGACTTCTCCGACAAGACCTCGTTCAGCGTCCTTTGGCAGATCAGCGACTACAACGGTCAGAACCAGCCTGGCTTCGCTCTGTTCCCCGGCACCCCTGCCGGCGGTCAGATCGCGAAGGGTGGTTTGATCACCACGCAGTTCTCGGTCAAGTTCTAAGAACCCCGAGTTCGGCAAAACGCGAGGGCGGGCCTCCCCAACGGGAGGCCCGCCTTTTTTGTCCCCTATCCCCGGTCACCGATCACCAATGCCCGACGTGGGGTTGACTTTCCGTCCACGTTCAGCCCCATAATTTCACCGGCTTATTTTTAAGTTAGTTGCAGGATGCACATCCGCGCAATGTCCAACGGTGGGCGGCGCTCATGGGAACTCAAGGAAGTTATGAGACCCGACTCCGTATCAGGGCAAATTGCTCGTTCGCATCCCGTAGCGCACGCAGATAGACGCACGGAGGATTGATCTAGTGAAGCGAACTGTTAAGTACGCCCTGAGCGCCGCGCTCGTGGCCGCGCTCGTTGCCCCCGCCCTCGCCCAGAGCGACACGCCATTCCCGGATACGAAGGAGAATCACTGGGCCTATGAAGCCGTCAACCGGCTTAAGGCGGCGGGAATTCTGGTCGGCTACCCGAACGGAACCTTCATCGGCGGACGGCTTGCGACCCGCTACGAAATGGCGGTAGCGATCAATGCCGCCTACAACAAGCTCAAGGGCATGACCGATGGCCTGACCAAACAGATCGACGAGATCAACTCCAAGATCAGCGAACTGCAAAACCGGGGCGGCGGGGCCAGCCAAACGGATTTGGACGACCTCAAGCGGCAGCTCGGCGAAGTGAAGGACCAGGTCGCGGGAATGAAATCCTACGGGCAGGACATCGCCGACCTCAAGAAACTCACCGACAAGTTTTCGACGGACCTCACCTCCCTCGGAGCCGACACGGATTCGATGAAGAGCACGCTCAACGGCATCGAGAAGCGCGTGAGCGCGCTCGAGGCCAAGAAGCTGCCGATCGACATCTTTGGATCGGTCGAGACCTTCTCGCTCAACGGGTATAGCACGAGCGGCTCGTACGGCGTGGACATAACCGGTCGTCCGCTCGGCTTCGGCCGCGGTTCATCGAACGGTTTCCCCGTCGGCATCAGCCAGGATTTCACCTTCATGCACGAAGTCTTCACGGGCTTCCGTACGACGAACACGACCGGCGCCAAGGGTGAAGCCCAAATCGTGGCCAGCAACATGCTCGGCAATTTCGGACTCGGAATCGTGAACAACTTCTTGTTCGCGGGCGGACCCGGCTTCGGGTCGCAAAACGCTCAAATGGCGGGCGTGCCTTACAGCGAGGGCAACGAGTCGGTCTACATCCAGCGAGCGTTCGCCAGCTACGACTGGCAGGCGGCGGGCCTGAGCGGCAGCGGCCGCGTGGGTCGAATCCCACTCCACCTCGGGAATTACATCCTTCGACGGCCGGACTTCACGCCGTACTTCCACGACCCGCGATGGGACGGCGGAAACTATGACGTCGACGGAGCTCAGCTCTCGGCGAAGATCGGCAACGTGCGCAGCAGCGTGTTCGGGGCGCGGACTTCAACCGCTTCCGACACCCAGGGCGTGCTGCTCCAGCCAATGCTGGTCGGTCGCAGCTACGCGACCGCGAGCGGCGTGATCCCCTACGGCGTCACCGCCCCGCTCATGAACGTGAATCAGATGCTGGGCGCGACCGTCATGGTCCCGTTCGGGGGCGGCGAGAACGGCGCCAACCTCTCGTACGTGCTCTTCGACAGCTCGCAGTTCGCCACCGACGCCTCCTTCACCGGCAACGCTAACCGGCTCGCCGACTATGGCGGCGATGCGCGGTTCATGGTCGGCCCGTTCAGGTTGATGGGCGGCTACTCGCGAACCGACATGTACATCGATTCGCACACGGTGCTGACGAAGAACAACCAGCGGGCAACCGGCTACATTGGCTACAACGGCGACAAGTGGGGCGCTACGGCGGGGTACCGCTACATCGAGCCGTACTATGGGGCGCCGGGTTCTTGGGATCGCATCGGCATGTGGTGGAATCCGACTGACATCGAGGGCTTCGACGCCCGAGCGCACGTCGACGTGATTCCGCAGCTGACGGTGAGAGGATCGTTCGAGTACTACACCGGCACCGGCAAGGTGGCGGGCGGGCTGACCAAGGACGACAAGATCACCCGGTACACCGTGGGCCTCTCGCACAAGTGCGGACCGTCCACGACGCTCGATGCCGGTTTCGAAGAAGTCGATTGGAACCTGGTCGGCCACACGGCCACCCCGCACGAGCGGTGGTATAGCATCGGCGCGACCCACTCCTTCTCGCAACGCACGTCGCTGAGCGTGATGTGGCAGATGAGCGACTACAACGGCGGCAACCAGCCGGGCTTCACCTTGTTCGCGGGCTCGCCGGCGTACGGCGCTTCGGGTGCTTCGGTCGCCAAGGGCGGCCTGATCACCACCCAATTCACGGTTCGGTTCTAGGCCGAGCGATCACAAAGGGCGGGTCATCCCTCTGGGAGGACCCGCCCTTTCATTTTTCGCGTCCGGTACGCTTGGATGCGATGAAACTACGACTTCCTACTTGGAAACCGGTCGTCGCCTGTGCGATCACCTTCGCATTGGGCGTTGGCGCGAGCGCTCAGTTCGGCGGCGGTATCCGGGCACTCATCAAGGTTCTCGGTGTCGGCGCCGCGGTGACCAAGTTCGGTCCGCAAATCAACTCCGAAGTCAACAAGATCGCCAAGACGCCTGACACCCCGACTTGGGTCTCGAAGGTCGTACCCATCCTCTCCGGCGGTATCGACAGCCGCAAGGCGATCGGCGCGGCGCAGGTTCGCGGATCGCGCAAGGCCATCGACCAGGTGAAGGCGGTCGCCCAAATCAACCAGGACCTGCTCGGCGAACTCAAGGTCACCGTATACATCCCGATCACGAGCAAGGATGTGATCAAGGATCTCAAGCCGGTTCCCGGCGCAGCGGTTACCGCAATCGTCGATCTGCGGCTATAACCCATCCTTTTGCGGGGCTCGAATCCGGGTTCTCGCAGTTACAATGAGCCGGCCGGCGTTGAATCGATTAACGCCGGCCCGTGCTTATGTCCGACGCTACGAGTTCGAAATCGAAAGCGGTAACGCTTGCCGACGTCGCCCGCCTCGCGGGCGTGTCGACGGCGACCGCCTCTTACGTGCTCGCCAACCGGGCCGACGTCTCGATTTCGGCGGCAACTCGTGCGCGGGTGGTCTCGGCCGCGGACGATTTGCGGTATCGCCGGAATGCCCTCGCCGCCGCCCTGCGCGGCGGCGCCGCCAGGCAAATCGCCCTGTACTCGCCGCACCGGCCCAGCGGGGGGTTCGCAAATATCGGGTTCGCGTTTGCCGAACTCGCCGGTTCGGGCGGGCTCTCGACCGTGCTGCGAATCGGCGGGGACGAGGAGTTCGCCCCTGGCCAGTTCGACGGGGTCGTGGTGCTGGGCGCCAACGGGCATCCCCTTCCATCGAGGTTGCTGGACGGATCCGTCCCTTCGGTAGAGATCGGGGGCACCGCCACAGGTTGCCAGGTTCACGAAGACGACTTCGGAGGGGCGCGGCGGGCGGTGGAACACCTCTTGTCCCTGGGTCATCGACGGATCGGCCATTACGCGGGACCCCAAAGTTCGCTCGCAGGCCAGGAGCGGCTTCGCGGCTTTCTGGATGCCGTGCACGAGGCCGGGCTCCGGATGGATGCGACGCCGGTGATCCATAACGACCACGATCTGTCGACGGCGCTGAGTGCTGCGGTGCGGCCGACCGCGATACTGGCCCATTGCGACCGCGCGGCAACCTCGGTCCTCCGGATGGCCCGCTTTGCCGGATTGACGGTTCCCGGCGACCTGGCGGTGGTCGCCTTCGACGTTGAGGCGATGGCGGAATCGATGGAGCCCTCGCTCACGGCCGTTCAGGTTGCGCCAGAGTTGGTGGCGGGTGCGGCACTGGCGCTGCTCGAGCGGCAATTTGCCCGGGAGCAGGTTCCCGGGCAGACCCTGGTGCCTACGGAATTGGTGGTTCGGGCCTCGACGGTTCAGGGTTGAGTCGCGAGGCCCGAACGACTTAGCGCCGGTTCCCCTTCGAGGTGACCAACTCGTGGAGCTTGGGCAGGTCGTCCGCGATGAACGCTTTGACGCCCTCGGGGCCGGTCAGGCGGATGCTCATCGGCCCGCCGTCGCGCGCAACCTTGATCGAGATGTCGAAGAAACGGCAGCAGCGGTTCTCCGCGGAGAGCCACTCGGTGGCGAGAGGAAAGAGACCGTCGCTCTTGGCGAAGGTCAGCTCGTAGCCGTTCGGGAGCTCCCTGGCGGTCGGCGATGCATTGAGCAGGCGGCCGATGATTTCCGGGAGCCTGGACCGCTCTTCGACGGTGAGCGTGCCAATGTTGCATACGAACGGCGTGTGCTTGGCTTCTTGTGGGGCCAGACGGTTCCACATGGGACCGGTAAGGCTGCAAAGGATGACGCAGGTGAGAGAGGCGGTTGGAGCCATAGTTGAACCAGTCTATGAAGTTAAAGTAAACTTTAAGTCAAGTGATATCGAGAGAATCTTCGAAATTGTCCATCGGTGCGCTGGCTCGGAAAACGGGTTTGGCGCCCTCCGCTATCCGGTTTTACGAGTCCCGGGGTTTGATATCTGCCCGGCGGACGGAGGGTGGGCAGAGGGTATTCGACGCCGAAGCGGAGCTATCGCTACGGCAGCTTCAATTCGCCCAGTCATCCGGGTTCACCCTTTCCGAGATCGCCGAGCTACTCGGACCAATCGAGAGCGGCGAGCCGCTCTTCAACCAGTGGCGGAGCCGGGCCGAGGAGAAGCTGAGGGAGCTGGATGCCGTCATCGCTCAGGCGCGAGAGATGAAGCACCGGCTGCAACAGGCCATCGCGTGCCGTTGCACCGACCCCGCTGAGTGCGGGCTTCTAGCGCCGGGGGGTGGTGAGTCGTAAGGAGCCCGCGCTCCATAGGGGTTAATCCGTAGCGTGCACGACGAGCACGATATCGTTCACGTTCGTTCCGGTGGGGCCGGTGCGGATGAGGCCGCCGGAGGCGGCCAGAAAGCCATAGGAATCGTTTA
>Ga0070734_10005245_pt1 | contig 11594 bp, 5 predicted proteins | sample Coa_R1_8_FD_66444 | JGI IMG/M metagenome (GOLD analysis project Ga0070734, IMG submission 66444) | Surface soil microbial communities from Centralia Pennsylvania, which are recovering from an underground coalmine fire - Coalmine... | ecosystem: Environmental > Terrestrial > Soil > Unclassified ...
CCAACGCGGTAACTGCGGGAACTGCGGTTCTCAACCAAAATACGACCGTCGGTGATCTCAGCTACTCGCAGGGTTTTTCTCCTGGTACCGCTCTTAGCGTGGGTTTTAACAACAATCGCTCAACCACCAACAGCCCCCGAAATTTCACCAACCCTGGCTTATCGTCCAGCTTCAGGGCGCAAGTTCGGCAGCATCTTCTGCAAGGTTTTGGTCCATCGCTCAACACGCGTTTGATCCGCCAGGCAAAGAACAACAAGAAGATTACGGAAGAAGGTTTCCGGCAGCAGGTAATCGTCACGGTAAGCCAGATACAGAACATTTATTGGGACCTGGTAAACGCCTACGAAGATTTCAAAGTAAAAGAGCGTTCGCTTTCGCTGGCGCAAAAGACACTGTCAGACAACCAGAAGCAGGTCGAAATCGGCACTCTAGCTCCGCTTGACGTTGTCCGCGCTCAGAGTAGCGTTGCCACCGCGGAGCAGGACCTGATTATTTCCCGGACCAATCTGCAACTTCAGCAACTGGTAATCAAGAATGCCCTGACTCGCAGTCTGGCCGGCAATTCCCCGCTAGTGCAGGCTGACGTGATTCCCACGGACACAATTCAGATTCCGGAACAGGAGAACCTTCCTGCCGTCGATAGTTTGATTCAACAGGCGCTTGCGAATCGTCCTGACTACAACCAGCAAAAAATCAACTTGAAGAACGGCGAAATTAATATCAAGGGCGCGAATAATGGACTTCTGCCCGTGATTGATCTTGTCGGTTTTTACGGCGCATCCTCGATTGCCGGCGTGCAAAACCCGTTGGGGACCTGCACCGGAACACAAACCCCCGCGGTCAATCAGTGCCTTCTGCCCGGCACTATTCCCACCACGGGATTCGGAGACGCCTTCAATAATCTGTTCAATTCCAGCGCTCCGGATAAAGGTGTAGCCATCAACATCCAGATTCCGTTGGGCAATCGTGCGGCGCAGGCCACGCAGGTCCGTTCCCGTTTGGAATTCAGGCAGTCTCAGTTGGCCTTGAAGTCGCTGGAGAACCAGATTGCGTTCACCGTTCGCAATGACGCGTTCACGGTCGAACAGAACCGGGCTCGCGTCGCGGCGGCGCAGAAGGCGCGTGAGCTTGCCTCCCAGACTCTTGATGCTGAGCAGAAAAAGTACAACCTGGGCGCATCAACGTATCTGGCCGTTTTGCAGGATGAACGCGATCTTGCCGCATCCGAATCTGCTCTTGTCGCGGCCATGACCAACTACGCAAAGTCCAAAGTGCTTCTCGATAGGGACACTGCCGAGACGCTTGAGCGCAACAATATTAAGCTCGATGAGGCTGTCACGGGAGAGATCCACACAGAGCCAAATGTGCCTGGCATTATTCCTAACAAGACCGCTCTTCAGGAGACCAACATTCCGGCGCAGCAGCAACCGCCAAAGTAGCATTTTTCAATCTTTGAACATCGCCGGCTGGCCTTCTGGGCTGGCCGGTTTTTTTTGCTCCGATCCCCGCTCTTTACTCTGGTCCCTCATCAGTGGGGTAGCGGCCCTCCCCCTTTACCGGTACATCGGTAACTTGGTTAGCGACACGGCCCCGGGTAAGCTTGGCGGGGCCAGTGTTTTCTTTGCCGGCCCAGTTAGGTTGAGAATGGTGCACGCAAGATTCGTTGCCCGCTCACTTGCATGGCATGTAATGTCGGCTTCTTTGGCCTGCCTTGTTGTCGCATGCCTGCTTCTCGCGAATTTGGCGTTTTCACAGACGCAACCCAGTGCCGTCCCCGCCTTACTGATCACTCCGAGCGCCACAACACTTCCAATTGGTAATACTTCAACGCTCTCGGCCGTGGACGAAACCGGGAAGCGCATAGCTAACGTACGATGGTCCCTCAGCTCACAAATTGCCATTTTGCAGGAAGAAAATGGAGAGGTGTTCGTTCAGGGAAGACAGGCGGGACGGGCAACGCTGACGGCAATCGCGAACGGCCGATCTGCCACTGCGGTAGTTACAGTGGTTGCAGGAGAAAAACTCGCGCCAGCTTCCCCGCTTTGGTCACTGCAACCCATCCCTGGCTTTGAGACGCTTCTGGTTGTGCCGGCTGTTCCTGGTGAAGACGGTCCGGTATTTTATTCGGTCGAGTGGAGCAAGTCTGAGAACGCAATTGTGCGCGCTCTAAGCCAGTCAGGGCAACAGATATGGATGACGCACCTTGCTTCCCGCGGAAGTCCGCTGACGCTGAAACAGACGCTGCCAGCTCCCGGCCAGGTATTTCAAAACCAGGCTCTGGTTAGCGACCATGCCATGTTTATCATCGGCACGAAAAGCATTTTTATGGGCAATAACGCGACCGATCTTGACTCTCTCGGTCTTCCCCCGGATGGCCAGAGCATCCTGCTTCGTGCCACAGGGGATGCCGCCGGCGGGCTAGTTCTTCTTGAACGTGGCCGCTTCCGCGATTCTCTGGTGGACTTGAATCCGGCCGATGGCGCCGAATTATGGCGTTATCGCTCCGCGGGACGCCTGGGTAAAAGTTGGACAGCAAGTTGGAACGGAGACATTGGCATCGTTGAAACGCTGGAAAAACCCGCGTCTTCAGCTCTGCTGGTTCTCAATGCCACGACCGGCCAAATCCATTTCCGGATACCCTTTCCGGCATCGTCGAGTACGATCGATGGCTATCGCTGCGTCGACCCGCAACGCAACATTCTGAAAAGCCTCAGACCATCACCTTCAGGGTCGGTGCTTACTTCCAGCGATGGCAATATTTATGTACAAGTGGAGACCCACGTCGAGTCTCTGTTGGTGGAAGCCTGCAAAGACAAACGATATTCGTTCGACAATACGCTCGCTTTGCTGAGCGTGACCCCGGACGGGGAAGCCCGCTGGAAACAATTTCAACACATCCATGCCGAAGGCGAAGGAGGCATGGTCGCGCAGCCCCGTGTGTTTGCGGGGGAGACAATACCAGATGGTTTTGGCGGCGTCTTGGCAGCGTGGACCCATCTTTCGCCTGATACCAGCGGCGGTCTGATACGGAGCGAAGCCCGCGTCAGCCGGATTGGTCCGTCGGGCCAGCGTGATTTCACTCTCCCGATGCCATATTGGACCCAAACCCTCAACTCACCCTTTGATGCCAACATGGTTCTGGGAGAAGGAAATGTACTTTATGCCATGAATGGGCCGCTCCTTCTGCGGCTCAATACGGAGTCCGGTGAAATCAATTGGGTACGGCATCCGGCGACCGGTGAGGTGAAGCTGCATCACGCCACGGTAGGAGGAGGGCTGCTGATTTCCAATGCTGGTCGTCTCGTTTACTTTGACGCTCAAGGGAACGGTGCAGTCATTTCCTGGACTGCTCAGGTGACTAATCCGGAGGATATCGGCCTGGTGCAAATTGACCCATATGAGAATAAACGAGTCGAAACGCTGCAATTACGAGACGCACAATCCTTAGGAGCTGGCTTCATCGCGGTAGAAGATGGGGTTCCATACGGCCATGGAGCGCTGCTGTATTTCCAGGCACAGTGACAGGGCAGATGGCCACCTTTCCCGCTTTTCTGTAACCCACGAGAGCGAGGGCGCCGCATCCTTCGCTGCCTTTGCGAAGGGTGTGATTTCGCACCGTTCGCCCCGCCACACGTGAATTCCTTTTCATAACAAACGATTCCGCATCCACGGGAAGACAAATGTCAGGGCACGACTTTAGCGTTAGCACGAGATGATCCTGAGCCTGCCGAAGGGGAATCGAGGGCTGCGAAGTCGTGCCGTAAAACTCGAAAAGAAACATCTCCTTGCGCCGCAGGCTCGGGGTCCCCGACACGCGTTTCGCGTGGCGGGGTGGAGATCTGCGCGCAGCCGCTCCCAGAAAGCCCGCATCTGGCTTCCTGGGACGCAACGCAGCGAAGCGCATTAAAGAAGGTGAGCGCATCTTTTAATTTCGTCCTCACGCAAAACCCTGAAACGCAGGCTATCCGATGGTCTCGATGATCGAAAAAAGCCTTTTTAGGCTGGCCGGTTTTCGTTCTCGATCTTGCCATTGAAGAGTCACCCGCTTTTTCATTGGTAAACTCTGGATTTGTCCAGCACCCTGATATATATTCTTCCAACCCCCGGTAATTCCCACCCAATTTTTTTGATGGAGCTGAATCCATGTCCCGCCAACAAGCCATCGTACTGTTGCTTCTCCTGATTTCCGCGTTGGGTGCCGCCGCCAAAGATAAGGATAAAGACAAAGAGTTCCCAGGGGGTTGGTTGCCTATCACCCAGCAGGACCTTTCGATTAAGGAGGTCCCTAATGACCGGGGGGCGGATGCCATCCAGCTCTACATGAGCTATTACAAGGATGATGATGCCAAATTCATTTCTGTTTATAAGCGCATCAAAATCTTGCGTGAAGGGGCGCTGCAACCGGGGAAGAGCCTGGTGGATGTGGAGATCACTCTTGAACCCGGAGAATCGCTCAAGGAACTGGCGGCGCGGACCATTCACCCAGACCAGAAGATTGTGGATTTTACCGGCAAGCCGTTTGAAAAAGTCATCGTCAAGACTCGGGGTATAAAGTTTGTAGCTCGGGCATTCACATTGCCGGATGTCACCGTAGGTAGCATCATCGAATATCGATATGTGATTGCATTACCTCCCGGCGTGGTTAGCTCCATCTCAGCGTGGCCGATCCAGGGGGACTTGTTCACCCTGAAGGAGAATCTTCGCTTCCGTGCCTACCAGGGGCTTGTGACGGTGCCCAGTGAATGGAGAAGCGCCATCCCCAGGTCGCAGGTTTCTTATTCCTATTTGAACCAGATCGATCCTAATGTGCCGGAAAGAAAAGAAGGGAACCTGATGCAGCTTGAGCTCCAGAATGTTCCCAAATTTGATGCCGAGGAATATATGCCGCCAGAGGACGATTTCCGGCCCGTCCTGTTGTTCTACTATGGCGGACGTGAAATGTCCTCTCCGGATAGATTCTGGGATGAATGGCAGAAGTCGACCACAGAATACGTGGATAAATTCATCGGCAACTCGCGCGAAATTCACGACGCGGCCGCGCAGGCCACAAGCGGTGAAACCGATCCCGAAAAAAAGCTGCGCAAGCTGTACACGCGCGCACAGCAAATCCGGAATGTTACCTTCGAGCGTGAGCGAACAGACCAGGAGAAGAAAGAAGAACATCTCAAACGTCATTCGAGCGCGCAGGAAGTTCTGCAACGGGGTTATGGCACGTCGTGGGAAATCAATGCCGCCTTTGTGGCCCTGGCTCGGGCGGCCGGTTTTGACGCCAATCTGCTTGGTGTGTCGGATCGCGGGGAGCGTTCTTTTAACAAGGTCATCCTCTGGTCAGGACAGCTTGACTCCAGCGCGGTTATGGTCAGTTTCGGTGGAAAGGACTTCGTTCTGGACCCGGGGACCAGGTTCTGTCCATTTGGAATTCTGCGATGGCGGAATAGCGGAACCAGCGCCCTGAAATATGGTACGAGTAATGGAGGTTTCATTACCACGCCGCAGGCCCAAAGTTCAGTGTTGCGCCGAACCGCCCATGTCAATGTGGATAGCAATGGCAGCTTAAATGGCGAACTCTCCGTGGAGTTCAACGGAGAAGACGCGCTGGAACACCGGCTGGAAGCGCTGAATCAGGACGACGCTGGGCGTCGCAAGGGCCTGGAGGATGAAGTGAAAGGGTGGCTTCCCCAGACGGCTGTAGTCAAGTTGCAGGATTCCAAAGGCTGGGACTCGATCGACGACCCATTGGTGGCGCGATTCAAGATTGAAATCTCAGGCTTCGCGTCAGTGACCGGAAAGCGCTTGTTGTTGCCGGCATTTTCCTTTTCTACCCTCCAGAAGAATATGTTTACCAGCCAATTCCGCCGTTATCCCATCAGCTTTCCTTTTCCCTTTACTGAAGAGGATGAACTGACAGTGCAACTGCCTGAAGGTTACGCTGTGGAAGAGCCCCCTTATCGGCGCAAGATAGGTCTTTCCTACGCTGGATACGAAATTTCTTCTGAAGTGAAGGACCATGAGCTAACCACCGAGCGTGAGTTGAATTTCAAGGAAACCCAGTTACCGCCGGATAAGTATGAGGAGCTTAAAAACTTTTTCACCGTGGTCCAAAAAGGAGACGAGGGCCAGGCCGTCCTGCGGCGCGACTAGATCAAAAATTCCAGCATACGGAAATAACCGGAGAACCAATCTGGGCCGGCTCAAAAAATGGGCATCAGAGACTCTGGTCAGATTGCCTTTCTTATTATATAGTTTGCAAACAAAATCCCCCCTTAAACAGTGCTGAGGTGCTTGCGTTGAATCCTGTCCGGCTATTTCTATTATTTGTTCTTTTCACGGTTTTCGTGGCGCCTGCTCGGGCCCAGAAAGAAGACTGGCAACCCATTACTAAGCAAGATATGGAGATGAAACAGGTTCCCGGCAATCCCGGTGCGGATGCCGTCCAGCTTTATTATGCGGATTTCATCAATGATGAGGGGAACACCACCGAGTTCATCTACCATCGCATAAAAGTCTTGAATGAAAAGGGAAAGAGTCATGCTGACGTGCAGGTGATCGTGCCGCCTGACGGATCGTTTTCCGGACTGAAGGCGCGCACCATACAGCCGGACGGCAAGATCGTGGATTTTACCGGTAAGCCATTTGAAAAAACCGTAATCAAGACGCAGGGCGTAAAGGTGCTGGCCAAGGCATTCACCATGCCGGAAGTAAACGTAGGCAGCATCATTGAATACAAATACAAAATAGATTGGCCCGGCATCATTATCGACAACTCCTGGACTATCCAGCATGAACTGTACACGGTAAAGGAAAGCTTCCGGTTGCAGCCACATTCCGGAGGGTTGATGGGTTTTGAGGACGGATTCCAGGTTGCGGCTCTCTACTCGCACATGCCGAATAACATCAAGCCGGTACAGAAGAGTGGGGCATATGAGCTGAATGTTGAGGGCATGCCGGCTTTTGAATCCGAGGGGTATATGCCGCCGGAGGAAGACCTCAAACCGCAAGTTCGGTTTTTCTATGTCAGCCCCAGGAGTTCTACCGAGCGGTTCTGGCAGGACGTAGGACGGAAGTGGAACGACAATGCGGAACGTTTTATCGGGAGCCGCAAGGAGATTGCTCAGGCGTCTGCGCAAGCCATTGGCAATGAAACCGATCCCGAACAGAAACTGCGCAAGCTTTATGCGCGCGCGCAACAGATCAGGAACCTGACCTATGAACGCGAGCGGACTGAGGCCGAGCTAAAGAAAGAAAAGCTGAAGTTAAACCAGAATGCCGGCGATGTTCTGGCTCGGGGCACCGGCGACCGTGAGGACATAACACGGTTCTTCGTTGCGTTGGCCCGCGCCGCAGGCTTTGACGCCTCAATCGTGCGCGTGAGCGACCGCAAAAATAAGTTCTTTGACAAAGGACTTCTTTCGGAGCGGCAACTGGAAACCGAGATTGCTGTTGTCAATGTGGCTGGAAAGGACGTGTACCTGGATCCTGGAACCAGGTTCTGTCCTTACGGTTACCTTCGCTGGATTCGCACTTCAACCCAGGGTATCAAGTTGGATAAAAAAGGCGGCGTCTTTGTAATGGCTCCCGCAGCCCCCTATGACAAGGCCACCATTCGCCGGGTCGCGGACGTGGCGCTCGATGGCGAGGGCAATTTAACCGGAACGATCACCGTCAAATTCGAGGGCGGAGACGCCCTGGAACGCCGGTTGGACGAACTGGATACGGACGAAGCGGGAAAAAAGAAAGATCTGGAAGATGAGTTGCAGGGCTGGCTTCCCACCGGCGCCATCATCAAATTGATGAAGTCGGAAGGCTGGGAAACCAGTGATGGTCCACTCATTGCAACCTTCAGCATTGACATGCCGGGCTACGCTTCTGCGGCTGGCAAGCGTTTTCTGATTCCGACCTATCTCTTTCAGGCCAAACAAATGGACGCTTTCAAGCATGTGGATCGTAAATACCCTGTGTACTTCCCTTATGCGTTTGGTGAAGTCGACCGGGTCAACATCAAGCTCCCGGATGGCTACACTCTGGAAAACACTCCGCAGGCGCAAACCGCCCGTTTAAGCTATGCCGGCTATCAGAACGTGGCGCAGTTTGACGGCAAACAGTTGGTTACGCAAAGGGTCCTGCAAGTAAATGGAATCTTCTTTCGCCTGGAGCAATATCCTGACGTGAAAACTTTCTTCGGCAAAGTGCAGGTCGGCGACGAACAGCAAGCGGTACTGATCGGAGGCAGTGAACATGCTCAGAAAACTAATTAATTTTGTTTTATTTCTGTTTCTTTTGAACCTGCTGCCTGTCAGCGCAAGCGCGAGCATCCCCGATTGGCTACGGAACGCGGCCCAACAATCAACCAAGACCTATGCGGATGACGTGAGCGCGGTTGTCCTGCTAAAGGAAACTGAAACCACGGTGAAGGATAGCGGTGATACCGTCACTCACGTGCGGGAAGTCATCAAGGTATTGCGTCCGGACGGACGCAATGCTGCATACCAGTTAGTGCCCTTTGACGACGAAACCAAGCTGAACTATCTCAAAGGCTGGAGTATCAGTGCCAAAGGCATTGAGTATGAGGCCAAGAAGGATGACGTGGCAGAAATATCCGGCGGCGAAGGCTACGAGATTTATACAGACGATAAGTTTAAGGTCATTCGTATTCCCGGTGTGGATGTAGGCACGGTGGTGGGTATCGAATATGAACAGAAGCGCCACCCATACACATTTGAGGACCACTGGTTTTTCCAGGGCTCGGATCCCACCGCACACGCTCGCTTGATCCTTCACCTTCCGGCCAGTTGGGAGATGCGCGCCCACTGGCTGCATCACGCAGAGTTGGAGCCGCAAAGCCAGGGCCAGACCTATACCTGGGACCTGACTGACATTCCACGGCTTGAGAAAGAAGTGGACGCGCCACATTGGCGTGCTCTGGCCGGGCAACTCATCATTACCTTCTTCTCGGAGAAGACCAAAGGGCGGTCGTACGCGAACTGGAATGATTACGCAGCCTGGGAAACCCAACTCGTGGCTCCCATGCGAGAAGCCTCGCCGGCCCTGCAGCAGAAAGTCCAGGAATTGGCTCCGCCCTCCATGTCTACTCTGGAGCGCATTAAGGTCCTCGCTCGCTTTGCCCAGCGCGACATCCGCTACGCGGCCATTGAGGTCGGCATTGGCGGTTTTCAGCCCCATCCGGCCAGCCAGGTTTTCAGCAACCGCTATGGTGACTGCAAGGACAAAGCCAACATGCTGGCTACCATGCTTGCGCAGATTGGAGTGAAGTCCTACTACATGCCCATTCACACCGACCGCGGCGTGACCTTGGAAAATAGCCCGCCGAACATGGGATTCAACCACGTCATTCTTGCCATCCAACTGCCGGAAGGCAGTTATAAGGAGGCTTTCCCGGCGTTGTATGAACACCCGAAGCTGGGACATTTGTTGATCTTCGACCCCACTTCCAACGTGGTTCCATTCGGCCAGATTCCATATTACGAGCAGGACAATTACGGTCTCCTGGTAACCGAGCGTGGAGGCGAACTGATCCACCTTCCCCTGAGCGCGCCGGAGTTGAACCGCATGACCCGTACCGCCAAACTCACGCTCATGGCGGATGGTTCCATGAAGGGAGAAGTTGAGGAAATCCGTACAGGCGCTGAAGCGGCTATTGGCCGGTACACCTTTGAACACCAGACCACCGCTGATCGGCGCAAAGTCCTGGAGAGATTTCTCGGCCACATGATGGGCAATTTTCAGCTCGCCAGCGTGGAAGCGGAAAACCTGGATGATATCGAGAAGGACTTGGTGATCCGTTACAAGTTTAGTGCCGAGCACTACGCCAAAAATGCCGGATCGCTTCTTCTGGTTCGTCCGCGCGTTGTGGGCGAAAAGCTGGGCGCGCTGGATATGAGCAAGCCGCGCCACTATTCCTATGAGTTTGAAGCGCCCACCTTGCAGACTGACGTGTTTGAATTTGATCTGCCCGACGGTTACAAGATTGACGAGCTGCCGGATGCTGCCAAGGCGCATTTCGCCTTTGGTGAGTACAACAGCAAAATTGACCACGAAGGCAGCCAGTTAAAATACAGCCGGGAATACAAAATCAATGCAGTCACGGTTCCTGCTGAGAAGATCGGTGACTTAAACAAGTTCTTCCATCAGATCAATCAGGATGAGCGAAACATGGCGGTGTTGAAAAAAGGAAATTGATACGTCCCTGTGGCCACGGTGTTATGTATGTTTTTAAATGGCCGCCTTGCGGGGATGACCAGATTGTCTTCGATCGGCGGGTCTTGGATCAGGGAGTTGCGCGGTGTTTTTTGTAAATCCTGTTAGAAAGATGTTTCTCGGAGTTCTCCTTCTCTTGCCTGCTCTCGATGCGGCGGCCCAGTCGCATACGTGGTTGACTGTAGATCCCAAAGATTTGCAGATGAAGGAGTTCAAGCAACTTCCCGGAGCGGAAGCGGCCCTGCTTTATTACCAGCAGGAAATTGACGACGTTAATCATACTGAGTTCTTCTACTCTCGTATCAAGCTTCTCAGGGACAGCGGCAAGCGCTATGCCAACGTGGAAATTCCCATGACGGAGAAGACATCTGTCATGAGCTTGTTTGCGCGTACCATCCATCCTGACGGGAGAATTGTTGATCTTAGAGACCGGCCATTTGAAAAAGTGGTTTTCCAGGGCAAGGGATTGCGGGTAAGGGTACAGGCTTTCACTCTTCCGGACGTTTCTGACGGTGACATTGTTGAATACCAGTACGAACTGCATTATGGCGACAAAGGACTGCGCCACCACCACTGGACGGTGCAGCACGATCTCTTTGCAGTGAAGGAACATTTCCGGTTCAGGTATGACAAGAAATACTCCGTCAAGTGGCTGCCAACCGCGGGGCTGCTGCGATCCCCAGAGCATGATGCAAAATCCGGCGTTTTGCAGATGGACGCTGAAAATGTGGTCCCGTTCGAGGCTGAAGACCAAATGCCGCCCGAAGAGGGATACAAACTGCAGGTAAAGTTTTTTTACACCTCCCCTTTCATGAGTTCTCCATCGTCCTATTGGTATGAGACAGGACGATGGTGGTCACAGGGTATCGAGTATTTTTTGGGGAACCACAAGGAAATCGCCAGCGCGGCTGCGGAAGCTATTGGTACTGAGACTGATCCGGAGAAAAAGCTGCGCAAGCTGTACGACCGCGCACAGGCTATCAGAAACATTAGCTATGAACGCCAACGAACGCAGAAAGAGGAAAAAAAAGAAGAACTCAAGGAAAGCAAAAACGTCGTGGACGTATTGCGGCATGGATATGGCAACCGCAATGAGGTCACCCTCTTTTTTGTCGCTTTGGCCCGCGGCGCGGGATTCACTGCATCTCTGGCTCTCGCCTCCGGCCGTGAATCAAGGCTGTTTGATAAAGAGGTGCTGTCTTTTAGCCAGCTTGATTCCGAGATTGCCATAGTGCGGCTCAATGGCAAACGCCTGTTTCTTGATCCCGGCACGCGCTATTGCCCGTATGGATTATTGCGCTGGATCCGTACCGGTACGGCGGTCATGGATATGAGTAATCCTGGTGATTTTATTAGCACTCCCGGTGCGGGAGAGGAGA
>Ga0070734_10005248_pt1 | contig 11593 bp, 11 predicted proteins | sample Coa_R1_8_FD_66444 | JGI IMG/M metagenome (GOLD analysis project Ga0070734, IMG submission 66444) | Surface soil microbial communities from Centralia Pennsylvania, which are recovering from an underground coalmine fire - Coalmine... | ecosystem: Environmental > Terrestrial > Soil > Unclassified ...
ATCTGGGGCGGCAATTTCCGCGCGGTCGAAAACCTCGACGCCATCACCGAGCAGCAGTTGTTCCAGCTCGAAGCGGCTTACCTGACGCTGACCAGCAATGTGGTCACCGCGGCGATCCAGGAAGCCTCGCTGCGCGGCCAGATCGCGGCGACCGAGCGCATCATCGCCATCGAGCGTCATGCGCTGGATATTCTGAAACGCCAGCTTCAGTTCGGCCAGGCTGCGCAGGCGGATGTGCTGCAGCAGGAGGCTGCGCTCGCCGCGGTCGAGCAGCTGTTGCCGCCGTTGCAGAAGCAGTTGTCGCAGCAGCGCAACCTTCTGACTGCGCTGGCCGGGCAATTGTCGGCCGACGAGATCATGCAGCGATTCGATCTGGCGCATCTCAAATTGCCGGCGAATCTGCCGATCAGCCTGCCGTCGAAACTGGTGGACCAGCGCCCTGATGTACGCGCGGCCGAAGCGGCCATGCATGCGGCGAGCGCCCAGATCGGGGTTGCGATCGCAGCTCGCCTGCCGAATATCACGCTGACCGGCAATGGCGGCACCACCGGCAACAATTTTGCCCAGGCCTTTGCGCCCGGCACCGGCTTCTACACGCTGGCTGCCGGCGTCACCACGCCGCTCTTCGACGGCTTTACGCTCTATGAGAAACAGAAAGCGGCAGAGGCCGGCCTCGAGCAGGCCGAGGCGCTCTATCGGACGGCCGTCATCACCGCGTTCCAGAACGTGGCCGATGCACTCAGAGCGTTGCAGTCGGACGCGCGTGCGATGCAGGCTGCGGTGCATTCGGAGCAAACCGCAAAGGCGAGTCTCGATATCGTGCTCAAGCAGCTGGATGCCGGCCAGGTTAACGTGCTGTCGCTGCTCAATGCGCAGCAGACCTATCTGATCGCGGTCGTAGCGCGGGTCGTGACCGAAGCCAACCGCCTGTCGGACACCGCGGCATTGTTCATGGCGCTCGGCGGCGGCTGGCCGACATCTTGCACCACCAAGGTCTGGCGCGACTGCGTGACAGGTGAAACCCTTCCCGTGAATGCCGGTCAAGCCGAACCGGCTTCGCCTACCAGGTGACCACGCCGAGCAGGATCGACAGCGGGATCAGTGCGAAGCCCATATAGAACCAGGTCCGGTATCCGGCGGCGTCCTTCGGCAGCACGAACAGGTGGACGATCAGCCACACACAAACCGCAAAGCCGAGCACGACTCGTATGAGATCGCCCGGTGTCTCATACACCGACCAAATATGTTCGACCTCCGGGCTCGCCACGCGTGCGGTGATGACGACCAGAATGCAGATGAAAATGGTTCGAAAAATCAGCCCCGTCCGCCTAACTCCGGGAGGCGGAGGCGTCTCGACGGGCTTGTTCTTTGCGCTCATCACCGGCGGCATCTAGCGAAGCAACATGATAAAAAGATAGCTTTCGGAACCTGCGGGGACAAGGGACCGCCGAACAGTCGTTCACCGGAATCGGACGGGAATCCTGAGGCTCCACAGCCTGCTCAAATGACCCGCTTTGCGCCGCAGGAGCGCTTCGGTATGATCGTTGCCAGGACTGAACGGACAGGAAAATCGCCGTGAGACGAACGATCATCGCAGCCGCGCTGCTCTTCGGATTGGCGTCCGGCGGCTGTGCAGCGGCGGCCGGGATGCAGCCGCAAGTGAAAGCGGGTGCGAAGACCTGCCTGGTCCAGGTCCTCTATTCCGAAGAAATCCCGCTCGGCCCCATGTTCTATCACACCATCAAAGCAACTCTGCTTGTGACACCATCCGACCGGCCGCCCTTCCAGACGACTGTCGAAAAGGTCACTCCGTGGCAGGTGCCGCCGCCGCGACAGGGCCAGCAGGTTTGGGCCTATTGCGATGCGGCAAGCCTGAACGCGTTCCCGTTCTATTGAGCGCTCGCCCGCGGGGACCGCGCCGCGCGGCCGAGCCGCCTGGCGCAGGCCCACGAGCCTGCCCGCTATGATGTTGAGCAAGGGGACCAAATTCTACGACGTCGCTTTGCGCCACTCGTCGTGGCGCCGCAGTTGATGGGCAGCAGTGTCACCTTCGGTCAGACGAGAGGCGGTGGTGGAGGTCCGATCTGATGAAGCTTCTTACTTGCGGAAGCTTTTCGGCGGTTGAGGATTATTCGCGGGATTAGTATCGAACTTGGATATTCGACTGATGATCCCGCCGCTGGCGAGCGGCTGCAAGTCCACCTCCAGCGCGTCGGCAATCTCTTTGGCATAGACCTCACGGTCATCTACGTAGAGCGTGAAGGATTTCAAATATTTTTCCTTCTTTGCCGGATCTTCGATGGTTGCCTTCGTCCACCGATAGAGCGGATAACTTTCGACGTCGTTCTCATCTGCTGCAGCGACATACTCCGCAAAGGCGTCGAACTGGCATTTCGGCGTAGCGCGATGCGAGCTAAGTATATCGAACAGGGGCGCCAGTGCCGGATCGCGCAAATTTCGACGTATTGATTCTGCTGCCGCAATATCGTTGACATCAAACCTGACTTGATATTGCCACTGAGAAGTCATGAGATGCTACCGCGGGGCATTGGGCTTGGCGTCAGCCGTCCGTTCAAACGTCAGCGCGTGATCGATGTACTGTGTCAACAAATCCAGGGACATGTCGCGTCTCCAAGGACGAGTTATTGTCAACTGCGCAGCGTCGGCTCCGTTCCGCTGAAGCCGGTGATGCAATAACTGGAACGTGGCCGCGCCGGGTTTGTTAAACCCCAAAACAACTTGGACTTGGTGAGCATGCGGCATTTGCGAGAGCGACAGGCAACCATGTGGAGCGTTCCTGTTTTGCTTCTGCTGAGTGGATGTGCGGGGACCGAACCTGACTGCACCTCTTCGGATGTTCGCGTTTCGGTGATCAACACCGTTTCTGGCAACAGCAATAATGCCCTGGTCGAATACGCTGTTAAAAAGTCCGACGTCCTTAAGGCCAGGATCGATGCCGCGAGCACCGAAGCCGAAAAATCCGCGGCATTGCAAAAAGCGAAACAAAGCGCGGTGTATCGATTGAGCGATACAATCACCACTAACTCAAAGAGCAAGGACAAGCGAGCAGTGACTTGCAGTGGAAATATTTATACGACCGTGGAGGGGACGACAGTGCAGAAGCAGGTTGATTTCAAAGTAGAAGAGGCACCGGACGGGAAGCTCTCTGTTTCAGTCAGTCCCTTTCAATTCGAGCCCTCTAGGGATTGATCGCACACGTGGGCGCGCAAAGTCGCCGCACGCCCAAAAGCGATGATGAAATCGCGCCGTTTCACGCTCGTCACCCCACAACCATCCTAATGGAGAACTTGAAGGCGCAACAGCGGTGCGATGCCTGGTTGGGGTCATTTCGACCAATTCAGTCGAGGCTGTCGGCCAGTCGGTGTTCATTTCGCGCCGTAAGCGGATCTGGGACGCGCACGTTATAAGCCGTTAACACCATCGCGCAGGGAAGGCCGGGTTGTCCGGCACGAACCTGTAGTGACTTGCTGGTGTGCTTTCCTCTCTTGCACGCCAGGCTGCGGGTGCGGCCAGCGCCCGGCTTTCCCTGCGCCCTCTATATTTTCCTGAGGGTTGATTCGAGAACCCGGGCGTGATCCGCTGCGGGAATGCGATCGTGTGCCCGCTGTCCCTTCCGGACCGACGCCCTGGCAACGACGACCTTGGAAAAGCTCGGCCGTGGTATCCCCTATCCATGATATTGCTATGTGACACGGCCATTGAGGTTGAGCAGCGAGATGACTGACATAACCCAGGCGAGCTCGACGCAGACGGTCGTTCCGTCGACCTGCTGGGAGTGCGGAACGATTTGTGGATCGCTGCTGACGGTCGAGAACGGCAAAGTCACCAAGATCGCCCCGAACCCGGCGCACCCGGCCTCCAAGGGAGCGTTTTGCGTCAAGGGGATACGCGCGGTTCACGAATGGACCTATCAGAACGCGCGGTTGCGCAAACCCTTGCGCAGGGTTGGGCCGCGCGGCAGCGGCCATTTTGCTGAAGTGAGCTGGGACGAAGCGCTGGATGACATTGCCGACAAGCTCGCGGAGGTGCGCGTTTCATATGGCCGGTTTGCGCTGGCCGGCGCTGTCAGCGGGGCCTTCTTCAGTCGCGGCTTGACCATGGCGTTGTTGCTGCGCGCGCTCGGTTCGCCGAACTACATGATCAATCAGGATCTGTGCGGGGGATGCCGGGCCGTTGGCGAGAAGATGACCGGGCTCGACATCACCGGCGGGGAGGAAATCGATCAGGCGGCCTGTGTCATGATTGTCGGCCGCAATCCATCGGTCGCCGATCCCATCCAGTGGATGGCGATCAAGCGCGCAAAGGCCAAGGGCACGAAGATCCTCGTGATCGATCCGTTCCGCACGCCCGCCGCGGGCATCGCCGACCTATGGCTGCGGCCGCGCCCCGGCACCGATGCCGCGATCGCGCTTGCCATGATCAGGATTTGCATCGACGAGGGCCTCTACGATCGCGCGTTCGTGGAAAAATGGTGCCACGGATTTGCGCAATTGAAGGAGCGCGTCAGCTCCTGCACGCCCGCATGGGCGGAAGCGCAGACCGGCGTCGCTGCGGCCGATATTGTCGCCGCGGCACGCATGTATGGCGCGGGGCCGTCATGCTTTGTCAGCGGGCACGGCATCGATGCCGCATCCAACGGAGTCCAGACGTTTCGCTGCTATTTTTCGCTTGTGGGGATCAGCGGCAATATCGACCGCGTCGGCGGCAATCGCCGCGCCAAGAAACCGGGTGGCTTCAAGAGCTACTTTGACGTTCTATTCGATCCCGCGTTTCGTCTTCCGCCTGAGATCGAGGCGCAGCGCATCGGCGCAAGCGAGTTTCCGCTGTGGGCCGGGTCACTCGGGTTTCAGATGGCCTGCCACAACCCATCCGTGATCGAGGCGATGCTGACGGGACGCCCTTATCCCGTCCGGGCGCTCTACGCGAGTGGGGTCAACATCGCGGTGACTTATCCGGACACGGCAAGGACGATCGAGGCGCTCAAAGGCCTCGACCTGTTCGTCGTCGCCGCTCATACCATGACGCCGACGGCGGCCTGGGCCGACTTCGTTCTCCCGAAGACAACGACGCTGGAAGAGGAGGAGGTCCATGTCCACAAAGGCGGGTCCTGCGTGACCTACACCTGCGCGGCCGCAGAGCGCGACGGCGACGTCAAATCCGATCTCGACATCGCGCGCGGTCTCGTCGAACGCTTGGCGCGAAAGGGAATGGCCGAGGAACGCTTCCTGCCTTGGCGCGATCAGTCCGCGTTCAATTCATATCTCCTGCAAGGGAGCGATATCTCGCTCGACGAGCTCCGGCGTGACGGTTTTGTCACCTTCGGCTATGCCCGCGGCAATTTCGACGAAAAGCCGTTTATCGGTCCGACCGGTAAGGTCGAGCTCTATTCCGAGAACATGGCGCGCGCCGGCCTCGATCCGCTGCCCGCCTATGTGCCGCCGAGCTACGTGCTCGATCGCGACACGGCGGGCGAGGCGTTCCCGCTCGTGCTGCAGACGGGCTTGCGCGAAAAGACCTATCATCACTCCCGCTTTCGCGAACAAGCCTGGGCGCGCAAAATCTCGCCGGACCCGTTGGTCTACATCCACCCCGAGACGGCCGCGCGCCATGGCATTTTGGACGCAAGCTGGATCAACGTGCGAACGCCGGGCACCTTGAGCGCTTGTCGCCTCAAGGCGAAGGTCACAACCGATACGATGGTGGATGTCCTGACCACGGGCGTCGGCTGGTGGTCGCCGGAGGCGGCGGCGCCGCATTTCGGCGCGCGCGACATCAACATCAACGCGGCCATGAGCTATTCGGCGCGCTGGGACGCTGCGAGCGGCTCGGCGGATACGCGCGGCATTCCCTGTCGCATCGAGCAAATATCAAGTGCTCGAGCGTGAGATGGACAAACTGACATTCACCGCGGTCTCGCGAAATTATTTCAACCTGCCTATATGGGTCGCACAACACCGTGGCATGTTCGCTGAGGAAGGGCTCGATGTCGCAATCGAGCTCTACGAGGGCGTCGACGAAGTCACCAACCGGCTGCGCGACGGTCGCGCGCAGATCGGTTACGGCATCACCGAGCATGTGATCCTCGACAGCGAGGGCGGCGGCTTTCTCGAGATCGTCGGCGGCAATGTCAACCGGCTTCCGTTCTCTCTCATCGCCGGCAAGAATATTCGGACGTTCGATGATCTGCGTGGCAAGACCGTTGGGGTGTCTTCGATCGAGGCGGGCAGCTCGTCGCTGGTCATAAAGCTGCTTGCGGCGCGTGGACTGGAATATCCGCGTGACTACAAAATGCGCGCGGTCGGTCCGATCCTGGCGCGCTGGGACATGCTTCAATCGGGCGAGATCGATGCTGGATTGCAGGGTGCGCCGCTGAACTACATCGCGATCAATCAGGGGTTTTCCAGCCTCTGCGAGCCGCGCCACGAGGTGCCCCATTTTCAATTCACTTCGCTGAATGTCGACAAGAGATGGGCGCAGGCCAATGTCGATGTCATGCATCGGTTCATGCGGGCTTTCGTTCGCGCGCATCACTGGTTCTTTGCACATCGCGAGGGGGTTGCGCCGATCGCCATGACCGAGACGGGAATTGCGCAAAATTACGCGCTCCGCGCATGGGACGAATACACGAGGGACGAGATTTTCCCGCGCGATGGAGACGCCAACGACGCCGCAGTGCAGGCGCTGATCGAGATCAGCTCCCTGATCCGCGCGGTGCCCAATCGGACGAAGTCGCGAGCTTCCGACTACATCAACCGCAGCTACCTGCATGCGGCGCAGCGCGACATTGCGGCTGCGAGAGCCAAGGCATGAGAACCGTCGCGATGTCAGCCATGCCGAACATTGACTACGGCAGCCGTCTCCGCGCCGGCGTGCTCATTCCATCCGGCAATTCGGTGGCCGAGCCGGAAATGCGCGCCATGCTGCCGCGCGAGGTGTCCATGCTGGTCACGCGGCTGGCGCTGCGCGGGAGTTCGGCAACCGAGCTCATGCGCATGCTGGATCAACTGGAGGCGGCTTGCGGGCTGCTCTCGGACGCCAGGGTCGGATGCATCGTGTTTCACTGCACGGCGGTCTCGACATTCGCGCCGGAGCTCGCAGGCGACATCCGGGAGAGGATTCAGTCGGCATCCGGGATCAGATGCTTCACGACCGCAGACGCAATCCTCGAAGGTTTGAAGCGGCTGAATGCCAAAACCGTTTCGCTCCTGACGCCGTACATCGACGCCGTCCACGAGCGCGAGGTGGCCTTCCTCGAGGCCAACGGCTTCGCCGTCAAGGGCAGCGCCAACCTCGGCGTCAATACCAATGCCGAGATGGCAAGCCTCAGTTCCGAGACGATTTTTGATTGGGCCAGGCGCAACGTCCATGCGGGCGCCGACGCCTGTTTGATCAGCTGCACGGCAATCAAATCCGCGCCCGTGATTGCGCAACTCGAAAAGGCTTCAGGCCTGCCGGTGCTGTCAAGCAATCAAAGCATGGCCTGGTATTTGTTGAGATCGAGCGGCATCGATGACCGCATCAACGACTATGGCCACTTGCTCTCGATCTAATGCGATTGCGCTCTTGATTACCGGTTATGTCAGCAGTCGCAACAGGCTGCGGCCAGCTCTGGTCGAAAACTCTTTCGTGTCCAGCGTGCCATCGCCGTCCTTGTTGACGGCATTGAAGCGCTGCTCGACGGCGGCCAGGTATTCGTCTTTTGTCAGCGTGCCGTCGTGATCCGGGTCTGCCGCGGCAAACTCCTTTGCACTCAGCCTGCCGGCGAGCTCTCGCTTGTCGAGTGTGCCGTCATGATCGCGATCGAGCCGATCGAACAGGCTGGAGGCCGCTTTCTTGGCCTCGGCCAGATCGACAGTGCCGTCATTATCGGTATCCAGTGCCTTGAGGGGATTGGACCGTTTTGCTCTCGCGAACGCCGGAACGCTGCCGGCGATCAAACTCGCGGCGGTTATCAGGATACTGCGTCGAGATATCATCGAATATCCTCCGAGCTGATGCGCTTGGTGAGACATGCGACCCTAACGCGCGGCGCGTCGGTCGGGTCCTGCCGAGACGGCACGTCAGATCATCTTGGGGTAGGGGAGATTTCGGAGGTGGTCCGCCTGGCCATACGCGAACGCGAAAGGTCAGGGGCGATCCACCCCCGTTGGTATAGCGAAGTCTTGCAGTCGCTTATTTGCGCGCCGCGCAGGCGTACATGTTGATTTCCATGCCCACCGGAACTTCGATAACTTTTGGAGCCTTCCAGGCCATTCCAAACCTCCCTTGGCATCGACTTTGGTATCAAACGGCAGTCGTACCGCGCCCCACAATCATAAAACCGCGTCGCGATCGGCGCAAGCTAACGCTGCGTAAGAGTAAACCAAAGGATACTCCCACCCGATCCGCGAGGCGGCGGCGTCAGTACTCATTTGAGGCTGCACTTGGTCTCGGGCCGGTCGAGGCCGAGCGTGTCGAGCGTGGAGACCTGGTGCAAAAATCCCTCCTGCGGCGAGACCGAAACCGTATTCTTTCCGTCGAACAGGAGGATGGGCTGGCGCAGCTGCAGGTTCCAGTCCCGGACGGTCAGTTTTTGTCCCTTGAAGGCCGCAACCGAAAAATCAGGGCTTTTCATGTAAGCCAGCATTTTGCCGGGATCAGTGGAACCGGACCGGCTGCCCGCTTCGCCAATCATGCGAACCGCGGTCCAGACCTGCATGTCGTGGGCGGTCATCGAACGCTGGAACTGCTTGGTGAAGCGGTTCTGCAATTGCACAGCGCCCCATTGATCAAACGCAGCGTCCCAGGTGGTGGCCACGAGCCCGGCCGAGCCGGCCACCAGGCGAGGGTCAAAAGTCCGGTAGGGGAGATAGCCGGCAAACACCTCGCTTTCGTCGGCGGCGAGGACGACATCGTGATCGGCCGCGCCTTGCGTGACCATCGGCATCTGGCGCTGAATCTCAGTCACACCGCTGTCGGTCCGGCGTGCACCGCCCGTGTCCTTGAATGTGCGCTCCTCGACGATCTTGCCGCCGAAACGCGTCGCGGCATGGCGCAGCGCATCGCCAAACAATTTATCGTTGTCGTGGGAGCCCACGATCAGCAGCCATTTTGGCCATTTTTTCCAGACCAGATATTGCGCGAGGGCGTCGGCGAGCATGGAGCGCGTCGGCGCAACGTGGAAAACGTTGGCCCGGCAATCCTGTTCGCGCAACCGTTCGTCCAGCGCCCATGCGTTGATCAAAGTCACGCCGCGCGATTTGCCGGCATCGGCAACCCTGAGGAGGCGGTCTGCATCGAGGCTCGTGACGATGAATGAGGCGCCCTGGTCCGCAAGCGACGTCATGGCCGCGACCGGATCGTCATTCTCCCGGACCAATTTGTCGATCAGCGTGTAGTGCTGATTGAGGAAACCTCCCGTGCCATTGTCGTCTTCAATCGCAAGCTCGGCACCCGCAAGACCATCGTTGCTTGCCGGAACATCCATCAAAGATATCTTGATCCTCGACAGCGGCTGGTGAAGATAACCGACCTTGATCTCTGCTGGCTGATCGGACAGGCCGGTCTTGCTAAGGGCGATGACGATGAGAACACCAAGCAGCAGGCGGAGCATCAAACCTCCAATACTATCGTCGGACATCTTTGCGTGCCGTTTGAGCTTTCAGGCTACCTTATTTATCCCCTAGTGTCTCGATTCCGAAGCTCGCACTGTTGTGCAGCGGACTCGTTTGCGAACTTCGGAATCGAGGGACACTAGCAAAATTCTAAATCTAGTGTGGCTTTGGTTCAGAAGTCCGCATGACGAACGCGGCAACAATGATGCGGATTTCTGAACCGCCACACTAGCGCAGGGAACGCCGCACTTGGTCGATAGGTTGCAAGCAATGATCCACGTCTGTGCCGCCCTCGGATTGCGATCGGCCCGTGCATTACGCCAAAGGTTGGAGAAGCGCAGCATGCGCGATTTGCGCTGGATCGTCGTACCGGGCCTTGCCCTGATCGGCCTCATCCTTTCGTCGCAGACCGCCTCTGCCTTTCTCGCCTATGTGTCCAACGAGAAGGGCAATTCGATTTCCGTCGTCGACACCGACAAGATGGAGACGGTCGCAACTATCAAGACCGGACAGCGGCCGCGAGGCATCGCGGTCACGCCCGACGGCAAATTTGTCGTCGTCGCGCTTGGTGACGACGACACGATCCAGATGTTCGACGCCAAGAGTTTTAGCGACGCCGGGGAACTGCCGTCAGGCCCGGATCCCGAGCAGTTCGCCCTCGATCCTCCAGGCAAGTTTCTCTACGTCGCCAACGAAAATGACGCCATGGTGACGATTATCGACATGGCCAAGCGCGCAGCCGTTGGCCAGGTAACCGTCGGCACCGAGCCCGAAGGCATGGTGGTCAGTCCAGATTCGAAAGAATTGATTTGCACGTCCGAGACCGCAAGCCTGGTGCATTTCATCGATACGGCAAGCCGTAAAATCGTCGGCAACCTGCTGGTTGGCTCCCGCCCGCGCTTTTCGGCTTACAAGTCTGACGGATCGGAATTATGGGTGACGTCGGAGATCGGCGGCAGCCTCGCCATTATCGATCCGACCACCCGCAAGCTGAAGCAAACCGTGACGTTCGAGGTTCCGGGCCTGCGATCGGAGGCGATCCAGCCGGTCGGAATCAACATTACCAAGGATGGCAAACTCGGCTTTATAGACCTTGGCCCTGCCAACCGCGTGGCGGTCGTGGACGGTACGACCCATGCCGTCTTGAAGTATCTTCTGGTAGGACAGCGCGTTTGGCACGGCGCTTTTACCCCGGACGAAAAATACCTGGTGGTCGCCAATGGCGTTTCCAACGATGTCTCGGTTATCGATGTTGCATCGTTGCGTGTCGTCAAATCGATCCAGGTCGGTGAACTGCCCTGGGGCGTTGCCTTCGCGCCGAACTAATAGAGCTGACCGCTAGATGCGGCGTTTCTCGTGCCCTGGATAGTCGCAACTCCATTTCCGGGCCATCCATTCCGGATGTTTGCCGATCCACTGGGCGATGTAGGGCTGGGCGCCCATCATGCATTGCTGGATCGAGCCCTGCCATTCGAACTGGAGATACTTTTCCTCGCATTGGGTCGGGTTGGAGACGGCGCAGACGGTGAGGATGATTTCAATCATTCCTGTTACCCTTATTGGAGGTACGAGCGGAAAACTACGCCGGCCGAATGCTTACGTTTCAATGCCCGAAACCACAGCGCGCCCCAAATGAATTCGGCGACCAATTGGTCGGTGATGCTGACGCATTTGCCGCACCGTAACGGCATCCGTGAGCGAAGAGATCCTTGGCGCGCTCATGGCATTTTGATGGAGAGGCCACAGGCTTGACATTGAACGCAAGCGTGCAATGTTTCTGCACACAAAATATTGCCGGTGAATATGTTGCGTGACACGCGTGATGGTCGCGCATTTCGATTTCGTCGATCTTTCAAACGGCCAACGGGATTTGAAAGCCGCAGCTATTTCGGGCTTAAGAAGAAATTTTGAGGGGAGGAACGATCCATGAAAACACGCGCAGCTGTGGCGTTCGCGGCCAAGAAGCCGCTTGAGATTGT
>Ga0070734_10005249_pt1 | contig 11591 bp, 9 predicted proteins | sample Coa_R1_8_FD_66444 | JGI IMG/M metagenome (GOLD analysis project Ga0070734, IMG submission 66444) | Surface soil microbial communities from Centralia Pennsylvania, which are recovering from an underground coalmine fire - Coalmine... | ecosystem: Environmental > Terrestrial > Soil > Unclassified ...
CACGGCGCGCGCCCTGCTGGAAGAGAGCCTGGCGTTGCGAGGGTATCTGGGGGACCGGCGCGGCACGGCCAATTCGCTGCATGAGCTGGGCAAAGTCGCCGCCTTTTGTGCCCGGTTCGACGAGGCGGACGCGCTATTTGCCGAGAGCATGGCGATCAAGCGGGAGCTGGGCGATAAGCAGGGTCTCGCCACCTCGCTGCACAGCCAGGGCAGGGTCGCATTGGAGCGGGGCCAGGGCGAGACCGCCCGCGCGCTGTTCCTGGAGAGCCTGCAAATCTGCCGGGAACTGGACAACCGGCGGGGCATCACTTACGCGCTGGAAGCCTTTGCCTCCCTGGCCGCCCTGCCGGAACAGGCCGAGCGCGCGGCCCGGCTGTATGGGGCGGCAGAGGCCCTGCGAGAGACTCTCGGCGCGCCTTTGCCAGCGAACGAGCGGGAGGAGCATGCCCGCCGCGTGGAATGTGTGCGTACCGCCCTGGAGGCGGCGGCCTTCGCCGCCGCCTGGGCGGAGGGCAGGGCGATGACCGTCGCCCAGGCCGTCGCCTATGTTGAGAATGAGAGTTAATCTCCGCTCGTCATTGCTATTTTGCTCCTTTCGGGACCGTTCGAAAGGAAGGTAGAAAGAATGGGAACCTCCAGGCGTCGTTGCGCGTCCTACCGGGTCCGAAGCAGGCGGTTGAACCGCGATGTTCCCGTTTGCCTTCGGCGTTCGACGCGCGCTAAGACCCTATAAGGAGGTAGCGAATCGTGGTATGTAGCAGCCGTCCGTGCGCTGTATGTGGCGAAACCGTAGACATCGAGAGCGATCCGATCCTCACGGAACACAACGGAATGGATTACTACTGCTGCGGGGAAGCATGCAGGGAAGAGTTTGAGCGTGATCCTCAGCTCTACGCCAACCGGCAGTTGGTGCTCATCACATGATGAGCGCGCCGCAGAGCGCGATGGCGAAGAGGAGAAGAGGCTGCCGTCGCGGGCAGAGGGAGAAGCCAGGCGTCTCGGCCGGAGGGGGATGCGCGAAGATTTGCGGAATGGCCCCGCCCATTTAAGGTGGGGCCATTTTCTTACTCATTCTCGAAGCGGTATTCGGAGAAGTCCAGCTCACGGCAGTTGGCCGTCACCTCCCGGACCATCTCTTCGGGAATGCCGCCCGGGATCTGCGCTTCGATCTGCAGGGTGATCTTCAGGTTGGCGTCAGGCAGCCCGTTGAGCCGCTCGACGATGTCCAGGCGCAGCTTTCCGGCGTCGCGCCCGAAGTGATCGGCCTCCATGGGAACGCGGCCGGAGAAGCGGCGCGGCCGGGTGTCGCCGGAGGCGGCCGCCTGGGCCAGTCCTGTCGAATGACCGAGCAAGCTGGCGCCGGGCCGCGGATAGGCGCCGGGACGGGCAGAGGCGGCCTCGGCTTCCGCCTGCCGCAGGGCCACCTCCGGCTTGACGAGCACACTGCGCGGGTCCAGCGTGACGCGCACACCCGGCCCGGTGCTCAGCCGCAGATAGCGCCCGCGCAGCTCGTCCCAGCCATAGCCGTAGGCGAATGCCTCCTGCGCCCAGGTCGGCAGCGAGAGGCCGTGGCGGATGGCGTCCAGCAGCACCGCCGTATCACGCAGGCGGGGCAGGAACAGGTAGCGCGCGAAGGCGTCGGCCAACTGCGCGATCGGGATATGGTCGCCCTCCCAGAGAGGGATCCGGTCCATCTCGCGGCGCAGGTGGCTGCCGGACCATTCGGTGATGAGCAGCCCTTCGGCCACGAGCCGGTTGCTGGCGCGCACGGCCAGCGGCTCCGGGCCTTCCAGCCGCAGCTCCGTGAGCTGGATGGAAGCTGTGGGAGAGACACTGGACGGCACGAGCAGCCAGCAGTAGGTGTCGGCAAGATGCTGGCGCGCGGCCTCGTCGCACTCCTCGCGTTTGGCGCGGGCGAGATTGACCTGCTCGGCATCGCGGTCAGCGCCCTGCGGCTCCTCGATGAGCGACTTCCAGGCCAGGTAGTCGCGCACGGCCTGCTGCAGCCCTTCCAGCTTGACCTGATCGGGGGCCAGGAACACCAGCGTATTGGCATAGCTGCGCGGTCCGGCGCCCCGCTGCTGCAGGAAGCTCAGCGCGGCGCGGCGCGCCCGGCTGTCGCGGGCGCTGCCGGTATGCCAGTAGGCCGGACCGAAGAGGACGAGCCGCACCTCCTGTGTGTCCGCCACGTCGGCGGTGAAGGTCGGGGCTGTGTACAGGGCAGCGAACTCGCCTTTATCCTGCGACTCGCGCAGGCGCCGCTTGATCTCATCGGCGATGACGTCCGGCCGCTGCTGGAGCGCGCGTTCCCGGGCCAGCCGCGTGATCCCGGCCCCGAGCTCGCTCTCGCCGGTGCGCACGGCTCTCGCCTCGCTGAAAATACTGCGCAGGGGATCGGAAGGGAGCTTCTGGCCGTTCTGCTCCTTGGGATCCGGCGCGATCCAGTCCGGCGGCGGCCCCAGCGGCTTTCTACTCATCGAGCATCTCCTTGGCTAACGCCGCGTAGTCCTGCGCGGCGAGATTATTCGGGAACAGCACGGGCAGCGGCTGCCGGTACATCTGCGCGCGGCTGACATCCACGGCCTTGCGGATGACCGTGTGGAAGACGCGCCCGCCATAGTGACGCCACAACTGGTCGAGAATATCGTCGGTGAACTGGTTGGGCTCCACCCGGCAGGCCAGGAACCGATGCACGGGCGGCTGGGGCAACTGGTCGCAGACGTGGCGGATGATGTCCATCAGCTTGACGGTGCCGCGCAGGCTGAACGCGCCCATGTCCACGGGAACGATGACGTCAGTAGCGGCGGCGATGGCGTTGACCGTCAGGGCGTCGAGGCTGGGGGGACAGTCTATGATGACGTAGTCGAAATGCTCCAGCGCCGGGCGCAGGGCGTTGCGCAGCAGATTGGCCCACCAGGGCCGGCCGGTCACTTGCAGGGTGGTGTCTGCCAGCTCCAGGTTGCTGCCGACCAGGTAAAGGGAGCGGGACGCCTCTTCGATCTGGCGGTTCTCGATGCACTCCAGGGGCGGCGAATTCAGCACCGGCCGGACCACGTCCAGCAACGGGTAGCTCTTGACCAGGACCTCATAGAGCGTCCTTTCGAGCTTGTCGCTGTCCACGCCATAGACCTGGGTAAGATGGGCCTGCGGATCGGCATCTATCATGAGGGTGCGGCCCCGCTCGGCCAGGAAGTAGCCCAGGGTGGAGGCGCTGGTCGTCTTGCCGACGCCGCCCTTATGGTTACAGACGGCGAACACGCGCGGGGTGCGCAGGGCAGGGGCTGGCGGCCGGGCGCGATCATGCACATCGAGGATCGTCTGCAGTTCCTCGCGATCCACCTGGATGCGCCGGCCTGCGCGGTACTCCTTGAGGCGTCCCGAGCGAATGAAGTTGCGTAGCGTTTGTGTGCTTACCTGCGCCAGGGCCGCCGCCTCCGCCAGGTCGAGCCGTTCCATAGGGCCTATCCTCCAACCCAAAACTGTTCAAATGTACTTCAAAGTATAACCATTTCCGAGGGCAGAGTCAAACACAATTTTAAGCGTTTAACATCTGGCGCAGGCGCAGCGCATTCCGAAGGGCATGGCCCTCCGGGTCGTTATTGAAATAGACATAGACATCGGCGTTCTGACCGAGGAACGCGCGGATGCGGCCGGCCCATTCCGCCAGCTCCTCCTCAGCGAAACCCCAGCCGCCCCGCCCGTAATGCATGCGGATATAGGTCCAGGGCGCCGTCAGGCGCGGCTGCAGCGGCATCTGGGGATGCACGGGCAGGCAGAGCGCCGCTCCGGCCCGCTCCAATAGGGCATAGACCGGCTCTGCCAGCCAGTCTGAATGACGGAACTCGAAGGCGAAGCGCCGGTCCGGATAGGCTTGCAGCGCGGCCAGGAACGGCTCCAGGCGCTCGAGGTGGGGCGGCCACGTGCGCGGGAATTGAAACAGGACCGGCCCCAGCTTTTCCTGCAGCCCGGAGGCGTGGTTCATCAGCCGCTGGAGCGGCTCCTCGAAATCTTTGAGCTTTTTGAGATGGGTCAGGTAGCGGCTGGCCTTGACTGCGAAGAGGAAGCCCTCGGGCGTCTGGGCCCGCCAGGCTGCGAAGACCGAGGGTTCGGGCAGGCGGTAGTACGAAGAGTTGATCTCGACCGTGGAGAAATGCCCGGCATAGAAGGCAAGCTGCTGGCCGGCAGGCAATTCGGAAGGATAGAACAGCCCCTGCCAGTGCTTGTAGACCCAGCCGGAAGTCCCGATCCAGAGCGCCGGTCCGCGCATAGCGTCTCCTGCGCCGGAGATGGAAAATCCCCGGCCGAGCAAAACAAGCGTCTTCCGGACGCCCTTTCGTTCCAGCCGTGGCGTCCGGAGGACGCTCGTCTGTTAGAGGCAGGAGTTGAAAACCCCTGATACAGGCTGGAAGCCTTAAGGCAGTGGGAAGAAGCGCGATATTTCCAGGGCCAGGTTGGCCATGTCCACCGCGCGGTTGATCAGGGTGGACTTGCGCTGGTTCTGCAGGCGGACTGCGCGCCACTCGACGTACTGGCAGCAGGTCCCGGCCTTATCGAAGACATCCATGCGCTCGACCACGATGTGCGGATATTGCGTGGGGAAGGTCTGCACTTCGGTCAGCCGGTCGTAATGCGCCTCCTGCACCACCGGTCCGCCGGGCGCGAACGGGTCCAGAAACCGGAGCACGCCATAGACGATCTCTTCAGCTATCCGGCCCCGGATGTCTCCCTTGCGGAGCCGGGCGGGCATGAAGAAGGAGACTTCCGGCTTGCCGGCATGGTAGCGGCGCATCAACACGAGCGCGTTGTCGTCCCCCCGAAGCAGGCGGTACATGCGCTCCTGGACGAACCGGCTGAACTGCCGCTCCGCCTCCGTGTACGGCAGGGGAGCGCGCTCCTGGACGATCTCGTTCCCGCCCGGCATCGGCATTGGATGCATCTCGACTCCCTTCCTTGCGGGTCTGGATTCCCGGAAGCCGCCGGGAGGTCGTCCGGCGGCGCGTCGGCGTTATTTTACCTTACCCCTACCGGGCCGTAAAATTCCGGGTTTTCAGCCTGACAAAGAGTCGTGGTACGAACCTAATATTCTAAAGAGTAAGTTGCGACAAATTTTCTGGAGGATTTATTGACAGACCCCTTGCTTGTATGCCATACTAATAACCACTCAGGTAGTTAGTAGAGGACGGCGGGATGCTGGAGAGCCTGCGACAACTGGGCTGGAGCGAATATGAGGCGCGAGCCTATCTGGCGCTGCTGGAGCACAGCCCCGCCACCGGCTACCGCGTGGGCAAAGAGTCTGGCGTGCCGGTCGCCAAAGTCTACGAGGCGCTGGCGCGGCTAGTAGAGCGCGGGGCGGTGCGCCTGCTGGCGGCCGCGGAGGGCGAGGCGGGACAGTATGTTCCCATCCCGCCGGACGAGGTGATGGCCGGGCTGCGCGCCCGCCATCAGCAGATGCTCGACACGCTCACTAGAGAGCTGATGGCCCTGCATCGTCCGGCTTCCCGCGCGCCCGAAGCCGTCTGGCTGAAGGGGAGGGCGCCGGTCTTAGGGCGGGCATCCGCCCTGCTTTCGGCGGCGGTCTCCTCGGTGGCGCTGGCGCTGCCGCGCGGCTGGGAAAGCGCGCTGCGCCCGCAGATCGAGGCGGCTCGCGCGCGTTCCGCGCGAGTAGACCGCATCGTTCTGACTGCCGAAGGCGAGGCCGGCCGGCCGGCCCTGCTTGTGCTGGCCGTGGACGGGATCGAGGCTCTCATCGGCACGCTCGGCGCCCCCTCCGACGACGCGGCCGCCGAAGCCCTCGCCACCCGCGCGCCGTTCCTGGTAAGCCTCTGCAGCGACTACGTGCGCCTTTGCCGCGCCGTCGCGCTCGTGCCCGAAGCCGTGGCGCGCCTGCAGCGCCACGATGACTGGCTGGATTGGGAGGAGGCCAAGCAGCGGCGCCTCCTGCAGCCACTCGACACCCGCCTTATTTCATAACAGGAGAAACCTATCGTGTCCCCAGAAACGATGGCGGCGCCGGCAAAGAGCCGGACGCCGCACGATGTCAAAGACCTCAGCCTTGCCGAAAAGGGCAAGCTGCGCATCGAATGGGCCGAGATGGACATGCCCGTCCTGCGGCTCATCCGGCAGCGGTTCGAGCGCGAAAAGCCGCTCCAGGGCCTGACTCTGGCCGCCTGCCTGCACGTCACTACGGAGACCGCCAACCTGGCCATCACGCTCAAAGCGGGGGGTGCCAGCGTCTACCTGTGCGCCTCGAACCCGCTCTCCACGCAGGATGACGTGGCGGCGGCGCTCGTAGCCGAATACGATATCCCCACCTTCGCCATCAAAGGCGAGGACAACGACACCTACTATCGCCACATCCACGCCGTGCTGGACGCCAAACCCAACATCACCATGGACGACGGCGCCGACACGGTCGGGGTCATCCACAGCGAGCGCAAGGAGTTGATCCCCGAAATCATCGGCGGCACCGAGGAGACGACCACTGGCGTCATCCGGCTGCGCGCCATGGCGGCGGAGGGCGTGCTGGCCTATCCCATCGTCGCCGTCAACGACGCCGACACCAAGCACCTTTTCGACAACCGCTACGGCACCGGGCAGAGCACGGTGGATGGCATCATCCGCGCCACCAATCGGCTTCTTGCGGGCAGCAAGTTCGTCGTGGCCGGCTATGGCTGGTGCGGGCGGGGGGTCGCCCTGCGGGCGCGCGGCCAGGGCGCGCAGGTCATCGTCACCGAAGTGGACGCCATCAAGGCGCTGGAAGCGGTCATGGACGGCTTCGCGGTCCTGCCCATGGAGGAGGCCGCAAAAGACGCCGATCTGTTCTGCACCCTGACCGGCGACATCCACGTCCTGCGCCGCGAGCATTTCGAGGCCATGAAAGACGGGGCCATCATCGCCAACTCCGGCCACTTCAACGTCGAGATAGACATCGAGGCGCTCAGCGCCCTGGCGACTGCCAGGCGCATGGTGCGCGAGTTCGTCGAAGAGTTCACGCTGGCCGATGGGCGACGCATCTATCTTTTAGGCGAGGGCCGGCTCATCAACCTGGCGGCGGCGGAAGGCCATCCGGCGGCGGTCATGGATATGTCCTTCGCCAATCAGGCGCTCTGCGCCGAATACATGGCCCGCAACGCCGCCGAGCTGAAGAAGGCCGTCTACGGCGTGCCCAAACCCATTGACGAGGAGATCGCCCGCCTGAAGCTGGAGAGCATGGGCATCGCCATTGACACCCTCACCGAGGAGCAGGTCCGCTACCTGGCCTCGTGGAATCTGGGAACGTAAAACCTGAACGGGTGAGCGGGTGACCGGGTGAAAAGGCATTTGGTTTGCTCACACGTTCACCCGTTTACCTGTTCCCCCGGTCATCTTAGCTTGACACGGGCGGTAAAGTTCATTATAATGTAAGTTGACGATGATGCTTTGCAGGATCACTTATAGCGCAGGCCCTTGCGCGCCAGGGCGAAGGGGTCGGTGGCTTTTGTCTCTCCTTCCGGCAGACCCGTCTGCCCGCCTGATGCTCGCTGGGAACCGGCCCGACACTGCGCCGCGCAAAGGGGCGCGCTCGGGTCGGCCTCGTTTCTAGCAAGTCGGCCCTGGCGCGACAAACATGAACCGATCTCCCCTGCTCTTGCTGCGGCGCCGGCCCGGCAGGAATGAAAACCATAAAGCCCGCATCGGGAAGAGAGTGTTGCCGGTAGACGGGGCCAAGGTCGGCCTGCTGATCCTGACCGTCGCGGCGCTCTCGGCGCTGATGACCATCAACCTGCTGCCGGACAAGATCTCGCTGCGGCTGGGCGATGTCAGCCCGCGCGAGGTGCGCGCCGGGCGCAGTGTCGTCTACATCAGCACCACGGAGACCGCCCGCCTGCAGCAGGCTGCCATGCAGGCCACGCCCCCGGTCTACGACACGGACGAGAGCGCCGCCACCGGCGCAAGCCGCACCGTTCAAGACCTGTTCGACCGGATCGAAGGGCAACGCCAGTATCTTTCTCATACCCCCCGGCCGGCGAGCATCTCTCAGACCGTCGCCGCCCTGCAGCCCCAGTTCGGCGCATTCTTCACCTCCGCGCAACTGCGCTACCTGCTGACCATCCCAGCGCCCGTGCTCCAAAACCTGCGTGTCACCACCGCCCGCCTGGTCAGCGCCGAGATGGACCGGGACATCCGGGACAACTCTACGGACCTGGAGCGCGCGCACAAGGAAGTCGCAGAGGCGGCGCGCCGGGAAGTCGCCTCCTCCCAGGGCGCCGCGACCGTGCGCGCGGTCGCCTCCCAGGCCCTCCGGCCCACCCGTCTCCTCGACCGGCGCAAGACCCAGGCCGCCCGCGAAGCCGCAGCCCGCGCCGTCCCGCCGATCTCCTACCGGATCACCCGCGGCGACGAGATCATCGGGCCGGGAGAGACCGTTACTCAGGAGCACCTGGACAAATTCACCGCCCTCGGCCTGCTCAACCCACATCTCGATATGACCACCGGCGCTACGGTCTGCATCCTGGCCGCCGCCATGGTGCTGCTGGTCGTGCTGTTCATCGCCCGCACCCTGCCCGCTCTCTACCGGGACCGCAGGCGCCTGGCGCTGCTGGCGGTAATCGTGCTCTTGAGCGTCTTCGGCCTGAAGGTCGGCGCGACGATGCTGGGCCTCTCCTTCGGCAGCGGCCAGCCCGGCTACCTGGGCATGATGAGCGTGGTGGCGGCGGGCATGCTGGTGAGCGTGCTCCTGGACGCGCATCTGGCGGTTCTGATCGTGGCGCTGCTGGCCGTGCAGTCGGGCCTCATTATGAACCATGAGATCCGCTTCACCGTCATGGCCCTGATGAGCAGCCTGGTGGGCATTCTTTGCATCGGCAGTGGGCGCGCACGGCACAACCTGCTTAAAACAACCCTGGCGCTGGCGGGGGCGAACCTGGCGATGGTCTGGCTGCTGGGGCTGCTGCTGCGCGACTCGCTCGCCGAGCTGGGGACGGGATCGGCCTGGGCGATCGGCTCGGCGGTCTTCGCGGCCTTCCTCTTCTGGTTCGGCCTGCTGGCCCTGGAGAAGCCGTTCGGCATCCTCACGCACACGGCGCTGCTGGAGCTGTCCGCAACCGACCAGCCGCTCCTGCAGCAGTTGTGCGCCTTAGCGCCCGGCACCTATGCACACAGCATGCTGGTGGGCACGCTGGCGGAGGCGGGCGCGCGGGCCATCGGCGCCGATCCGCTGCTGTGCCGGGTCGGCGGCTATTACCACGACATCGGCAAGATGAAGCGGCCGGAATTCTTCGTGGAGAACCAGCGGCGGGAGAACGTGCATGGGCGGCTGTCGGCCTCCCTCTCCGCGCTGATAATCGCCGCGCACGTGCGGGATGGCATCGAGATGGCGCAAAAGCATCGCCTGCCCTCCGAGATCCGCGATATCATCGCCCAGCATCACGGCACCACCCTCATCCGCTACTTCTACCATCAGGCGCTGGCCGACTGCGGGGGCAGCGAAGTGGCGCCGCCGGGCCTGGAGGAGCGGTTCCGCTATCCGGGTCCCCGCCCCCAGACGCGCGAGGCGGCTATCGTGCTGCTGGCCGACACGGTCGAAGCCGCCGCCCGCTGCCTGGACCGGCCCAGCATGGAGCGGCTGGAAGTCTTGATCTCCACGCTGCTGCGCGAGAAGATCGAGGACGGACAGTTGGACGAATGCCCCCTGACCTTCCGGGATCTGCGCGGCATCGCGGCCGGGTTTGTGCATGTGCTGGCGGCGATGATGCACGAGCGGATAGACTACCCGGACCTGAACGGCGGCCCGTCGGCAGGGGTGAGCGCCGAGGCGCGCCTCTTGCCGCTGGAGACGCTTCCGGTTGAGCCTGCCGGCACGGCGCTGCCGCTCTCCCGGATAGAGCCTCTGGCCGATCTTCCGGCTCCCGGGAGCCAGGATGGGGAGGCGGGGAGCGATCCGCAGAGCGGCGTCCTGGAAGCGCCGTTGCGGCCGCTGCTCGCCGCCGATTTCGGGGAACCTGAGGTTTTTTATGGCAGTCTCCCTCTTGAACGAACAGACACGTCCGGTGCGGACAGCGGCCCTGCGCCGGGCCGCCCGCCGTCTGCTCGCAGACGAGGGGATGGCGGACGCGGAGGTCAGCGTCGTTCTCAGCGATGACGCCACCGTCCACGCGCTGAACCGGCGCTACCGGGGGAAGGACAGGCCCACGGACGTGCTATCCTTTTCGCAGCGCGAGCCGGCCGCCGAGGGGCCGCCGCTGCCGGAGGTGCCCGGCCTGCCGCCGGTGCTGGGCGACGTGATCCTCTCGGTGGTTGCCGCCTCGCGCCAGAAAGCCGCGCACGGCGTGACGCTGGAGGAGGAGCTGGCGCTGCTGACGGTCCACGGCATCCTGCACCTGCTCGGCTATGAGGACGAGACCGAGGCGGGCGCGCAGCGGATGCGCCTGCGGGAGCAGGCTATTTTGCAAGGATGAATCGATTCGTTATCTGGAGGGTTTGTGCCTTCGCGCCGTAAAGATGCGCTTTCAGGGTTCAAGTATGCGCAGGATGGCATTCTGCATTGCTTTCGCACGCAGAGGCACATGCGCTATCACTTCTATACCCTGATCGCGGTGCTGCTGTCCGGGCTGCTCTTGAACCTGGATAGCCGGGACATGCTGGTGCTGGTCTTTGCGATCACGCTGGTGATCGTAGCGGAAATGTTCAACACTGTCGTGGAGGCGGTGGTGGACATGATCACGGAAAACTATAATCCGGCCGCCAAGATCGCCAAGGACGTGGCCGCCGGGGCGGTGCTGCTGGCGGCGATGAACGCCGTGATCGCCGGCGTGCTCATCTTCTTCGCGCAGAAGCGCCTGGAGCAGATCCAGGAGCGGATGACCCATAGCTTTTCGGCGGACCTGACGCGCACGATCGTGCTGAGTATCGTGCTGCTGGCGCTGGTGGTGATCATCTCGAAGCTGCTGAGCGGCACCGGCGCGACCTTATGGCATGGCGGCATTGTCAGCGGGCATAGCGCCATCGGATTCCTGCTGGCGATGACCATCTTCTTTACCGCCAACAGTCCTATCATCGCCTTTCTGGCGGTCTTGCTGGCGGTGCTCGTGGCGCAGAGCCGGGTAGAGGCAGGCGTCCACTCCATACGGGAAGTGGTATTGGGAGCGGTGCTCGCCATCCTGTTGACGTCGTTGATCTACTGGGTCATGCCGAGGATTCGCGGGGAGTGGCGGGACCATACCGCCAACCATGCGAGTCTACCGATCGGGTCCGGACACCCGGCGCGCTTCGAGGGAGAGAGGGGTCTTGCCTACCGATTTTAACGCTACCCGCCTGGCCTGGGACCTGGTCGCCGTGCTCCTGCTGATTTGCGTCACGGCGTTCTTCGCGCTGGCTGAGTATGCGCTGATCACCGTCCGCAAGACCCGCATCCGCCAGCTCGTCGAGGAGGGCGACCGCGCGGCCCTGCACGTGGAGCGGATGCTGGAGCATCCTACGCGCATGATGGCGACCATCCAGACCGGCATCACGCTGGTGGCGACCGTCTCCTCGGCGTTCGCAGCCACCAGCGCCGTCGCGCCCATCGCGGTCTGGCTGCAGGCGCGCGGCATGACGGGAGGCATCGCCACCTT
>Ga0070734_10005250_pt1 | contig 11589 bp, 13 predicted proteins | sample Coa_R1_8_FD_66444 | JGI IMG/M metagenome (GOLD analysis project Ga0070734, IMG submission 66444) | Surface soil microbial communities from Centralia Pennsylvania, which are recovering from an underground coalmine fire - Coalmine... | ecosystem: Environmental > Terrestrial > Soil > Unclassified ...
AGGACACGCCACGAGCGCCGAAGCGCACGACCTATATCTACAAGGGTTGTATCAGTATTCGCTCCAGAGCCCGGCGTCCTACAAAAAAGCCAGGCAACTGATGCAACGCGCCATCGAGAAAGATCCGAATTACGTCAATGCCTACCTGGCGCTTGCTCGCGTCGAAGTGGTTTTGGTGCACATCACCGCCGAGAGCCCGGACGAGGGATTGCCCAGGGCCCGGGAGGCGCTGGAAAAGGCCCTGGCAATCGATCCGCAGAATGCCGAAGCGCACGGCCAGCTGGCATCGGTGCAATATATCTACGGCTGGGATTGGCCGCACGCCGAGCAGGAATTTCGGACCGCTATCGCCCACGGGGCGCAGGCGCCCACGCGCTCCGCTTATGGCTGGTCGCTCGGCACGCGGGGCCGCTTTGCGGAGGCACATCAGCAGCTCGCCATCGCGCAGGAATTGGATCCGCTCGGCATAGGACCTCGCGGGAACGAGGTAATGGTCTACATGCTGGAGCACAACTATGAGGGCGGGAAGCGCATCCTGCGGGGCATCATGGATCGCAAGCCGGACTCGCTCGATGCGCACCTTTTGCTGGGACTCTATGCGGCGATTGAACGCAATTGCGCCGCCGCCACCGATTACGCCAACTGGGATATCAAGAATTTTCAGGCTCCGGCTTCCCTGTTTGAAATGGCATTGAGCAGCGCCTGTCACGCGGACCTGACCCAATCTCGCAAGTACCTGGAGCAGATGGCCGCACCCGGCGAGAAGGGCGGTTACGTTTCGCCGTACCAGATCGCGCTCGGCTATGCCTACATCGGGGACAAGGCGCAGGCGCTCGATTACCTGTCCCAATCGATGGCCGCCAAAGAAGGGCAGATCCTGTACATCAAATACGATCCGATTTTTGACGGCATCCGCTCGGATCCGCGCTTCCGGGCCATGGAACAGAGGGCCGGGCTCGATTAATCACGGCCACCGCGCGCCCCAGAACCGCGCGGCCGGCAGTTACTGGACCGTGTAGCGGGCCCGCAGAGCGAAGGGCGCGATCTCGATCTGGAAGGGGTCGCCCGAGGTGTAAACCATCTGATATGTGCCGTGCATGCGGCCGACCGGCGTTTTGAGCGGGCTCCAGGAAGAATACTGGAAGGATTCACCGGGCGCCAGCACGGGCTGCTGGCCAATCACTCCCAAGCCTTTCACCTCGCGCGTATGCTCGGCGGCGTCGGTGATGATCCAGTGCCGGCTGATGAGCTGGACGGTCTGGCTGCCTTGGTTGGTGATCCGCACCGTATACTGGAACACCCACTCGCCCTGGAGCGGGCGCGAGTTTTCCGGAGAATACTGCGCCATCACTTCCACGCGGATGTCGTGCGTAACCGCATCGGAGAGCGCGGCCAGGTCTGAATGTACGTCGGCCATGGGAGTTGCAGGGAGAGCACGTAACGGCGCGAGCGTGCCCGCTGCCGTGAATTGCTGTTCGTTTACTTGGAAATGACGCCGCAGGCGATGCGATCGCCGGCGTTGCCCGACGGGTCGCTCTTCATGTCGTCGGCCTTGGCATGGATCACGAGCGCCGTTCCGCCGCCCGAGAACACCGAGTGATTGTCGGTACCCAGGTTGACGTTTTTGTTCATGATGGTGGTCTTGGCCGCGCCCTTGGCATTCACGGTGAAATTGGGCATATCGCCGGCATGCGCACCCTCGGGATTCTGCATTCCGTGATGCTTGTTGTCGGGATTGAAATGGCCGCCGGCAGTGGTGAAGGCGGGCGCTTCGCATTTCCCTACCTGGTGAATGTGGATGGCATGCTCGCCGGGCGGTAGATTTTTCAGGTTGAGCTTGAGTGCCGTGCCCTGGCCCTTTTTCTCGCTCAGTACCACGGTGCCCACGCTTTGGCCCTTGGCGTCCTTCAGTTCCACGGTCTTGCTGTTCGACGCGGCGAACAGCGTTGCCGCCGCCAGCAATCCTCCGGTTACTAACAACAATCTGGTTTTGTTCATAAGCTTCCTCCAGACAATCCTCTCATGTTTTACGCCTTCACAAAGGCCTCGCCCTCAAAAACCCTCGGTGCGGATCCAAAAGCTTTCCGCCCAGGAGCCGCCCGGCGGAATGGCCGGAAGCGCGGGATAAGAGCCTGCGTGGGAAAGGTTGAAGCCATTGGTCACGGCTGTCATCGGCTCAAAGCAGGCCACGTTCTGCGTGTCCGGTGCGTAGACCACCGCAATCGGGAATTTCGGGCCGTATCGGACCGCGATTTTCCGGCCGCGAGCCTCCAGCCGGAACTCGTCATCCGGATGGACGCCGCCGAAAACATCGTCCAGACGACGCCCCGCCAGAGGCAGAGGATCGGCCACATTGGCAGGCTTCTTCTCGCCTGTGGGAACGAACTTTTCGGTGAGGCTGTAGTGCTCGCGCACCGGCAGATGCAGTTGCCATTCGTTGCGCGGAATATCGGGAATCTGAAACCACGGATGGTAGCCGATCACGAGCGGCAGTTCCTCGGCCGAGTGATTCTCGATTCGCGTCGCGACCTCGAGCACGCCCGCCGCCAGACGATACGTCATTTCGATCGAATGTGCGAAGGGAAACTGCGCCATCCACTCGGGATGTTTCCAGAAATCGAGGCGGCTGGTTAGCGTCGCATCCCGGCCATCGGCTCTCAGTCGGGCGATCTGCCAATCGGCAAACAATACCAAGCCATGAATGGGGAGGCCGTTACCGTCGCGCCGGATGTTGAGCACATCGGGATTCAGATGATACCGCCGTCCATTAATCCAGTAGGAATCGCTATCCAGGCGGTTGGCCCACGGCGCGAGAAACGGAATGCCCGCTTGCGAAGGCTTGGCCTTCCACTCGGCGAGCGGCGCGGAGGGCGGCATGAGAATGGGCTGACCGTTGACCCGGAAGTCGTAAGCGATGTTGCCGATCGAAGGCGCGATGGAGACCTCTACCCGGCGGGCGGCGTCCGATAGCCGTACCGTCTCGACGCCATCGACGACGAGCTTCTGCGCGGAGTAATTCTCGTTGGAGGCCATCCGGGTCGCGGCTAGAGAGAGATCCCCAGTTCCCGCCCAATCGTAAACTTCGGCCGCTTCCGATTGGCCACCAGATCGCGCTGTTCCAGGATGGCCGAAACCAGGATGGGCATGGCGATGGTCGAATCGGAATGGCAGGTCACCATGGATGCGTCCTTGGCGATCTTGCCCCAGCTTTGCGCTTCTTCGAAAGTGCAGCCCGACAAGCCTCCCCAGTGCGGAGCGTCGGTCACGCACTGGATGGCGTACTTGTGGCCGGTGACGCCGGTGTTCATGATGATGGCGGTCACCTCGGTCTGCTGGACGAAATTCTTGGGCGTGCCGCCGCCGAAGTAGAGCACGCCGGTGGCTTCCGATTCCGCGACAATCCGGGCGGTCTCCACTACATCGCCGATGACATCGAACGTGAAACGGTTGCCGCCCTCGTAGCGATTGGCGGCGATGCCGATCCCGATGGAACTGTCGGCCACCGCGGGGCAGTAGAGTGGAACCCCGGCTTTCGCCGCGGCCGACACGATGCCGTCTTCTTTGCAGTGCTTGCCGAGCTCGACTCCGAGCAAATAGAGAAACTCGCGCGTTGTGTAAGGACGGGTTTGATCGAGCGAGGCGGCGAAGCGGCCGATCCATTGATCGTGCTGGCGGAATTTCTCTTCGTCGGCCAGCACGTCGTACATGCGGTCGATCAGATTCTCGGCGAGCAGCACGTCGTCGATGGCCGGCGAACCCTGGTAGTGGAAATTGCCGAGCGTCTCGTGCAGGTCATGGAAGAAATTAGCGCCCGTCGAGACCAGGCAGTCGATCAGGCGATTTTCGATCATGCGCACCACCAGGCGGCGCATCCCGGCAGGCACCATGGCGCCCGACATGCCCATCATGATGGTGCAGCGATCGCCCAGCATCTTTTTCCAGACTTCGAAGGCCAGGCCCAATTGCTTGCCCTGGAAAGCCGTTCCCTGCATGCGCGTCAGAATCTCGGAGGCCGAGGATGCGCCCACCGGGTCGAACGGCCGGGTGGGGTTCGACAGAATGCGCGACTTGGAGCTTTGGTCCACTTCTTCAGCCGACGAGGCGGGTGTATGGTTCATCGTGTTCTCAGTCTAGGGGAAATTTATGTCAGGACGGTAACGGGCTGGCTATTGCAGCCGCAGCCGGGTCTTCTCGTTCAATACCAGCTCGTCGAAAATGGCGAGCACCTGCTTGCGGTAATGGTAGACGCGCTTCAGGGAATTCTGAAAGCCGGTTTCGTAGCGGCGGGAGTTCAGCCATTTTTCGAGCAACGGCTTGGGCACGTCGATGTCGCGCCGTAACTTCTCAGCCGAGTGGCCCCGCAGGAAGAGCCCGTAGAACATCGCCGCCTCCCGCTGTGGGGCCAGTGGATCGAAATCTTCCCGCGGCGTCATCTCAATTCCTTCCGCCAAAAAAAGCCAGTATAAACACCGTGATGCCGTGAATCAAGTGTTTCCTTGGAACCGGGTTCCTAGGGTGTCTACTCGACATTTTATCGAAGTTCCGGGAGGAGCTTGCGGTAATTGATTGGAAATAGTCGGCGACGTTCGCTCCGGCCTGGCTGCCGTTCCAGGCAGGTGATGAGCCGAATAACGAGAATTGATTGGACCTCCCCTATGAATGGGGTTAAGATGAAACGGTATAGCTTCTCGATGAGTCTTCCTGGAATACCTACAGTGCAACCCCAGTTCGCATGGGCGGTCGGCGATGCAGCAGAACAGCGCTCCACGCGTCGATATCCTATTCGCCTGGACGTCGAGTTCAAGTTGCCACAGGAGAAGCGCGCCGGTTCCGGCACGACGCTGAATGTGAGCAGCGGCGGCATCCTCTTTCAGACCGATGAAACGCTGCCCGCGTTTGGATCGATTGAGATTTCCATCAAGTGGCCTTTCGCACTGGACGGGGGCTGTGCCCTCAAGCTGGTTATGCGAGGCCGAATCGTAAGGCAGGATAGGACTGGGATTGCCGTGAAGGTTCGCCAGCACGAATTCCGCACCGCGGGCGCTTCGCGCGGCGCATCGGCCTAGTCTTTCTTCGCTACGATTTTTCCGGGCTCGGATTTAGGAGCCTCGGCTTTGGCCGGCGGCGTCTTTCCGGGTTCGGACTTTTGGGGCGCCGGCTTCCCATCCTCGGCCTTTTCGGTTTCCCCTTTGGCGTAATCGCTGTTCGCACCTTCGCGATATTTCACGACGATCGAGATCCGGCGGTTGGATGGGCTGTCGGGATCGTCTGGCTTCCTTAGGTGCTGGTCGGCGTAGCCGCGGACCTCGGCGATTTGGCCGACTCTGAGGCCGTTGTCTTCCATCAGGCGACGCGCCGAGTTCGCGCGGTCGCTCGAAAGCTCCCAGTTGGAGTAGCCTTTTGTTCCCGCGAACGGCTTGGCGTCGGTATGACCTTCGAGCAAGAGCCGGTTATCCATCTTGCCGAGCTGGCTCGCGATCATTTTGAGCATTTCCACGCCGGGGCCAGTGGGATTGGCGCTGCCGTTCTCAAAGAACGTGCTGCTTTCGCTTTCCAGCAGCTCGATGCGCAGCCCTTCGCCGGTGACGGTCATCTGAACCTGGTCTTTCAGCTTCTGGAGTTCGGGGGCCTTTTTCATGGCCTCCTCGAGGGTCTCCTTGAGCTTGTTCATGTTGTCTTTCTTGAGATCCAGGTTTTCGCCGCTGCCCGCCATGCCGCTACCCAGCAGGTGCTTGGTGTGCCCGGTGGGATCTTGAAAGTATCCGGCGACGGCCTTTTTCACCTGCTCGCTCGAACTCATGAGCCAGAGCACGATGAACAGCGCCATCATAGCGGTTACAAAATCGGCGTAGGCTACCTTCCAGGCTCCGCCGTGATGGCCGCCGTGAACGATCTTCTTTTTGATGATGATCGGATCGGGCGCTGGTTGCTGGGTCGCCATTTTCTAGGCTGCTGCTTTCCCTCGGACGGTGCTTTCGAGGTCTTTGTAGCTGGGACGTACCGGATGGGGGACCGCGCGGCGCCCGAACTCGATGGCCACCAGCGGCGAACTGCCCTTGAGGAAGGCGATCAGGACAGAGCGGATGACATGATAGAAATGGCCTTCATCTTCGGCGGCCTTGCCCATTTTGGCGGCCATCGGCCCGAGCAAACCGTAGCAGAGCAGAATGCCGAGGAAGGTTCCTACCAGCGCCGCCGCCACTTTGTGACCGATTTCTTCCGGTGGTCCGCCCAACGCCCCCATGGTGATGACCACGCCCAACACTGCCGCGACAATTCCCAGGCCGGGAAGCGAGTCCGCTACTGTATTCAGCGCGGCCACCGGCTGTTGCGAATCATGATGGTGGACCTCCATGTCGGCCTCCATCATCTGATCGAGCTCGAACGGGGTCGGGCCGCCGGTCATCGCCATGCGCAGCGTGTCGCAAACGAAGTCGCGGAGATGGTGATCCCATTTACCAAACAGTTCGCTCTTCTCCGGATTCTCAACGTCGTTTTCCAGTTCGTTCAGGCCTTTCTTGCGCGCGGCCTGCATCACGTCGTACATCTGTTTCAGCGTCTCCAGGTACTTGGAAGTACTGAACTTGCTGCCGCCGAAAACCGCTCCGATGCCGCCTAGTATTCCCTTCAAGACTTCCGGGGGATTGGCGATCAGCACCGTGCCCATGCCCGCGCCGGCGATGATGATCAGCTCGGCCGGCTGCAGCAGGACCTTGAGGTTCCCGTGTTCCATGAGGTAGCCGCCGACGACCGCCCCGAACACGATCAGAATTCCAACAATGGAAAACATGAATCCTATCTCCGCTCACTTCCACGTGCCACCGCGGCGCAGTTTCCGCCGCCCGCACAGCAGCTTTCAAAGACTTCTCCCACTCGAGTCTCCAGCGATTCCAACGAATCGCCGTGCTCGGCTGTCCCTCCGGCGATCGAGACCGTGATTTGCCTGCGATCCCCCCACCAGTCCAGGTTCGATACCTGCACCAGCGATACCAGCTGGTCGGCCATCTCAGCGAGTCCAAACCGTGAGCTGTAATGCACTTCCACTCGAAATTCGGTAGGGTCCCACCGTGTCAGCACGTCCAGGGGGCCAAGGTTTCCATCGACTGTATGGGCGATGGTCTTCATAGCTGCGTCGATGATGCCGTGACCGAAAGATCGTTCGAATTGCTGGGCTTTGTCCAGACCGATGCGCAGCCAGCCAAAGGGAATCTGAAAGGTATTGAGCGCCTGGAATGCCTGCTCGACCCGCAATTCGCCGTATTTCCGCACGGCGGCCCCGGTCGCCTCATCCACGGCGCCGAAGGGACGCAGCTCGCGGAGCCACTCACGGGATTGGCCCAAGGCGTCCTCAAAAACCTCCACCGCGCCGATGATGGCGCCGGCGTGATCGTGAATGGCCCGCGAGCGGACGTGGACCGGAACTCGGTGCCCGGCTCGATGCCGCAGGAAAAGTGTCGCCTCGCGCGCCCTGCCGTCGGCCAGGACGTCCAGCAGCGACGAACCTTCTTGATCGCCGTGGATCAGCAGATCGCCGTGACAAAAATTGCCTGCCACTTCGTGGGCCTGGTAACCGCTAATCCGCGCAGCTGCCTGATTCCAATAGAGGATCCGCCGGTCCCGATCGACCATGTAGAGCCCCTCTTCGAGCTGATCGAGAAGCGCTCGGTGCAATTCGCCGTCTAGCAGGGCTTCTTGCATGATCATGTCGCTATTCGGTCGGGATTCTTCCATCGGACTTCCTCAAGAGCTTCATATCGGACGAACCACGCGGCCATTCGAGCCTTACTTAAGGCCCGGGTGACGGTTTTATCGTCGCCCAGCGGACAAATTTGCCGAATTTGGCCACTGCCCGGGACAGGTTGGCTCACAAGCACCACCTCAGATCCCCCAGGAAAGTCTTATTGTTCAATCGCTTATCCGGATTTCCCAGGACGGCATGGAAACTGCTCAAGGAGTGTCCGTGCGATACGGAGAGGAGAAACCGATGAAGACCGAACTTCGAGAGCTCGTGCAGGAGCTGGAGCAGGCGTTCAACGAGACTGTTTGCGAATCCGACCGGATCGCTTCGGTGTTGGCCGATATTAAGAGCCGGGGCTATGACGTCCTGCTGGCGCTGGACGTGACGATTGGGGTGACAGCCGCGGAGACGGCTCAGAACCATCTGGAGCCGAAACCGGTTGTCGAGACCAAAGGCGAACTCGCTCTCACAGCGCACGACCAAGACTTCCTGCAGGCACTGAATATTTCCGCCGCGTAAGCGCCCAAACACCCTCGGCCGGCCACGGCGACGATCACCGTGACCGGCCGGCTCGATCTTTTCTTTTCCGCAATCCCGCCGCCGACCGCTTTTTCGCTACGATGAAGTTTCCCAAACCATGTTTCGTTTTGAAACGGCAGGCGAGTCGCATGGAGAGTGTCTGGTCGCAACCCTGACGGGGCTTCCGGCCGGAATCCCGGTCTCTCTCGACGCAATCAATCACGAGTTGTGGCGCCGACAGCAGGGTTACGGCCGCGGCGGGCGCATGAAAATCGAAAAGGACACGGTGCACATCGTTTCCGGCGTGCGGCATTCCAAGACCGTCGGTTCGCCGATCGCGATCCTGATTCAGAACGCAGACTGGAAGAATTGGACCGAAGCACTCCCGGTGGAGGACATCGAGGGCGGCGAGGATAAGCGCAAACCGGTGACGCGGCCCCGGCCCGGTCATGCCGACTTGGCAGGTTGCCTCAAATACAATTTCGACGATGCGCGCTACATTCTGGAGCGCGCCTCGGCACGCGAGACGACAGCGCGGGTGGCGGTGGGGGCCCTGGCGAAAGCGCTGCTGGGCGAGTTCGGGATTCGCGTCTTGAGCCACGTGATCGGTGTCGGCGAGGTGCGGCTTGCCCGCGCAGCCGCCTGGGAAGAGCTGGTCGCGCTCAGCGAAAAGCAGGAAGTGCTGCTCGGTTGCGTGGATGCCGAAATCGAAAAGCAGATGAAGGAAGTGGTGGATCAGGCCTACCGCACCGGCGACACGGTCGGCGGCGTGTTTGAAGTGGTGGCGCACGGGCTGCCGCCGGGACTGGGATCGCACATCACGTGGGATTCCCGGCTGGACGGGCGACTGGCGCAGGCCATCGTGTCCATGCAGGCGGTGAAAGGCGCCGAAGTGGGCTTCGCGTCCGAGGGTGCAGCGTCGTTCGGATCGCGCGTGCAGGACACCATCCATTACAATCGGGAAGAACGCCGTTTCACCCGCGGCGCGAATCGCGCGGGCGGGCTGGAAGGCGGCATGACGAATGGCGAAAACATCCTGGTCCGCGGATTCTTGAAGCCGATCTCAACGCTCCGGCGGCCGCTTGAATCGGTGGATCTCGAAACGCGCGAGCCGGCGCTCGCGGCTTACGAGCGCAGCGACGTGTGTGTGGTGCCGGCGGCGGGCGTCATCGGCGAGGCCATGGTGGCGATCGTGCTGGCGCAGGCGTTCCTGGAGAAATTTGGAGGCGATTCACTCGGCGAGACCAGGCGAAATTATGACGGGTATGTGGAACAGGTGAGAAATTTCTGATGGTCTATCCGATCACGCTGTACGGCGAGCCGGTGCTCGAAAAGCAAGCGGAAACCGTGACCGAGTTCGACACTCCCGAGCTGAATCAACTGATCGACGACATGTTCGAGTCCATGTACGCCGCCAAGGGCGTCGGGCTGGCCGCGCCGCAGATCAGTATCGCGAAGCGCATCGCGGTGATCGACACATCGGTCGGAGAGGATCCGGCGCAGAGGCTGGTGCTGATCAATCCGGAGATTATCGGCAAGGAAGAACTGCAGACCGGCGAGGAAGGCTGCCTGAGTCTGCCGGGATTTCGCGAGCAGGTTACGCGCCCCAAGCGCGTAACTATTCGCGCCAAAGATGCCAAAGGCGTGGAGTTCGAAAAAACCGGCGAAGATCTGCTGGCGCGGGCGTTCTGCCATGAGATCGATCACCTGAACGGCCGGCTCTACATTTCCCATGTCAGCACGCTGAAGCGCGACCTGATCCGCCGCAAGGTGCGAAAGCTGGCCAAGGCCGGCGAGTGGGGCGGCGCATAGCGAAGCGCAGCGCTTCGATTTGTCTCACGCGCGATGAACCTTGTCTTTCTTGGCACTCCCGGCTTCGCGGTGCCCACGCTGCGGGCGCTAGTGACCGGGGGGCATCGCGTCCTGGCGGTTTACACCCAGCCGGATCGCCCCAAAGGCCGCGGCGGCAAGACCACAGCGTCGCCGGTGAAGGAAGCGGCGCTGGGCTTGGGCCTGGCAGTGGAGCAGCCGGAGCGCGTTCGACGCCCGGAGTCGGTGGTGGCGCTGCGCGCGCTTGCGCCGGACGCGATGGTCGTGGTCGGCTACGGCCAGATCATCCCGCAGTCGATTATCGATATTCCAAGGCTCGGCATCATCAACGTGCATGCTTCATTGCTGCCGAAATACCGCGGCGCCGCGCCGATCCAGTGGGCCATCGCGAACGGCGAGCAGCGGACCGGCGTCACCACCATGCAGATCGACGCCGGCCTCGACACCGGAGGCATGCTGCTCAAATGGGAAACCGAGATCGGAGCCGAGGAGAACGCGCTCGAACTGAGCGACCGGCTGGCGCCCGCCGGCGCGGACCTGCTGGTCCAAACCCTGGACGGCCTGGCCGCTGGAACTTTGAAGGCCGAGCCGCAGGCCAATGCCCAGGCGACGCTCGCGCCCATTCTCAAGAAAGAGGACGGCCAGATCGATTGGACTTGGCCGGCGGCAAAGATTTTCAACCGTACTCGCGGCTTTTTGCCGTGGCCTGGAGCCTACAGTTCCTTTCGAGGCCAGTTGTTTCACGTCTGGCGCGCTCGTGTGGCTGCGGAGACCGGCAGCCGGAGGCCAGGGTCGATCTGGGCGGATAAGAAGAGGCTGCTCGTTCAGGCGGGCGACGCGACCGTACTGGAGTTGATCGAGGTCCAGGTGGAAGGGCGCAAGCGCATGGCCGCGGATGCGTTCGTGAACGGCCAGCGTCTGGACGAAAATGAAATGTTGGGAGAAACGAACGAGTGAAGCTTCCCCTTGGATTTCGCTACTCCGCCGTGTACGCGGGGATTCGCAAAGTCGCGAAGAACGACCTGGCATTGATTGTTCCGGACGGACCCGCATCGGCCGCCGCTGTCTTCACGCAAAATAAAGTACAGGCCGCGCCGGTGCGCATCGCGCGCTTTAATCTGACCAAGTCGCGCGGGCGCGTGAGCGCGGTGCTGATCAATGCCGGCAACGCGAATTGCGCTACGCGGACCGGTGACCGCGTCGCGATCGCCTGCTGCGATGCGGTTGCCAAGAACCTGCACCTCCCCGAAGTGGAGGTTTTTCCGTCGTCGACGGGCGTGATCGGTGTGGAGCTGGATGCCGGGCTTATCACGCGGGCGCTTCCCGACTTGGTTGCCGGGCTCTCGCCGCGCCGTTTTGACGACGTTGCCGACGCGATCCTCACTACCGACACGCGGCGCAAAACCGTGCAGCGGGAGGTGCGGCTCAAAGGCGGCACGATCCGCATCGCCGGGATGACCAAGGGCGCGGGAATGATCCAGCCCAACATGGCGACTACGCTC
>Ga0070734_10005251_pt1 | contig 11587 bp, 12 predicted proteins | sample Coa_R1_8_FD_66444 | JGI IMG/M metagenome (GOLD analysis project Ga0070734, IMG submission 66444) | Surface soil microbial communities from Centralia Pennsylvania, which are recovering from an underground coalmine fire - Coalmine... | ecosystem: Environmental > Terrestrial > Soil > Unclassified ...
CAGAGGATGCCGTTGATCGACACTTGACCGGCGCCGCTCCAAGCCACATAGATTTCTCGTTGCGCCCGGAGCGTGAGCTGACATAGGGCCAGTTCGAGCACCGGGGCATCCCAGGCACTCCCAACCCCCGCGTTGAGCAGCTCCTGCGTCCATGGATCGAAGGCCCCGCCCGGGGGAACACCGAACTTTCGCCTTCCGGTAGCGGGAGCCCCTTGGACGGTGGCGCTCCCGTATACGCTCTCGACCAGAAGGCTCAAGCTCGAACCTCGAATCCGGCGTCGACGAGCGTCGCATAAACCTGCTCGGCAAACTCGACACAGTCCGGGGTGTCACCGTGGAGGCAAATCGAGTCGACTTCGTTAGCCAGCCGAAGCACTTGCGCTCGGACCTCCCTTGCATCGGAGAGCACGGCTCCGGCCTCGGAGCGCGGAACCAGGGTGCCGTCCTCACGATAGGCACGATCCGCAAAGCCCTCACGAATGAAGGCCACTCCCGCGCGCCGGGCGATCGGCTCATGCATTGTGCCGGGAAGGCCGAGGAGGGGGAGCTTGACGATGCGGAGCGCCATGATAAGCATTCCAGTACCCGGAAACATGCTCAGTGCATGGCCCCCGGCTTCATAGGGCGAATTCGCGGTCGGGTGATTGGCCATGCTGTCCCAACCTGTGCCGATCGGCTGCGCGGTGTCGTTATAGAATGCTCCGTGCGGCTTCACGTAGGCGCCCCCGAACTCGGCTCGGAAGTCGCGGATCTGTTCGAGGACGCTGCTCAGATACTCGCGCTGGTGCTCGGTGGTCAGGGGCGCCCGGCCCATGCTCCCCCGATCCGGATAGCCGGGGTGGGCGCCTATCCGAATCCGCTTGATTTTGCAGAGATCGACGGTTTCGGCCGTCAACTCCGCGTTTCCGGCGTGGACGCCGCAGCAGACGTTGGCGCTAGTCGCGAAGTTAAGAAGCTCCGCGTCGTTGGGATTCCCTTCGCCGATGTCCACATTGAGGTCGATGAACTTCACAAGCGGCTTCCCTTCAGCCTCTCAAAGTCGGTAGGGGATACCGGCTCAAAACGAACGCGGTCCCCTACCGAGATGGGAAAGTAGTCGGACTCCACGTCGACCAAAACTAGGGGCGTCCTCCCAACGATCGGCCAGCCGCCGGGCCGCACCATCGGATAGACGGCGGTTTGGTTGCCGGTCATTCCGACCGAACCCGGCTCTGTCCTAACCCGGGGCGATCCAAGCCGGGGAACACCGCGAAGCGACTCGGGCAACGGTCCGAGATATGCGAAGCCAGGGCAAAAGCCGATTGCAAAGCAAGCGAACTCTGCGGATGAGTGGGTTCGCACGAGCGCCTCAGACGTGAGGCCGAGCTTCTCGGCGGTCCCCTCCAGGTCTTCGCCGAACTCATAGCAAACCGGAATCGTCCACTCGGCGGGGGTGAACTCGACGGATCCGGCGGTCGCGCATGCGGCTTCGATGTCCGCGTATGAGATGGGCACGCGAGCGTACACGCCTACCGTGTCCGCACATGGCACCGCGTCGGTCATACCCACGAGCCTGGCGCGATCGAGTGCCAGCGCAGTCGCGGCGGGAGAGGCTTCGAGGTCCCGGAGAATATACGCAAGGTCCCCAAGCGGTTCGATGCGCATGGGGGCTAGTTTACGGCGGCGCGCCGTAAACTAGCCCCCATGCGGCCGGCGCTTCCCTTCACGCTAGAGTCAGGCGCGGCAGCGCCGGAGTACGCCTCGGAGGGAGCCGCCGGAATGGACGTGCGCGCCCTCGAAGATGTCCGCGTCGAGCCGATGGAGCGTAAGCTGGTTCGCACCGGGGTGCGTGTTGCGGTACCCCCGGGTTTCGAGCTTCAAGTGCGGCCACGCTCCGGCCTGGCGCTGCGGCACGGGCTTGGGTTGGTCAACTCGCCCGGGACTATCGACTCAGATTATCGTGGGGAAATCGCGGTGCTCATGATCAATTTCGGCGCGACCGCAGTCGAACTAGCGAAAGGCGAACGAATTGCCCAACTTGTGCTCGCCCCGGTGGCTCGTGCCGAACTCTGGGAAGCAGACGGGCTGGACCAAACCGAACGAGGCGAGGGCGGTTTCGGCAGCACGGGGACGCAATGAGTTCGACCCCGGAGAACGACGACATGGCGACCCCGACTTCACCTTCAAGCAACGCGGAAGACGCGATCTATTCCGAGCTGGCCCGGGCCAACCTCGCGCGACTTCGCGGGGACTATGACGTGGCGGAACGCCAATGCACCTCGCTACTGAAGCAGGCGCCACATAACTCGACCGTGGCGGCGCTGCTTGGGGACATCTCCGCCGAGCAGAACAAGCTCGATGAAGCATTGCAGTGGTACGAGATGGCGGTCGATTCCGGCGCCGCAAGCGGAATCGAGGAGAAGCTTAAGGCCGTCAAGGCTCGCGTCAAGGAGCGCGATGCCGCCAAGTCGGAGCGAGAGATTGGACTTAGCCAGCGCACTTGGACGAGCCCCTCGGTGCTCATCGGGGGCTCGGTCATCTTCCTGATGCTCATCGTGTGCAGCTACATTGCGGGCACCTACCGGACCCCGGTCAAGGCGACGCCGACGCAGGAGCAGGCGCCGATTATCCTCCCCTCCACCTCGACCAACGCAGGTTCAGCCGGAGACGGGAGCGCCAAGGGAAGCGCCAATCCGGGCGACCTCGCACACGCGAATCCAAGCCCGTCGGGACAAGAATCCGTACCTGCGCCCGCACCGCCGCGCGCGGGAATCGACGCCGAGCTGCAAGCCGGCCTCGCCAGCGCGACCGGCGCGCTTGCCCAGGTGACGCAGGCGACTTGGGATCCTCGGTCTCACGCCGCCCTTCTCGAGGCGGCCGTCCAGCCAAACGAAGACCCTCGCGTGCTTGCGGCCCAAATCGCGCAGGGCGCGTTGAGCACGTGGAAGGAGGCGACGGCAGTTACCGTTCGCGTGGCGAGCGGGGGAAAGATCGTCTTCATCGCCGACGCCACGCGGGAAAAGGCGGACGCGTTGGCGCGATCGGGGCAGCCCGCTCCAGAGGGCGTCGCGCTTGCCGACGCCCTTCTCACGAACGAGTGGAAGGAAGGGCCGGAAGGCGTAACAAGCGGCAGGTAAGCTCCGTCGCCATGCTCCTAGCCGTCCAGCTCTACACCGTACGCGATCTGCTTCAAAAGGATTTCTCCGGAACCCTCAAGGCGCTCAAGTCGATGGGCGTCGAGTACATCGAGGGCGCGTCCGGGTACGACCGCAAGCCGGAAGAGTGGAAGGACCTGATGGGCGAGCTGGGGTTTCGGGTCGTCGGCGGCCATGTCGGGCTCGAGGCGCTCGTTCGGAATCCGATCGGGGTCGCTGCCGAGGCGAAGCTGTTAGGCTATGACTGCGTGATCGTTCCGTGGGCGTCCGGCAAGAACTACCCTGGCGGGTGGAAGGCATTCGCGGAGATCCTGAACCTGCTTTCGGGGCAATTGAAGGCGGCCGGCGTGGTTGGGGGCTACCACAACCACAACCACGAGATGGAACTCGAGAACGGCACGCCGGGGCTCGACATCATTTTCGCCAATACCGATCCAAACCTTGTCAAGGCGCAGATCGACGTCGGTTGGGTCAACTTCGGCGGGGGCGATCCGGTTTCATACATTCGCAAGTACGGCAGCCGGCTGAACTCGGTCCACCTGAAGGACTCGGTCCGCGGCCCGGAGCACATCGACGTCGTGGCGGGGACCGGGCAGGTGGATTGGGACGGCGTGGCGGCGGCGTGCTTCGAGGTTGGCTGCAAGTACGGCGCGCTTGAGATGGACAACCCTCCCGGCGACGCCTTGAAATCGGTGGAGAAGAGCCTGGATTTCTATCGCTCCAAGGGCATCGGTAAGTAGCGTCGCAACCCGGCTGCGCTCCTGCGAGTAACTGTTTTGTAACGCTCACGCCGCTACACTGTCTCTAACGGCGGCGCCTCTTCTCGCCATGATGTGTCGAAAGGGGCAACGAGGAGGTTGTTATGAAATCGTCACGCAGATATTGGCCGGTTCTGCTTCTGGCCATCACTTGTCTGGCCCGCTTGGGCATTGCCACTCACGAGTCCCAGCTTGATAACTCCAAGCGCGGATACGTTGCCGGACACTATGCCCTCGAACTCGACGGCAAGTTGGCCGGATGGCTAATGAAGGTGTCAGGCGGACAAGCCAGCGCCGGAGTCGTCGACGAGAAACTAGGCGCGGATCACATCGTCCACAAGCACATCGGGAACGTGAAGTACGACGAGATCACGTTTAACTGTGGCACCGGCATGAGCAGGGACATGTACGAGTGGATCAAGGCTGAATTCGATGGAAAGTATGTCCGACGTTCCGGGGCGATCGTCCAGGCCGACTACAACTTCAAGCAACTGACCAGGTTGGACTTTCAGAACGCGCTCATCAGTGAGGTCGGCTTCCCCGCCTGCGACGCGTCTTCCAAGGATGCGGCGAAGATGACGATAAAGGTTTCGCCCGAAGTTACGCGGCTGCAGAAGGGCAGCGGGAACCTAAGCGGCCCGCCGACGAATCCACAGATGCAGAAGCGGTGGCTCCCCGCGAATTTTCGCCTGACGATCGACGGAATCGACTGCACGAGGGTCTCCAAGATCGACGCCATCACGGTGAAGCAGAAGGTCGTCGAGGCCGGCACCGGGCAAATCCGGGATTACGAAAAGGAGCCGGCTCACCTTGAAGTTCCGAATCTTGTGATTTCAATTCCCGAGTCACACGCCCAAGCCTTCTATCAGTGGCACGAAGACTTCGTCGTCAAGGGGAATAACGGCCAGAACGGCGAGAAGCATGGAGAGCTCACCTTCCTCGCGCCGGATATGCGGACGGAACTGTTCACGCTGAACTTCCAGCACATCGGAATCTTCAAGATCGGCCCGGACAAGAGCGTGCCCGGCGCGGAGAACATCAGGCGGGTGAAGGTCGAGATGTACTGCGAGGACATTAAGTTCGACTACAAGTCCTCGGCGTGGGCGGCGCGTGCGGGCAAACCCGTGCACCGCGCGTAGCCGGCTATCGCAACTCGCGCTGACTTCGTAGAACCCGTCGTGGCTGCTTGCACGACGGGTATCCTCACACGCGCTCGATGAGGCACAAGAGAGTGGCGCCCGACGCACCGACCGGCGTGCGCGTGCCGACTGACGGTCCATCGACCGTGGCGGCTCCCGTGGCAGTCGATAGCCTCATCGCCTCAATCTCAGAGATCCGCGAGCGTGGCGAGCGTGCCGGCCTCGAAGAACAAGAACAAAAGATGCCCAACGACAGTTTTGATGCCGATATCGTCGTGATTGGATCGGGGCCCGGAGGCTACGTAGCCGCCATCCGGGCTGCTCAACTCGGCGCCAAGACCGTCTGCATCGAACGCGATTTCTTGGGTGGCACATGCCTGAACTGGGGCTGCATTCCCAGCAAGGCCCTCATCGCGAGCGTCGAGCGACTGCACCACGCCAAGCACGCCGACAAATTGGGCGTGAAGGGAGCGGAGGGAGCCAAGCTGGACTTCGACGCCGTCATCGCCCGAAAGGAGAAGATCGTCTTAACCCAGCGAGGCGGCGTGGGGATGCTCTTCAAGAAGAACGGGGTTCGGCACGTCGAAGGCTCGGCGAGCTTCAAGGACGCTCACACGGTGGAGGTCACCAAGGACGGCAAAGTCGTCGAAACCCTCCGGGGCAAGAACTTCGTGCTCGCGATGGGCTCCTCCGTGATCCGGCTTGACATACCCGGCTTGAAGGGCGGCAAGGAGGCCAACGTCTGGACCTCGGATGAAGCCGTGAACGCGCCCTTCGTTCCGAAGCGGATGCTGATTCTGGGCGGCGGCGCGGTCGGAGTCGAGTTCGCCTACGTGTTCAACGGCATGGGCAGCGAGGTGACCGTCATCGAAATGATGCCGTCCCTGATTCCCCTCATGGATTCCGAGCTAGGTGCGGAACTGGCGAAGGGACTTGGGCGGCAAGGGATCAAGACCATGACGGGCGCAACCCTCGAGAAGTGCGAGAGAAAGGGAAGTTCCTGGATTTGTCACGTAAAGAAGGGCACCGACACAGAGAAGGTAGAAGTCGACGTCGTCCTTCTTGGGGTTGGCCGTAAGGCGAATACGGACGGTATGAACCTTGAAAAGATCGGTGTCCAACTGCACCGCCGAGGCGTCCAAACGGTCGACGATACTCTTCGCACCCATGTGCCACACATCTACGCGATCGGCGACGTCCGGGGCTTCATCCAGCTAGCACACGTGGCCTCCGCCGAGGGGATCTGCGCCGTTCAGAACATCGTCCTCGGAACCGAGAAGAAGATGGACTTCAAGGCGGTTCCCAGTTGCGTCTACACCGTTCCCGAGGTGGCTTCGGTCGGGCTCAGCCAAAGCGAGGCTGAAACGCAAGGGTACGACGTCGCGGTCGGGAAGTTCAACTTCCGAGCCAACGGCAAGGCGATGGCGATCGGCGAGCAGGACGGCTTCGTTAAGGTCGTTTGCGAGCGGAAGTACGGCGAGGTTCTCGGCGTCCACATGGTCGGCCCGCACGTCACCGATATGATCCATGAAGGGGTGGTGGCGCTCAAGCTCGAAGCGACCCTCGATTATATGGTTGACACCATCCATGCCCACCCGACGCTGGGCGAGGTTACGCTCGAGGCGTTCGAGGACGCGGCCGGCCACGCCATCCACAAGCTGTGAGCGCGGAACTCCTCGAGACATTCCCCAACCCGTCGCCCGGCCGCGACTATACGATCACGCACACGTGCCCGGAGTTCACGAGCGTTTGCCCGAAGACCGGCCAACCCGACTTTGCGACCATCGACCTCGAATACATTCCGGATCAGCTGTGCATCGAACTCAAGTCGCTCAAGCTCTACTACTACTCGTTTCGGAACGAGGGCATCTACTACGAGGCGGTAGTGAATCAACTGCTCGACGAGCTCTCTTCCGCGTGCTCGCCAAGGTGGATGCGCGTGACCGGCCGCTTTAACGTCAGGGGCGGCATTGGAAGCGTGATCGTCGCCGAGTGCCGCAAGCGCGGCTAGCAGCGGCGCAAGATCGTCGTTCCGCTCACGGTGACAACTTCGCCGCCCCCCAAGTCGATGTCCGCCTGAACAAACGCGGCCTGAAAGGGTTCGCGCAACTCAGGCAACGCGAAGCAAAACTCAAGAAGCTCGCCGGGCCGGCATTGCGACTCCACCCACCACTCCGCCTGGGCGAACTTACCGTCCGGTGATTCTGCCAGGAATAGGCGGCAATGGGTGCAGAACTCGGCGGACTCTACCGATAATATTAGGTTAACGAGTAATTCATTTCGTTCGGTTAACTTATTAACTAACTTGGGAAAGCCGAGCCCTGCCGCACACCGTCGAGCAAACGAAGCGGCGTTTCGATAGTAAGGCAATTTGTCGGTGAAGACGTGTCCTTCGTTCGCGAGGGTCAGCAGCGAACTGGCTTCAGGCAACCATTCTTCGTAAAGGCTTCGCGCATCCGGCGCCCAGTATTCGTCGTTTGAGCCGTTGATTTGCAGCAGCGGCACGTTGATCGATTTGAGGGAGAGGAACGGATCGACCATCTGCGACAGGCGTCTTCCTAAGTGGGATTGCGCTCGCGCCGGCAAGCCAAGGTCGGTGTAGTCATGGATCGCAGTGGAGTATTCATCCCATATTTCGTGCTGATGGGCCAGCTGGGCCGTCATATTCAGGTTGTCGAACACCGTTGGGACAATCCCAATAATCCGAGGGTCCAATGTGCAGGCGGTCAGCCAAGTGGTCCAAGCGCGCTTGCTTTCTCCAATTAGAATGAACCTGGCCAATCGGCCCTGGGACCACGCCTGCAGCGCATCCATCGCGCGTACGACGCTCTTGACCATCGGGAAGAGCAACGGCCACGTGGCATCCCCGGTTTCGAGGAAGCGATCGAAGGTGTGCGCGATCAGCGCGTCTTCGCTCAGGTCGAAAATCGGCTGGTTCGGCATATCGAAGAGCATTGCGGTCTCGAATCCGCTCAGGTCGCCCAGTCGCTCAGCATCCGCCAGGTCCAACGAATTCGGTTCGCCACCGGTGATGTAGAGGAGTGCGACGTCGGATTGCCGCGCGGCTCCCACGACCGCGAGGTGGTGCACCCACTCGATGCCGCGCCAACTCTGGGCCCGGACGCGCAGCACTTCGACCGACCGGTCCGCACCAAGCGACTCCCATCTAACGTTCGCATCCGGCGCATTGACGTAGGCGCTCAAGTCGCTTGAAATCGCCTCGTCAGGATTTAGGCCCACGGTTCAAACGATTGTGCCCGCTCGCCGCGTCCTTGACCTACTCGCTTGGCCGCGTAACGGGGATGGAAGGTCCCGTCGGTAGGGCTTCTGCAACAGTCTTAACTTGACACGGCGGTTCAATCGTGCAAGAATGCACTGATTGCGCCACGACGGCGTGAGTGGGTGGGGAAAATGAGGATGCACATACTGCGCAGATCAGTCGTGCTTGGCGGTCTCTTTGCGATGGCCGCGCTTGCATCGACATACATGGGTGCGCTCGACGCAACGATTAAGATTGACCGGGCGCTGAATAGCCCGACGCTGACGGTGAAATATCAAGGCGTCATCGCGAGCCTGGTCGAGCTGCGAATCAACGGCGAGAGCATTGCGACGAGAACGGTTGCCCAAGACAAGGACAACGGCGAGACCAACTTCACAGTCGACTTGGCGTCTCTTCGAGACGGGGACAACGCCATCGAGATCCGGCTGTTCGACAAGAGCGGCAAGATGGTCGGCTCCGAGAAGACGACGCTTACGACCGACGACGGCACTCCGGCTCCCTTCTTCATGGAGAATCCGAAGATGGGTGCGACCGTCGAGGGCTCGGTCGAGTTGACTGTCGGCTTCAACAAGTCGTTCGCCGGCAGCATCGTCAGCTTCTTCGTCGACAACCAGCTTCAGTCGGTTTCGAACACGCCGCCGTATAGCTTCCTTTGGGATACCACCCGGGGGGCGAACGGCTGGCACGAGCTCGAATCCTGGCTCGTCGACGATTCCAACTCGACGCTTCGAACCAAGAAGATTCGAGTGTTCGTCAACAATCCGTCCGGTCACACCCGGCGCGAAGGCCGCGACGTTCAGCCCAAGCCGAAGTCCGATCCGAATCTAACCCCCAAGGGTAATCCGGATTCAAAAGGCGGAGTCACCGGAACCCCGGCTGGACCCAAGCCGATCGCCGATGGCGGCCCCGCCACCGCGGCGGGCAAGGCGCAGCCGACGACCACCGAGCCGCTCGACCTCAAGACGAGCGACAACACATCCAAGGTCGGTATCGCGGGCAATGCGAGCGGGCTCAAGCCGGCGAGGACCGGCAACGGCATCGCCACCGGACCCAAGCTGCTTACGCCCACGTTCCTCCGAGTGGCGACCAACACCGCGCAGGTCAAAGTCGCCAGCCCGGTCGTCGCGCCTGCCGTGAACGCGGTTCACCTGATCCCGATCACTCAAGGCACCCGGATCCCGAATCTCTCCACGTTCGCGATCCTCATGAACGGCGAGTTCGTGAATTTCGACGTGGCGCCGCGGGTTGACGAGGGCGTGCCGATGACGCCGCTCCGATTCCTCTTCGAGCGCGACGGCGGAAAGGTCTTCTGGCACGGCGCGGACCAGTCGGTCACCGCGACGGCCGAGGGCCGGGACGTCTTCGTAAAGATCGGCGAGTCCCTCGCAAAGGTTAACGCGTCGCCCATCCAAATGGAGCGAGCGGCTTACCTCGAGAGCGGCCGAACCATCGTTCCGCTGAGCTTCATTCGCGAAGCACTCAACGTCAATGTTCAGTACGACAAGGCGACCGGGCACGTCCTGATCACCAGCCTGAACAAGAAGTAAGAGCTGATTGAGGGTAGCGGGCTCGGCTGAATCCAGCCGGGCCCGCTTCGTTTTTTCAGACCTGGCATTCCAGAACCTCCGATTGGCGCACCTCCCTGCCGATACTTACTCAAGTTGGGACCGAACGGGAATGGGCTTTCAGGCGAACATCGATAAGCGGCGCTACCTGCGCTACGACCTCTTGGACTACGCGATGGCGTTTCCTGAGAACGACGCCGTCGGCATCCGCTCGGTCATCGCCGACGTCGGCCTCGGGGGCCTTGCCCTCCGAACCCACGAACCGCTCGAGGTAGGCGAGAAGCTGCGGCTGGTCGTCGGACGCGGTTCGGGCCACTCGATCACCATCAAGGGCGTCATCCGGCACGTGCACGTCAACGAGGAATCCCGGCTCTACGCCATCGGCGTTCAGTTCCAGCCGGAAAGCCACGATGAGCGGGTGACGATCGCCCAATACGTGCACGAAATCTTTCAGCGCCGCTGCGACGTGGTCGCATCCAATCCGGCGTAGCCACCGGCATCGCCTCGGCGCTTCCCATCGAGGTATAGTATGAGCTTCGGGCGGCTTTGCGCTGCCCGGAGGACAATCGAGCCACGGACGAGGCCACGCCAAGCGGCGCGGAACCGGTCCGGCAACGGCGGGAAGTATGGCAAAGCAATCACTTATAGAGAAACAGCAGCGCAAGCCAAAGTTTAAGGTTCGCGCTTACAACCGCTGCTCCCTTTGCGGACGCGACAGCGGTTACTTCCGATTCTTCGGCATCTGCCGCATCTGCTTGCGCGAAAAGGCTCACCGCGGTGAGCTTCCGGGCGTAAAGAAGTCGAGCTGGTAAGGGCAAGGAGAAGGAAGCATGCACAGCGATCCCATCGCGGACCTACTTACGCGCATCCGTAACGGCGTTCGAAGCCGGCAGGACAGCGTCGAGATTCCGCATAGCAAAATCAAAGTCGAAATCGTCAAGATCCTCGAGGCCGAGGGGTACCTCTCCGGCCATGAAGTGACCACGGAATCCAAGTTTCCGCAGATCAAGGTTCATCTGCGCTATGGCGCCAAGCGGGCTCCGCTGATCTCGCACATCGTTCGCGTCAGCAAGCCAGGACTTCGCGTGTACAAGGCCGCCGCCGAACTGAAAGCGCGGCGCGCGGGGCTTGCCACTCAGATCGTCTCCACGAGCTCAGGGCTCATGACCGACCGAGAAGCCCGCCGACGGAAAGTCGGCGGCGAGGTCATCTGCGAGGTGTACTGATGTCTCGAATTGGAAGAGCACCGATTCCTGTTCCGGCCAACGTTACCGTCTCGGTCGACGAAGCGACGAACGTCGTCACCGTGAAGGGGCCCAAGGGCGAGTTGAGCGAGAAGATTTCCCGCCTCCTCACGCTCAAGCAGGAAGATGGCACGCTGGTTCTCGAGCGGCCCAATAACCTTCGCGAGGCAAGAAGCCAGCATGGTCTGGCCAGGACCCTCATCAACAACATGGTGGTCGGCGTTACGAGCGGCCACTCGAAGACCCTGGAGATCGTCGGCGTCGGTTACCGCGTTCAGGCGCAAGGTCGCGGACTGCAGCTCAATATGGGCTACTCCCATCCGGTGACGGTAAGCGCCGTGGACGGCATCACGTTCGAAGTTGCCGCTGAAGAGCGGTCGAGAACGCAACAGATCAAAGTGGTCGGCATCGACAAGGCCCTCGTGGGCCAGATTGCGGCGGACATTCGAAAGGTCCGGAAGCCGGAG
>Ga0070734_10005252_pt1 | contig 11587 bp, 9 predicted proteins | sample Coa_R1_8_FD_66444 | JGI IMG/M metagenome (GOLD analysis project Ga0070734, IMG submission 66444) | Surface soil microbial communities from Centralia Pennsylvania, which are recovering from an underground coalmine fire - Coalmine... | ecosystem: Environmental > Terrestrial > Soil > Unclassified ...
CGAGGGTGTACGTCGGGGCGCACTTTCCGTCGCAGGTGCTTCTTGGATGGGCGTGCGGCACAGTCGCCGCACTCTTGTGCGTGACAGCGTATCGCCGAATAGCTCGGGCGCGCGAAGCTACGGCGTGAAGCTCCTCGGGCTCATCGGCGGCACGAGCTGGGAGAGTACGGCCGTGTACTACCGGCTGCTCAACGAGATGGCGAAGGCCCACCTCGGTTCCACGCACTCGCAACCGATGCTCATCTATTCGTTCGACTTCGACGCCGTCCGGACGAACACGCTGGCGGAGAATTGGGGGGAAGTCGCCCGAATGATGGTTGCCGAGGCCCGGCGCCTGGAGGCAGCCGGCGCCGACGGCTTGATGATCTGTGCGAACACGATGCACCGGGTGGCGAACGAGGTCGAGGCGGCGATCTCGATTCCGTTCATCCACCTCCTCGATTCCCTCGCGGTTGAGGCCAAGGCCCGCGGATTCGGGACGCTGGGCGTGCTGGGAACCCGATTCACGATGCTCGACCCATTCTATTGCGGTCGGCTGGAGGGGCGTCACGGCTTGAAGACGCTGGTGCCCGAGGGGGATGATCTCGAGTTGGTGCACTGGACAATATTCAACGAACTGACTCAGGGCCGGGTTCTCGAGTCGACGCGCGAGAAGCATCGTCGGGTCATCGAACGTCTGGCTGCCCGGGGGGCACAGGCGATCGTGCTCGGCTGCACGGAGCATCGGATGATGCTGTCGGCGGAGGACTCACCGGTTCCTCTTCTCGACACGACCGAGATTCACTGTCGAAAGGCATTCGAGTTTGCTCGCTGAGCCGTGGAACGGTCGGGGACGGCGTGCGGATGCGGGCTGGAAGCCCGCGCTCCATATCTGACGAGTTGCCTGCCGATATAAACCTGGGGCGTCGCCGTCAGTTCTGGCGACGCATGCCCGGAGGACGAACTCAGGAGCATGAAGACAAGTTTCGCTTTTCTCGTAGGGCTCGCACTGGTGACCCGGCCCGCCGTGGCCCAAGGACCGGCCATTCAGCTAGACGGAAACCGGTCCGTTCAACTCGAACGGCTCATCGACAGCGTCGAGCACAAGGCGGTCGGCAAGCTCCTCGCGGCTCGGCACGCGTTTCTCGATGTCGCCAAGTACAAATCGGCGCGGACGCCCGACGTGGCCGACACCTTGAAGGACCAGACGCCCATCAAGAACCAGGGCGCCCGCGCTACCTGCACCTACTTCGCCGCGACCGCGGCGCTCGAAGCGGCTTACAAGAAAGCCGGCGTCGGGAACCTAGATCTCTCAGAACAGTATCTGGTCTGGCTCCGCAATGTGACGATGCTCACCGACGATAAGCAGCCCGCGCCGCCGGCTCTCACGGACCCGCGTGCGCACGAGAACCAGCTCGGGTCGCTCGGGGGCGGAAGCTCGGTTTACAACGTGCAGCTGATGACGCACTACGGTATAGGCCTTTCGGCTAACTATCCCTACATCGGCACGCCAGACTACGAGAACACGAAGTCGAAGTACTACACCGGGTTCGCGCTCGGCGCATACAAGTGGGACAATCCAAGGTTCCCCCAGTTGCCGATCGACGCTTGGAACATGGCGCCGAACCAGTCGCCGCTCGCCATCGAGGACGGTCCGCGCTACGGCGTGGACAGCTACGTTGCGCTCGACGAAGCGCAGTACAAGGACCCGCGCTGCATCGAATATCTGATCGCGAACGGATACAGCGTGCCCATCGACATCACACTCTTCAAGGATCCGACGACGCCGCAGCGTCCAATTTGGACGCGAAACCAGGCGCTGGACGACCAGCCGACTGGCGGCCACGCGGTGCTCATCGTCGGGTACGACCGGCGCCGGCACTTCTTCGTGATCAAGAACAGCTGGGGACCGATGCACTACGACGCGAACAAGCTGGCCCCCGGCCTCAAGGATATCGCTACGAAGTACGACGGCTACTACCTGATGGATTACAACTACCTAACTGGGGCGTACGGCGCGAGCTTCATCACGGCCGTCACCAAGCCGGGCTCCAGCAAATTCGCCAATCAGTCGCTCCTAGGTGGATGGACGCTGAAGGTAACTCGGAAGCAGGACGGTAGCCAGCTCTTTCTCGGCCGCCTAACGTGGCGTCACATGCCCGGAACCGATGTGAACATGGCCGAAAAGGAGCTCCGGATCGGCGATCTCTACGGCAAGTTGACCGGAGCCAAGGACCAGATTTTCCGCGTCAACGCGGAGGTCGGGAACGTAGTTTCAGTCTACGTCGACTTCGATCACCCGGCGCAGGGCCTGGCGGACCGGGCGGGGCTACGGTTCTCGGGGCGCGTGATCAATCAGGGAGGACATTTGTCGCTGGCGGACGGTTCCGTCTCCGGAACCGGGCGTCTCGGCGGCATCGACGCGCGCGAGCTGGAATTCACGCTGGTCCACGCGTAAACATGGTGCGCGGGTGCCCCCACCCGCGTCCGAAAACGTAGTCGACGCCCTGTTCGTCGCCCACCGGCTGAAGCCGGTGCCACACGTCTGAGCCCACCAAACCGTAGTCGACGCCCTGTGCGTCGTTAGGGAGTTCCGGACGCGGGTGCGGGCGCCCGCGCTCCAATTGCAGCCGCTCGCACCAACCCCTCCGCGAGCGGACACGGAAGCGAATAGAGAAGCGCCCGCTCCGGTTGAAACAGCGTCCCGATAAAGAACGGATGCGACCGGAGCTCGACTGCTCGGACGGCGCCGGCCGCGTCCCGTGCCGTTACCTGCATGTCGGATTCCTCCAATGCCGCCTCTATCGCGGGGTTGAAGCCGTAGTTGCAATGGTACGCCTCGTGCGACTCGCGCGCCCCGTAGGCAGCCGCAATCCTTGAGCCCTCGGTGAAGAACACGTCCCCGGTTTGACCGACCAGCGAACAGCCAAGCGGGGTGATCGCGTGGAATTCGGCGCCAGGGTTGGATTCCGCGTGAGCCGCCTCGGCCAGGCCGAGAACGTTCTGGGCGTACTCCAGCACGGCATGCTGAAAGCCGCCGCAAGTTCCCAGGAACGGGGTTCCCGACTCGCGGGCGTGACGAATGGCGGTGAGAGCCCCCTTGGCGCTTCGATAAGGGCTGCCGGGGGCGCACCAAATCGCATCGTATTGGGCTACGTCGTCGGCCGAGTGGATGAAGTGCGTCGGAACCCATTGCCACTTGACGAGCAGTTCGGGTTCGAGGCCGGCCTGGGCGAGAGCCAGCGGAATCGAGACGTGGGCGGGGGTCGCCGCATTCTGGTCTCCGACGATCCCGATCAGAAGGTTGAGCGGCACGCTACTAGGCTCGCACGAACGCCGGTTTCCCGCCCATCAGCAGCTTCCTGCCGTCGCCCGAGATTTGGAACCGAATTTTGGCCTTTGCAGTGACAAGCACGATCCATCCGCCATCCTTGTCCCACGTGCCCTGGTCAAAGCCGTACCGAAACGTCCCGTTTGAACGCAGATCCAGGGCGCTGAAAACGGCACCGTCGCTCGCCTTCGCCTCGTTGGCAAAGTGCTGCAACCCGTCCTCCTCGATCTTCGTGCGCCAGTGAGCATCCAGTCGGCCGGGATAAGGGTCCGGAGCGTTCCACAGCCCGATGAAGCCTCGTGCCGCGTCCGACACGGTTACGGGCAGAGTGTTGTCGCCCTCCGTGTAGGCGTGCAACTCGAAGCTTTGCATGATCCCTCTGACCGGGTAGGAAATCGTGAGTGCGTTGGTGGAGCCTTCGTAGGTTCCTTCGAAGCTGAACATCGATCGTGCGTACTTGGCCCGCAATTCGCGCGCCGCGTCCGGGTTCATGTCCGCCGTGAGCTTGGCGATGTCGGCGTTCTCCAACTCGTTCGCCATGACCGCCTTGAAGGTGTAGTGGCCGTCCTGCACTTGGAATTGGCCCAGCTGGACCATGTCAGGCGTTGTGACCATGTAGGTGGTCGATCGGGTGAAGCGAGTGATGTCCCACGACGCAAACCGAATCGCCGGGTGGAAGCCCGGCCTCAGAGCGGCGATCGGCAGCTCCATCCAGAGCGGACCCATGGGAACCGGCTCACTGGCGTGACCCACGCACAGGAGCGACGCCAACAACAGTGTCGTGCCCATGCGCCTATTATGGCGAGGAGCGGAACCCTCTACTGCGGTTTGGTCGTCTCTACGGGGACCGCTTCGGGCCTGGTGACGGGAATCGGGTCCGTCAAATCCGCGTTGCCCAGCGTCGTCATCGGCTTCACCCCGATGAACAGCGAAAACCGCTCGATCTCAGGGAACTGGCCGAGGGCCGCCTTCAACCCGTCGATCATCTTCTTCTCGTCGAAAGAGCCGTAGGTTTGGTCGAACGCGGGGTTGAACACTACCGTCGCCAACCCGTCCTGCACCGTCACGCTCTCTGCGGCCGCGTCGGCAGGAGCGATTTGCGCCGCCTTCAAGAATGCGTTGACCGCGACAACCTTGGGGTCGTCGTCGGAGGTGACCTCCGCGGTCTGCTTGGCAAAAGTGATGCCGTCCACCCCCATCGTCGGTACGAAGACCAGGACCGTGGTCTGAGCTTTGGGGGTCTCCGTCGGCGCCGGGGCGCGCGGCTTGGTTAAGGCGCCGGCTGCGGGCTCGTCGCCCGCGGTCGAAGCCTGCTTCAGGGAGGGCGTATGCGCGACGTATTCCGCAATCGCCCCTACGCCGACTGCGGCCCCGCACATCAGAATCCAAACTGCTAGCGATTTACTTCTCATTGCCATCTGGCTCACCCAAATAAACCCTCACGCCGCGAACGATCGCCGCCGCCATTGCCTCATGGATGTCCTCACGCGCGAGACGGGGCCGGTCATGCGCGTTGTTGATGAAACCGAGTTCCATGAGCACCGCCGGCATGTGCGTGTTGCGAAGCACGGAGAAGCCGCGGTCGTAGATCTTCGTGTCGCTCCAGATGCCGATGCCGGGGATGCCGCTGGCGGTGGGAAGCTGGCGCTCGATGCAGTCGGCCAGGGTGGAGGAAACCGGATCGGAGTTGTGATAGAAGGTGATCGAGCCGCTGGTGCGGGTATCGCCGCCGTTCGAGTTGACGTGAACGCACAGGAAGAGGTCGGCGTGGTTGCGGTTGGCGATCGCGGCGCGCTCTTCGAGAGGGATGAAGACGTCGCTCTGCCGGGTCATGATCACCGTCGCCCCCTGATCCGCGAGGTCGGCGCCGAGCATTTTGGCGACGCTCAAAGTGATGTCCTTCTCCGCGAGGCCGTCGGAGAGCGCCTTCGTGCCGGAATCGTGGCCGCCGTGGCCGGCATCGACCACGATGACCTTGCCCGCGAGTTGACCGTCCCCGACCGGCGGCTTGACGAACCGGAGGTGGAGGCCGTTCTCGGTGAAAAGGGTGATACCCATCGGTCGGGCGAGCTGGAAGGTGAGGGCGGTGCCGGCCGGGCTCGGGTCTGCCTGGACCTGCTTGATGCTCGGGCTGCCGGTGGCGTTGCCGACGAGGTTCACCTGCACGCCCGGCAACCACACCCGAAGCGTGCGCGCGTCGAGCCGGGCGAAGTTGGGCGGATGGGCGAGCTTGGCGGGGAGGGGAACCGATACGTTGAGCGCGGAGTCGGTCTCCTGGTCGATGTGGATGGACTCCTGAGCGGCGCCGTCGGCGGGTTCGGGTGAGGCGGCGAGGGTGGTGTCGATCTCGAATTCCCGGGTGGGCCGGCCGAGCTCGGGGCCAAGGGCGATCGGGTTGTGGATCGGCAGCTCGATGCGCACCGAGCCTGGTTTGGGGCTGGAAACGGCGAGGCCGGGGAGCACGTCGACGATCGCATCCAGGCTGACGGTGGCGCCGAGCATGTCGACGATGACCCGGTCCGATTTAGGGCTGAGGGCGACGCGCGGCTGAACGGGAAGGGAAGCGGAGACGGCGAGGTGGCCGTTGGTGACCCTGATGACCCTAACGCGGCTGGCTACTTCGAGAATGTCCGTGCGTGGCCGCCAGTGGATCTCGGCATCCAGGGCGCGGGCGATATCGGCCATGGGGAGCATCGTCTCGCCGCCGATCTGGCGGGGTTGAATGCCGATGAGCCGGTCGCCGACGGTGAGGTTGTAGCGGCCGGTTTCGCCGCGCTCGATGGTCCAGCCCCATTGGGCGGGCATCTCGGGGCTGATGTAGCACTCGTCGTCCTGGCGGTAGGCGTGGGCGCTGGAGATGCCGGAATAGCAGAAGTCGACGTGAGCCGGGCGCGTTTGGGCGCCGTGGGCCATCGCGGCGGCGGCGATCCCTGCCACCCAAGCTGCCAAACGCTTCATGGTCGTGAGCCGCGGCGTCGTCCATCCGTGGGTTCGACCGCGCATAGTTAGGTTACCGGTTATCGGACGAACGGGGTTGCACGGCGTTGCGATTTCTCAGGTTGAGCGTGCCAAGTACACTGACGGTTGAATGGCAACGACGCTCGATTCGCCCTCCCTCCCTGCTGCCCGCGTCCTCGATTTGAATGCGGAAGAAGCTGCGTTTATCGGTCGCGTCCGCGCGTTCGTCGAGGGCGAGGTGCTCCCCAACACCCGCGCGTGGGAAGAAGCGGCCGCCTTCCCGGACGAAATCTGGCCCCGACTGGGTGAGCTCAACCTGCTCAGCATGACTCTCCCGAAAGAGCTTGGCGGCGCCGGATACTCCTGCCGGGCCTACTGCGAGGCGTGCCGGGAGATCGCCCGCGGCGATCCCGCCCTCGCGATGAACATCGCCGCCATCAACGCCCTGTGCGTCGCCCATTTCGTCAATTTCGCCAGCGACGCTCAGCGTGAGAAGTATCTGCCCGGCATCGTGAAAGGGGAGATCAAGCTCGCCTGGGGGCTGACCGAGCCGGATGCGGGATCGGACGCGCGCCGGGTCAAGACGCGGTCGACGCCGATCGAGGGGCGGCCCGGTTTCTTCCATCTGAACGGGCGCAAGATGTTCATCACGAACGGGGGCAAGGCGAACCTCATCATCATGGTCGCCCGAACCTCCGATACGGAACTCAGCGCGTTCTTCCTGGAGACTGACCAGCCCGGGTTCCAACTCGAGAAGCGGATTCATACCGTGGGGGTGAGCGCCAGCAACACCGTCCAATTCGCGCTCGTGGATGCGGTTGCCTGGCACACGCCGTGCACCTTCGAGCAGGCGATCGGACTGCTTTACCGAGGGCGGCTCGGGATCGCCGGAATGGCGGTCGGCATTGCCGAGAAGGCGTTCGAGCTGATGGTCGAGTACTCCAAGCAGCGTGAGCAATTCAACCGGCGGTTGGCCGACATGCAGTCGGTGCAGAATATGATCGCCGACAGCGCGATGGAGCTCGAAGCCGCGAGGCTGCTTTTGCGCAGCGGAGCGACGAAGTACGACGCCGGCGAGCCGGCGGTCCTGGAATCGTCCTACGCGAAACTCTTCGCCAGCGAAACCGCCAACCGGGTGACGAACCGGGCGATCCAGGTACACGGCGGGCGGGGCATGACGCGCGACTACTTGGTCGAGAAGCTGTGGCGAGATGCGAAGCTTACGGAGATCGGGGAAGGGTGCAGCGAGATCCAGCGGCTCGTGATAGCAAAGGGAGTGTTGAGGTAGGGGTGGGACGTACAATGAGCATATGGTGACCCTGCTTCTTCTGGCACTGGCCCACGCGCCGGGCGACGCGGTGATGCTCAAGCACACCTTTATCAAGGGCATCAAGTCGGAATACTCGGTCGACGCGAACCTCCAGGTAGAAGCCCGCGGCGGCGAACTCGCAACATTCTTGCCCGAAGAGTTAGAGCTTAAGTACACCTTTTTTACGAACTGCCTGGACGTGAGCAATTCGATCGCGACGGTGCGGTATGCGCGCCCCTCGATCACGGAAATCGGCGGAGCGACGCCGGATTCCGACCCCGTCCCGAAGACGGAGAAGCTCGACCAGGTCATGACCATGCAGGTCTCGCCGATCAACGAAGTATTGGATTACAAGGACCTCACGCCGAAGAAGAAGAAGCCGGCCGGCGATACCACGTCCGAGCTTCTATTCACCAATGGATCGGCTGCGGCTCGGCAGTCCGTTCACGATTTCATCCTGCCTTTCATCGAGGACCTCGAACGGCTTTCCGTCTACGCGGGACCGATCGAGGCCTCGGTAGACCTAGAGCCAAGGCTGAATTTGGACGCGGTCAAGGTCGGAGATACGTGGAAACGGACGGTGGGATACCAGCCACAAAAGCTCACCAACAAAGCCGGTAAGACGGTCGTCCAACGCCTCGATTTGACCTATACCTACATCGGGTTGGTCGAATCGCGCGGGAAGAAGGTGCAGCGCGTCCACGCCGATCTCAAACTGGATACCGATCTCGGCAAGTACGTTAACGACTTATTCAACGCCAAGCCCGAGAACACCGGCCTTAAGTCGATCCCGACGAAGATGACGATCGGGATGGATTTCGACCTCGATCCGACAACCCTCCAGACCATTTACGCGGCGGTCAAGTCGGAGGGCAGTTTCAAGATCTTTGGGACCTTCAGCCCAGGTGCTGCAGTCGAGCAGAACATCCGGGGAACTTCCGTGATGAAGCTCGTATCCAACAGAAACGTGCTCGCCGCATCACCAAAGGGATAAAGCGCGCACCTAAAGGTTACGGTCGCTCGTACCTAGAATACGATCAGGCGGAGTGCGCCCCGCAATTTAACGGGGGAGGGTGCCGCCCATTATCCGAATGCACGGAGAGGTTTCTTCACCGGTCCCGTTGGCCCTGTTGGCAACCCTCGTCGTAACCGCGTTAGGCGCGGAAATGGCGGCGGTCGGCGCCTCGGCCCGCGGCAACCGGTTCGCACTGACCGGCGCTTATCTCGCCGCTATTTCGTGCTTTTGGAATCCGGTCGCTGCTCTGCTGACCGCTGTGGCCGCCGTCGTCTTAAGCGGTAGCCTTCGCCGATTATCCGCCGGGCGCGTGGCTGTAAAGGCCGGTGCGGCCGGCGCGGCAAGCCTGGTGGCGTCCCTGGCGATGGGATTTCTGCCCGGCGAGGCTCGAACCGGGGAGAGCGCCCCAATCGGGGCGATCCTCTTCATGGCCGTTTACGGCGCGGTTGGGCACGTGGTGATGGGTCTGGCGCGGCGAGCCCCCGGCTCTTGGCGTGAGGCATTCCGGAGGGTTAGCCCGCTCCATTTGGCGGCGTACGTGCTTGCCGGTCCGCTCGTTGCGGTGCTGGCGCGGGATCGCCTTACGTGGGTCGTCCCGTTCACGCTGGTCCCGGTTTGGGCGTTCCGGTTGGGTCTGATGCGCCGGGACCACTTAGCAGAGACCTACTACGACACGATTACCGCCCTGACCCTCATGCTTCAGCGCGCGCATCCGTATACGCAGGCGCACCTGGACCGGGTGGCGCGAACGGCGGAACTCGTGGCTCAGCAGCTCGGCTTGAGCGAGCGACGTGCCGAGCTGGTTCGAACGGCAGCGGTGTTACACGACATCGGCAAGATCGCGGTCGACGAAAATGTTCTCGACAAGCCCGGACCGCTGACCCATGAGGAACGCACGCACGTGGAGAAGCACCCCCTCTGGGGCGCCATGATCCTTTCCCCAATTCAAGAGTTCAAGGACCTCGTGCCATGGATCCGATCCCACCACGAGCGCCCGGACGGAACCGGCTACCCGGACCGGCTATCGGGCGGCGCCATCCCGGTTGAAAGCAAGATTATCGCGGTCGTGGACGCGTTTGACGCGATGACCGGCGGGGACCGGAACTATCGCGCACCCATGAGCCAGGAGGAGGCGATCCTCGAGCTGAAGCGGTGTACCCGCACCCAATTCGATGAGGCAGTCGTGGAAGCTTTCTCCCAGGTGCTGAGCGAGGCAACGGCGTAATGCACCTCGTCACCCTCGTCGTTCTGCTGGCGGCATCGGCTGCCACTATTTCCCTAGCGCTGTACGTGTTCGTCTACCTGCCCCGGGTGGCCGAGAAGAAGTACCGCGAGGCGATGCTGGCGTTTTCGACGGCGGTCGAGCTGAGGTTTCCGTCCCACCGCGGCCTTTCCGACCGTGTGAGCCGATTGAGCGTGGCGGTTGGGATGGAGCTCGGGTTGAGTCGCAAGCGCCTCCTAGATCTGGAACTGGCGGCGACCCTGCGCGATATCGGCCTATGCTCGGTGCCCTATGCGCTCATGAACGAGCGTCCCCGCCAAACCTGGAGCGCGGAGGAGTTGCGGACCTACGACCGGCACGGCGAGGTGAGCGGAGCGATGCTCGAGTTGGTGCCCCGGCTGGCCCACCTGGCGCCCATTGTCCGCAACCACCATACGGAGTTCGCCTCAGCGGAACCGGTCAGCGGCGTTCTCCGTTCGCAGATACCGCTCGAGGCCTTCATTCTGAGCGCGGTAACCGAGTACGTGCGAAGCGCCAACCTGCAGGGCCAATTGCTGGCGCGGGAAACGCTGTCGATGGAGGCGGGAACGAAGCACGATCCGCGCGTCGTCCAAGCCCTGCTTCGCGTGCTACCATCCGTCCGTGTCGGAAGCGCCTACACCGAAGAAGCCGTTCGAGCCTAGACTGCTTCTGCTTCCGGGAATCCTATTCGTCGTCGCCCTGCTCATCCGGCTTCCGGGGATTACGTGGGGACTTAAAGACGAGCAGCACAATCAGTCGCTCCATCCCGACGAAGAGGTGAACTTCCGTGTGACGCGGGCGATCGAGCCGGCCCACCTGAGCTTCACGCCGGGGTTCTATCGCTACGGCACGCTGTACCTGACCGCGATGCGCGTGGCAGAGGATGTCGCATACGGCTATAGCGGCGGCTCCGAACACCCTGAGGGCGATTGGGACTACATCAGAACGGGTGAGTTGGCGGGACGGGTCGTTTCGGCGCTGGCGGGCTCCCTGCTCTGCGTGGTGGCCTACTTCACCTCCCTTCGCTTCACCTCCAAGCTCGGCGCGTGCGCGGCGGCTGCGACGTTGGCGGTGGCGCCGGGGCTGGCCGTTCACTCGCGCTTCGCGACGGTCGACGTCTTCGCGACGCTGTTTGTCGCGCTGGCCGCTTTGTACGCCGTGCGGCTCCTGCTCGATGAGAATCCGCCTTGGATTCGCTGTGCGATTCTGGGAGGAATTTGCGCAGGGTTGAGTGCGGGCACGAAGTACACCGGCGGCTTGGCGCTGCTGATGCCGCTGGCGGCCATCGTGCTGCGACGCCCGGCGAAGCCGCTGCTGCTCGGAGCGGCTTCCATCGTCGCCTCGCTTGCGGCTTTTGTGGTTTCGACGCCTGGCTGTTTGCTGGATACCCAGCGGTTCGTGCAGGACGTAACCGACGAGATGAAACACGTTGCGATCGGGCACGGGATGGTGTTCACGGGGACATCGAGCGGCTTTCTTTACCACCTGAGCAACCTCTTTCTCGGGGTCGGAATTCTGCTCACGCTGCTGGGAATCGGTGGGCTTATTTGGGCAGCGATTACCAAGCAGCGTTGGGCTTGGGTCGTGCTCGCGTTCGCGTTGCCCTACTACGTCGTCATCGGGCGCCAGGAAGTGAAGTTTCTTCGCTACACATTCCCGCTGACGGTCGCCCTGGCGGCAGGGGTAGGTTATGCAGTCGGCGAGGGAGACCGCCGGAGCGGCGGATATCGATCGCTCGTCGCGCTGGGGATC
>Ga0070734_10005253_pt1 | contig 11585 bp, 13 predicted proteins | sample Coa_R1_8_FD_66444 | JGI IMG/M metagenome (GOLD analysis project Ga0070734, IMG submission 66444) | Surface soil microbial communities from Centralia Pennsylvania, which are recovering from an underground coalmine fire - Coalmine... | ecosystem: Environmental > Terrestrial > Soil > Unclassified ...
GGAAGGTCATCGCGGTGCTCGGTGCCGTCGAGTCGTGGGACGGGGCCCAGAAAGGGCTCGGAGACGTCCGTCGCTTCACCAAGCATCTGCCCACCGACCCCGACCTCGGCTGGATACCGTCGGCTATCGTCTCTTCCCTCCAGTAGGGGCCCAGGGTCCCCGCACTGATCCTTCGACTTCCGAGATCTTGGCCACCGGAGTGCCCTTGCCCCCACCAGGCCCTCCTCGGAGGAGTCCCTGAGGTTCGTTGAAGTGGATCCGGGCTCGTCACCTGGACGCCACCAGCATCGGGTCCAGCAATCCGCGTTACAACTTCTCTGAGACATCCTTGGCCTCGGCCAGAGGTGGGTCCGACTGGGTCCACGCAGGCCTCGAACGTTGCCCAGGTCGAGATTCTGCCAGATTTCTTGCAGCCCCAGCACTCGAGGGCCCCGATTAGTCGCTCGCGATCACCGACCAGATCAGGGTCCCACGAGAGGTACGCGTCGCGGGTGTTCAGCTCAATTGCAGACCCACCCACGATCACCACAAGTCCTCCCGGCTCGGTTCGGAGGATTGCGGTAAGCCAGAGGAGACCCTTGGCACAACTAGTCGCTCTCGCCGGAGCGGAGCTTGCCTCCTCCCCACCTATCCTGCCCGTCGTAGGGTTCTCGGGGAAGGCTTGCCTCCCTCGCGCATCAGGACCCGATCCTTTTCGGTGCGCCGCCTAATCTCGGCCCGCCCAGGCCGGCGGCCCGATGTAAATTTGCTCAGCTTGAGCGGGTCCGCCGCGTTCCGGCGAATGATCTCTGCCGCCCGGGCCTTCTTTGCCCGGCGGTCCCCGAGGATGTCTGCAGCCCATGAGACTCGGCATCGACGCCGCAAGGCGGCGCGGATGTGGGGATCGACCACCTCCCAACCGATGCCGCCGGGTCCGGCCCTTCTCACCTCCCCTACCTGCAGGAGGCGCTTGAGCTCACGGTACACATTCGGTGCTTCGACACCGGCAACTTGTGCGACCCGGTATGCTGTCGGCGGACGGGACGCGTTCGCCAGGACCGAAAGCACCCTGACTCGATCCGCTGACCCGAACATCGTGGCCAATCCGGGGTCCACCCTTACTCTCATGATCAGTCTGGATGTATTGGCTATTTTGACTATTAGCTGATTTGATTAATAACCATTACCTCCCGAGTAGCTCGACCGCCGGCCGTGCCGGTTGGAGCAGGGTCCCCAGTTCCCGGGGCCGGTCACACGACCTGGCCAGGGCCGTCAGAAGTTCCCGGCTACCACGACATCCAGCCCTTGCGAGTTCTGGCTGGTGGAGTTGTAAGCCGCCTTGCATTCCCGGGTCGGCGTAGGGGCTCCCTCTGCTTGGTTCCGGCGGACAGACCGACCAAGCGCGCAAGACTCAAACGGTCGAGATTCCCATGCGCGCGGAGGCGTCCATGGGCAGGGTGCGCGTAGCAGGTTTTAGTGTGTCCATCGATGGTTTCGGGGCCGGCCCGGACCAGAGCATGCAGAGTCCGCTAGGCAGACGGGGGGAAGAGTTGCATAGGTGGTTCTACCCGACCCGGACGTTCCGATCGATGATCGGGGAGGAGGGCGGGACGGACGACCCCTTCGCACAGGCCGCCGCCGAGGGCTTCGGCGCAGTCATCCTCGGGCGCAACATGTTCGGCCCGATCCGTGGCGAATGGCCGGACGACTCGTGGAAGGGCTGGTGGGGCAACAATCCCCCCTACCACGCGCCGACATTCGTCCTCACTCACCACGCCCGGGCTCCGATCGTGATGGAGGGTGGGACGACGTTCCATTTCATCACCGACGGGACCGAAGCGGCCCTCACCCAGGCCAAGGCCGCCGCGGGCAATCTGGATGTGAAGATCGCCGGTGGAGTCTCGACAGTCCGTCAGTACCTGCTCACAGGGGCGATCGACGAGTTGCGGCTGGCAGTGTCACCCGTTGTTCTGGGCCGTGGTGAATCGCTGTTCGCAGGCATTGACCTGCCTGGCCTGGGCTATCGGGTCACAGGGGCGGTCCCAACGGAGCTAGCGACCCATGTCGTTCTCTCGCGCTGACGAGTGGAAGCTGACCGCCGTCCAGTCGTGATCGCGCTACCATAGCGTACGGAGCACGCCACGTGCCGGGCTTCTAAACGACCGTCCCGTAGGCCGTGATCCGCCTGATCTTATCGCCTTCAAATTCAAGAATGTTGCAGAATTGGACATCGATCCTCCCACCGTCCTTTCTGAAGATCTGCGCGACCCCTTCGGCGACCCCCGCGTTGCCCTCTTCGATCGTCCTGTCGAGCCGCATCCCAAGCCGAACGACTTCAGGGCCGGGCAGGACCTCCTTCTCGAACTCGGCCTTGCCATGGGTCCGAGTGGGCGCCCCGACCTCCCAGCGTTCTACATCGTCTGTGCATAGGTCCAGCATCGCCTTCCAATCCTGATGAGCAAAGCACTCCGCCCAGCGCGCGATGACCTTCTTTCCCGGCGTCACGCCAGGTGAGAGGGCCCAAAGCTAGATTACGTGCCCCTTCTAACGTTGACAAGTTCCGCCGACAGTTCGCTCCGCAACGCTGAGTGCCTGGACAGGGGGACTCGCGGCCGACATGCGAAAGTCCAAGGAGGTGTGGTAGCTTCGGGTTCCGCCGTCGCGGGGCACTCCGGAGAGGCTGATGGGGGATCTTAGCCAAGAGGTCGAAGTTCAATCCCGATCGCCGCTGCGTCTACGTGAACCGAGGGATTTCTCATGACGAGATCGGTAGTCGCCCACATGATCCTGACGCTCGACGGGGTCGCAAAGTTTGAAGCGGTCCAGCCGGCCATCATGGGGCTCTTCGATGAAGATATCCAGCAGGATGCTGAATCGAAGATCTCTCAAGAAGACGCGATGATCCTGGGACGGAAGACCTACGAAGAGTGGCTTCACTTTTGGCCCGAATCGGAGATCGAACCGTTCGCGAGCCACATCAACACGGTTCCAAAGTATGTGGTATCACGGACCTTGAAGTCTGTGACTTGGCCCACGAAAGGAAAGGCGCACCTCATCTCTGGAGACCTGCGAGAGGGCGTCCTGGCCCTCAAGGACCAGCCCGGTGGAAACATCGGGGTACACGGAAGCCCCACCCTCGTATCGTCCCTAATCAAGGCCAATGTGGTCGACCTGCTTCGACTCGCAGTCTTTCCCATCGTGGCGGGGAAGGGGGCGAGGCTGTTCGAGGACGGCTTCCCGCCGGAGCGGTTTCAGCTGGTCGATTCGCTGGTAAGTAAGAATGGGGTTGCGGTTCTCACATACAAGCCACTCGGACGGATCGAGGACGCCTGAGCAAGCTACGGCCGGTTCCTCACCACGCCGGGGGAGGCAATCCAGGGCCTGAACGTTGAGGCCTCGTCAGGGTCCCGCCGGCCTGGCCGCGGCGAAGGGCAGGCCGCGTTGCGCCGTCCGGTGCGATGGGCAGGGGCCCGCTCGACCTGCCTCGGAGTCCGTGCGGGCAAGCGAGCGGGCAGCGCGAGGACCACCGCACCAGTCCGATAGACGGTGGGGCAGAGGCTCGCTCGGTCCGGCTTGGGCCCGTCTAGCAGCCGTCCGTGAGGTTGATCGCCTGCGAAGCGGTGCTCGTGTAGAAGGACACGCTACCTACGTAGGTCACCACTATCGTGTAGGCGCCGCACAGGCCGGCGCCCGCTGTCCAGCTAAACTTGCAGGACCCGGACGTTGACAGTGTGCAGGCCCCCTTGCTGGCGGGTTTTCCCCCGTACGGGAAAGAGATGTGGACCTTCCCGGTAGGGACCTTCGAACTGTTCCATAGGTTCGTTACCGTCGCGGTGCAGCTGACCTTCCCAAGGGCGAGGGTCGTAGGCGTACAGGAGAGGGCAGTGGCGGTCATCTCCGCGGCAGTGAGAGTGACGGCGACCGACCCGTTGTCGGTCGTGTAGGTGTAGGTGCAGCCGCCGCCGCGGCCACTATGTCCATGGCACGTGATCGTGTAGTTCGAGTCCGTGGTCCCGAAGACCACTGTTCCGGTGTTCACGTCGGTGCCGAGGAACGTCCCAATGGTCCAGTACGTGTAGGTGCCGGTGAGCTGTCGAATGTACGTGGAGTAGCTCAGGTTGGTTGAAGTGCTGGCTTCCCCGGGCAGCTTCAGGCTCAGCGTACCGGGGTAGAGGTAACCGGTGCTGGATCCGTTCGCCCAGCCGTGGCCCGCCGACGTGTTGAAGACGAAGTTGCACGACCAGTTGGAACTGCAGCTGGTGATGGTCCCGGTCACCGGAGCGGTCGCCCCTGCGACGGGTAGCAGGGCAAGCAGCGCGACCACCAGGACGCTCGCGAGGCCGGCCTTGAGGAGCTTCACGGCCGCCCCTACGGGCGGGGGGTCTAAAGGGTTGGCCCCGTTTCCCATCCCCACGACCTCTCTCGGACGACCCGATGGACCGACCTGCAAGCGGTGTCGCGCCCTGGGAGCATCACCTGCGGCGGGCTCGCCTTAGCGGGGCCGTTACCGAACGCTCGAATGGCGGTTGGACCCCGACCTACGACTACCAGGTGAGACGGGCGGAGTGCGAACGGGCCTGAGTCGCTGGAGCACGTCAGGGCTGCGCGCCATCGCAGACGATGCCCCGTCCACGCGGGATAGGACGGCCAACGCCCGAAGCGTTACCATCTTGCTTGGCTTCCCGACCTCCTCGAACACGAGGGGCACCGGGCAGTTCCCGGGGTGGGTCGCAAACCAGTCTACGAACTCCTGATACGGGTCTGGTTGGAGCGCGTCGAGATCCCAGCGGCCGTCGGACCGACGCTTCTTCCGGAGCAGGTCCAGCGCGTAGCCCAGCCGAGGATCGTCGCCGTAACCCAGTTCGGTCAGACAGTCGAGCCCCACGAGGAGGTCGTAGTAGTAGTGGACGGGCCAGTGGAAGCGATACCAGGGCTCATGCCGGTCTCCCTGATTGTGGAGCTCGTGCTCGAGGTAGTACTGAGCAGTCCGGTCGACAACCGCCGACATCGCCGGCGTCCACTTCGAGCGGGGATACGCGGCGAAAGCTCCGAGCCCTTCCCACGCGTCGAGCGTGCGGCTCGGGGCTGGACCATTGTTGACATAGCGGCAGGACCAGCCACCCTTCGGATGGGCGGTTCTCACGATCCAGTCGAGGGTCTTGCGGACCCGAGGGTCGTCCTCGTACCCGAGGCGAAGGAGGCCACGCGCCATGTTGGCGGTGTAACAGTGGTGTCCCTTCCCCTTTCCGAAGCCTCCGACCCCACCGCCCTCGAGGGGAGATTTTGCCATCCAGTACTCGGCCGAGCTGGCCACCTCCGGGATCGCGCGCGTCGCCCCCAGATCCGCCAACGCGAGCATGACCCAATGTGTCGCCACGAACCGGGGCTCCATCCAGCCCTTGTCACGTGCCCACCACCCCGCCGGGTCCCGTTCGGCGAGGAGGTCGGCCACCCACCCCGTCTTCGGGATGCGCGACCGGGTCGCGCGGACCTCGGGGTCGGACTCTTCTTTCCCGAGGAGCTTCGTCAGCGCGAGATAGCGGATAGACGGCTGCTCAGGCTCGAGCAGCCAATCCAAGACCTTGTCTCTGGACACGCCAGGGCCGAGGTAACCTCACCTAGATGACCCTGGTGAGGCGCTACATCCAGGACCGCTGGTTCCCGCGACCGCCATCCTGAAGGTCGGCCCGTATGCGAAGGTGGCGAGCAGTCTGTCGGTGCAACCCGCGTTGCACCCCGCCTCCGACGAGCGACGGTGGTCTGGACCAAGTCGAGTGAGCCCGTCATCCGATTCCCCAGTCGGAGGGCCAAGGGGAGGGCCGGCGCCGACTATTCCTCTCCGAAAACGTCGGCCCCCGCGAGCCGGAACGCAGTCAGCCGTTGGTTCTCCGTCCGTTCAACGAATGGGTAGAACGATCTTGAGTTCTTGCCTCCAGCTTCGAGCTTCTGCTGAAGCATCTCCAGGTGGGCCATGTACCCGTTGAATGCTTCAACGACTTCAGCAACCTTCTTCTGTCGATCGATCGTCATGGCAACCGGGACGGTTGCCGGGGGCTAAAAGATGCCGCGCCCTCGGGTCCTGGGGAAGGTACACCACCCCTTCGGCTCGTAGGAGCGTTGCACCCCAGGATCGGCTGGGGGACGGCAGCCCACATTCTTCGATAGGAAACCCCGCCGCCGGGCCCGTGGGCCGTGGCGGTGCCGCGTTCCGCCTTCGGCTCATAGGGACCGTTGTCTGGAAGGCAGAGGCACTCGAAGGAGGCCCCAGAACAGGTTCAAGGCCCTCCCATCCCGGCGTCGCCCTTGCTCTTTCCGGAGATCGTTTCGGACAGTTTCCGCACCAGTTCGGCACCCAAACCGACGTCGGCTCCGGGTACCGTCAGCGCTCCCCCCTTTCCGCCGGCCGAGCGGTGTGTGGGTGGAGGGTTGACCAGTTTCCGAAATTCACTCCCGAGGAGCGTTGCCGTCGGGAAGTTTGGGTTCATACCGGGCTGTGTCAGCCGGGATTCGGTGGTGCCGTGATCCTAGCCGATGCGGATCAACCGTAAACTGTGGCTGAAGCTCTTGGATCGGGCCAGGCGAACCTCGCCTCACCTCCCACGCGGGAACGGGGGGATGTCGTCGCAGGTGTAAGGGCGGTCTACGTCTGGACGATCGAGAGAGTTTCGGAATCGGGGTTGGCGACCCACAGCTCGCGGGTCAGGCCGACCCACTGCAAGTCTTGGCCGCCCGACCCTGGGTAGAGGGTGGCCGTCACCAGGTTAGTCAGGGGGTCGAAGAGCGTAAGAATCGAGGGTCCCGAGTCTTCCGTGGCCAGCACGTACATCACGCCGCTGAGGGGGTTGACTTCGAGGGCGCTCATGTCGCAGTCGTGGGACCAACTGAAGTACTGTGTGGTGAGGTGGGAGTGCGTTACGGGGTTCACCACGAGGAAACCGCAATGAAAGCCCCCCGGGGCATTCTCGGCGACGTAGAGGAGCCGCGTGGAGGGGTCGAAGACCACCGAACCGGTCACGTTGGACCCGGTAGCTCCGCGGGTGAGCGTGATGTTGCCGTGCGGGACCAAGGTGTAACCCGTCTCGTTCAGCGAAACGAGGCGCATGCCGGTGGTGTAGTGGCATGCGTAAACGCCGCAACTCCAGATGGAGGCCGAAACTGCCACCCACACGGTTTGCCTGGCCGATTCGATCGCAAACCCCGTGATTACGCTCGAAGCGTTTGCCAGGACATTGGGGAGGGGTCGGGTTGCGAGCAGAGCACCAGTGGCGGCGGCGTAGACAGTCACGTCCCCGAGGTAGTTGCCTACCCAGAGGTCGCCGGTGGCGGGGTCGAACTCGAGCACCGTGGGCCTCTGCGTAACCGACAGCCAACGGTCAACGCGATGCGTCGAACCGTTCACGAAAGCGAGTGTAAGATTACCGGGAAGGCCGACGTACACCTCCCCAGTGGCGGGATTTCCAGCGATGTCGTGCTGGCCGTACCCGCCGAAGCCCGTTGTGTTCCCGAAGCCGGCGATTCGCCCGAGGTAGACGCCGCTCGACGCGTTGATCACGACGAGCTCCTGCTGGGGCGGGTCCACGGCGTAGAGCTCGTTGTAGCGCGGATCGTAGTAGAGCTCGGTCGGTTGGCTCCCGAGGGTGAACCCGGCCCCCACAAAACGGTCGGCGGTGGCGTTGAACGAATCTATCACATGGAGGGGCACGCCTGTGTAGACCTCCACGAACAGGGTCTGCGAAGCGGGGTCGAGTGCCACGTGTGTTGGACTGTTGGCAACGCCGGGTATCGAGTAGTTGCTCACAAACGAGTAATTCGCGCCGTTGATCGTCGCTATGCCATCGGTGATTGGTCCCCCGACCCCCTGGAGGTCCACGTACAGAAGCCCGTTCGTGGAATCGAACGCGAGTGATGTGGGGTACGCGTGGGTTGAGATGAACGTCATGGCGAGGACTTTCGACGTCGATGGAGAGATGGCCCATACTTCCCCAAAGCGGGAGACGGACAGGAACACCACGCCGGTCCGCGGGTCCACGGCGAGCTCCGACGGGGCGTTGTAGGTCGAGATGGTCGCGACGACGGTTCCGGTCGCCGGGTCTACCACCGTGAGGTTGCACGACGAGTAGAGACTCCCGCAACCGGCCGCGTCCGAGACGTACAGCCGGCCATTCACGCTGTCGTAGGCAAGGAAGCTTGGCCCGCCCCCGGCCGGGACCGTCCCGACGACAGCTCCGGTCGTAGCGTTCATGGCCGTCAGCGTAGTCGAGCCGGAGTCGGCGACGAACATCTCGTTCAGCGTGGGGTCGAACGCAAATCCCGCCGGGTTCGAGCCCACAGCGACGGTCGTTAGCACCCTCCCGTTCGCCGGATTGTAGATCGCCACCTGGTCGGCCGAACCTTCTGAAACAAACAGGTCACCACTCACCGTGTCGAGCCCGATCCCGGTGAGGGAGACCCCCAAGTACGCCAGATGGACGACGCTCGACACCGCCGGATCAACGGTGTCAATCGACCCGCTGCTGTCCGCGATGTAGAGACGGCTCGTGTTCGCATCCCAGAGCATGTCCGAGACCGTCGGCGAGCCGGGAGTGACGTTTCCCGTCAGGTGCTGGCCGGTCGCGAAAAGGACCGTAGTTGCGACGTGGACCGGGACCTTCGCCCCGGGTCCCGTGACCGTGGTCGCGTTCGCCGGAAGCGCCATGAGCACGGCGATGAGGACCGAGAAGATAGGAAGCGACCCGCGGAGAGCAACCCGGCCCCTACGAGCGATCATTGGGCATCGCGAAACGCGTCCACCATATTAGAACCCCCTCCACCGGCGCATCCGCAGTGGTCCGGAGGGCACCAATTGGTGAGTTTCACGAGCGCGACAATTGGAGAACCCACCCGCATAAACAATAGGCCCGCTCCCGGAGCCGGTCCCCCGGGTACTTCCGGAACTGGCTCGGGCGTGAGAGTGGCGGCTCCGGGGGCAGGGCTCCGATCGATTCGAACCGTTGCTCGTGTGCCTGTGCGCGTTACACCCCGCTGCGACGAGAATGGTCCATATGGGCGATTGGTGTCCGGGGGCTCCCGGCCTTGCTTACCGGCCAGCTGGCAATCCATCGAGGACAGACCATCGTGACTATGGCAGGTTCCCATTTGGCTCCCGTTGCGATTCCGCGAGGCGGAGGGCCCTGGCCGGGCTCTCGAAGCGGTTACTTCCTTCCGGTCGACTTCAGGACGTAATCAAAGAACCGGTCGACCCGGCCGTCGTCGCCGGTCCACTCGGCGCGGAGACGGGTCCGCTTTTCGACCCTGCGGAGGGCGGACAGAATCCGCCGGTTGAGGTCCTTCGCGCTGCTCCCATCCATCGAGGTCTCGACCACGAACTCCGTGCCTTCCTTTCGAATCTCGCCACCTGGGAACAGCTCACCGATGAGCGGTCGAATCTTCTCGGGACTATCGGTGCTCACTCGAGCTAATAGGCGGAAACGGGGTCCGGTCACTCAGCGATCTGAATTGAAGCAGCATTGGAAATTAAAGGAATCCGGGAGCACGCGACCAACGGACTTGGTTGCAAGGCGCGTTTCAACCTGGTGGTTGCCAGCCGCCCGGTGTGCGTGGACCGGTTTCTCCCCAACGTTTCGGCCGTGCCGCTGCGACCTGTGAGGCGACCGGACGGCAGACTCGCCGATTACGAGCGAGCGGGCGCCACGGCCTCATCCGAACCATTCCATGCCGAGATCATCAATCCTCGCGTAGACCCCTATGCACCCCTACCGGGTGGAAGCGCGTGCGACCCGGGGCCCGGGGGAGGCGGGAGTTATCGAGGAGCGCCGCGGCCGGATACCGAGCGTCCTCCGGATGTAACCCTCATCAAAGATCTCTGCCAAGCTATGGGGGGCACGATTGTCGAAGAGTTCATCGGCGTACCACTTGGCCCCGAATTGCACCATGGTGAGGAGGATCGGCACGACGTCGGCCCCCTTGGCCGTGAGCTCCCAGCGGACGAAACCCCTCCGGTGCTCCGCACGGACGATGAACCCTGCGCGCTCGAGCTCGGCGAGTCGCATTGAAAGTAGACGCTTCGAGAGGCCCGGCATTGCCCGGACCATGTCGTTGAAGCGGTTGGCCCGGAAGAGCGCAATCGAGGTGAGCACCAGGAAAGCCCACTCCCGCCCCAGCACCTTCAAGCTGGCTTGGACCGGGCAGGAGAGGAACTCGACTTTCATCTCCACCGCGTGATAGCGAAATCGTCGTGCCGCCATGCCTGTCCCACTTCTATTCCCTTACTCGATTATATCGCCCCGGGAGATGGGCAGGTAGGGAGTGACAGATTGGCCGAGACCACCACTCGCGCCGTGGACCATCAGTACTTCATCCGGGCGAAGCCTCCCGCTGTTTTCCGGGCGCTGACCGAGCCGGCTTGGCTGACTCGTTGGCTGTGCGATACCGCAGAGGTATCGCTTCAAAAGGGCGGCTCCTACCGCCTCGGCTGGAAGGACGGCCCTACCCACGAGGGGACGATCGTCGACTTCGTTCCGGGCACGCGCATCGCCTTTGCATGGAAGTGGCCGGGCGTAGAGCTCGACGGGACCATCTTCTCCTTTGCCATTGAGCCACAGGAGGGCGGGGTGCTTCTCCGCGTTCTCCACACCGGATTCCCTCGCCGAGAAGAGTGGGCCGACTTGTACGGGGGCGCGGAGTGGGGTTGGACGTACTTTGCGATGAACCTCAAATCTGTCCTCGAGCACGGGCACGATCTTCGATCGAAGCAGGATGGCTGAGGCTGCCCATGCCGGAGCGTCGGAAGATACTGTTGAGCATGTACATCACCCTCGATGGGTACAATGAGTTCCCGAACTACCCTGGGTCTGACCCCCCAGCATCGGAGCGCGAGTTGGTAGCTGACGCGATGTGGGTCGAGCGATGGGCATCCTTCGACACTCTCCTCTTCGACCGCAACACGTACGAGGAATGGGCTGACTTTTGGCCAACCTCAAAGCGCACGCCAGGGGAACACCCCTGGTTCCGGCAAATGTCCGAGTTTGCCGAGAAAGTTCAGAAGGTTGTCCTCTCGGACTCGGCAGTCCCGCTCCCGTGGGCCAATTCTCGGGTGCTTAGTGGCGATTTCACGACGGCGGTGAACCAGCTTCGGGCCGAACCGGGCAAGAACATTGTCGTCGTTGCCCCCGCCCTTGGCAGGGAGCTCATGCGCCGAGGGATCCTCGACGAGTACCTCTTTGCCGTTTCGCCGGTGATACTCGGGAAAGGCCGCCAGTACTTTGGAGAACTGGATCGCCAGCAAACGCTGCGCCTCCTCGAGGTCAGGCACTTCAAGGCGGGCGAGCTTTTTCTCCACTACGAGACAGCAAGATAGGGACCCCCTGCACGCCGCCGCCCCGAGCCCCATCCCTGGAATGAGCCTGCCGGTTAGAACCTCTCGGGTCCCCCTGCCCCACCTTCAGCCTACCCCATTGGGGTCCCCTTGTCCTCGGGCCCGGTGTAGAAGATTCCGGTGCGGACGCGTAATGCCCGTTGCAATTCGTAATCCTCCTCACGGGGCCCCGAACGGGCACGTTGGAAGGCGGCCATGATCGATGCTGCGTGAGCCCGGCATCCCGTCGGCG
>Ga0070734_10005254_pt1 | contig 11583 bp, 6 predicted proteins | sample Coa_R1_8_FD_66444 | JGI IMG/M metagenome (GOLD analysis project Ga0070734, IMG submission 66444) | Surface soil microbial communities from Centralia Pennsylvania, which are recovering from an underground coalmine fire - Coalmine... | ecosystem: Environmental > Terrestrial > Soil > Unclassified ...
CCGGTGCGATAGAACTTTCCATCCGGTGTATCGACGAAACGGCGTGCCGTCAGCTCCGGGTTATTCAGATAGCCGCGCGCCACGCCCGCGCCGCCAATCCACACTTCCCCCACAACGCCCGGCGGCGCGGGAACGCCGTTTGTGCGGCGGATTGAAAAGCGGGTGTTGGGCAGCGGCTCTCCGACGGCGAGGGGCCGATTCGGGTCAAAATCCGCGGAGAGGTTTTCAGCACAGACGAAGATGCAGGTCTCGGTGGGTCCATAAGCATTCCAAAAAGAAGCATGACCGGCGTGATAGCGGGCATCCTCGTGAGTGGGAGCTTCTCCGCCAGTGATCAGGACGCGAAGGCCCTCGAACGGCGTTTCGCGGCTCACGCGCAGGTAAGAGGCCACATGAAACGCCACCGTCACGCCGCACTTCTTGTACCAACGCTTCAAAGCCCAGGGGTCGTCGCGTAAGGCACGCGACACCGGCACCAGCGACATGCCGTGCAGCAGTGCGGCGCCCATCTCCCAAAGCGAGGCATCGAAGCCCGGCGTGGCGGCGAGCGAAAAGCAGTCTTCTGAAGTGAGACCGAACAGTTCTCCACTGCAGTAGCTCGTGTTGACCAGGCTATCGTGCCCAATCAGGACGCCCTTGGGCATCCCCGACGTTCCGGAAGTATAGATGATGTAGGCGAGATCTCGGGGCGTGCCGGAAATTTCCGGCGCTGAGGCCGGGGCGTTTTCCCATGCTTCGGGACGTAGAATCGTCTCAACTGCCTGTTCCAAAGATCGCGGTACGGGGTGGCCGTCGAGAACGATCAGAGTGTTTGCACCCGCGTCGCGCGCCATATAAGCCAGGCGCTCGGCCGGCTGTTCGAGTGCCAGCGGCAGATACGCCGCCCCCGCCTTCCAGATGCCGAGCACGGCGGCCGGAAGATCCGCGGAGCACTCCGTCAGCACGGCGACGGGCTGTTCGTGCCGGACACCAACATGGAGCAAGGCCCAAGCGACACGATTCGCCTGGCGCTGGAGTTCCTCATAGCTGCTCGTGCCGGATTCGCTGAAGACCGCGGGCCGTTGCGGATTGTTCCTGGCGACACCGTCGAACAGCTCGTGGAAGCGCTGCGACGGCCGCGACCGCGCGCGGCCCGGTTCCCAGCTCTGCAGGAGCGCTGCTTCTTCAGGTAGCAGCCCCGGCAACGGAGCCTCAGCGCGGCGTGGATCCTCAGCCAGCCAGCGCGCCCAGGCAGCAAACGACCGCAGCCACGCTTGTGCGGTCTCCGTGCGGTAAACGTCCGGGTTCCAGACGAGCACCAAGTCCAGGCCGCCGGTTTCGTCCTCCACCGGTTCGTAGCTAAAGGCCAAGTCGAGACCCGCCGCGGGATGGGCGCGCTCCGCCGGCCAGCGTTTCGGCGCGAGCGAAAGCCTTGTGTCCGCGCAAAGGCGCGAGGGGTTGGCGGTCAGCGAGATGTCGAACAGCGATGTCCGGGAGGGCGGCCGGGCCGAGGGATGCCGTTCCCGGAACTCCCGGTAGAGCCGCCCGGACGGGTAGCTGACATGCTCGACGGTCTCGGTAAGGCTCGCCTGTGCGGCGCGGATCTGATCGGCTAGCGTCAGGGTGTCGCTCGGCGATAGCACGATCGGCAGCAGGTTCACGAAGTGACCCACGGCGCGCTCGGCTCCCGGCGGGCGAACCGAGATACCGCTGCCGAGAATCAGGCAGGACCGGTCGTTCCGCCGATTGACCTCCCAGCCAAGAAGGGTCAACAGGACCGCGTGGAGCCCCACTTGCTGCTTCTGGGCCAAGTCCGTGAGCGTCGCCACCGTTTCGCGATCGAGCCGTTCCACGAACGGTTCGGCGCATCTTCCGCTGGGGTTCGAAGGCCGGAGATGGTCTAGCCGAAACTCGTGGAACGCCTGCCCGCCCTGGCCAACCAGGTTGTCGAGCAGGTCGCCCCAATAAGAACGATCGCGCTCGGAAACATCGGAGGCGAGGTACTGGCGCTCGGCCCGGCTGGCCTGAGCGATGCCATTGGGCGCCGGGGGAAGCGGGTGCTCCAAAAGCAGGGAGTGCAGCTCTTCCTGGATGATGCGCGCCGAAAGCCCATCGACCACGGAATGGTGCAGCGTGAACCAAAAAACCGTTTCGCGGCTCTCCGCCACTTCCACCAGGCCGGCCCGCGCCAGGGGCGGTTCGGTAAGAACAAAGGGCGCATTGGCGCGCTCGGCGATCCGGTCCCGCGCTTGTTCCGCCGAGTTGCAGCGGTCGACGCTGATCGTGACCGCCAGTTCCTCCGCATCGACGGTCCGCCAGCAAAGCTGCGCGCTGCCGTTTTCGAAGAATGCCGAGCGCATGGCGGCGTGGCGCGCGACCACTTGCCTCCAGGCAGCTTGCCAGGAATCGGCTTCGGGAACCGTTCCATGGACGGCCAGGATCCGCGTGATGGTGGTGCCGGCCGTGCCGAGCCCCATCCTCGACACGACCCAAAAGTCTTCTTGACCGGAAGTAGCGAGGTCTTCGGACGGATTCTCTGGGTATGGCCCCGGCACGGCGGACGCTTGGACGCTCTCTGCCAGCGCGGCGACGGTGGGCGCCGCGAGAACCCTTTGTGCGGTGACCGCATAACCCAGCGTTTGGAGGCGCTGGCTGATCGCGATGGACAAAAGGCTGGTGCCGCCCAAGGCAAAGAAGTTGTCCTCACGCAAGACGGGACGGACGTTCAGAATCTCTTCCCAAATACCGGCGATCTTCTGCTCCAGCTCGCTTTCAGGCGGCGCGCTCGTTTCCAGACCCGCCCTCCCCTGCAACGCGTCATGAGCGAGAGTGGCAAGCGCCAGGCGATCCACTTTCCCGTAGGAATTAATCGGCATTTCGGAGAGCGTGGTCACCTGGGCCGGCCTCATGTAAGCGGGCAGCGTCCTCGCCAGGAATCGGTGCCAGTCCTGTAAGGTCAGGCTGGCGCCATGGCTTTCCACGAAGGCGACCAACCTCCCCTCGTTTTGCACCACGGCCGCGCGCGTTACCCCTGCGCGCCGCAGCAGCGTCTGCTCAATCTCTCCTACCGACACGGCCTGTCCGGAAATCTTGACGACGTCGTCGGCGCGGCCCAGGGTTTCGAGATTCCCATCTTCGTTCCAGCGGCCCAGATCGTTCGTGCGGTAAGCCCTTCCGTAACGGGTCTCGACGAAGCGGGCGGCGGTCAAATCCGGTTGCTTCAAATACCCGCGTGCTACACCGGGGCCCACTACGTGAATTTCGCCCAGCTCTCCCGGCGGAACCTCCCGGCCGTTGCCGTCGAGCAGATAGACTTGGCTGTTCGCAAACGGCCGGCCGCTGGGCAGCGGGCCGTTGCCGTTCGGATCCACCCGCAACTGGCAGATGGTCCCGCACGCTTCCGTAGCCCCGTGGAGATTCCAGTACTCGAGGCGGCGCGCATAGGCCCGCGCATCTTCGACGTTGGGACGCTCGCCGGCCGTGAGCAGGCAGCGCAGACCATCGGGTACCGCTCCCTGAAACAGCCGTAGATACGACGGCGTGAACATGGCGACGCTTACGCGATGACGGGACATCGCAGACAACAGTCCCGCCGGGTCATCGAGTAACGCTCGCGATACCGGCACAAATGCGGCGCCCGAAAGGAGTGGGACAACCAGTTCCCGGAAACCCAGAATGAAGCCCGGCGCGGCCGCCAGCAGGACGCGATCGGCAGGCGAGATGGCTTGCGCGTCGATGTGGCCGTACCCCATGTTGAGGCAGGAATCGTGCTGCAGCAAAACTCCCTTCGGTTGCCCGGTAGAGCCCGAGGTGAAGAGAACGGCGGCGAGGTCGGTGAGCGCACCTGCAAGGCTGGGCCTATCCGCCGCCGAAGGCAGACTATCTTCCGGTCGAAAGATGGCGAGACTCGCGCCGGTCGCGTTATCGGACAACATAGTCCGCAGCGCACCGGGCGGATCCAGGCCGTCGAGCGCGATCAGGCAACGCATGCCGCATTGGCCGGCCATATTGGCGAGGCGCTGCGCCGGGAGATCGGCGCCCATCGGCACGTACACTCCCCGCGCCTTGAGAATGGCCAGAAACGCCGCCGGCAAAAATGCAGAGCGCTCCGTGAGCACGCCTACCGCTTCCTCCGGAGCCACGCCATGCGCCAGCAGGCCGTGAGCAAGGGCATTGGCCTGCCGGTCCAGTTCGGCATAGCTCACGGTAACCCGATCGCAAACGATAGCCGGCGCCGCCGGCTGCCGATCGGCCACCAGTTCAAAACACTGATCGACAGTAAGCGAGGGCCGTGCGGTGTGCGTAGAGCAAGGTCCCGGCGGGCTCATGGGGTCACCGGCAACAGAACCGGCCCGCTGGCTCCAACCTTCACCGGTGAGCCATTGCGAAACTGGTTCAGGAAAATCGCCTTGTCTTCGAGTTCTCCCCGGCTGTCAAATTGATACCGGCCGTTGGCTCCTTCCCATGGGTTCATGAAGCGGATCGCGTAGGAGAGATCGAGCGGGTTGGCGGAACCGGTGGCATCGACCGCCTTCGCCAGGATCTGCAGCGCGTCGTATCCCTGGGCCGCCCACGCATCCGGATTCCTTCCGTACCGTTCGCAAAACTTACGGACAAATGCCTGGTTCTCGGCGCTCGGCGAATTCACGTCATAGATTTCGAAGTACATCGAGCCCTCGAGAGCCCGGCCTGCCCTCCGCCGCATCTCAGGCGTATCGCTGAACGCCCCCACGATTTCCGTTTGGATGCCGACGCGGCGCGCCTCCCGGAGGAAGTCTCCGGCCCACGGCTCCAATCCCGCAAAAAAAATCTCGTCGGCGTCGATCCCCTTCAGTTCGTTGACCGGCAGGCGGAAATCGGCACGCTCGCGGAGATAGGACCACTGGTACGCCAGGTCGATATCCATGGCGTCCAACTCGAGCCTATACTGATAGGCCAGATCTTCCCCGTAGGCGCCTTGTTCCCAGATCAGGGCGGGCTTTCGATGCCCGCGCTCTATCCCCATCCGTGCCAGCGACCGCGCAATCTTGTCGCTCGATACGATTGTGCGCACGATGTACTGGAACCCGCGAGAGGTCATTGCAGTGTTGTTCGACCCGACGATCATGTGAAGCAAACGCGCAGATTCAAACATCGCCGAAGCCTTGATGGCGACGCTGTCGTCGTAATAGCCGATCACCGCGCTCATGCGCGGAGTCTCCGAGAATTCAATGGCGATGCGCTTGGCCTTTTCCCAGTCGAAATCGTCGTCGCGCAGAATCAGCCGAATCGGAATGCCCTTGGCCAAACCGCGTGCATTGATTTCCTCCTGTGCCAGGCGAAGACCATCGGACATGCCGTCCCGATTTGTGGCAAACGGCCAGCAGACCCCTACCACGATCTCGCTCGGGAGGTTGCTGAGCGCCCGGAACCGATGCTCTCCCATTCGCTCGAAAGATCGCCATTGGGGAGCCAGGGCATACACCAGCAAGCCGGCGGTGAGAACCAGCAGGAGCAGTCTCTTCATGCATCACTCCCTTCCCAGGATGATTGGCAGACCGTTCTTGCCCGCGCCGATCACCACCACTTTTGCATTCGGCGATTTGGCCAGTTCCTGGGTGGCCAGGACTCCGTGCCAGGCGAGCACATCCGGCGTGAGGCTGCGGTTCACGGTGTCGTTGTAAACCTTGATTCCGTCGGATTCGATCCGCTTGCGGTCGGCTTCTTTCGTGGCGATGGAGAGCCGGTACACATACTCCTGCTCGACTTGCTGCTGGGCGAGTTTGCTTTCGATCGCCTCGGAAATGCGGGTCGGCAACGTGATGCTTTCAATCGGCACGTCGTCCAAGGCCACGAAGCGTGCTTCGAGGTGAGTTTTCGAGAGCATGCTGACGCGTTCCTGGATGGCTTTCTGCGTCGTGTAGATTTCCTCCGGCTTGTACTGCCCGAAAACCACGCGCATCACCGACCGGACCTCCGGACGGACGACCACGTTCACATAGTCCGGTCCCACGCGCTGGTGCAGGAGGGGAAGGTTGTCTTTTTCAAGGTAGTAGCGCACCGAGTACCGTACACCAACCGTGAGACCGTCGACGGTGAGCGCATTGATGGTGTCGGAAAACTGCTGTTTCCGTACGTTATAAACGGACATCTCGTTAATCGGCAGGATGACTTGCAACCCCTCGCGGTACACGGTATCGATCTGCGTGCCGCCAAAACGGCGCCACAGCACGCCAAGCTCGCCGGAATGGATCGAGATGAAGATCCGGTTGAAGAGCAGCGTCGTCAAGAATGCAAGAAGAAACAGCGACAGGATGATATAGACCGAATGCCGCCTGGAAAACGCTTGGATGCGTCGGCGCCATTGGCCCGTCCATTCACGAACCGTTTTCCATATTCTCGATAGCGGACCGGCGGTCTCCCCTGATGCCGGCTCGGGTTCATCGAGCGCGCGAATCACCATCAGACTGGCCTTCCCGGAAAGCGCCGGAAAAGGCCGGTCATTCCGCGAACATCCTGGTCTGATAGCCCAGGCATCGGTATCCCGCGGCGCTGGAGAGCGCGTCAATCTTACCCACCCACACCGCTTCCTTTGATAGTTGGGACTTGACCCAACTGCAGATACTGATGGTCATCCCGTGTTCCTCGGCCGCGCGGCGAATCAATTCCAGGTGCTGAACGCAGACCGCCCGGTCCGGAGCCAGCCGCGACCTCTGCTTGATGTGGTCCCGGTTGCTCTCCTTCAGGTACGGATAGAAAAAGTCCCGCAGCAGCTGTGGATCGTAATGATGGATCAGCTGCGCGATGAGAGTGAGGTTTTTCACTTCAGTAGTCAGGAATTCCGGCTTGATGTTTTTCACGCCCGCTCGGGCGAGCGATGCGACATAGTCCTCGATACTCTCCGGAGTGAGATACACCATAATCAATGGTTGCGCCAGCACCGATTCCGCGGCGATTCCCAGCGCCTGGCACACCTGCAAAACCTCCAGGCGTTCTTCGAAGGTGGCCACATTCGGTTCGAGCGCATTTCGCAGATATTCCGGCATAATCCCGATGCTGCCGTTGTACTGCACCTTCCCGCGAAGACTGGCCAGCAACCGCAGCACGGTGTCGCCGCGGTGCCGCACCAGGAGATGCTTGAGCCCCGCTTTGGAAGCGATGAACATCCGGCACTTGCTGTCTGGATTTTTTTCGTAATGAAGGATGAAGGTCCGCAGGATCTGGTGTGCCAGCCCGTTCCATAAATGTGGTTCCGAGAAAGCCTCGGTCTTGGGAGAGTAATAGTAAAAGAGAGATCGGCCTGAATTCGTTTCCAGCGATTTTTTCAGCCGTTCGATATAGTTCGTGTAGACCAAGATCGGAGCGATATGGCTTCCGTCCGTCACCAGGCAATACTGGCAGGCGCATGCGCACGAACCCTTCGACGGAGTTACTTCCAGAACATTGGTGGGGCACATGCCCGTGTAGTTGTGGATCTCCAGTTCCTCCTCAGCCGGGGCGGAGGCTTCCTGGTACGCGTTCTCGGGCGCCAGGCGCCGGTTCAAAAACAACTCCCGGAAGCGGCGGCTTCCCTCCGCAAGTTCCCGGTCAACCTCGTCCGAAATGGGATAATCGATCCCGGCCCGCACGAGCACGTCGCGGTCAATGTCCAGCGGTTTGAACCCTGGAATCTCATAGCACAAGGGCCGTTCTTCGATGATTGGGAATGGCGTGGTGGCCTGCAAGTTAGCTCCTTTCCAACACTCCCGCACTCTGGCGTTCTCTGTCACGCGGCAAGGCGGGGACGGCCTCGGAGAGCTCGCGGACCTCACGGATCACTGCCTGCTCCGGCTCTCCTCACGCGGACGGACGTTCACCGTCTTCAAGCCTTCCGCGGTTGCCCGAAATACAGGAACAGGAGACTGATGATCGGCGTAAAAACAATCGAGCTGAAAAAATACCCCCAAAACCCGATGCGCCGCTTCCTGCCCCAGATCGCCGCCACCAGGCACAACGCCAGATATACGAGAACGCTCATCCGCGCTTAAGCCCGGGCCTCGGCTGGGCTTGTCCCCTCCATCCCCGTGGCCATTTTTCGGCCCTCCTCGAACTGCTGCTTGAAATACTCCTTCACTTTGTCGGGGTTGAAATCGAGGAAAGTGCCGCCGGCCTCGAAATGTTGGATGAATACCTTTCCTAGCGCCCAAGTGTAGGCTCCGCAGGATAGCGCCATCGTAGGCGCACCGGCCAGGGTCCCCACGCCCGGAATCAGTTTCAACACCGAGCTGACCGAACCGAAGGCCACCGAGCGCTCCAGAATGAAGCCGACCAGCGTACTGATCAGAGCCTTTCCGCGGTTTTCCTCGAATGGGATGCCGTACACCTTCGAGATCTCGCTCAGCATCTTGAGCTGCACGCTGGCGATCGCGGCCAAGTCCAGAAGGGGAACCGGGATCAGCCCCGCCCCAATCGACCACCACATGTAGTTTTTGACTGTCTTCAGCGATTGCTGTTCTTTTTCGCTCACCTGTACACTCCTTTCGGGATTTAAAATCGAACCGATCCTGCTCGGCGATTTCTGGTCTACAAACAGAATAGTTAGATTACGATCTGCTTATCTCAATGATTTTCGCCTCATTTCTTTCCCCACCATCCGGCTACCTTCCGCGAATTGCCGGCCATCCTGTGTATTTCGTGACTGCCTTTCGGGCTTGTTGCTCTTTCGCGTTCACTGGTTCCCTGCTTCGTGCGCAATCGGGCCGGAGTCACCAGGCGTCAGTAATTCACCTGTTCCGATCGCATCCCTGAAAAATAGATGGGAAGCTCACCCGCCTCTATCTATCGGCGGCGTTTTCGGAGAACTTTAACCGGCACAATCAATCGAGAGCTTTCCCTTTGCGATCACACTGCGTTTGCGGATGGAAAAGACTGGGCGGCGCGTGGGAGCGATCCGTGTCTCACTGGCTGCGTGTATCTGCTTCGCCGGCTGCGGCAAAGCGCGGAATCAGGCCGCCGCCCTGCCGCCGGCTGCCGCCGCGGTGCTCGTGGAGACCGCCGAGGTCCGCAATGTCCCGATCATAGTCGACCTGGTCGCCCGAACCGAGGCCGTCGCCACCGTGGAGATCCGCGCCAGCGTTGAGGGCCGATTGACCGACGCATCTTTTCGCGAAGGGCGCATGGTGCGCAAGGGGCAGGTCTTGTTTCGCATCGATCCGCGCCGTTATGAAGCCCAAGTGCGGTCCGCCGGGGCCGCCGTCGAAAAGGCCATGGCCGACCTGGAAATGGCGCGCGAGCAGCAGCGCCTCGTGAATGCGCAAGCCGCGCTGCGAGAGGCGGAGGCCGGCCTGTTGAAGGCCAACCAGGAACTGGAGCGGCTCAAACCGCTGGCCGCGCGCCGCGCCGTGCCGCAACGAGACCTGGACACCGCCATCGCCGACCAGTCGTCAGCCGCTGCGCGGGTGGAGGACGCGCGTGCCACTCTACGAACCACTACCGTCAGTGACCGCCTCGGCGTTCAACAGGCGCAAGCCGCCTTGACGGCCGCGCGCGCGGCGCAGGAAAAGGCCGAGTTGGATCGGGAAGAAACCGTCATCTCTTCTCCCATCGACGGCCTGATCGGCAGAATCGAAGTCGCCGCCGGAAATTACGTGGGACGCGGTGAGCCTGGCCGGCTCGCCACCATTTCCCAGCTGGATCCCATCGAGGTGGTCTTTAGCATTCCCGAGGCGCTCTACTTACAGACCCGCAGCAAGGTGCAGCGGTCCGCTCTCGAGCACATTGAACTGATTCTCTCGGATAACACCACCTACCCTTCGCGCGGCCGGGTTGCCAACGTCGGACGCACCGTCGACCCCAAAACCGGGACACTCCAGGTGGTCGCCGAATTTCCCAATCCCCGGGGTATTCTCCTGCCGGGAATGTTCGGCCGGGTACGTCTCGCCGTCGAAACCCGGCGCAACGCCGTGTTGGTTTCCGAGCGGGCCCTGTTTGACGTCCAGGGTTCGAAGGCGGTGTATCTCGTGAATCCCGAAAACAAGGCTACCCTGCGTAGCGTCGCCGCCGAAGGCAACTACGAAGGCAAAAGCATCGTCATCCGTGGGCTCAGTGGCGGCGAAAGCGTGATCGTGGAGGGGATCCTGAAGGTGCGGCCCGGACAGCCCGTCGTTACGCAGCCGGTCCAGACGGGACAGCGCCGCTAGATCAGTCATGGCCCGCTACTTTATCCATCGCCCCGTACTCGCGATCGTCCTCTCACTGGTGATCCTGATTGCCGGGACGCTCGCGATGCTCAAACTGCCCATTGCCCAGTATCCCCAGATCTCTCCACCTACCGTCACGGTGAGCGCCGTGTACCCCGGCGCCAATGCCTCCGTAGTGGAACAGGCCGTCGCCATTCCGCTCGAACAACAAGTGAACGGCGCCGAGGGCATGCTGTACATGGCGTCCACCAGCACCAACGACGGCCGCTACAGTCTCACCTGCACATTCGAAGTGGGAACCAACCTCGACCTCGCCGCTGTGGAAGTGCAAAACCGCGTGAAGGGCGCTGAGGGCAGCCTGCCGCCGGAAGTGCTGACCGCCGGCCTCGCGGTCCAGCAACAATCATCCGACATGCTCGCTGTGGTGAGCATCTATTCGCCCGACAACAGCTACGACGAGATCTACCTGAGCAACTACACCAGCCTCAATATCGTCGACCAGTTGAGCCGCGTGCCGGGTGTCGGGGGCGCCGGTCTCAGCGGCCAGCGAGACTACGCCATGCGGGTCTGGGTTCGCCCCGACAAACTCGCCAAGCTGGGGCTCACGGCAAGCGATCTTGGGGCGGTGATTCGCGAGCAGAACGTGCAGGCGCCGGCCGGAGCCATCGGCCAGCCTCCCGCGCCCGCGGGCACCAGTTTCGAATATCCGGTCGACGTGCAGGGCCGCCTCCACTCGAAAGAGGAGTACGACAACATCGTGGTCCGGACCCTCCCGGATGGATCTCTGCTGCGCTTGCGGGATGTGGCGCGCACCGAATTGGCGGCGCGCGACTACTCCGCCTGGGGCCGGCTGAACGGTTCGCCGGCTACACTCGTCGTCGTCCGCGAATCGCCGGGAGCGAACGCCCTTGAAGTCATACGCGGGGTGCGCTCAGCCATGGAGCGCGCCAAACTCAGCTTTCCCCCCGGCCTCGACTACGACATCTCTTACGACAGCACCGCGTTCATCACCGCCTCCATTGATGACGTGACCGAAACTCTATTCGAAGCCCTGCTCCTGGTGCTGCTGGTGGTTTTGCTCTTTCTTGGAAGCTTCCGCGCCACGCTGATTCCCATGCTGGCAGTACCGGTTTCTTTAGTGGGCACGTTCGCGGTCTTCATTCCGCTCGGCTTCACCATCAACACTTTGACGTTGTTTGCGATGGTGCTGGCGATCGGCATCGTCGTTGACGATGCCATCGTGGTGGTAGAGGCGGTTGAGCACCACATGCAGTCCGGCCTCGGCCCCCTGGCCGCCACCGAAAAGGCGATGGCCGAAGTTTCCGGCCCGGTAATGGGCATTGCGCTGGTGTTGATCGCCGTGTTCGTGCCGGTCGCCTTCGTCGGCGGAATCACCGGCGAGTTGTACCGCCAGTTCGCTCTGACGCTGTCGGTTTCCGTATTGCTC
>Ga0070734_10005255_pt1 | contig 11581 bp, 11 predicted proteins | sample Coa_R1_8_FD_66444 | JGI IMG/M metagenome (GOLD analysis project Ga0070734, IMG submission 66444) | Surface soil microbial communities from Centralia Pennsylvania, which are recovering from an underground coalmine fire - Coalmine... | ecosystem: Environmental > Terrestrial > Soil > Unclassified ...
CTCATGCCGTCAAATGTCCACAATCTCTGCATAGGCAGATCGGGCGACATGCTCACATTCGCCACCTGCTGGCTCACTTGGTACACGGTTGCCGCAGGGAAGGGAAGATTGCCGTTGCTGCCGATCGGCGACTGGTGCGCCCGCGTGCGGCCTTCATACGCAATGCCAGTTGCGGGATTGATCGCGTTGTTAGGCGCGATGGTCGGGGCCGGCCCGGTGAGCGCGGAAAGAGCGATAGGCTGCTTCACTGGCGGAATCGGCATGTTCATTACCCACGGGCGCGTCGTGGGACTGGCGCAGTTGCCGCAGCCGCTGCTTCCGGAATAGCAGTTGCCGCCACTGCCCCATGTGTCGGCCCATGCGCGGCTGCTGAGGCCTTTCTTGGCAATCAGCATACCTGCGCCAGTCAGCAGGCCCATTCTCATCAGATCACGGCGGCTGGTTAATCCGGCTTTTACAAGCTCCTGCCGGTTCTTAAAGGCGTTGTACATTTCTTTCCATCGTGCGCGAGAGACTTTCTCGCCATTCGCGTTGAAATACATACAAGCTCCGTCTGACTCAAGTTTTGGTGGCATTTTGGGGACACGTATGCGCTGTTTCCGCTGTCACGGCTGTCACGGCTGCGGAGACAAAAGTTGTACGTGGCTAAGGGGCCCGGAAGTTTAAGGCAAGGACGGCTAGAGCGTCATCGTGCGGAGCGATTCTGCCCTGCGCGAATGGCGCGTAAAGACGGCCTTGTTCTGATTAATTTGTTATGAGAATTCGACAGGCTTGCGAAATGGCGAGTCCAATTCTCTCGTCTACATCCGTCGTCTTGTGAAGCTTGGTTGGATAGTAAACGCGGCGGCAAGGCCGGTCAATAAGTGATTTTAAGTAAATCTTAATATTGGGCAGACCCGTTTTTAAGTCCGATGCAATGAAGAAAGCCGTTAAGCCTCACCTATGGCCGCTAATTGCTTTGGGGAATGACAGATTTAGCTGACATAGGAAAATACTATGGAGCTGGCGAGGCAAAAAAAAGACGCAGCAGGGCTGCGTCTCAGTCAGGTGAATTGCTTATTTTTAGCCTTTCTTCGGCTGTTCCACTTGCAAATTGTTCTCAACAGAGAACACTCCGGGAACGCCATTCGCGCGGATGAACGCATTGTCCTTGTCTGCCTGGGTCCTTACCATTCCAACTAGGTTCACATGACCGTTCTTCACGATAATGTGAATCGGCGGCACGGGCTGTATCCCGTAGTTGAACAAGGGGCCATCATTGAATACTGCCCCGGCGACTCGAAGCCGAATTCGGTCATCGTTGAATGATGCCGGAAGTATCTCGATTTGGTTGTCCACTCGCTCCACACCTTCCAAGTGTTTCACTCGGGCTTCGGCAGAGTCCTTCACAATCGCATCCCGGACCTGCCCGTACAGCGTTACGGTGCGGCCGTCCACACGGTACGCCAGGTTATCGAATACCGTAAATTGTGGAATCATGTTCAGTTCATGGCGGACTTCGCCGGAAAGCCGCTTCTCAATTCGCGCATCGGAACTTGATGCGACCTGCTGGTCAACGGTCGTGGCGAACGCCAATCCTGAGGTTCCTAATGCCAGGACCGCAGCCAAGAATGTATTCAAACCCTTTTTCATAGCCTCCTCCAAAATCCTTTGCCTTTTTATGGGTTAACTGTTTAGTTAATTGTTAGATGTAAAGACGGAAGATGGGATTCGGCCAGGTTCCCTCAGGTAACAATTCTTAACCCGCCTTGACACAGCTGAATTCAAGGCAAACAAAGATCGAATCAAATTCTGGGATAATGCGACGCTTATTGGGCCTGCGGCAAGATACCGCCACTACGGCTTTTGTGTATCCTATTAGAGTGCGTTGGCCCCTCCGACTGCGATTGATGTGAGCTAGAAAGACGCTAGAGGGAAGTAACCCCGCAGTCGGCTATTCACATCTCAAGTATTTGCAGGAGTGTTCCCCCATGAAATCTGCAAGAGCGGTAATTTTTATCCTGATGTTTTGTCTCGGGTTGGGCGCCGTTGGGCAGCAAGCGCCTGCACCCCAGCAGACGCAAGACACGCCGCAAACTGACCTGAACACCATTCTCCTGCAAGTCCAAAAGGCCACCAGTTCAGCCAACGTCAACCTAGGAAAGCTGCGCATTGAAAAATGGAAGACTGATTCCCAGCAAAAGCAACAGATGCAGCAAGTGGCGGATTCATTGCAGAAGAACATTGCAAATGCCGTTCCTGGCCTGGTTAGCGATGTCCAGACCAGCCGCGGTGGAGTGCTGGCGAGTTTTAAGCTGTACCACAACTTGAACGTGGTTTATGAGTTTCTCAGCTCCATGGCCGAAGCTGCAGGCGCTTACGGCCGGAAAGAGGAGTACCAACCCCTGGAAGGCGACGCCACGGCCTTGGATACCGTCCGGCAAAACCTATCAATGTATATAGAACAGGCGGCCGGGAAAATGGAGGCCGCAAACCGGGCCGCCGCCAATTCGGTTCAGGCAAGGCAGACGCCGGGTACGGTTGTTCCGGGGCGAAAAGTCGTTGTAATCGACGAAAATGATACTCCTGCTCGCAAACGCCCAAAATCGACAAAGAAAAAGCCTTCAACTCCCCCAGCCCAGGCGACGCCGACTCCCGCACAGGCTTCATCTTCTCCTCACTAAATTTCCAAAGATTCTGGAACTTGTGACCCCCAGGTGGGGTCTATCTATCTGAAGGAATTGCTGTATCCCGTGGGTAGATTACTGCCGTTACCGCTTAATTAGTTGTAGCGGCGCCCATATCTTGAGAAAATTGGGGTGACGCCATGAGAAGAGTGGCGGGAGTAACAGCATTGGGAAACATCGCCAGCGCAATCGGCGTAAGAGCCGAGGAAGCTTCTATTGTTGCCGAGCTGAAGGCCGGCTCTGAAGAAGCTTACAACTGGCTTGTGACTCACTATCACCAGCCGATTTACAGCCTTGTGTACCGCATTCTGACCGACCCTGCAGATGCCGCGGATACGACACAGGAAGTGTTCCTTAAAGTCTTTCGTGGCATGAAGCGTTTCAATGGCGAATGCAGCCTGAAGACATGGCTCTACCGCATCGCGATACATGAGGCTTCCAACCAGAGGCGCTGGTGGTTCCGCCACAAGAGCAAAGAGACTTCCATGGAAGCCCATGTGGACCAGGACGGAAACTCCTATGGCCTGTGTGACACGCTGGCAGACAAGGGTGAATCGCCCATGGAGATTCTGGCCCATGAGGAAGTGCGCTCGCGGGTGGAAATGGAATTGAAACAAATCCCGGAGCCCTATCGTACAACCGTAGTGCTGCGCGATATTGAAGGGCTTGCGTATGAAGAGATCGCAGAGGTGCTGCAGATTTCGCTGGGAACGGTCAAGTCCCGCTTGATCCGCGGCCGCGATGCCCTAAAGAAACGACTCGAAAATTTCGTTAACGAAATGGGTACTGAGGTGGGGGGAAGCAAGCCGGAAGCGAAACACCGTTCTCCGGCCCAATCAGAAGTGGAGGCACAGTCATGAGATGTGCAGAGGCCCGGCCCCTTTTCTCATCGTATCTGGACCGCGCAGTCAGCGGCACGGAGATGCACGAGATCTTCGCCCATCTGGAGCAATGCGCGGAGTGCCAGAAGGAATATTCGCTTTTGGAGAACACACGCTCGCTGGTTTCATCGCTCGGACGCCGTCAGGCTCCCTCAGACTTGGCGTTGAGGATTCGCGTTGCCATTTCCAGTACCCGCTCCCGCAATTCGCTCGGCTTTTTTCAGCGCTTTGTTCTGCGACTGGAAAATACGTTTCAAGGCTTCATGGTTCCGGCTACGGCTGGCGTGCTTTCCGCAGTCATCTTTTTTGGCGTGTTGATTGTTTTACTGATGCCGGCACAGGTCAGCGCCAACGACGATGTACCCTCAACTTTTTACACACCGCCCCGGCTGGAGATTTCCGAGTATCCTGAAGACCAGTTGAACCTGGATTCTCCTGTCGTGATTGAAGCATACGTGGATTCCAGGGGATTGGTGGAAGATTATCGCATCATTTCCGGGCGCGATGACGATGAGGTGCGGGCGCAGTTGGGCCGCGCACTGCTCCGTACCCTATTCGTTCCGGCCCAGTCCTTTGGACACCCCGTCCCAGGTAAAGCGATCATGTCCTTTTCCCATATAAACGTGAAGGGATAGGCTTTCCGCACATCTGGAAGGGGCAGGCCCTCAGGGGTTTGACCCTTTCTATTTTTCTAGCCTAAACTTAAGTTTCCCAACACATTTGGAGGGGACTCTGAAGCGGAAACTTCAACCATTGGTCTGGTCTGTGCTGCTGCTCGCAGTGGCGTCTGGCACCTCTCTGGCTCAGGCCACCAAAGCGCAACTGGAAGTCAGCGAGACGTTTTTTACCCTGGCTGCTGCCTTAAACAGTTGCGGTTACGATGCCGGCCTGGAAACGTCTATGCCTCTCAGACAAGCGGTGCGGACGGAAGTGAGCGCCTCGTTAACGCAGTCCCCGGAAGCCAGGCAGGCCGGAAACGCAATCTGCCAATTCTGGATCGATCACCAACTTCCCGGTAAAGATAATGATGTAACGCCTTATCTCTCGCTCGCTTTGGACTTGGGCCCGCCGCCTGACTTTGCTCCAACTATTCCTGAAGCTGATCTGGCCCCCGACGCCGGACGTGTGCTGGGCGTTCTCTCGCCGTTGAAAAAGTTTTATCAGGCTGCAAACATTGGGGGCCTCTGGCGGAAGCATCAACCGGAATATCAGGCGCTGGTCAATCAGCTTCATGATCCGGTATCGCAACTGCTTACGCAGACCGATCTGTATTTGAAAGTGCCATTCAGCAATTATCCTGGCCAGAGATTTGTGATTTATATGGAGCCGTTGCTTTCCCCGGCACAGGTGGACTCAAGAAACTTTGGCAGCAATTACTACATGGTCATCTCGCCCGACCATGAAAAGCATGTGCGTTTTCCCGAGATCCGCCACACCTATCTTCACTTTGTGCTCGATCCCATGGCCCTTTCGCATGGAAACACGCTGAAACAGCTGGAACCGATATTGGAAGACGTGAAAACTGCGCCCATGGCGACAGCCTTCAAGAATGATATCTCGCTGATGGTAAATGAATGCCTGATTCGCGCGATTGAAGCGCGCACCACGATTCCTAAATCGAATGAAGCCGCCAGAAACGCTTACGTGCAGCGATCGGTAGAAGAAGGGTTCGTGCTGACCCGGGTCCTTTACGATCAGCTGGGCGATTTTGAAAAAGATTCCACCGGGCTGAAGAATGCCTACGGTAACCTGCTGCACACAATTAGCCTGGAACGTGAGCGCAAAAGAGCGCGTGAAGTTGTGTTCCGCGAACAGGCGACGCCGGAGATTGTGAGCGCAGTCCAACCTGCGCCTAATGAAGATCGCATGCTGAACATAGCAGAGCAGAAGCTTGCAGCCGGCGATCGTGAAGGTGCGGAGAAACTCGCTACTCAAGTCCTGCAACACAATCACGGCGGCGAAGCGCCGGGACACGCTGTTTTCATTTTGGCCAGGATCGCAACTTTAACTGGAAAAATGGAAGAGGCACGCGCCAGCTTTGAGCAGGCAGTTCAATCTGTGCATGATTCCCGCATGCTGGCCTGGAGCCACATCTATCTGGGGAGAATCTTCGATATTCAGGACAAGCGCGACGCTGCTGTCGAGCATTATCGGGCAGCGCTTGCGGCCGGTGATCCCTCGGCAGACACAAAAGCAGCGGCCGAACGGGGTCTGATAGAGCCATACCAGGCTCGAAAGACGGCCAAACCATGAACAGACTCATGCAGCTTACAGTATCCTTCACATTAGTGCTGCTTTGCAGCACATCGTTTGGACAGGCAAAAACTCAAACCGCCACGCAACAAGCGCAGCCCGCGGGCAAGCGCGTCTTGCAACCCAAGACGCAAGCTGAATTTAACGATTACAAAGCGGCCTATGCCATCTCTGGCGGTGCGGCATCAGAGAAAGCGGCAGACGATTTTGCCGCCAAGTACCCCGCCAGCGAACTGAAATCGACACTCTTCGCGAAAGCAATGCATGAGTACCAGACGGAAAATAACCCGGCCAAAATCCTCTCGACTGGACAAAAGGTCTTACAGGTTGATCCGGACAATGAAGTTGCACTGGTGCTTACCGCGAATGTGCTGGCTGACTCACTGAGTGAATCCGATTCGGACCGCGACAAAAAAGCTGCGGAAATAAAAAAGAACGGCAGCCGTGCGTTGCAATTGATGGAGACAAACTTTTCTCCTGTCGCCAATGCCAGTCCTGAACAGATTGAGGCGTACAAGAAAATGCTGCAAGCGTTGGCCCATTCCGCGCTGGGAATCACGTCGTTGAAAATGGGGGATGATCCTGGTGCTGAAAAGGAATTGAAAGCGGCCTCACAGGCAAACCCGAGCCAGCCCGATCCATATATTTGGTACCACCTGGCGCTGGCGCAAGACCACCAGAAGAAGTATGACGAGGCGCTTATTTCCGTAAAGCACGCCGTCGAGAATGCGGCTTCCAACCCGGACATTGGGGCATTGGCGCAAAGCGAGCAAAGCCGCTTGCTCACCCTTACCGGGGGGACTTCGAAGTAGAATGCAGTTGTATTTATGAGTTCAGGACATATAGAAGTTACGTCCGTTCGATCCGCGGCAGCAGCTCCGCGCTGGCAGGTCGTGTTTGAACGAATAGCGTTGTCTCTGGCTCTATTGTTTTTTTCCCTGGTTCCGGGCAGCGGACTCAAGTCGGCGCTAGCGCAAAGTGCGCCGCATGATGATCCATCACCGGCACGTCCTCAGGCAAGAAGTGAGCAGGAACGTGTCGATTTCAATACCGCTTATGCATTGCAGGGCGCTGGGGCTGAGGAGGCTGCGGCGATTGATTTCGCCAACCGGTATCCTACGAGTGAATTGCGCCGCTATCTTTATTCCAGCGCGATGCTCCAGTACCAGCGAGAAAACAATCCGGTAAAAATGCTGGCTATGGGCGAACGTGTGCTGGCGCTTGATCCAGACAATCCCCTGGCGTTGGTGCTTACGGCCACGGCCCTGGCTGACTCACTGGGGGACCATGATCGGGATCACGACAAGAAAGTCAGCACAATCAAGCACAATGCATCGCGCGCGATCCAGGCCGCTGAAACCGGCTACTCAGGGGAGTCAGATGGGGCGCCGGTATACAAGACGACGTTGCAGTCCATGGCGTATTCGGCTCTCGGAATCACGAAGTTGAAAACCGGCGATGACGCTGGCGCGGAAAAAGACCTGAAGATGGCGACGGAGCTGGCCAAATTCCGCCCCGATGGCCATACCTGGTACCACCTGGCGCTGGCGCAAGACCATCGAAAGAAATATGCTGCCGCGCTTGGCTCCGTGGAGCAGGCATTGCAACTGGCCAGTTCCGATCCTGAATTGCAGAAACTGGCGGAAGTTGAGCACGAGCGGCTGGCCGGGCTGGCCAGAGGTCCGCGCAACACGTCATCAACGGAGCCACAATGAGCTCCCTCGCCATGAATTCTGATCTCGCCGCATTACAAGCCGCGCTGGGACACACCTTTAAGCGCCCGGAGATGCTGGAGCGAGCGCTGACGCACAGTTCTCACGCGCATGAGGAATCGAAGGCTGGTGGTCCGGACGCCTGTGCCGAGATACTCGATAATGAACAGTTTGAGTTCCTGGGCGACGCCGTCCTCGGTCTGGTGACGAGCCAGCTCTTGTTTGAAAAATTTCCTACCTTTCACGAAGGCCAGCTATCGAAACTCAAAGCGCATTTGGTGAGTGCAGAACATCTCGTGGGCGTAGCAACCAGGATCGGGCTAGGGAAATACCTGCGGCTGGGACGTGGTGAAGAGCGCAGCGGTGGACGGTCAAAGGGAACGCTGCTTTCCGATGCCATAGAAGCTGTGATCGCAGCCATGTACCTGGATGCAGGGTTGGAAAAGACGCGGGAATTCATCATCCGCCAGGTCCTGCAATCCGAACTGGAGACGATTACCGCTGACGGCGAAAATGAATTTAGCCTCACCGATCATAAGTCCGCGTTGCAGGAATTGTTGCAATCCAGTGGCAGGCAACAGCCGGTTTATGTCACAGTGAAGGAAGAAGGGCCGGACCATCGCAAAACTTTCACCGTGGAAGCGCGGATTTATCTCCAGGGACAGAGCAAGATGGAATATGTGGCCCGCGCCGAAGGCGGAACAAAAAAGAAAGCGGAACAACTTGCCGCAAAGCAGGCGCTGGAGCACCTACGCGCCCAGGCTGAGAACGAATGAGCGATCAGGATCAACCCCAGACCGAAGAAGGTTTAGCAGCAGTGCCGGGGCCGGTTGGAGCTGTGCCCGCGCAGGTGAATGCCGAGCCTCAGATCCTGGAGGCGAATAGCGGTGCGCAAGAAAACGCGTCTCCGGCCGGTCCAAAGCATAAGGCGCACGCAGCCCCGGATCTTCTCGGGATACAGGCGTTTTTCACTGTGGTGATCTTCAGCGTCTACGTGATCACGTTTATCGTTCAGGCATTTCAGATCCCTTCCGGCTCAATGGAGAATACGCTGCTGGTCGGCGACTTCCTGTTGGTGGACAAGCTGCATTATGCGGGCTTGCCGGGGTCGGCGCACCTACTGCCATATGGAAAAATCGAACGAGGCGACATCGTAGTTTTTTATTTTCCCGTCGATCCATCACAATTTCTGGTGAAACGCGTGATTGGAATGCCAGGAGACCACGTCCGGCTGCGCGACAAAATCGTCTATGTGAACGGCCAGCCGCTCCAGGAAAATTACGCGGTGCACAAGCAATGGATGCCCGATGGATATCGCGACAACTTTCCCAATCAGCGCGGCTACTCGCGGGACATTGATCGCCATTGGCGGTATGAATTATCGAATTACGTGAACGGCGGCGAGCTGGTAGTACCTGCGGACCATTATTTTGTAATGGGCGACAATCGCGACAATAGTCTGGACAGCCGCTATTGGGGGTTTGTACCTCGGGCCAACATCGTGGGCAGGCCCTTGGTGATCTATCTCTCGGTCCGAGGCTCGGAACCCGGACGCTCCAGTGATAAACTCATTCATTCGGGACAGACACTGGCCCATCTGCTGGATTTGGCGCGCTGGGACCGTATGTTTCGTCTGATTCGCTGATCAATCCATAGTCTGAGCAGGAACCGCGTTTGTTCGATAAGAGCAAAGAGAAAAAACCGGAAAAGAAAAAGGAAAGCCTGCCTGAATCAATCTCCGGCATTGCTTCGGTGCTGGTGTCAGGACTGTTCATCATCACGTTCATGGTGCAGGCCTTTGAGATACCGTCGGAATCCATGGTCAAAACGCTTCTGGTGGGTGACCATGTTTTCGTCGATCGCCTTTCACCCACGTCGAAAGCACCATATGTGGGGCCGTTAATTCCGTACCGCGAGATCCGGCACGGCGACATTATTGTTTTTCTTCATCCGAAAGAACCTGGAATGTATGTGGTGAAGCGGATTATCGGAATCCCAGGAGACCGCATTCACCTGCGCGATGGCAAGGTCTACCGAAATGGCGAAGCCTTGAATGAGCCGTATGTGGTCCATTCCGGACCAAGCTATTCTCCATATCGCGACCAGTTTCCCGCAGTCCCCCCGGACGGCGATTCAAACGTGAATCCGGAATGGCCCATTGTGATGCGGGGACATTTGAAAGACGGCGAACTGGTAGTCCCGCCGGATAGTTTTTTTGGCATGGGCGATAACCGCGACGTTAGCCTGGACAGCCGGTTCTGGGGTTTCATTCCCAGGGAAAACGTGATCGGGCGACCGCTCTTTATTTATTGGTCGTTTAATACGCCAAAAGACCAATATGAGCGCACAGCCATGGCCGACCGTGTAGGCTTCCTGGTTCATGTGGTTACTCATTTTTTTGGTGAAACCCGCTGGAGCCGCATGTTCCATCTGGTGCATTAATCCAATTTCAGGAATACATTCTTGCCGTTATTTAAAAGAAATCAGGAAAAGCCGGAGCGCCCAAAAGAAACATTGCCGGAGTCGATCGCTGGAATTGCGTCCGTGCTCGTCGTGGGACTTTTTATTCTTACCTTTGTCGTCCAGCATTTTGAGATTCCGTCACGCTCCATGGAGCGGACACTGTTGGTGGGAGACCATGTATTTGTCGATCGCCTCACACCGCTGAGCCGCGGAAAGCTGGGCTGGGTCCTGCCGTATCGTGGAATTCATCGCGGCGACACGGCGGTGTTCCTCACTCCGAATCCCGCCGAACAAGGCATGTATCTGGTAAAGCGCATTATCGGTGTGCCGGGAGACCGGATTCGCCTGCATGACGGTGTGGTCTATTTGAACGGGATCAGGCAAGCTGAGCCATACGTGATTCGCAACGGAACTTACGATACATATCGCGATGAATTTCCCACCGCTTTCAGCTATGGAATAGGGCAGATTTCGCCGGAATGGGCCGCAACTCTCCAGGCTAGTATTCGAGGGGATGAGGTAGTTATTCCACCAGACCATTACTTTGCCATGGGCGACAATCGCGATAATAGTCTGGACAGCCGCTATTGGGGATTTGTGCCCAAAGAAAACATTATTGGGCGGCCGCTGGTTGTATTCTGGTCGTTCAATGTGCCTGAAGAAAACGGCGAACCGAAACCGATTGGCGACCGCGTGGCTGCGTTTGTAAACGTTACCGTACATTTTTTTAGTCTCACGCGATGGAACCGCCTCTTCCACCTGGTGCATTAATCATGACGTCCACCAGAAAAAAAGTCGTTGCTGTTGTGCTGGTAGTGCTGGCGTTGTGCATTTTTCTGCCTCCCAACATTAACGGGGCACGCTTCAGCAACAGGCTGGCCTCAACTTTGAGCGCCGCGCTGGGAAGAGAAGTGAAGATTGGGTCGGTTAAATACCGTCTGTTTCCGCGCCCGGGATTTGATCTTTACGATTTTAAGGTGATGGATGATCCTGCTTTCGGCGCGGAACCGCTGCTTTTTTGCGGCAAGGTCACGGCCGACCTGCGACTGACTTCTTTGTGGCAAGGCCGGCTGGAAATCGCCAACCTTAAGTTGACCGATGATGTCGCTCCGCCCAGCCTGAACCTGGTTTATGCGCGCGATCATTGGAACCTGGAGTCGCTGTTGTTGCGGGTGGAGCAAGTGCCAACGGCGCCGACAGCTAAACGTCGCGCGGAGCAGCGCTCCCGCTTTCCTTATATCGAAGCCAGCGGCGGGCGAATTAACCTGAAACTTGGCCAGGAGAAAAAACCTTACGCGCTGACCAATACCGACTTCGCATTTTGGCTGGCCGCGGAAGATACATGGCACATACGACTGGAAGGCCATCCCGTTCGCACTGATATGAACTTGAGCGATACGGGAACGGTGCGCGTGGATGGCGACGTAAAGCGTTCCGCCAACCTTCGTGACATGCCGGTAAAGCTGCAAGTTTCTTGGGAGAAGTCCCAACTGGGACAATTTTCAAGTCTGGTCATGGGGCAGGACAAAGGGTGGCGCGGTGCACTGGATGCAACCGCCGAAGTTGCCGGTACGCTGGCGGACCTGCACATCAGTGCTACTGCTGA